>OGTB01002384.1_pt1 | contig 10752 bp, 9 predicted proteins | sample 1553611 | NCBI WGS metagenome assembly OGTB01 (sample SAMEA2580032, study PRJEB22360) | human gut metagenome | biome: human gut; feature: human-associated habitat; material: faeces | place: Denmark | collected 2008/2010 | reverse complement strand
CGGTTTGGCTTCGGCCATCTGCATGGGCCCGATGCGCACCATCATCCAGACCGAGGCCGATGAGAAGATGGTGGGCCGTGTATTCGGCCTTGACACCACCATGAGCACACTCAGCATGCCGCTGGGTATGTTGATCTTCGCGCCGTTGGCCGACGTGATCCCGATTTCGCTGGTGTTCATCATCGGCGGTGTGCTGACTCTGCCCATCGGCATCTATCTGTTCGGCCAGGCGCGCCACAACACCAGTGCACAGGTGACTCGGACACAAGCCTGACAGTCGCCTGACAGCCACCTCGCAGGCGCAAAGTCAACTACCAGATTTGCGCATACAGATCGTAAGATGCATACTTCGGCAGATCGTAAACGGTGATCGAGAATGGTGCGGATCGGCCATTGCCCGGCCAATCCACGAATGTGATATCTCCATAGATGATTGCGTTCTGTGCGTTGCGCAGTACTAGGGAAATCTTGATTTGCTGCCCATCGGATGGCTTGAATCCATCTGCCACGGCGTGGACCTCGCCATTGAACGTCGTGCCGCCGTCCCTGTTGTCTATTTTGGATGTTCCGCTGATGGGGAAGGTAGCGGTTCCTTGAGCCTCGGTGACGTTGTACGTATCAGGGCTAAGCACAACGAAATCTACGGTGGCCGGGGCCGTGCCCTCGCCCGCTTGGCCGGCGTTATATACAGTCTGATTCGGGAATGCCATATTCAGTGCTTGCGTCTGCGAGAACACGATGGAACCGTCTTTGGCCCGCCCCGTAATGGTAATCTGCGGATACTGCACCTGCTGGGTCTTACTGGTGTTGCGCAGGGCGAAAGCGTAGTGGACATACCCTTGCTGGTCCGCCGACCAGCCGGATTCCACTATTTTCAGAGGATTGTCGGTGACGGTGTCTTGATTGTCTCCATCAGCGCCGTCAGTGCCGCCTACTCCGCCCGTGCCATTGGCATTGTCGGTTCCTGCCCCGTTCGAGGAGTGCCCGCCATCGGCCTTATCGGTTGATTGGCTGCTGGATTGTGTCGAGGAATCGGGTGATGTTGCCGACCCGATAATGCCAAGTTGGCCTGCCAACACAATGCCTCCCGCAATAGCGGCGACCACCAGCGCCGCTCCGACGATGGACCACAGCACGATGGCGCGTTTGCTCAAGTGCAGACGCCGAAATAGTCGTGACGCCGACGTGACGCCGTTCGTTGTGCTCGGTGATGGCGGATTTGCCGATGATGTGTTCGGCATGGGCGGATTGGACTGGGAGAACAGCGCCTGGCGAAACTCCTGGACGCTCTGTGGCCGTTTGCTGGGCTCGAATGCGCACGCATAGCCGATGACGGTGCGCAGTCGTGCCGGTACTGCGGCATCATCGGCAAGTCGCTGCTCGTAGTCGCTGGCATCGGGATATACGCCGGTCAGCATGAATCCGAGCAGTCGACCAAGCGAGAACACGTCGGAACGCGCGTCGGTTTTGGCAAAGCCATATTGCTCAGGCGAGGCGAATCCGTAGGTGCCAAGCGCCGTGGTATCCCGTGAACGGTTGCTTGCCTCTGACCGGATGCGCGCAATGCCGAAATCGATGAGATGCGCGCCATCCCGAGCCAGGATGATATTGGCCGGCGTGATGTCGCGGTGGATAACGCCGTGCTGGTGAAGCTCCTGCACGGCCTCGCAAATTTGGTCGATAAGCTGCACGGCCACATTCGGCGCAAGCCGCCCGTTTTCCTCCACAATTTGCGCAAGCGTGCTGCCCGGCACGTAATCGTAGACGATGACGAACCGGTCGGGCAGCTCGTACGTCGCTTCCACACGCGGCAGACGATTACTCTGGCAGGCGCTGAGCGCCGCCCACACATTGCGTTGCGCTAGGGGAGAGGGAATCTTCTTGCGTACGAACGGGCCGTTGCCGTCAATGCTCACCAGTTCAGTGACGCCGGAAGGTCCGCGAGCAAGCGTGCGCTCAACATGGTACGCATCGTCGATGCTCATCGCATGCATCGCTTGCTTATCGTCCATGTCTCTCCTTGATGCCCTCTTACTTGCGTCTCACTGGTGAGTGTTGTTGGGCCGAATGTCGTCAATCGGCCGGCAGCAACGTCGCCTCTCCCATACGATACAACTCGTCGTCCGTGGCAATGCGATCGAATCCATTGCGTATACACCAGATGATAATCGCGTCACGTCGCTGTTTGCACCACAGTTCGGAAACGCCTGCAAGACGAAGCAGCCGTTGGGTTTCGCGTAATGTGCACTTGAGACCAAAAGCCAGCATAATGGCGTGATCTCGGCCGGGGCGGCTTTTGCCGGAGAAAATGTCATAAACCACTGTGGCGTTGAGGCCGGATGCCCGCACCACGTCGGCTCGTTTCAGGCCATGGGCTTCCATACGGTCGAACAGATAGTCGGTCAGCGTGCGTGCGCTGACAAGTCCCTCATCGAGATACTGCTCAATGCTGGCGCTGGCGAGCAGCCGATCCAACAGTTCCTCGGTCAAATGTTCTTCGGGGATGTCTGCCATTGCCCATGCTCCTTGTCGCTGTGTTGCGGGTGCTGTGCTGCGCCATCGTACGCGGTTGCTCGATTCCCAGCGTACAGGACGCCGACTTTTCGGAAACACGCCGAAAAATTCAGTTGTCAGCTGATGCATGGCCCGCGCGTGTCGTCGACAATGGTCGATGCCATCCGTGTAGGTGCGGTGGCGGAAAGGATGTTCATGCGCGGTATCAAGCATCGACAATAAAGCTAACATGAATACAAAATGCTAATTTGCGTACATAATAACAACGCCATACACTGGTTTCGATGTATCGCAGAGCAACGCGAGCAATAAGAAGGGACGCAATGATGAGCGAACGATACCGGCTTGCCATGGCAGTCGGATTGACCGTAACGGTTGCCGGGATTGCCTCTTCTGTGCTGGTAATGCTGCTGCTTAAGGAAAGAAGGGCATCATGACAACGCCATTTGATCAACAACCTCAGCCGGTTCCACCGTCCGAAGGCACGAATGACGCACCGGAAGATCGCGCGAACAATGCGCCTACCGTGCCGAATGCTGTACCGGCTGGCCAGCCAAACGTAGCGTCTGATGGGGCCACCACTACTCCGATGACTCCGGCTACGGCACCGCAGCAGCCCGCCGGCGCGCCATTCGATCGTGTATATGCGGTCAGTCCGCAACAGCTGTTCCAAGTTATTCACGACCAGCTGACTACTGGCGCCACGTTTACCTTGGATAACGAAAACACCCAGACCGGAGCGTTTTCCTTCCACTCCTACGATGGAGTGAACTGCACGCTAACCGTAGTCCCGCAGGGTGCGGCTGGGACCGCCATTCGTCTGGAGGCGACTGGAAACGAAAGCGCCAAGCGCGTTGATGAGTTCCTCGCCTCTTTGGACAAGCGTATTGGTGTGGCTCCTGCACCTGCCACACACGGTGCCGGTGCTGCCGCTGGTTTTGCTGGTGCCGCTGCGCCTGCCGTGCTTGCTCCGAATGCGCAAGGGGTGAAGAAGACTTCCAAGCTGGCTGTGTTCGCCATTATATGGGGAGTGTTGTTCGTACTCGCCCAATTTGTGGATGTTTCTGGCCGATCCTGGGGCGGACTGCTGTTCGCCACGGTGATTCCGGCACTGCTCTCAGGCTTCGCCGTATACGTGACCCGCCCGAGTGGCAAGGTGCAAGGCCGAGTGCTGGCCTGGGTGGCAGTCGGTATCACCGTTGTGGGTCTGGTAATCGGTGGCGTGTTTGTAATTCGTGACGGTGCGAAGGCCAAGGCTGATCGGGCGGAATTGGAAGCATCGCTCGCCACCAAGTGCGAAGCATATTCATGGCCGGAGTCGGATATCGCGGCGCTGCTGCCGCAGCCGAAATCCACAAAGGGTGAAATTAAAAGCGAGTCTTCGGACTATTTCTCCATCGAGGTGTGCGGTACCGACGCCAAGCAGTATGCCGACTACGTCAAGTCCGTGCAAGACAACGGTTTCACCGTGGACTATAACAAGTCCGCTGACAGTTTCAATGCCAAGAACGCCGATGGATACAGTGTGAGCGTTTCTCGTGACACTGACGACGAAACCATCATGTCCATCACTATCCAGGTTCCGGAGAAGAAGGAAGATACGTCTACGGACGGCGACGCCGCGAAACAGGATGATAAGAGCACTGGTACGGGCACTGATTCCAGCGATGCCAACAAGCAGAGCGACCAGTCTTCGGATCAGAAGGCGCAGCAGAACACCAATGACAGTGCTGACTTCAAGTCCACGATGGACAGCTACGAGGCCTTTATCGATGAGTATGTTGCCTTCATGAACAAATATCAGAAATCCGACAACGTGGTCAGCATGGCTACCGACTATGCCAGCATGATGAAGCGTTACTCTGAGTTCTCCCAGAAGGTAGACGCCATTGACGAAAACTCCCTCAGCAGTGAGGATTTGGCCTACTACACCGAGGTCATGACTCGATGCACGCAGAAGCTCGCATCGGTGGGCCAGTGATCAGACTGGCGTATCGAGGTAACGGTTTTCCAAGAAAGGAACGATGACGATACATGGGTATACGCGGCAGACAGTATACGCCAATGGATGAGCCGGTCTTCAACAAGGCCATCCCCGGAACGGAGGCTCTGGCCGGGGCGCTGAAGGACACTTTTGGCGCATTCCGTAGTGGGCTTGGGATTACCGAACCCGTGGTTTCGGTGAATTGTGAAGGTTGTGGCGCTCCGCTTTCCGGTCATCGCAAAGAAGTCGTTCGATGCGAATACTGCGATCGCGAAACGCAGCTATAGCCAACATGCCAGCATAACGGCCGGTCTTGCGATTGCATAGTCGCAAGACCGGCCATGTGCATTGAGATATCGAGGAAAACAGATGGCAGTTATTAAGGCGTTCGCCGGCGCGCTCGGCGGTACATTCGCGGACCTGTGGCGTGATATCATCACCGCTGGTCCGTTCACGGAACACACCGTCGTTGTGCCGGGCATTCCCCGCGGAAGCAACAACGATCGCGGTTCGAATGAATACGGTTCCGAGGGAATAATCACCAATGGTTCGCGTATCTATGTGCCAGAGAATACTGCGGCGTTCATTTTCTCTGAAACAGGTATCGAAAACGTCATCACCGAGTCGGGCGGTTATGAATATCGCAACGGGGAACAGAGCGTGCTCGCCGGAGACGGCATCGGATCGTTCTTCAACCAGGTCGCCGATCGATTCACCTTCGGAGGTCAGCCTGGCCGCACCAAATATGTGGCCTTCGTCAACCTGCGTGAGATTCGTGGCATCAAATTCGGCACTTCTGCGCCGCTGGTGTATAACGACCGGTTCTATGGCGTCGATTTGGAAATTCGCGCACGCGGATCCATGTCGCTAAAGGTCACTGATCCAGTTCGATTCGTTCGTAACTTTGTGCCTGCCACTACCGTGTCGTATTCATTCGATGATGAAGGGCCACGTAGGCAGATTCTGTCCGAATTCGTACAGTCGTTTATTGTGGCCATCAATTCGTTGTCCAATGAATATCGTATTTCGCAATTGCCCGGCAAGGCGAATGACATCGCAGCATGCGTGCGTGGCGATCGGGCCAATGCAGGTACGTGGAATGATCGTTTTGGCTTTGAAGTGTCCAGCGTGGGCATCGAAAGCATCGAGTTCACCGAGCAATCACGTCAACTCGTGCAGCAGTTCGCCTCGAATAAGATGAATGTTGCCGCATACGAGGGCGTTTCCCAACAAGCTGGCAATATGGCTGCCCAGCAGCGCATTGCGCAAGGTATTCAAGACAACGGCTTTGGCGATGGTGGCATGTTGCTTGGTATGAATATGGCGCAAGCCATCAGTCCTATGACCGCCGCCCCGGTTCAAGCGCCGGCACCTGCGCCGGCACCGGAAGCCGCTGCTCCCGCCTCTCACACGGCATCCATGTCTGTGGAAGAACAAGTTGAGGCGATGAAGAAATTGAAGGAATTGGTTGATATCGGCATTCTCTCCCAAGAAGAATTTGATGCAAAAAAGCACGAAATTCTCGGCCTGTAAACGGTGCATTCATGCAACTCGAAACAGCTGATAATGAGGGAAACGCTGGTGCGACACGGACAAAATGGTGCTCAGGGCTTCGAACTGGGTTGTTCAATCCGTTTCGATATTTCGGCGACTCAGCGCTTGTTCGGGCCGCCGTCCGGGAACATCAAGTAAGTGATGATGCCGGCGGCGGTTCCACTGGCCAGTGCTCCGGTGATGACGGCAAGAGCCTGCATCGCCGTGCTGAGCGTAGGCTTGCCCGTTGCGGCAGTCTTTGAAGCCTTCAATGTTGCGGCACTGGGCTTGCGTTTCTCGGTGGCGGCGTTGTCGGCAACGTTGCCACCGTCCGTATTGACTGGGGCATTGTCGGCAACGGCCTCGCCGTCCTGCTCTTGGGCGCGCCGTTCGCGAATGCGTTGCTCAATGGGATCGTCGACCAAAGTCTTGATGATGCGTGCCAGATCGCGGTCTTCACGACGCGCGATTTCGGCGCTGAACACCGTACGTAAAGCGAGATACTGCAGTTTGGTCATCGGGCTTTTGCCGGTCTCCAAGTTAGACACCGTCTGTCGCGCGACTCCCAGCTCGTCGGCCAGTTGCTGAGTCGTCCATCCGGCTACCTTGCGAATCGGACCCAGGTTCTCCTGAAACTTATCAATCCACCATTGTTCGATTTCAGACGCCGCCATTACGCACCTCCTTCCACGCTGTCACCAGTGTACGTTACCTGTACCGAAATCAATCCAAAAAACAGTGTTCATGTGAAATTCACTGTGTATTTGCGCTTTCGCCGGCTTACCGAGATTAGCCTTAAACAAGGAATAACAGAGTAGAAGCAGAAGGTATGCGCGTATTCGATTTCGACGGAACCATCTATGATGGCGAAAGCCTGTTCGACTTGTACCTGTATTCCGCCCGGCATGACCCGAAAGTGTTCCGCTACATCGCCCCCGTGCTGCGGTACGCAGTCAAATACAAGCTTGGCCGGGCCACGCTTGAACAAATGGAATACGGCGTGGGTAAGATGACCGAAGGCTATCTCACGGAACTGAGCCGATCCAAACGGGTGGCGAGCGTCGAACAGCTCGTGGACGACTTCTGGGACCGATATTACGCACGTATCAAGCCTTGGTACCAGCCTGAGTCGGACGATGTGATCCTCACCGCATCCTTCGATCTGACGGTGGGGGAGGCCTGCCGCAGACTCGGCGTGAGGAATCTCGTGGCCAGCGAGGTGGATGTGGGGACGATGAAGGTCACGTACCTCAACTTCAGCACCAACAAGGCCAAACGGTTCCGCGAACTGTACGGTCCGGACGTCGTCATCGACGAGTTCTACACCGACTCCAAATTCGATCAGCCGATGATCGACATGGCCCGGCACGCGTTCATGGTCAAGGGGAACACCATCACGCAAGTCAAGTAGGAAACAACAGAAAACAACACAACGTAACCAATAACGAAAGGGGAACATATATGAGCATGCCGCTCGATCTATACGTAATCCGGCATGGCGAATCCGAAGCGAACGTCATCGTCCAGGCGGGCGAGCAGGGCGACAATTCCCTGTACACGCAGGACAACGTCACCGTACCCGACCGCTCCTGGAGACTCACCGCCACCGGACGCAAGCAGGCCGACTGCATCGGTCGTTGGCTGGTCAGCCAGCAGCAGCTGTTCGACCGTTACATGGTCTCGCCATACGTGCGCACCCGCGAAACCGCAGCCACCATGGCCCTGCCCAAGGCCAAATGGGAGGAGAACCGTGTGCTGCGCGAACGTTCTTGGGGTGAAATCAACACCATCACCAAGGACGAATTCAAAAACAACTACGCACGCAACTGGAACTTCAAGAATACCGATCCGCTGTACTGGCGTCCGCCGGCAGGCGAGTCGATTGCCGATGTGGCCGAGGACCGTGTGCACAACATCCTGACCTCGCTGAGCCGCAAATCCGATTCGGAATCCGTGGTCATGGTCACCCACGGCGACTTCATGCTCGCCCTGATGCTCACCATCGAGGATCTGGCCGACGAGGAATTCCTGCATCGCGCCGACTCAGACGACTGGAAGATCACCAACTGCACCTGCCTGCACTACACGCGCCGCGACCCGGAAACCGGCCGCACCTCCAAGCGTGTGCGCTGGGAGCAGACCGCCCGGCCCGTGCTCGACGAGACGACCGGCCGCTGGGAGGTCAAGGTGGAGCCGTGGCGCGAATTCAAGCGCCCGTATCTCTCCAATGGCGATTTGGTGGATGTGGTGCAGGCCGTCGACCCACACCTGCTGGAGTATTACGGCAAATAGCCTTTCCCGGAAGAGAGACTTCACAAAATCTTCGTGAGCTAGAATGGTGCGTGGTGCGGCTGGTTGTGAATGCCGTGCCCCAAGCGAGAGCGAGGAGAGTAGTAATGTCCAATATCTTCCAATGGCAATTGCATGGCGACGGCAAGACGCTGGCGCCCGGCGAGGTAGTCGAGCCCGATGAACGTCTGACTTGGGTGCGCACCGCCGGTATCGGCGCACAGCACGTCATCGCCATGTTCGGTGCCACCTTCCTGGTGCCGATTCTGACGGGCTTCGACCCGTCCACCACCCTGTTCTTCACGGCTATGTCCACCGCACTGTTTCTGCTGATCAACAGGAACGTGCTGCCGAGCTATTTGGGCTCGTCCTTCGGCTTCATTGCACCGATCACCGCGGTCACCACCGCCAACAAGGGCATTGCGGTCGCCAGCTTCGGCATCATGGTCACCGGTATTCTGCTGGCCCTGGTTGGCGTGCTCGTGCATTACGCCGGCTCCAAATGGATCGACATCATCATGCCGCCCGTGGTCAACGGCGCGATCGTGGCCATCATCGGCTTCAATCTGGCACCTTCCGTGTGGACCAACTTCCAAGCCGCGCCCGACACCGCACTGGTTACCCTGTTGGCCGTGCTGCTCGTGGCTGTGCTGTTCAAGGGCTTGCTGGGTCGCCTCAATATTTTGGTCGGCGTGATCATCGGCTATGTATATGCCTGCATCCGTGGTCAGGTCGACTTCTCCGCCATCGGCGACGCCGCATGGATCGGCTTCCCGAAGTTCCCCCTGCCGCAGGCCGATTTCTCCATCCTTCCCATGTTCATCCCTGTTGTGCTTGTGCTTGTGGCTGAGAACGTTGGCCATGTCAAGTCCGTGGCCCAAATGACCGGCCGCGACTACGACAATCAGATCGGCACCGCCCTCATGGCCGACGGCCTGGGCACCACGCTCGCCGGCTTCGGCGGCGGCTCCGGCACCACCACCTACGGCGAGAACATCGGTGTGATGGCCGCCACCAAGGTGTACTCCACCGCCGCCTACTGGTGCGCCGCCGCCTTTGCCCTGATCCTGAGCCTGTGCCCGAAGTTCGGTGCCGTGATCAACACGATCCCCGCCGGCGTGCTCGGTGGCGTGACCACGCTGCTGTATGGCATGATCGGCATGATCGGTATCCGCATCTGGGTGGAGAACAAGGTCAACTTCGACAAGCCGCTGAATATCATGGTGGCAGCCATCACCATGATCATTGCCATCGGCCAATTCGCGTTCACTGTTGGTGGCATTTCCTTCAACGGCATTGCCATTGGCACGATCGTGATTCTTGTGGCCTACCACGGCCTGAAGGCCATTGGCAAGGCAACCGGCACTATTGCCAAAGACGATCCGGATATTTTGTAGTGTGTTTTAGGGCTACTGGGCTGTATCTTGGCTCAGCCCTTTTGCACAATGGCCCCTACCTTCACGGGTGGGGGCCATTTGCGTGTTCCATGGAGCGGTGCTCGCCTTACGTGGTGGTAAAACCCATGGGGCGGCAAATATCCCATGGGGTGGTAAAACCCTCATGGGGCGGTAGGTGAAAATGGCTTTATTCTGCGGTTTCACAATTTCTTCAAACCGCCCCATGGGCAAGTTGCCGCCCCATGGGCGAGTTACCGCCCCATGGGGTCATAAGTAAAGAGTGGGATGACAGTGTGGCGAGCACCAAGCAAAGTAGGGGGCTTACGCTAAGCTCGGAAAGCTTGCGTAATTTGCGTAACCTTTGACATGAAAGGCCACTGTGCCCCGTAATAATTTCGATGATCGTGACGATTCCGCTGATTTCCAGATGAACGACAGCGCGGAATCCCGCCCCCTTACCTTTGGCGAACTTGGCGTACCCGGACCGCTGGTGCGCGTGCTTGCGGCAGATGACAAGAAGACCGCATTCCCCATTCAGGCCGACACCCTGCCCGATTCACTGGCCGGCCGCGACATTCTCGGCCGAGGGCGCACCGGCTCCGGCAAAACCCTCGCATTCTCCATTCCGCTGGTCACCCGCCTCGGTTCCTACGATTCGTTCGGCGAAATCGCGATGGAGGAGTTCCGCAAGGAAATCAAGCGCCGCAAGAAGGCCAGCCTGGAAGAGCGCCGCGCCGACGATTTCCTGCCGCACCCGCGCGGCCTGGTGCTGGCCCCCACCCGCGAGCTCGCGAACCAGATCAACGACGTGCTGATGCCGCTGGCCCACACGTTCGGCATGAACACCACCACGGTGTACGGCGGCGTCAAGTACATCCACCAGATCCGCGATCTGAAGGCCGGCGCCGATATCGTGGTCGCCTGCCCGGGCCGCCTTGAGGACCTGCTGCGCCAGCAGGCGCTCACGCTCTCGTCCGTCGAAATCGTGGTCATCGATGAGGCCGACGAAATGGCCGATATGGGCTTCCTGCCACC
>OGTB01002380.1_pt1 | contig 10763 bp, 9 predicted proteins | sample 1553611 | NCBI WGS metagenome assembly OGTB01 (sample SAMEA2580032, study PRJEB22360) | human gut metagenome | biome: human gut; feature: human-associated habitat; material: faeces | place: Denmark | collected 2008/2010 | reverse complement strand
CCTATGTTTCCTAATCACGGGTAAAAAGCCCCTCAAATTGCTCAACATTCAGCTTCTTAAGGAGCTTCATCAGCTTTTTGGCTTCTTCTTTTGTGATATGAGTTGTTACATCTTTAGATATCTCGCCGTCTTTATCCAACAGCTTTATGCTGCTGCTAAGCGTTTGCAGATATCCGCACCACATTGCATACAGCGCTCTGATTTTCACTTGTCCAACTTCTTCTTTCCAAAAAAAACAAATCAAACAGAATATCCACCTCGTCTTTTACAGGAATGAATATCACCGCCGCCTCTTGTCCCCCAAGAGAACGGCGGTATCTACACCACGCTACTTTTCAGTAAGATATTCATTTCTGTCAAACAACTGCTCAATTGAAAGATTTTTAAACCTCGGAATGTTGTATCCAAACGGCGAGTTGAGAGCCTTTACAAAGTCTTTCGTATAGCCGTGATTTTTTAAAAGATCGTCCTCATACTTTATTTTCTCTTCTTGCTTTGTGTCATCTTCCCTTTTCGTGATACAGCGCTGCATAACATAATGATAAATGGAGAAGTAAGAATCCACTGTACGAATATCTCCTATGTATTTTTTCAGTTCACGAACTACAGTAAGATGAGCAATACAGTTGCGGTATTTTCTTGTCATGCTGCTGTCTGCATTATTGATATCAACTTCAACGCACTTGCGCAGCCGCTTGTTCTTTTTCAAAAACAAATTCGGCGACTCATCACGATCATCACAAAGTTCACAAAGCGTCTGTGAAAGTATCCTGTAGTCATTTTTCAAGTTCTTTGAAGCCAACTCAGGAATTATCTCCTTATACAGCCCAAAATCACGTTCAAGGCAGTGTATCGCAATAACATACCTTGCATTGACATTCACAAGATTTTTCACCAGCAGATACATGACCGTAAGATAAAGCCCGATAACAGCCTTTGCCCTCTCCTTAGCCACGTTTTCTCTGCCCTTTGCCTGCTGTTTCACATTTTTGAAATCATCAAATCTGATGTTCTTTATCATTCTCGCAAGCTCACTGCGCTTTACTTCCAAAGAACTGTTCATGTCAGGAAATTCCACACAGCTCTTGTAATAACGCTCTATCTGCGTGTCGGGGATACCCCCAAGAACAAACATGACAACTTTCTCATTCTTAGCCACTTCTCTTATCTTCTGAGCGTTCGCATACTTGATAAGGTATACAAACCGAGAGGACTCGATAACATTGTTTGTTATGAAATTTCTCAGACCATGTATGCCCTTGCCTTTTTCTTTAAGTTTTAGAATCTCGCTTATCCTATCGTCCGTGATCTTGTCGTCTATACCGAGTATAGTCAGTGCGTCACGGAACATCGTAAGCCGCAGGCTTTCTCATGGAAGCAATGTTCTTTACGATAAAAAGCTCGTTGGTTATCCTCTGGCTGTCATTGAACAGCTTGTAACCCGCCGTAAGCTCACACTCAACATTAACAGCAGAGCTTTTCATTATCTTCAAAAACTCCTTGATGTTATCAAACTTGCTGATAAGCGTTGTAAGAAGATCGTTTATCTCCTTGCCGTCAAGAAAATATGTGAGCATATATATCATTTTGGAGAAATACAAAAGGTCAGACGCATTCTTCTTTTCACTGTCAAGAATTTTCTCATCAAAATCCATGTCAGCCTTGCCAAGCTCCTTGATAACGTCACCGTTCATGTGGTCGGCGATATTTTCAAAATCATTCCTGAATTTGCCCCAAAGCTTTGCCGCTTCATCAGCATATATCCCCTCTTTTTCATCATCGGTCATTGAAAAACGCAGTTTGCGCACAAGAGCTTCGCCTGCGACAACGTCATTTCTGTAGTAGTTGCAGAAAAGCAGAAAATCCATAAGCTTGTACATCTTTGAGCGCACAGAGTCATATTGCTTGTCCTTAAATCTATAGCCGTATTCCTCCAGCATTTTCTCACGAAGCTTTTTGATAGAAAAACCGAGATTTTTCTGAGATTTAAGCACGATGAAATCGTAATAAAGGCGTATGATATCATCAGCCTCATAGCCTTTCATCATATCAATAAGCAAGCTGATATTGACCTTGTTGCCCTGGATAAAGCCCTTATTTATAGAATCAAATCTCTCATCTACAAGATAGTCAAGAGTATCTCTGTATTCGGGATCAATATTGTTAATAAAACTGTAAAGGTCAAATCTTTTTGCACCCGATTTATCATGAAAAACACACTGTCTTATCTGTCCCACAATTGCAAGCATATGATAAACACGCTTTTTGTATGCTTCCGAAGCTCTTGTGTCTTTTGTCTTTGGCTCTTCAAGACCGAAATAGCCAAGGCGCTTAGTTTTCAGCAGGGCATTGAACTTGCTAAGGCTTTTTCTGACATTCGCTTTCTTATCATCAGATAAACTGCTGTTATCAGGGTCAATAAAAACATCATAAATATTATTTGTGGAAAGATACCCAATAAAATCGTCATGACTTTCTGAACCCTTTACACCGAGCATATTGTTCAGCGCATAAACGATATTCGTTACATACACCGCAAGTATCTTTTCGATATCCAGAATGTTGTAAATAAGCTGGATATGTATATTATCATCAAAAGTCTTGCCGAAAAAGCGCTTTTCAAGCTCTGATTTAAGCCCCAGCATATCCCCTCTTACAGGCGAGCTTTCACCGCTTCTGTGAGTAGGATTTGAAGTATTTATCTCCACTCCGCTCTCAAAGCCATGCTTGCTAGAAAAAGTGATGTTTACTTCGTTTACACCACAAAGCTCGATATTGCTGCTGTCCTCAGAGGAAAGCTGAGTTTTGTTGTAGTCATTATTATCCACCTCATATTCAAGCACAGCAGAATTGCCCTTGCCGAAAGAGGTTATGTACATTTTATTTTCGCTGACAAGAATAGACTTCATTCCTGCCGCCTTTACGGAGGATTTTTTCTTCTCTGCCGCAGGTGCAGCAGCCTCTGCAGCAGGCATGGCAGCGATCGCAGGAACAGCGTTATTATTTATCTCAGCCGCTTTGAACTGTCTGGCTTTTTTCTGAGCCTCACGCAGCTCTCTAGGCTTCATTTTATTCTTTTTTGCCATAAATATCACTCCTTATATTAGTTATCCCTTAGCGCATTGAGCGTTAAGGGATTTTTTTATTTGTTGGTTTTGATGTTAAGCTTTGCCAGTTAGTGCAAATTCGCACCAGTGTAGAAGAATTTGATAGTTGCAACGTTGCAACAGAAAGGTTTTAGACTAGTGCAAATTCGCACTAGTGTAGTAGAAGATGCTTAATTGCCTTAGAGGTTCAAACGTTTTAGACTAGTGCAAATTCGCACTAGTGTAGTAGTTCGTTATAACAAGAGAACTACAGGAAGGAGTTTTAGACTAGTGCAAATTCGCACTAGTGTAGTAGCTATCGCACTGAATGACTATAATCGTGACTGTTTTAGACTAGTGCAAATTTGCACCAGTGTAGTAGCACATCAGACACATTTTATATCTTTCCTGAGTTTTAGACTAGTGCAAACTCGCACCAGTGTAGTTGGTCAAAGTTGACAAAATAATCAATGATATTCTGTGATAAAACACCAAACTTATTTTATCGACGCTTTGCTTTAATGTGTATATTATACCATTTCCAGACACAAATGTCAATAGAAAGTGGCTGTTTTACATAAAGCATTTTAATCACCTCCCGTCTGTTGTTATTTCATCTCATTCCCAAATCTCCTTGACAGCTGCGATAGCGCAGTCAAGTACGGCTATGAGGATAGTCGTAAGGATCGTCTTTCCCATTTTTATCACCTCCTAGTCTATTGTGATCTCGTCACAGCTCTCAATTTCCTTAACAACTGCTATCGCACAGTTAAGTGCCGATAAAAGGATAGTTGTAAGTATCTTTTTTCTCATTTTCATCACCTCCCGTCTGTTGTTATTTCATCTCATTCCCCAATCTCCTTGACAGCTGCGATAGCACAGTCAAGTACAGCTACAATGATAGCCTTAAGGATCGTCTTTCCCATTTTTATCACCTCCTGTCTGTTGTTATTTCATCTCATTCCCCTATCTCCTTGACGGCTGCGATAGCGCAGTCAAGTACAGCTACAATGATAGCCGTAAGGATCGTCTTTCCCATTTTTATCACCTCCTGTCCTTTGTTCTGTATACATTATACCACCTTATCATCGTCAACAAAAGTGTAATTTTCAAAAACTTTTTTGTCTATGTTTTTGCACATTTATCACGTTTTTACGGCATTTATATCACAATTTCAGCAAAATAATGTTCTATGATATTGACAAAAAGTACATTTGTGATATAATGGATACAAGAGGTGATAAAAATGAGCATGACCCCAAGCACATTTCTGCCCAAGCGTGACAAAAATGCAACATATATCGCAGAGGTGCAATCCATACCCCTCTCACCCTCTACATATTCCGTCATTATCAAGGACAAGTCCATATTTGAAACAAGCCTTTCCCCTAACGGCAGCGTATCAATGTCCTCATTTCTCACAAGTATATTTGATTCAGCATATATCGCATCATTAAAATACAAAAGTGACGATAACTATAAATATATTGGTATCCCACTTCTGAACGCATTCGTAGAATGGCAGATCGAGGAGATCGATGACGGCCTTGATGATAAAAGCAAGGAGATAATAAAAAGCTATCTTATCTCAAAGCTCTCTGCAAAATACAAAAAAACCAAGACCGAAAATGCAGTGCGAGTAAGGCTCAGCATATGCCGTGGCCTTTACGATACACTGAGCAGTGATGACCTTTATTATGAAAACAAGGTGTACAGCTCGACCCTAAGAAGATTTCTGAAAGCCGTGTATGAGGACTATGCCCTGCTGTCAGATTGTGAACGTGAAAGGCTCATTTTCGCCGACAATATCATAAAAATAAATGAAGTCATCAAACAAAACGGCAGCAGATATTACAGCTTCATTTACGCATATTCTAATATGTACAGCCGTGAAAAGCGCCGCATAAGGCTTATCCCCTACCGTATCGTCAGCGACGAATATAAGATGTATAATTATCTTGTCTGCCTGTCCGACGAAAAAAGCGCAGGCAAAGAGTTCAAAGCCGACAGCTATCGCATAAGCAGATTGAGCGGACTAAGCATCGCAGAAAAGCTCAGCCAAAAGGAATACTCCTCCGTCACCGAATACGAACGGCTGAAAGAGGTTCACGTCAAGTCCGTGAAGCACCTACTCAGCGACCCACGTTTTGGCAGTGATGAGAGCGATATCTCCAAAGTGTACCTCACCGAAAAAGGCGTTGAAATGTTCGGCAAAATACTCTATCAGCGCCCCATACTGAAAGGCAATGAAAAGCCCAAGCCCAACGCTGTCAACGAGTTCATCTCCCCGCCTATCCAAGTCAAATACTATTTCAATAAGTTCGGCAAAGACGGCGTTATCCTATCCCCAAGCGACTCGTTTAAAGAAATGAGAACGCTGTATGTCGAGGGGGCAGAGGCGTATAACCGAGAAGTTGAGATGTGAGAATATATGAGTTTATCTTTGTAAAATAAACCGACCCCATTCGCTAGACTTTTTGACCTAGCAAATGGGGTCGGTTCAAATATCAATATCATTAACTTAAAAAAATCAAAACATAGAAGCAAGCATAATATGCGGATCACTTTACTTTTCTGCCGTAAACCTTGCCCACTCATATTCAGCCGTCAGCGGAACTGTGCCGTCAAAGGCTTTCAGCCAGCTGTCAACGCCAATGCCGTTCCACGCATTCATCATTATTTTACCAGGCGTAACAGGCAGATTTTCAGTAGCCTTGTATGCCTCTTTTCCGTCAACATACCAAGTTATGCCGTCCTCTTTCCACTCAAATGCGTAAGTGTGAAAATCCTCAGAAGCGTCAAAACCAAGATCATACATGTATTCGTGCTTGCCAACACCATTGGTGTAGTAATTGAACTGCACCTTTGTTGTGTCCTTGCCAAGGACTTCAACATCTATTTCGTCCCAAGGATTATCCTCCGACGGACCTGTGTATGTAAAGAACGATGATACAACGCCGTCATTCTTTATGGCTTTCATTGAAACCTCATAAAGTCCATAGCCATAGTTCTCTTTTGAACGATACTCGCCGCCTCTGTACGCTTCGGAATCGCCCATACTGTCAATGGTAAGCTGCATTTTTCCGTCATTGAAAGTTACGTTATCTTCGCTCCACGAACAGTTGAACGGATCACCATTTGACCAGCCTGCTGAAATGGAAAAATCATTTGACGCACCCTTGCTGAAATCTGCCTCAACCGTGTATGGAGAATTGCTTTCCGTTTCCGCCTTGCTGCTGACATCTTGCGAAGAACTGCTGTCAGATGAAGCCCCGCAGCCACCCATAGACATAACTATCATTGTGAGAATCGACATAGCCAAAACTTTTTTCATTTTTCATTACCTCCGAATAAATATCAGAATTTTATCTTCTATAAATATTATAATTCAACAAATGTGATATTTATATCAGAAAAGTAATGCAAATATCAGATTATTAACATCAACTTATATTTTTGATCTGCTTGTGCTATGCTTGTTCCAGTTTGCACGGAAAAACTGATCTCTATACTGTTTCGGCGTAAGTCCTGTCTGTTTCTTAAAGCAGGCAATAAAATGGCTGTGCGAGCTGAAAGCAAGATAATTGGCTATATCAAGCGGACTATATTCAGAATATCTCAGCATATTTTCAGCCGCCTGTATCCTTTTAGACATAATAAAATCAGAGATCTTTACGCCAACTTCCTCTCTGAAAAGCTTTGAAAGATACTGAGGCGTTATGTTCAGTTCATCAGCTATCTGATTGACGGTCACGCCCTTGTAAATATTATCGAAAATGCAGTCAAAGCACATAAGGATATGCTTCGAGTAAACGTTCTGTGACGCCGCCTTCTTCATTTGCTTTGTATAATAAACGATGACTTCTTTGTGTACAGCCATAACGCTTTCTTCATTGCGGCACTCATCACATTTATTAATGTATATATCGCTTATGGTATATGCAGTTTCCGGGTCAAGTCCACCCTCGATGCAAAACCTGCACAGCATAGCTATGGTTATGACAAGATGATACTTGACGTTTCTAAGTTCGTCTTTGCTGAGCCTGCCCTTTCCGTTTGTATCCAGCGGCGTATACAAACGTTTGACCGTTTCAAGGTCGCCCGCCCGCACCGCAGAATAAAATTCCAGTTCCGTTTCATATGGTGAATGATGATAGTCATTTTCCTTTTGCATAAACTGCCGCTTAGACAATTCTCTGTTTATTTCCATAGCTTTCACCCCCTGCTTTTTAACTTATTATATCATATTTACAGACACAAGTAAAGCCTCATATTTATAGAAAAAGGACGGCAAATCACCCTGCCGCCCTTTTTTCTGATAATTAGATATTATTTAGCCTCTTTCATTGAAGTCATAGCCTCGTCGATAAGATAATCTATAGCCTTTTCATTTTCCTGAACGACCTGTGACCAGCTCTTTGACTCCTGCGGATTCATTGTTCCTCTTATTGCAGTATCGCAAATAGAGTTAAGGTCGGCAGATACGCCCTGTTCAAAGTCAAATACAGGATTCTGTGCAGACAGATCATAGATAGTTTCTCTCATTTCAAGCATCTCATCTGTCCAGCCGTAATCGTCCTTGTACTGATCAAGGGTTATCTGATGTGCAGCCTCGTCAAGCTCTGCATAACGGCAACATTCAAGGAAAGCTGCCACGCCCTCAGGATTTTGAGCGTTTCTTACAATGCTAAAGCCGTGTACTCTTGAAGGGATATACTGTTTATCGCTATCAGCTGAGCAAGGAACAGGAACGAACATTACCTCTCCCTTTGATACATCGCCATAGTTTACAGTTGTTGACGGAGCATTCTCAAGTGCCCAAAGTCCGATAGGATAGAAAAGCGTCAGACCTGTTGCCATTCCGCTGCCCTCTGCGTCGCCTCTGAGTTTCCAGTTATTCTCGTGCTTTGGATAAACAACATTGTTCTTCTGCAGCTCATACATCATATTCTGAGCCTTTGCTATCATAGGGTCAGAAATATTATTTACAAGCTTGCCATCTGTGATACCGATGAGCGGCACACCTGAAGACTGCTGCAAAGCCTTTTCATAATACCAGCCGTCGAGAGCGTATTTATCGCTTTCAGCGTCAGTAAAATCAAGACACATTTCTGTGAATGTATCCCAGTTCCACTTGCCTTCTTTGAAAAGCTCAGCAGGATCATCATAGCCGTTATCTTCCATTGTCTGCTTGTTGTATACAAAAACATACGCAGGGTCTGTTCTGATAACGCTCACATAATGCTTATCTCCAAGCATAAACTGATCTGTCGCACCCTTTATGTCTGTCCAAAGAGGCTTTGAAAGATCGATATAATCGTCGATAGGCTCTATCATAGACTTTATAGCGCCCTTAGGGAAAACGTCCATATCATCAGCACCGATGAAATCAGGTGAATCATTTGACATTACAAGTGCCGCAAGATCGTCAAACTTAGTTTCCCAAGTGGTCTGCACCCAGTTTATCTTACCATTATACTTTGTCTTGAACAAAGCAAGATCAGCGCCTATCTCCTTGTCCTCCGCCTCAGTAGGGTTGATATCCCAATGTGAAAACCACTTTATTTCGTTGCTCTTGAGATCTCTCACATCTTTCATATCATCAGCAAGTCTTTGAACTATCTGCTGCTGATCTTCCTTAAGCTTTTTGTCAACTACCTTGCTTGATGAATCACTTGAACTTCCGCAAGATGCAAATGCTGAAAGCGAGCAAACCGCAAGGGCAAATGTCAAAACTCTTTTTGCATTATTCATAGCCATACCTCCGAATATTACTTTCTTCTCTTTGCAACGATCACTGCTGTGCCTGCAAGAACAATAACCGCAAGTGTTCCGCCAACAACAGCACCTGTTTCTGCTGCCTTAGATGTATCGTCAGATGCTTTTGAAGATGTAGCCGCTGCTGCAGAAGTCTTGCTTGTATCTGCCTTAGATGAAGAAACGGCTTTCTTTGATGTATCAGCCTTTGAGCTTGAAGTATCAGACTTTGAATCTGCCTTTGAAGTATCTGTTTTTGACTCTCCGCCCTCGGCAGCTGCAACACCGAAATCAAGCGTCATTGAAAGTGTGCCGCCGTTGAAAGCACCTTCCTTCTCCCAGCCTGCGACCTCAGGGCAAGCTTTCTTTGTTACCTCGCCTGTTTCCTCATTCACCTCGTCAGTTGGTCTGATATGTATTCTTATTCCACCCTCTGCGTCCTCGTCCATTGAAGTGATAGAATTAAGCGAATCAAAAACTGTTGTTGTGCCGTCCTCGGCAACGAACTTTGCGTCAGAGATCTTAACGTCCACAGGATAAATACCATCAGGAAGATTAGCCACCATAACGCCCATATCTCCAAGAGTTCCCTTGCCTGACATTGTCTTATCAGCGATAACTTTGCTTATCTTATATTCAACAGTTATCTTGCCGGCATCATCAATGCCTACCCAGTCGCCCTGATTCCAGGTCCAGTCCTGACCCATATAAAAGCCCATTGCTCCGATAGAGTAATATGAGTCATTCATTTTTGAGTCCTCCTCTGACGGGTGAACAACGTCGCCAAGCTTTGCTGCCGAAACAGAAACTGACATCATTGTTGCTGCGAGAACCGCTGCTGAAAGACCTGCTACAAATTTTTTGATCTTCATAACCTTTTCCTCCTATTTTTCAATAAAATTTTTCGCCACTTTCAAGGAAAGCCATCCCCTCCACTGACAAGAAAAACCGTCAACGCATGAGAGAAATCTCTCACGTTTGACGGTTTTCTTTTTTACCCTAAAAGCACTCTTGCTCTGCGCTGTACCTCTTTTTCGATCATCTTCAAGCGATTTGGCGGCAGATTATAACGTGTCGCTCTGCGGTCAAAATGGAAATCCAGCAGCTTATGGAGCATTGTACGGTGACGAGGTTTCATTGCACTCTTTGCAGCTGCAAAGAAATCATCGTATGCAAGCGGAAGCAGTGTGCGGGCATATTCATCAAATGCTTTCTGGTTGTCCCAAAGATCCGTTCCGCCCAGACTGAACAGCGAGTTTCCGTGGTCAAACAGTGGTGCGGGTGCCGCAATCGTGTTGGTCTTATTATCCACCAACACGCCAAAGTTTCCATAGTGGCGGTCTGTATTGCAGATGATTGCATCAAAGACCAGCATATCTTCCAGTGCATCCACAAAGGTCTGACCTAACGTCTGATAATACGCAAAAATTGCTTTTATTCCACCTTTGGACACAAGCTGTCCGATGGGAATATAAGAATGCTCTTTGCTGGTGAACAGCTCACACTTGGAACAAAGCGTCTTTTTCAGATCTTTTGTCAGGGTGTAGCGAATCGCATTCACGCCCATCACCTGTGCAACTTGATAAGCATACAGTTCCGAGTACGGTTCAAATCCCAGATTACTGAACCCTGACGTGCCACCTTTATAAAGATAGATTTTTCCGTTTTGTCTGCGCCAGCATTTTGGCAGCATCCCGTTGGTCGAGAACTCCGGGCAGGACGCAAGCGAAGTTCGTATGCTACTGCCATATCCTGTAAAGGCGATTGCTGCCAGCACCTGACTGAATCGGTTATCGTAAAGATTTACTTTTTCAAAGGTGTCACCGGAGCCCTCTGCATCTACCCAAAAGCAATCATTGAGTGAAAGACCTTTATTGGCTGCAATAATTCCAAGCGGGCGATTCAAAGAACGTACAATAA
>OGTB01002378.1_pt1 | contig 10772 bp, 9 predicted proteins | sample 1553611 | NCBI WGS metagenome assembly OGTB01 (sample SAMEA2580032, study PRJEB22360) | human gut metagenome | biome: human gut; feature: human-associated habitat; material: faeces | place: Denmark | collected 2008/2010 | reverse complement strand
CGGCGGCCAGATGATCACCGACGTCACACCAAACTGCACCATAACCAACAAATAAACTATTGAGATTATATTCCGCCTGCAGAATGCTGCTAATTGGAAAATCTCTAGTTCTTGAGGGGTAAGAACGGAATTCTTTCGTTGTTATCCCTCAAGTGGTTCTGACGTCATTCACTATTTCAGCCGATAGTGCAAAATTTATTTTTAGAATTTAAAGATATTGCGTCATTGCAGTGTTGCTGCATCACTGCTATTGCACTAACTGTCGTCAACAATGCCCCCGTCTATAGGCAATGAAAGAATGCAAAAGATGTATGTGCAGAGGAGGGGGTTACCTGTGTCCAGCAATGTTGATAAGCGCTTTCATATTGGTTATTCCTACTCTGCTTCTTTTAAAGAAGGTCTCGCGCGATAGATTTATGGAGCTTGTTCAAAATATGAGAATTGCATTTATCGGGCATAAGCGTATACCTTCTCGTGAGGGCGGTGTTGAAATCGTGGTCGATGAGCTGTCTGCGCGTATGTCGGCACGGGGGAATCGGGTTGTAGTATACAATCGCAAAGGTCATAATGTGGCAGGAGCCGAATTCGACGATACCGTCAACGCTTCGGACAAACCATTCTCCTATCAGGGTGTTCATGTCGTTCCCGTAACCACATTCGATGCCAAGGGTATGGCCGCGCTGTCCTCATCCTTCTTCGCCACGTTGAAGGCGATTGCAGCGAAGCCGGATGTGATTCACTACCATGCCGAAGGGCCGTGTGTGATGCTCCGACTGGCGCATTGGGCGGGAATTCGCACCGTTGCCACTATCCATGGCCTCGACTGGCAGCGTGCCAAGTGGGGAAGGTTCGCCTCCACGTATTTGAAGTTCGGCGAACGTACCGCTGCCAAGTGCGCGGACGAGGTCATTGTGCTCAGCCGGAACATGCAGGAATACTTCAAGAACACGTATGGGCGTGATACCCGGTTCATCCCCAACGGCATAGAACGCAAACAGCTGGTTACCGCACAGGAAATCACCAGCGAATATGGTTTGCACAAGGATGACTACATCCTGTTCCTTGGTCGTATCGTTCCAGAAAAAGGCGTGCACTATCTGATCGACGCGTTCGGCAAGCTCGATACGGATAAGAAGCTGGTTATTGCCGGTGGTTCCTCCGATTCAGAGGAATACTATGAACAGATCAAGCAGATGGCGGCGAAGGACCCGCGCATCATACTGACCGGCTTCGTGCAGGGGCATATGCTGCAGGAACTGTACAGTAACGCGTATATCTATGTGTTGCCGAGCGATCTTGAGGGCATGCCCATGAGTCTGCTCGAGGCGATGAGCTATGGTAATTGCTGCCTGACTTCGGATATCGCTGAATGTACGGAAGTGGTGGAGGATAAGGCTGCCTCCTTCGCGCGTGGTTCCGCGGATGCGCTGTACGAGGTGTTGGATGAACTGATCCGACACCCTCAGAAAGTCCAGAAGTATAAGGATGAAGCTGCTGATTTCATTACCGGCAAATACAGCTGGGACTCTGTAGTGGATCAAACTCTGGCTTTGTACAAAGGCGAGAAGGGCGGTGAATGATGCGCATTCTGCTGGTCAACAAATACTTCTACCGCAAGGGCGGTGCTGAAACATATTTCTTTGCCTTGGCCGAAGGCTTGAAGGCGCTTGGACACGAGGTGGCGTTCTTCTCCATGAAGCACCCCAATAACGAGCAAAGCTATTGGAACAAGTACTTCGTTTCCGAAAAGGATTATGTAGGGGAGATCTCTGCATTCAAGAAGGTGCAGGAAGCCTCCACGTTGATCTACTCGTTCGAGGCAAAGCGTAAGTTCGAGGCACTGCTGGAGGAGTTCAAGCCCGACGTCATCCATATGAATAATGTGCATCGCCAGCTCACGCTGTCGATTCTGGATGCTCCGTATCTGAAGAAGCACCATGTACCGGTGGTATATACGGCGCACGACTATATTCTGCTGTGCCCGGCCTACACCATGGTGAATGGCAGGGGAGAGGTCTGCGATGCCTGCCTGGATAGGCATTTCTCGCACGCCACCAAGAACGTATGCGTGAAGGGATCGCGAGCGAAGAGTGCCTTGGCCACTATGGAAGCGGAATTCCTGAAGCTCCACCATTCATATGACAAGATTGATCTGATCATCGCGCCTTCGCAGTTCATGAAGAATAAGCTCGATGAGGGCGGCTTTGCCGGCAAGACCGTCGCGATGCAGAACTTCCTGACCGATTCGCAGATGGCGATGGGTGCTCGGGTGGCGAACACGCATAAATTCGAGGATACGCAGGCCGGAGCAAGACCGTACTTCCTGTTCTTCGGTCGCCTTTCCAAGGAGAAGGGCATTCTCACCTTGGTGAAGGCATTTCTGCAGGCTGCGGGGCTCGCTCAGGGGAGTGCCAATGCGCAGAGCGATGATCAAGATGTCCAAGTGCTTCCTGATGTGTGGTATCTGCACATTGTAGGTGACGGGCCGGAACGCGGTGCCATTGAACAGCTGATAGCCTCGGCTGGCCCGCAGGCCGCCTCACGTATTCACCTGTTGGGATATAAGAGCGGCGAGGATTTGCAGCGAGAGGTCGGCAATGCCCGTTTCACTGTGCTGAGCTCTGAGTGGCGCGAGAACATGCCCTATTCCGGTTTGGAATCCTTAGCTGCCCAGACTCCGATTATCGGTGCCAGGATTGGTGGCATTCCGGAATTGGTGGAGGAAGGCAAGACGGGGTTCACGTTTGAATCGGGGAATGCTGTGGATTTGTCTAATAGCATGCTTAAATGCGCCGCAGTTAGCGCATTGAACTATTCAGCCATGCAGCATTCTTGCCGTGAATATGTCAACGCAAGATGTCTGCAAAATGAGTATGCATTGGCATTGATTGATTTATACGAGAGGGTGATTCAGCGATGACGAAGAAACATAATAATCTTGGCCGGATTGTTCATCGTGCTTCAGAAGAAATGTATGCAACGCAAAAAATTGCTGAAGTGACTTCGTGGCCCGAAGCGATCAATACTTTTCGTGCAAAATTAGATATCCAGGTAATGAATCACAATGGATATAAGGAATCGGACGCGGTCAAGAAGCGGTTACTTCGTAAGCACGAAACGGTTCTTAAGTATCTTGAGAACAAGTTCGGTGATTTTTACGCTGCATACGACTACCGGGCGCCTCTTCCGGAGGTTGATCCGGCGTTAGAGAATAAAATCTGGATGTGCTGGTGGCAGGGTCTGGATAATGCCCCGGAAATTGTAAAGGCCTGCGTTGATTCTGTTCGGCGTAATGCAGGAAATCGGGAAGTAATTATAATTACTGACAAGAATCTGCAAGAATATGTTTCTTTTCCCAAGTGTATTCTGAAACGTTATAACGAAGGAATTCTATCTAAGACGCATATTTCAGATTTTCTTCGGTTAGAGCTTCTTTCGCGATACGGCGGCTTATGGTTGGATGCCACTTTCTTCTGCGCAGGTTCGCTAGATAAATCTTTATACTCTGCTCCTCTTTTTTTCTATTAAAAGGCCTGATTACTTCCATGCATCAGTCGCGGGAGGCATGTTTGCTAATTATTCATTAGGTTGTGATAATGAGCATAGACGTGTATTCGCTACAATCCGTGATTACTTCCTCAAGTATTGGGAAGAAGAGCAATTCCTTGTAGATTATTTGTTGACTGATTATCTTATCGTTCTTGCTCAGAGACATGACTCATATATAGATCAAGCCTTTAAGCAGATTAAGCCAAATAATCCGATGTGCGATGAATTATTCAAAATTCTTGATGAACCATATGATGCGTTGAAATGGAAAATGTTGACGAAAGACACTGATCTTTTCAAGTTGACGTGGAAGCAACAGTTTAAGACATCTTCTAATCAGCAAGAGACTTTTTTTGGAAAGATTTTCAAGCAATAGGGAAGATGCTCAGGTGAGCGCAGAATCAATTTTACTCTTTTTGATAAGCGTTGACGATAAACTTTTAATACGGAGAGCTTTTCTACTAGGATTTTGGATGAGGTAATCGTGGAAAAGATTATACATTATTGCTGGTTTGGGCGGAAACAGCTTTCGCAGCATGCTTTGGATGTAATTGAGACATGGAAGAAATATGCTCCTGGATATGAAATTAAATGCTGGAATGAAGATAATTTCAATGTAAATGACCATCCATTTACAAAAGCAGCTTATGAATCAGAGAGAATGGCTTTCGTAAGTGATTACGTCAGATTCTGGGCTGTATATAACTACGGTGGAATTTATATGGATCTTGGAAGTGAGTTAATTAAAGATATAAGAGGTCTTGTTTCTTCCTATAAGTGTATTTCTGCAATCGAAAAGAGCACGTGCACTGTTAATAGCGGACTTTTTCTGTCGTGTGAAAAGCATGATTCTTTGGCTGGGGAAGTGCTTTCAAAATATGATGCATTAGAGTATGTGGATTCCGATGACTTCAGATTAAAGCATACTGTTAATGAAATGTTTACGCAGCTTCTAATGGAAAAAGGATTCCAAAAAAAGGATGAGAAGCAGTCTATTGGGAAATGGACGATATTGCCTTCTGATTGTTTCAATCCGCTTTATGGCATAGGAGGATTCCATATTAAGAAGAATACGTATAGTATTCATCAATATACCGCTTCATGGAGAGATCCAAAAGAAAGATATAGGGATCAAGTGACCCATCGTCTTGCCTTTTATGTGGGACATCGTGCTGGAGAAGTGCTATCGAGGTTAATTGCAGAGTTTAAGTTTGAGAATATGAGCGATGCTTTTAGAAATCTTTTCTCTAAGTTAGCTAGTCATTCACACCGATAAAATTTTTGCTCGGCATCTTGGAACTCACATGAATAATGTTCTTCTCATATCTCTATTGAAGTAAAGGAATATGTAATGCTAAAAAAAGGTGTTCCTCAAGTTTCGGTCATTATTCCTGCATATAATGCGGAAAAATATATTGAAGAATGTGTTCTAAGTGTTCTGAGGCAGAGCTATCAAAATTTAGAGGTAATTGTCGTAAATGATGGTTCATCAGATTCGACTCTGTCTATTTTGCTGAATATGCAGAAGCGCTTTCCTTCGATAGCTGTTTTCTCTAAAGATAATGAGGGCGTTTCTGCAGCGAGAAATTTTGGGATTAGCAAAGCGCACGGGAAGTATGTTCTACTTCTTGACTCGGATGATGCATATCTGCCTGATTCTGTGTCTTTGCTGGTTGAAACGGCTGAACAAAACAAAGCTCAGATGGTGTCTTTCAATTTTGAGACTTTATTCCCAGATGGATCTATGGGGGAAAGGCCAGTCGAGTATTCTTTTCCAGATGTAAAAACGAGTACCGGTCAGGAATGCGTTGAGTATATTTATGCTGAACATATAGGTTATTTTTCTTGGGCTTTTATGTATGATCGGCAGTTTCTTGTTGATTCGCATATTTTGTATCCTCAGGGGTTTGCTCTTCTTGAAGATGCTCTCTTCTTGAATAAGATTCTACGGCAATGCAGCCGTGTTGCTTATGTGAGCAAGCCTTGTTATAGATATCGTATTACTGAAGGGTCCCTTTCTAAAAGAACCTCGTTCGAAACGGTTGATGGTGCTTTCAAATCGTTGTCCGAGATTCAACGAATAGCGCATTCGGAAGGTTCCTCCATTAAATTTGATGCACATATCGTGCGTTTATATCTGTATATATACACTCTCTTGATTGATTGTCCGGCATCAAAGGAAAAAAGTAAGCTACGTCATTCGATACGAAAAAAGGTACTAGAGACTTGTTCGAGAAATTCTTTTCAGCTTCTTTGCTTATCTGACAAAATTAAGCTTATATTGCTAAAAGTTTTCCTTTTGGATAATACGCATAACATAAAAGATTGTGTGAAAAAACTTTTGAAGAAAAGTTCTTTCTGACATTATTAATTGAATCTCTAAAAATGGAGCGAGGAAATAAATGAGTGTTAAATCAGCTATCAAAAAGATTTTGCCTGTTTCATTGATTGAAAAAAGGCAGCGCTGGAAAACAAATCGTGCGTTACAGCATGAAGGAAAACGGGAATTCAGAAATTTTGCACAATCTTATGCTGCTCCTGAATGTTCAGATCAGGTTCAGATGGAGAGCCTACTGATCTTTTTCGTGCATCAGATTGAGAAGGGTTTCTCCTTCGATACTTATCAGTATGGTCGTGGTCGCGGGGCTTTACGTAATGCCGCTGATTTATCGGCAAGACTTTCAAAGGTCGATACTCAATGGCGTAACAATCCGGTCTATAAAGACATGATACTTGCCTTGGGCGAATATCGTAGGCGTCATGTACTCGCTGATCAAGACGTCACGTTTATGACGGAATTATTCGATGATGACACAAATGCTGATATCGTATCGGCTTCTAAAAACGAATATCCAAGCATTGAGCTTTCCCTGGCTTCTAAAGCAGACAATGCTGTTGTTCCGTTTGCTGAGTTAACGGAACGTCGGCATGCGGTACGTTCCTATTCTGATGAGCCAGTAACGCGAACGGATCTTGAGAAAGCAGTCACCATGTCTCTGCATACTCCATCTGTCTGCAACAGACAGCCGGCCCGCATTCGTATCTTCACCGATCGGAAATTAATCGGCGAGGCATTGAAAGTACAAGGCGGTTTCGGCGGATATAACCTGCCTCCGGCATTAGTACTCGTAACCGCCGATTTGCGGGTGTTTATGGGAACAAATGAACATAACGAGGGATACGTTGATGGTGGGTTGTTTGCTATGTCAATGTTGTACTCATTGGAGGCATGCGGTCTTGCCGCCTGCCCGCTCAATACAATGTTCAGCGAGGAAAACGATAAGAAAACTCGTGATATGCTCGGTGTCCCCGATAATGAGGTGTTTATCATGTATATCGCTGTAGGTCATTTCCGTGAATCCTCCAAGATCTGCCGCTCTCAGAGATTCGGACTAGATCGTATTCTTATGAACTGATTGCGGAGGTTTTCCTTGGGCAAGTACAAAAATCTGCTGGTAAATATCGGCCTGTTTACGCTGAATACCGTATCGACGAAGCTGATCACGTTCCTACTGGTACCGTTGTATACCTATTTCCTTACGACGGCGCAGTATGGTGTGACGGACATGTCATTGACCGTGGCTGGCTTGATTACTCCGGTCCTGACCTTGTCCATCGGCGACGCCACAACGCGGTATATCATCGATGATCCGAATGATAAGAAGCAATACATATCCGTCGGATTCTGGGTTACACTGTTCGGCTGTCTGCTTATGCTTCTGTTGCTTCCACTGCTGAATTTGCCGATATTTGGTGGTCTTGGGAACTATGAATGGCTTTATCTGGCATATTTTGTCTCGTCCGCATTCAATGCATATTTGGCGAATGTAGCTCGTGGCTTAAACCAGATAAAGCTCATCACCTGGGCATCCATTGCATCGTCCCTTGCATCCGCATCTTCGGCTGGCTTGCTTATCGGATTGCTTGGCTGGAAGGTTGAGGGATACTTCGTTTCTTTGATCTTCGGAGGATTGATCGCGGTCGTTCTGTATCTCATATTCGGAGGTTCTTGGGAATATGTGGCCCTTCCAAGCAAAGAACGTGATTGGCGGGTCCTCAAAAAGATGTTGCTGTATTCCGTGCCGTTGATGCCGAACGCCATTTTTTGGTGGGTCGGCACGAGTGTAAATAGGTTTTTCATTACCAGCATGCTTGGCATCGGAGCATCTGGCTTATTCGCTGCGGCCAGTAAGATACCTAACGTAATGAACATGGTTTCGTCCACGTTCTGGCAGGCATGGAGCTTGTCCGCATTCCAGGAGTTCAAGAAAACGGATACCGGCAAGTTCTACAGCAACGTGTTCGCTGTATTCCGTACGTTCTGTTTTCTTGCGGCATCGGGGCTCATGTTGCTGACTCCATGGCTTGCCTCATTGCTGCTGCAGAAAAAATTCTATGATTCATGGCCTATTATACCGATCCTTATTCTGGCGTTTTTGTTTAATGTATTCGCGGGATTTTATGGGACGGTATTCACCGCGAGCATGAAGACTCGGCACTTGATGACATCTACTGCTGCAGCGGCGATTGTGGTCATCGTGCTGACTTGGCTGCTTATCCGTGTTATGGGTCTACAAGGTGCTGCATGGGCTATGGTCGGCAGTAATTTGGTCATGTACGCCATACGTGTGGTTATGGCCAATCAGATCGTCAAAATCAACGTGAACCGGCCACTTATGCTGGCGAATATTCTGCTAGTATCTGTGCAAACATGTGTATTGGCGTGGCACCCGACTGCGTATACGTTGGTATCGGCTGTGCTGTTCTTGGCTGTGCTCGTGGTGTCTGCCATAGACATCTATCCGTCTGTGAAAACCCTATCCGTCGCGGTTAAGGGCAAGGGTTCAAGGAATAATCACGGAAAACATGTTAGGGAAATGAAGATTTGAGGAGATGGATAAAATGAAAATTGGAACAATCACTTTCCATTGTGCATATAATTTTGGTTCCGCTCTGCAAACTTATGCGTTGAGGAAATATCTTACTGATCTCGGGCATGATGTGCACGTTATTGATTATCGTAGTGAGGATTTCCGGAATTACTGGATTTTCCGAAAATACGGTATCAAATCGTTTGCCGTGGATTTGCTGTTCCTTCCGGGCAATCTACGCAGACGCAGCAGTTTCCAGACTTTTTGGCACAGGCATTTTAATCTGACTAAGAATACTTACGAAGGCACTGACGCAGACCTGCAGATGGCTCAGGATTTGAACGACTTTGATGCGTTTATTTGCGGAAGCGATCAAATCTGGAATCTGGATTGTACTCGCGGTCCTGTTCCGCCGTTCTTCCTTTCATTTGCGCCTAACGACACCAAGAAAATCGCGTATGCGCCAAGTATGTCACATGCCAAGTTTGTAGAGAAGAATTTCACCGCAGAAGACAAGAAGAGGATTTCCGGTTGGCTAAATCGTTTTGACTCGGTATCCGTGCGTGAGATTTCTGTTGCTGGGCAGTTTCAGGACTTGACGGATAAATCCATCGTCGAAACGCTTGATCCGACGCTTTTGCTTGATCTGAAGGACTATCGGCATATTCAAGCACCCGAACTCCAGAAGAGGCTCAAAGAAGGCAAGTATATCTTTGCCTATACGCTGTGGCCGAATAAAGACATGGTGAAATATATTGATGAGCTCGCAGCAGAACGAAATCTGACTATCGTTTACTACTCGAGGAATCCAATTCATTATAAGGCGCATTCCATCAACGTGTGGGGGATTGGCCCTGCTGACTTCCTCACGTTAATCGACAAGGCCGCGTGCGTAGTATCTAACTCATTCCATGCCACGGTGTTCTCTATTCTTTATGGAAAGCCTTTCCTTACGTTTGGAACCGAGAAGAGCAGCTCTCGCATGAAGACGCTTCTCACCAAGCTTGGATTGTCGGAAGAGCATTTGTTGCCGCCCGATTTCGAAGGCGGAACGAGAATTAAGCCGTTTGTGTCTAAGCTAGATGTTGCACGGCTCAATGAACTGCGTGCAACATCCGAGCAATTCCTTAAAATGGCGCTAGCATGAAATGAACGGACGGGTGCCTACCACCGTCTTTTCGATTAAGATTTGAGCGTGAGCTATCGCATAACATTTTTTCATGCGGATTTTGCCGGCACTGTTTTCATCCTATAATATGATTTAATTTGGAATAAATCTAACTTAAATCCAGTGAGAGATAACGTCCGAATTCCTGCGCACTTTCGGTTTTGTTCTTCGTTGAGATGTTGAAGCGGGCATGGCCCGCGTCCTGTGTACGATTTTCAGTCGCCAAACAAAGAATCGCAATTGGAAAGCAGGACGCGCAGCCATGCCCGACAGCAACATCATACAGATCGACCAGAACCTGTTCGAGACCAAACTCGACCGGCTGGTCACCGAGAAGATGACCCAGATCCTCAACGCCATGCTCGACGCCGAGGCCGACGAGATCACCGGGGCCGCCAGATACGAACGCAAGGAGGGGCGCAAGGCGTACAGGGCCGGCCACTACGAACGCACGCTCACGGCAAAGGCGGGCAGTCTCGAGCTCAGGGTGCCGAAACTCAAGGGCGCGGTCTTCGAATCCGCGGTCATCGAACGCTACCGCAGGCGGGAGTCCAGCGTCGAGGAGGCGTTGATGGAGATGTACCTGGCGGGAGTGAGCACCCGTCAGGTCGACGACATCAGCAAACTGCTGTGGGGTGACAGGATGCCATCCCAGACCCTTTCCGACAAGCTCAAGCGCGTGTATGACGACATCGACCGATGGCGCACCCGGCCATTGGAATCCGAATACCCGTACGTGTTCATGGACGGCGTGTGGCACAAGCGCTCCTGGGGCGGAAGCGTGGAGAACGTCAGCGTCCTCGTCGCCATCGGCGTCAACGCGGAGGGCCACCGCGAGGTCATCGGCGTGACGGAGGGCATGAGGGAGGACGCTGCCAGCTGGGAGCAGTTCATACGAAGCATGATCGAACGCGGTTTGAAGGGCGTGCGCCTCGTGGTCGGCGACCGGTGCGCGGGACTCGTCTCCACGGTGAACTCGATGCTTCCCCGGGCGAAGTACCAGCGGTGCATGGTGCACTTCATGCGCAACGTGCTCTCGAAGGTGCCGCCCAACCACCGGGATTGGGCGTCCGCGGCCCTGAAGGCGATATTCGCCATGGAGTCCCGCGAATCCGCCCTCGCCAAGGCCGGGACGGTCGCCGCGGAGATGGAGTCCAGGAAGCTCAAGGCGGCGGCCGGCTGCC
>OGTB01002375.1_pt1 | contig 10784 bp, 9 predicted proteins | sample 1553611 | NCBI WGS metagenome assembly OGTB01 (sample SAMEA2580032, study PRJEB22360) | human gut metagenome | biome: human gut; feature: human-associated habitat; material: faeces | place: Denmark | collected 2008/2010 | reverse complement strand
TCGTATCGATGAACCAGCTTGCTTTTTCTCTCATCATCCGGCTCCGAACAAGATACATTGTAGCATACTAATATCTAATTGAAAACATCCGCATTTAACCTATTTCTACATAAATACGGATGTTTTTGCTTTAATTTATTGATTTATTTTAATATCATTATCTTGGGTTATTTATTCTCCATTTGGGCTGAATTAGCATTTTCCGGCTCCTTATTCTCCTGTTTTACCTTCCAGATCAGCACCACCTTGAATAAATCTCCGTCCAGTTCGATCCGGAACTTTCCGCCCTGAATTTCTGTAAAGCTTTTTGCAATTGCCAGTCCCAGTCCGCTTCCTTCCGTGTTACGGGAAGCATCCCCTCTGACAAATCGCTCGGTCAGTTCCTCTCCCGATGCGGATAATTCCTGCGCTGCGATATTTTTTAAGATAATGGTCACCTCATCCTTTGCCGTAAAACCGTTGACATAGACTCTGGTCCCGGGCAAAGCATATTTTGCAATATTGCCAAACAGATTTTCAAAAATCCGGAAGGTCTTCTGACTGTCTAACGGCACGATGACCTTCTCCTCCGGCATGCTCATCCGCACATCCAGTCCGGCATCCGCCAACTTATCTTCCATCTCGAATTCGACCTGTTTCACCATGCTTACGATATCCACATCGCGGATATCAAGCGTGATATTCTGGGAATTTGCCTTGCTGACTTCGAACAGGTCCTCGATCAATGCCTTCAGGCGCAACGATTTACGATCCAACGTCTCTAAGTACTCCTTCCGCTGTTCTTCCGTCACTCCCGGCTCCTGTAGCAGCTTTACATAAGTAATGATAGCTGTCAGTGGCGTCTTCAGATCGTGGGATACATTCGTGATCAGTTCCGACTTCATCCGCTGGCTCTTCACTTCCTCCGCCACCGCATTACGGAAGCCTTCCTCGATCCGGTAGATCTGCGGTTTAAAGGGTTCAAACACGCCCAGATCTTCCTCTATGGTCACGTTCAGATTACCCTGCGCGATCTCATTGGTGGCTTTTAACAGCAATCCGTACTTTTTCTGCAATTTGCTGACATAACGCCGCAGTACAAAATACAGTACCACAGAGTAAATGACTGCGATCGTCACTACTCCCAGAGGAAGGCTGCATACGATCACCAGAATCAGGGCATTCCACAATACGATCCGCAGGATCAGTTTTTTGGCATCCTTCGTCACATCAAAATGCTCTGCATCATGATAGACATCCACCACCTTATCCCTGCCAATGGAGAATCCCTTCTTCATTCCTCTCCACAGTTTTTTCCAGAAAGGCACTAACAGATAGCACAAGCTGTGCTGTTTCAAATACGCTCTGGCTCCCTGAACCCGCATTGCCCGCAGGGATACTCCCAAGCACCAGGCAATGAAAAACAAGGCTGCCACCGCCAGAACATTTAATGCATAGGTCAGTATTATGGTTAATAACTGTATCTGCGCACTGTTTCCACGTAAAACTGTGCCCAGCGCATGACCGCTTCTCACCCAGGATACCAGTCCTACCACCTGTTCACTTCCAATGCCGGCGATCACCACAAGGATCACAACAATCGCCTCGACAGGCAGCTTCAGCAGCGTTACCTTCTCCCAGGCTCTCTCTTCCCCAAGTCCCGGAAATACAAGCGCCAGCAGGAAGATCAACAGTGCCAGGATCAGAAACATCTGCTGACATCCGGACAGATAATAGGATGCATACTGCTCTCCCATGGAAAAGTAAACACTGACATTGTTCATATCCTGATCATAATAAATATACTGACCGTTCTGTCCCAGGCTCTGTGCCGCCTGTCTGGAGATGCAGAAGGTGATCTCACAATTTTTCGGCATTTCCAGCCGGAACATGGTATTATGACCGGCATCGATCGTTGTGCCCATATTGGCATCCACCATTCGCGTAAGACCACAATTACGGATCACTTCCGCCGCTGTCTTACGAAGGGTTGTCGTATCCGATCCGATCACCGTATTTCCTAAGGTGGCATCATTTCCATAGGCATCAAATACAAAAGTCAGATAAAAGCTCTGTTCCTCCGCCACGATATCCGTATCCGCCAGATTACTTAGGGTCTCTCCGGTCTGAGTATCCCGGATCCTATAATCATACAAATTATTCAACTGACCAAAGGAGTTTTCCAGGGTATTGAAATGTTCTTCCAGATATTCCCCGGTCTGCGCCGCCAAGATTCCCTGGGCCGCATAGTTTTCGGGATCTGCTCCTTCCGGTATCGTGAGCTCCTCCGTATCTCCATATGCCACTTCTGCCCGTTTCCGGTCATCATTGAGCCATTCGTTTCCTTCTGTTGGCTGCATATATAATTCCACATAGTTTAAGGAAGTCTGGTGTTCTTTGTTATACAGATCGCGGTAGAGCAGATAGCAGTTCTGATACAGATAAGTAATCGTATTCGACGTCTCCAGCGGATCCTCAATGTATTGTTCATTCCTCCTGCTCTCCGCTCTACGCTCGAAGATTCCGTAGCAGGCGGTAAAAATACCGGAAGCTGCCAGACTGACAATCAGTCCGATGATCAGCCATATGACTGCAGGCTTTCTGTTTTCTCGGTTTTCCCGTTTTTCCGTTGTCTCCGCTTTCACAGCCTCTGTTACCTGTTCCATTCTTACACCTCTTCGACCATTTCCCTGCTCTGCCTGCCGAAACACTTTGTTTCCCACAGCCGCATTTATTGTTTGTCGATCTTATATCCTACACCCCATACCACTTTCAGATACTTGGGATTTCGCGGATCGATCTCGATTTTTTCGCGGATGTTCCGCACATGTACCATAATGGTATCGGTGTTGACCGCTTTCTCATTCCAGATACGCTCATAGATCTCATCTGCGGAAAATACTCTGCCCGGATTCTTGATCAAAAGCTGTACGATCTTGAATTCCATGGGAGTCAGCTTCACCGCTTCTCCGTCCACCGTCACTTCTACGGTTTCTTCGTTCAGTTCCAGGCCGCCGATGGTATACACATGGGATTTCTCCTGTTCTTCCCCACTGACTGCCGTCAGATATTTGGAATATCTGCGCAGATGGGAATTACCATCGCCAACAGCTCCAACGGTGTAAAGGGTTTGGTCACATAGTCATCCGCTCCCATATTTAATCCCATGATCTTGTCCACTTCCTCGGACTTGGCGGACAGCATGATCACCGGGAACTCGTGATTCTGCTCCCGCAGTTTCATTAACATCGTCACACCGTCCATCACCGGCATCATAATATCCAGGATAGCCAGATGGAGCTCCTCCTGTGCTACGATCTCCAGTCCTTCCTTACCGTTGGCAGCCTTCCATACCTGATACCCCTGATTTTTCAGATAGATTTCCACACCATCCCGGATTTCCTTATCATCCTCCACGATGAGAATATGATATTTATTGTTCTCCATGACTCCCTCTCATTCTGCCGCATGCGGCAAGGGGATCCTCTCCCCTGTCTGTTTCTGATTCTAATTTATAATTTCTAATTTCACCTACTGAAAAAACGAAAGATTTTCTAAAGATTTTTTTCGTAAAAACACCAAGGAGATGGACATTCGGTGCCACCTCCTTGATCATCTTCGAAGCGTACATTCCGGCTTACATGGTTATACTTCATCCTCATAGTACCGGATCATGCATACCAGTTCACCGTCCTCTACGGACACCTCCGCTTCCTCTCCCAGGAATTCATTGCTGATCCCGATGGGGAAATCGTTGGTGATCACGGCATTTTCCAAAGGATATTTCATGCCGCGGATATTCACGCCTTTTGCCTCCTTCGTCAGGGCAAACAGCGACATGGTGCCCTCCAGCTCCTTCCGGAAATGCACGGCTTCGTTCTGCAGTACCAGCACCATTCCCGTACCGTCTACCAGGTACCCCACCGCACCGTGATTTTTGAGATACAGCAGACACTGGATATTCGCCAGGGTATGATCAAATCTCCCACCGGTGGCCGCATAAATACGGAAATCGTTATAACCCAGCTCCAGCCCCCGCTTGATAGCTGCCAACATGTCTGTGTCATCCTTACACTCCGGCAGGCGGCAGATCTTCTCCGGAACGGTCTGTTGTAACTGTTCCACAGCAAGCTTCTCCTGTTCGCTCATCGAGTCAAAATCTCCGATGATCAGGTCCGGCTCAACATTCAGGAGCCCGCAGTAGCTTAAGCCGCCGTCCACCGCGATCACATAATCTTCCTCCGTCACAGCCAGTTCTCCCATCGTGAGGTCTCCTGCGCCGATCAAAATACATTTACCCATAGTATTTACTGTTTTCCTTTCCTGTAACGGTTTTGTCCACGAGCCGTCACGCACTATTCTACAATTTCTGCGTTTATTTTTCAAGCCATACGCAGTATATTTAATCTGTTCAAACTTACAAAGATACCCAGAGGATCAACACCCCTGTATGCGAAAGGCACTCTCATGAATCTATATGAAAATCAGCCACTGACCGTTGCGGAGCTCCGCAGGCTGCAGGCTTTGGAAAACCGATATCGAAATGCTGCCAGAGAAGTGTTTACGAACCGTGTGGAATACTACCACCGCTTCACCGGTGGGCACTATACCTCCATCACCATAAGAGATCAGAAGACCCGCTGGGGAAGCTGTTCCTCAAGAGGGACTTTATCCTTCAATTACCGTCTGATCTACGGTCCTGCCGGTCCTCTGGATTATGTGGTAGTCCACGAGCTCTGCCACCTGACTCATATGAACCATTCGAAGGACTTCTGGAACATGGTCGAGCGCATCATGCCGGATTACCGGATCTATAAACAGTGGCTAAGGGAGCACGGACAGGAGCTTACCCTGACGACACATCTGAAAAAGCAGGGCATTCCCATCCGCCTTAGTTGAAGCACCTTACTATAAATGGCGGCCTGTTTTTCAACAGACCGCCATCTTTTACTATTCTGCTCTACGCAGTGCTATCTTCCGTTTATCTGTTCTCGTTTACATAGACCTGTACACGGCTCTGAATGACACTTGCCACATCCCTCGCACTCTTCTGTCCTGAGAAGTATGCACCGGCTTCTTCCGAAATGATATTGGAGATTGCCTCATTATAGTATCCCCTCTTATTCACACTTTCCACAAAGCTTACGATTCTGTCCACCTGCTCCTGTGTCAGTTGCGGCAGCAGTATTTCCTCACCGTTGATGTAATAGGTCTCATCGTATTCCACTTTGTTGCCGTTCTCATCCATATAGTACGGCTTCTTCGTAGCATCCTGCACATTCTTCTCAAAGGTGCTGCGAAGTACCGGAAGATTGTATTCCTGTTCCTGTATCTTATCCTGATATTCCTGTGTCAGATAGTAGCGCAGGAATTCCCATGCACCGTCGAGGTTCTTGGATTTTGCAGACAGGGCATACATCCTGTTACCTGCCCATAATATGGATCCCATGTCTCCATCGGTCGGGAAGCCCACAAAGGAGATATCCTCACCGAAGACACCGTTGATCGTACCGTTCAGATCACGGATGTTGCTGATGGAGATGCCATCCAGCAGGGTTCTGTCCTCACGGAACTGGGATTCATAGTTATTCCAGTAATCGTCTCCCCAGTAATCCTCTCCATATTCTACCGGCAGCCCGGCTGCATAGGTCAGCATTGCCACAAAATTATCCGTATCAAATGCACATTTTCCGGTGGACACATCCACGAAATCACTGCCGCAATAATTCATCATAGTATACAGGAAGCTGTCTCTGGTCTCATCACTGAAGAGTGCGGTTCCTTCCGGCATGGTATCCCGGATCGTCTGCAGCTCTTCCATAGTAATGGAGGTACGGTCACCGAAAATAGCTTCTTTTCCTACCATCGTAGAGATATAGAAGGAAGGAATCACATAGTACAGTTTACCGTCCACACGGTACGCATCCCAGACATTCTGCAGATAGTCGTTTTTCGATAATTCCTCATCCCCCGCAATGAGGTCATCCACATTTGCCACCAGTCCCTTGGCAATATAGCTGTCCATTGACATATTGCTGTCCACGACCAGAATATCCGGCATTCCTCCGGAGATGATATCATTATTTAACTGCTTCACACCAAGAGTATAATCCTCTGCAGTGTTGTAGGTACTGTATTCCTTAACTACAATACGATAGGTGTCACCGGACTTATTATACTCTACTACTTTTCTCTTCAGATCATAGTCAATATAGTTACCGGCCAGTGTAAGGACGATCCGGTCCTTGATATCCTCCGGCTTCACGTGAGTGAACAGACCGCCGCACATTTTGCCTTCGTTGTTATCATAGTAAAAGCCCAGGAACTGTTCCTCGTCCAGTACCAGGAAATTGTTCAGGCTGCCGGTAGCCAGATCCGAATTGATATAACTCATGATCTGCTTCGACTCCTGTGTCTGCACATTATAACTGAACAGGCCGTTACTATCGGCATAGTACAGGATGTCACCGTCTCCGGGCACCATATTATAATAACCGCCGCTGGTCAGTGTCGAGGAAAACTTTATTCCTTCTGATACCGCATCTGTTGCAGGATCATAGGTTGCGATATACATATCCGTGTAATTGCTCTCATCATAATAGATGATCTGCAGCTTGCCATCCGGCGTAATGATATTAGAACTAGCATTGTTGAACAGTGTTGCTGCTGCCTCCGGCAGCTCCTTCCGGTCTGTGATACCCTCTTCCGTCACAGTGCATTTCTCTATTTTATCACCGCTTAACAGCAGTGTCAGGGTTCCATCCTCATTGGGGATGATACTATGTACCCAGGAATAGCTTTCTTCTGTATTCATATCATTCAGATCAGCTTCCCATTTGATAGTTCCATCCGCGCTCCAGCAGATCAATGCATAATCATTCGTACTGCTGTAATCATCGTCGGAATATGTCTCACTATAGTAATTACGTATTCCGTAAACATTCCCATCCGAACCGACCGTACAATTGTTGAGCGATGTGTAAGTATAACTGCTGTTCCCTGCCGGTGCATCTACCACATGCATATCCGCTGCCGTAATATCCTGTGTGCTGGTCTCCTGCTCTGTAAGCGGCATTGCTTCACTTCCGTCCGCTCCATCCGCAGGTGTATCTACAGGATCCTCACCGTCCTGTGCAGGTGCCGGAGTCGCCGGAGCCTCTCCTTCCTTCCACATAGGCAGTTCTACGGTGTCGATGACGGTACCGTCCTGCTTCATTGTAGCAAGATGCAGCTTACTCTGACTGCCGTTCTCGGAATAGTCATAGGTCTCAAACAGAAGGTAAATCGTATCTCCCTTTTTGGTCAGCAGATCAATATTCATATTGTCTGAATCCATATTGAGATCCAGCGCCTGTTCCTTAAATACATACTGTTTTGCAAGGCTGGCATCGGCCGCACTGCTGCCACCGTTTCCGTTCCCGCCGTTACCCTTTCCACAGGCAGTCAGACCTGCGATCATTGCCACGGTCAACGCGATACTGATCAGTTTTTTCCCTTTCTTTTTCATTCTCCCTCTCCTTTTCTTGTCTGTGTCTGTTGTTTTACGACTGCTGTTCCTCTTTTGTCTCCTCCGGTGTCTTCGGTTCCTCCGTCTGCATTTTCATTGTCTGCGCTTTCTCCGGCTCTTCCGAAGCTGCATCCGCAGACTCTGCTTCCACCGCCGGCTCATCCGTCAGCCAGGAGAATTCACTGTCTGCATAAGGGTCTTCCTCCAGCTCCCGTTCCAGTTCCTCCAGGACATCCCTCTCTTTGTGGGAGTGCTTTTTCTCCCTGCGGCGTTCCACAGCCCGCTCTGCCTTATCCTTACCGGTATGCCATACATCCTTCAAAGTCCAGCCCTTATGGCGCCACCAGTGTACAAAGCACCAGATAACGGTCACTACCGGATATAATAACAGAAACAGCATAAATACTGTAAGTAATGCAATAATGTCTTCATAGCCTCTCGCCAGATTCTCCCAGTAGGGGTAGATGATGGCTTTGCCGTTCATGGAACGCGTTCCGAAGGCAAGGATTGCTTTGATCCGGTTGGGCAGGGAATAACGTCTGCTGTTTTCCACGATCTCGACGTTTTTCTCGTCTATACCGATCCCTTCTTTTACTTTGCCGTAGGCGAACTCATCCACAGGGTTCGGCATCACGATCTCATAATGATTGATACCGTTGTTGGTCCCATAGGCCTCCAGTGTCTCATAAGATACATAGACTACCGTGGAAGTTAAGCCTGCTGCCTTTTCCATTCTGCCCTGGGGTCTGCGTACCACTCCGGTCACAATGTGCGGGACATTGCCAATATATACGGTCATTCCCACCACATCATTGGAGCCGAACAGTTGCCATGCCGCATCCTGATCGATAATACAATAGTCCTGCATCAGATCGTTACCGGAAAAATAGGAGCCGGTGATCAGCTTTAACGGATGGAACAGAAAAAAATCCCCTCCGATCCCAATCGCATTGGCATCCAGTGTATTCCTTCCGTTCACCAGGGTGATCTTACCGTCTGCGCTATAAGCATCCACCCAGAGTCTGGCACCTGGATTCTCGGAGGTCTCTGTAATAGAGGCCTCCTGCAGCACATTTTTCAGCGAATATTCAAAGCTTTGAATGGTATCCTCCGTCACTTCCGCTTTGGAGGAGAAAAAGCAGCTGACCTGTGCCACATCCTTTTTTTCACTCCAGCGTCCGGCCATCTGCTGGGCGTCCTGCATATTGACCAGATGATCACACCATAGATTCAATAGCAGGAACAGTAGGAAGGATACTGCCGCGCTGCAATACCATATGCACTTTTTTTTACTCTGTATCTGCATCCGAAACATATCGTCTGTTTCTTCCTTCCTGTAAGATTAAATGCTTATGAATTATTTGCCAGTCTGACCAGCTTTCCTGCCTCTACCGGCTGGGTAGATGTCGTAATGACAAATTCATAGCCATATAAAGCTCCGCTCACTGCGGACTGGGTGTCATCACTTGCCAACACCTCCACATCCACACGGGTTGCCACATAACGGTTACCTAAGGGGCTGCTCTTGGATTCCACGATCAGGATAAACTTGCCGTTACTGTCCTCACGGATGGCACTGTTGGGTACGATCAGATCGTAATTGGCACTCTTCTGTCCTACGGATACATTTAAGGACTGTCCGGGTGTCACTTCATCTCCGGTGATATCAAAGGTCAGCAGCTTCTTCTGTCCGGGATCTGTGGTATCCGGCTTGATGCTGGCCAGGGTAATATCCATATTACTGTATCTCCAGGAGTTCACCAGGTCTGCCTTATCTCCTACGGAAAGTCTCTTCGCCTGATCATTGGTCACGGAGAAGCTCATGGTAAAGCCCTTACCCTCCGGCTGCATGGTCACCAGTGCAGTATCCGGCTGTGCCTCGTCTCCTGCCTTGACTGTTACGCTGGTAATGGTTCCTGAAATGGGGGCTTCGATGCTGGCGCCTACCGCATTCTCCTGCAATTTTGCGATATCGTCTCTCTGCTTCTTGAGGCTGTCTAACTGGTAATCCAGATTCAACTCTGTGGAAATATCCTTCAATAGCTGTGCCTTGGTATCCTGAGCTGCTTTCAGCTGAATATTTCGTTTATCCAGTTCGGTCTGCCAGTTCTGGGTCTGCACTGTCAGGGAATTGGTACTATTCGTTTTACTGTTCTGCTTCTCTGTCAGTGCCTTGTTGGCATCCGCAAGCGCTTTTACCTTCTCATCATATGCTTTCACTTTGTCCGTATTGTTATTGATGAATGCCTGACGTTCATTGATCAGAGACTGATACTGGTCCCTGTTCTTCACTGCCAGCTGGTATTCGTCCTCTGTCACCTGATTGACAAAGCCATTACCGGATACCGAACTTGCAATCTTTTCATTGTATTTATCGATGGTTGCCTGACAGGTGGCCTGGGCTGCCTGCCATTCACTAATCTTGTCTTTCGCGATCTTGATCTCATCACTGTTTAATGCTGCCTGGGCCACGTTCACCTTATTCTGTTCCGAGCTGGTGTCGGGAGCTCCGCCGGCATCCACATTCACCTGTGCGGTCTTTAACTGATTGATAGCTGTCGTAGCTTCATCCACCTGCTTCTGCCATTTGTCTATTTCCGCTTCCGCTGCTACGATCCGGCTCTGATAGGTATTGAGGGAAGACACATTGCCGTTCTGTACATTTTGGAAGGCGGAATTGGAAATATCCCCGGACAGAAGCGCCAGTTCAAAATCCAACATTGCCTTATCCAGTGCTGCCTGGGCATCGGTCAGTTCCTTACTTTCCTTATCCTCCAGTAACAGTAGGGGGGCTCCCTTCTCCACCTTATCCCCGGTCTTCACCAGGACGCTTGAGATGGTACGCGTTTCATTTATCTTCACATTATAGGGATCTCCGCTCTCCACCGTGCCGGTTCCGCGGATCTTCGCCGTGATGGTACCGGACTGTACATATTGTGCCGCCACTTCCGGAAGGGAATAGTTCATAAATGTGTTGGAGAAAAATGTCAGCACTAACATTACAGACAAGAATATAATGGCTGCATTCTTTACCCATTCTCTTCTCTTTTTTCCACCGTTCTCGTTCATCTTGCTTCTCCTCTATACTTCACTTTCTATCTGTATTCCGACAGTCGGATCCATGCCGGTATATCATCAAAAATCAGTGATCCTAGCCTTTGACACCGCCCTGGTAGGTAATTCCATCTACCAGATATTCTTCTCCGTAGAGAAATACCAGAAGACTGGGCACCATGTAGATCGTAGCCACGGCGAATGCCAGTCCGATCTCTCCGGAATTGATCTTGCTTAAGAATAC
>OGTB01002363.1_pt1 | contig 10827 bp, 8 predicted proteins | sample 1553611 | NCBI WGS metagenome assembly OGTB01 (sample SAMEA2580032, study PRJEB22360) | human gut metagenome | biome: human gut; feature: human-associated habitat; material: faeces | place: Denmark | collected 2008/2010 | reverse complement strand
CTGCCACATTGAGTGAGTCGACATCATGTGACATGGGGATGCGTACTACATAGTCGGCTTCGGCAATCGTTTCGTATGATAGTCCGTCTCCTTCAGTTCCCATTATAATAGCTAATTTAGGTTCGGTTGCCAAAAGAGGGTTATCGATGGAGATGGAATGATCTGTTAGTGCCATAGCTGCTGTACGGAATCCTAAATCATGAAGTTTGCTAAAGGTGGTATCCAGCCAAGTCCATGGTACCAGAAAGACTGACCCCATAGATACTCTTACTGCACGACGGTTGAGCGGATCACAGGAAGTAGGGGTGAGCAATACAGCATCTATGCCAAGAGCAGCAGCAGAACGGAAAATGGCTCCGATATTGGTTGCATCAACTACGCCGTCTATTACCACGATGCGGCGGGCTTCCCGACATATTTCTTCGATGCTATGTGGTTTAGGGCGACGCATAGCGCAAAGAACACCACGGGTCAGAGTGTATCCGGTCAAGGTAGCAAGCAATTCTCTTTTACCTGTATAGACCGGAATATTTCCACAACGTTCAATGATAGTTGCAGCATCACCTGTGATATGCTTTCGCTCACATAAGAGAGCTAAAGGTTCATAGCCTGCATTGATAGCCACAGAAATAACTTTAGGACTTTCTGTGATAAAAATACCTTTGGATGGTTCGATACGATTGCGTAACTGTGCTTCGGTGAGAGTACTGAAGATTTCTACTCCTGGGTAGGATAGTGATGATATTTCGATGATGGGCATATTGCTATTTATTGATGGTGTTATATGTTTTGGAAACTTTTGCGATATGTTTTTATTATTTGCCCGATGCAGTATATGTACATCGTTGATTATCAATAGTATAGCGCTCTAAAAAGGTACAACTAGCAGGTTGGCAAGTATCTGAGAATGTGTAAGTTAGTTATTTTTAACACTATTCTCGGCTTGTACCTCCATTTTGGAAAGTAAAAGTAAGTGTAATTTCTTGAATATCAAAATGTGCGGTACAAAAACTTGTGAAAAATGCCGTTTTTTGATGAGAAAAGGTACAAAAATAGCTCTGAAACCGATGGGACATTATAATTATTTTGCGAAGTATTCAGTCTTCAACCAATAGGCATAAATCGGATTCTGAAACGAGATTTCACCGGTTATAAGGGCTTCGAGATAGTTCAGTTGTTGTGTGGTCAGTATCTCGGTGATTGTTACAAACAACAGACTTATGTGACAGCAGTAGCTATTTTTAAGATAGCCTTAGTAGTAATATTCTGAACAGAAAAGGAAGTATTATTTCTTTTTCTGTTCAAATTATCGCTATCTTTCTATAAACAATATATTGTTTGTTATCTGTAAAATATCAGCCTTATGAATAATCTAATAGCATTTAATGTCTTAACGTCCAATGATGTGGTCAAAGCAGATTTCAACAGAAATAAATTCAAAAAATATTTCTGTAATCTGTCATAAGATAAACTAAAACCGCTATATTTGCATATTATATGATATGTTGAGCTATGACGAAAAGTACAATGGGTACCAAGTTGCCAAGAAAGCTGGAGCAGAAAATGCAGATAGTAGGAGAACAGATCAGGTTGGCCAGATTACGCAGGAATCTCAGTATTGCCCAAGTTGCCGAACGTGCCACCTGTTCACCTCTGACGGTTTTACGCATAGAGAAAGGGGTACCGACAGTGGCAATAGGCATTTATCTCAGGGTGCTTTATGCGCTTCAGTTAGATGATGATATTCTTCTGCTTGCAAAAGAAGATGCAATGGGAAAAGCATTACAAGATTTAAGTCTTAAACAAAGGGAGAGGGCATCAAAAAAAGAATAAGGTATGAAAAGACTCTATGTATTTGCAGATTTTGATTGGCTGAAAGAACCAAGACTAATTGGAGAGCTGAGTTACGAATCCCTTCGTGGCTCTGACAGCTATGGGTTTTGCTATAATGATGAATGGCTCAAGGACTATGGAGGTCTGTTTTTTAGTGATGACTTGAACAACTATCCCGGTCAGCAATACACGACTCCAGGTAAGGATATTTTCGGATGTTTTTCTGATGCCCTTCCAGACAGATGGGGGCGTACATTGATAAATCGTCGAGAACAGATTCTAGCAAAGGAAGAGAATCGTCCGGTGCGTCGGCTTTCTTCATTCGACTATCTTATCGGGATTGAGGACTTTTCTCGCATGGGGGCTTTTCGATTTAAGGAATCTATAGATGGAGATTATATCAATGCAAGCGAAATCCTGCGCATACCACCACTGACAGATATTCGTGAGTTGATTGCAGCTAGTTCCGAAATAGAGAAAAGTGAAGATGAGAACAGGTTACCTGAAATGCGTTGGATTGCTCAACTGGTACAACCTGGTTCATCTCTTGGTGGAGCACGTCCAAAGGCAAGTGTAATTGACGAGAACAAGATTTTGTATATAGCAAAGTTTCCGTCCCGCAAAGATGATTATGATGTTGGATTTTGGGAACATTTCTCACATCTGTTGGCAAAGAAGGCTGGTGTCAATGCTGCGGATACAAGAGTAATCTCCACTAGCGACAAATACCATACTTTGCTTTCCCGACGATTTGACAGAAGGGAAGACGGTAAACGCATACATTTTGCTTCAGCCATGACTCTTTTGGGCTTGAATGATGGTGACAATGCTAATACCGGCCATGGCTATCTGGATATTGTCGATTTCATACTTCAGAATTGTACTAACGTGGAGGATAATCTGCAAGAACTGTATCGTAGGGTGGCATTCAATATTTGCATTGGTAATACGGATGACCATTTCCGTAATCACGGTTTCCTTCTGACAGCTAAGGGATGGACTTTGGCTCCGGCTTACGATATTAATCCAACGCAGAATGAGTATCAGAGTCTGTTAATCAACAGCTATACAAATAAATCGGATTTGAATGAATTGCTGAATTCATGTGAGGAATATATGCTCCAGAAACAGTCAGCTCAGCAAATCATTAGTGAAGTACTGAATGCAGTCAAGGAATGGCAATCATTGGCTACGAGACTAGGTATTGCGAAAAGCGAACAGGAGCGGTTTGCTGCTGTCTTTGAGCGGCAACTCAAGTTATATAATCCCATTGAAGTGAAATGAAATATGTTATTCACAAATTCGATTAATGATAAGAATCAACGAAAGAAAAACTTATTGTTGTGTTGATGAAGGCGAAATTAAAAATATTATCTTTAACGGGCGAGATATACATTAAACAATTTAATAAATAAAACAGAGTTATGTCTAAAAGTTATCATATATTTTACTTTCCATTTATTGTTAAACATGGTGGAGCGGAAAATGCTATTGTTAAAGCTTTGAATTCTTCAAATTTTGGGAAGTTATGGAAAAGAGCCCCCCAGGTGTATAAGACTGAGGAATATTATGATGAAAAAATGTATTATCACCATTTCGTGCACAACGCATTATATGATAATGGAAAAAATTTGTTTTATACCACTTTTTCTCAGAAGAAAAAAGAATCTAATTCTGATTATAGCCTTGTATTGCATTTTGAAAGAACAGATGTTTTATCTAATCAATTAAAATTTAGAATTAGAGCAAAAGGGGAAGAACTATTTAATTTAGATATTGATAAAATTACATTAGACTATTATTTTACAAATATTGGTATACTTTCATTGTATATAAACAATGATAAATACTTATCTCAACAAGATATTTTAGATATTAATTATTATGGAAGAGCTTTGTATAATTTGATTGATAAAGAAAAAATATGCAATGCAATTTATGGCCCAAAATATGAGACATTGAAGTATGATATTGGTCATCAAGAATTATATAATTTATATGGACATATTCGTCAGGTATTGGATGAGTTTTTTGTAGAGGCTAAGATTAATGTGTCCTCAGTACAATATTTACCTGTCTTTGATAATAAAATGTTTGTAAATTGTTGTTATTTAAATAGTGAGTTGTCAAACAAATACAAAAAAGATAGTATTCAGGACTTAAGTGATGAAATGTTTTGGCAAAATTATGTTGAAATAGATCATGATTTTGACTTTGGTTGTCAAAATTTTGAAATGAGAAAATCATTGACACAAAAAGATTCATACTTAAGATGGCAAGGTTACGGAACATTATATGGTATTACAGACAGATCTTTTGTTTGCTTATGTTCTAGTGAAAGTTTTTCTGAAACTGTATTATTGCCCCATATGCAAACAATCTATTCACAGATGGTAAAACTAGTATTAGTTCAAAGAGCGTCATTACTCGCATTTTCTGATAGTATAAGTAGGGTGAATTTTAATATTGATAATATAGAAGCTGCTGATATTATAGGCAATATATACAGGAATTACATAGTATATATCAAGAAACTTTATTTTGTAAATGTAACTTCGCAAGTACAAGGTGTAGAATTGTATGAGAAGTTACATAATACTTTTAACATCAAAGAGCATATAGAAAGCTTCGATAACGAACTGAGTAAAATGAATATATACTTATCTTCACTCAAAGATTCAGAAAAAAGAGAAAGTCAGAATAATTTATTTAATCTTTTAGCTGGATTATTTTTGCCTGCAACACTTGTTAGTGGAATTTTGGGAATGAATAACATATTAACAGACAATAAATTTTTTATTGGAAAATGGGGTGTTATATTTTATGAGAAAAGATATATATTGCATGATTTAGCTATTGTCCTTTTAGCATCAATGATCTTCTGGCTCATAATGGTGGTATCTAATAAAACAGCCAAAAGTATCGTTCGTTCAAATGGAATAGCTTCTATTATAGTAGCTATATTAACTCTAGCTTTTTTTGTAATATGTTTGCTTTTCAGCATAAATTGGTACATTGAGAAATAGCATTAAGAGTAAAATTATCATAATTGTTTTATTATGGAATGACACATATCATAAAAGCACTTAGCAGATGAGAGATTAATATTAAAATTCTCGTCCCACTCACAAAGTGTAGATATTGTATCTAAAAAGCATATATTAGTACTGATACTTTCTTGTGGAAAATATTGTATAATTTTTAGAAAAGCATCTCTGGAACTTTCGTATGGAATATCCTTATATTTTAGCCATTTGAATATCGCTAGTCGAAGAGCTATCCATGATAGATTTATACTTTGTCTGTAAAAACCATCATGGATAAGTTTTTTTGAGGCTTGCGTGTATTGTTCTATTATATCCATAACTTAAAATTCTATACCTTCTTTTATAACATTACTGATAAATTGTGTGTTCTGTAATATATAATATTTTTCACTTATTGGAAAAACACTGATAAAGAAATTATATTTTACAATTAAATCTCTTATTGAAGGGGTAATTTCTTGAGATAACGTGAATAAATCAATGTTATCTTTTACGATTATGATAATATCAATATCAGTTTCACTGATAATTCCATTTTTATTGGACCCTATAACTATAAATTTCAGTGGTGAGCAATGATTTAGTATGCATTCCTTTACGTCATTTAAAATTATGGGCAATGTTATCTTTGTAAAATTTGAAAGCATAATTAGGCATATATATTAATAGCTTCAATACATGTTCATACAAACATGTATGAAGCTATCTATGTTATAAACTATAATAATACTTCTTTATCTTCTTCGCCATCAGCTTACGTCTTTCAACTAGAAACTCTTCATAATCTGTATGTTCCATTTGTAATATAGTTTCAGGGATACAGTTCTGCTGGAGATTCTTGAGCAGTAATGCTTTATCTGTTATGTTTCCATAAACAGCAATACCGGTTTCGCACTGTTCGAAGACTTTAGAGAAATATATATTAGGAGAATCATCTCGCACAGCCTTATTAACCTGGGTGTCTAAATATGTGTAATTGGCTATCTGATTATATTTTGACTTCTCATTCACTCCATTCTTAATCAAGTATTTTTTAGGGAAAATATGATGAACATCACCAATTACAGTTATAAGGTCATTGACTTTGTATCCACATGTAAACAAGGCATCATCTGCATCATGTATTTGAGATGCCAAATAAAGATTGAAGTACGGACTATTTATCACAGAGGTTTCAAGATATTGCACCAAAGCTATATCCCAGAAAGTATCGGAAAGATTCGCAGCTTCCACTTCACTAAAGTAGTTTAGAAACCCTCTTTCTTTGATACGTTTTATATCCATATCCATTACGGTTTCTGGCGATGTTATATATCTACTTGTCAAAGTAGTCATTACATACCATTTAACCACATAATGCTTGATTTGCGTCTTGTCTATATTTGGATCTGCATTCAATAGTAAGTATAGAGTGTAGGCAAAGTCAAGGGTCATTTGAGAATTGATTAACTTGCTGGCAATGAATCCAGCTGACTTGATAGCTAGAACAAAATTAGAGAAAGTATATTCATTCATAAAATCAATGACACCACTCGTAAGTTGTCCGAATGAATTCTCCGCTATCTCTTCTTTATATTCGCGTGTTTCAAAATCACGTCCACCAAGTAAACTTACAAGATCTTTCATCTTAGCTCTGCCAAACTTATACATGAATGCTATACGCAAAATATCATTATAATCCGGATCAAAGATTTCCTCACGATCATCCTTTAACCATTTCAGTTTTGAGGCAAAAATAGAATTCATAAATTCTTCATCTTTGATCATATCAGAATACCATTCTGGTTGAACTGATAAGTGAGAGAAGTAATCAATAGCTTTTCGAAGCATATTGCCTCCATAAGTAACATTGGCAGCTATTTTAGACATAGCGAAGTCTGCTTGATTTAGTTTTGCTCCTTGACTATTAATACGAATGAATATTTCTGTAACTTCATCAATAGTCAATTCTTTATCAAGCATGATAACTCCGATTTGTCTGTTCTTTATATCTAATAGTTGCATCAGAATCTTATTTAAAGCGTTGCCTTTTATCTCTTGATTCTCTTCGCAATAATCATTGACAAATTGCCACATATCAAATGTCGGTTTAAATACCTCTGCGATATCGACAATCCATCTTTTATCTTTCAAAATAGCGTTGTCTTGCACCTTAAAGCATTCTTCATCGTTTTCCGGATTCGCCAATGGATTAAAGGCAATTTTAACACGCTTTTTCTGAAAGTCGGCATTAATAATGTCCATCCCCATAATGGCAGTCATAAGTGCAGTAACACGTTGCTGACCGTCAATCATAATTTTCTTTCCTTCAGCAAGTGTACCATCTTTGAGCCTGATGTTTGGACTTTGAGAGATGATAAGATACCCTGTAGGATAACCAGTATATAAAGAATCTATCAGATCTCTTACTTGTTTGGGTTTCCATACAAAAGGACGTTGAATTTCAGGAATCGCAATTTCACCTGATTTGATAAAGTTCAGTATTTGCTCTAAGGCAATATTTGATGCATTATATTTTTCAGTCATGTTCTATTCATTATTTAGCTAAATTCTGTTTCGCTTTCTCCATCATTGTAATGATATCGAAATGCAATTTCATAATCTCATTATAATTTTCTTTATTCTGCGGTATATGAATATATCTAAGATTTTCTGTTATAGGATACATTAAATCTACATAATCATTTGTTTTTAAGAAAAAAGAGATCTCATCATACAACTGTTGGTATCTAGTTAGTAGTATATTACCAGGTGTAGCTTGCAGATCATCACAAACGATGGAACTAACACGTGCAGCAAAGCCTAGTAAAGACCCTTTTTCTACCACAGATAAAATACCGAATGCATTTGAAATACCAGTTCGAGATAAATGTATTTCATTTGAAATAGTCGTTTTATATAATTCAAAATCTTTACGTTGCTTTTCAACTTGATCTATTTGCTGCTTTAAGTTGCGTAGCTCAAAAAAACTAGCAATCTGAAAACCAACAACTATTGTAGCACAGACACCAATTAATGAAGCTATAATCCCTATGTATGAATCAGTCGTTATAGTTCCATTATTTTTTATTTGCCCCCAGAATGTCAAAGCGACACAAGTTACACTACTTATTATACAAGTTGAGGTGAGTATAATATTATTTTTGCTAGCCATACTTATTATATCAAATGTGTTACATTAATTTTCTTATACTTATTCCCCATGCCCAGGGCAAAAGCCATCTGGTCTTTTATAATCAGCTCACCCTTTTGAAGCCCGGCTATAGCAGTCCTGATTTCTTGGAGTTCCTGACCACTCACACCGAACAAGTCTTTGATGACCTTATCGTCAATAGTCTGCTGTTTCATAATCAGAGGATACTGAGCATTGGCATAAAAGTCAAAACCTTTTGATTTGAAGCTACTCATGTTTTGAGTGGCAAGGATAATACTCAGACCTTTATTTCGTCCTACAGCAATTAGATTACGTAGGGGGCGATTGTCAAAGTCAAGCATATAGTGAGCTTCATCAATAATAGAGAAATGACGTATTTGTACTACTTCATCATTTACTGCTTGTTTATCCAGTAGCTCATAAATGTTATTAAGTTTAGACATCAGGAAATATACAATAGCTTTGGCAATAGGTCCATCTTTGGGATACCCATCCATCTTAATGATGTAGCTGTCATCAATCAAAGAAACTTTATCTTCTGATTCAAAGATATGTGCATTAACCAATTGTTTCAGAACAGAAGAAATACTATCATCATTATTTGCATCTTTCATTCGTGATTGATAGCATTTCAGCATTAATTCAAATGAAATAGGGGCACCATTTGTTGATTTATAGGCTTCTACAATAGCTTCACTAAGACGGTTGTTCATGTTGGCACTCGCACTTACTCGGTCTATAGAACATAAAGCAGAAGACATTTCTGTAGAGTACAGATTGATTTCATTGATAGAGCGTCCAGTGAAATCCTTAAATGGAGTAAAAGGCAATGGCTGTGTCAATGGATCCAGAATACAAGAACGGTCCACATCGAAGAGAGATAACCAATGGTTATTCTGTATATCGCTGAACTCTCCTTTGTAATCAAACAAAAGGAAATTCACGGGATAATGTGATTCTGTGGATAACATTCTGAATTGCTGAATCAAGACTGCCAGTAAATTGGTCTTTCCGGAACCTGTAGCTCCCGCAATGATAATTTGTGAGTTGGTAATAGAACGACTGTTTATATCCAAAGTCGCTTCCATTTCTTCATCGCCATAGTTACCAATCAGAAGATTCAGGACTGGAATATCTTTTGCCATGGCTACTTTGTTGTTCATTGCGTATAAGAAGGAATCCAGATTGTTATCAGCCATCAGATAGTCACGTCCTCGAAGCATTTCTGCTGCGATAATTCGAGAAAGGGTGGCGTTTTGAGTCCAATCAATGTTCAAGTCTGCATATCTTAGTTTTAACAATGCCGAATATAAGGTACTTAAATCGTGCATTGTGAAAAAACTGGGAGTAATTCTTATGGATGATACAGACAATTGTATGTCCTTGTAATCATCTATGAAACGCTTTGTAGGCAAACTTAATCCCACGATGAAGCAGATACGCATTACCTTATTCTGATTCAAGTTTATACGTTTCTCCCGATCAGCCGTTCTGGAAAGATTGATTTTTGATTCAATCAGTTCCTTGATTGGATTGATTGCATCAAACAATCCTTCCATCTGGCGCGTATTTGAAAAATTTATAATGCTCATTTCTTTTACTGATTAAGAGTTAAACCAAAATAACCGTCTTCAACCGTAGTATTCTGTACTTCTACATTGCGATGAAGTGTATAGGTTTTAGAGATAAACGGTTCCAGTTTGATGTAATCGCTGTCTGTTCTTATTTCAGAAGTCGTACAAAGCAAAATAGTTTGCTCTGCCAATTGTGGAAAATATTCTTCCATCAAGGCATCACGACTTTCATTGTCAAGAACACCCATTACTGTATCAATCATTACAGGTGGATTATAATCTCCCAGGTTTCGTAATACTTTCAATAAAACTTGTATAAAGATTTGTTTGGATGCAGCATTAAGCTGATTCAATGAAATCTCATTTCCGGCAGTATGATAAAGTTTTATATTGAATTGTTCAATGCTGTCGGATAACTCAACTTTGGCTACATGACCTTTGTATGAAACAAGTAATTTGTTGAGCTGTTGCTGCATTTCACTTTCAATCTGGGCTTTTTTCTTCTTCAGCAGGCTGTCTGCAATCTTTTCAAACAGAGGTTTGAGCTTGACCAGAGTGTCGAATTTAATATCAGGTTCTTGCTGGATTTGTACATCAAACTGATGAATACGTTTCTCAAGACGTTGAATGTCTGCTTTCAGGGTCGCTTCCTGACCTTTCAGTTTCTCTATCTGTTTTTGAGCGGCTTCATAATTTTGAATTAGATATTCGTTACCACCGGCTTGTGTTTGTTCTAGGGACTGTTTTTGCGAACGTAAGTTATCCAATGTCGAAAGTTGAATTTCCAGTTCCTGGCGTTGGCGGTCAAGTGCAATGAACTGATTGGAGCCAGTTCGTTTTACCAAATTAGACAAAGCAGTTATTTCCGCTTCGTCAAGATAACCAAAAGGATCTTCTTTATTAGTGCTATTTTGGATAGCTACAATATGAGATACAACCTGTTCTTCATCCACAGATTCACTGCACAGTGACAAATCTTTTAAGTAAGTTATAATTTTGTTTGTCACATCTTTCAATGTCTCCAACGGATAGGCACCTGTATTCTCTTTCTGAAGCTGTTCTTTTATGTGCAGGATATTATTGATTTCTTGTGCCAGGTTTGAAGCTAATTTAGGCAAGAATAAATCAATTTCTATGTTGTCAACAAATGCTTTCAAATCCTCAGCATAAGTTGCTGCACGCTTTACAATATCATCAATTTTACTGGCAAGTTCCGTAA
>OGTB01002359.1_pt1 | contig 10831 bp, 9 predicted proteins | sample 1553611 | NCBI WGS metagenome assembly OGTB01 (sample SAMEA2580032, study PRJEB22360) | human gut metagenome | biome: human gut; feature: human-associated habitat; material: faeces | place: Denmark | collected 2008/2010 | reverse complement strand
TCACCGGCGCTTTTTCCGTTCCCCCCCCGAGGGCCCCGCCGCGATGCCGGGTACGGTCCGGATCACGGCATCGCGGCTGGCGGAGATTCCCGGCGCTTTCGGCTCGAACGGCTGCCGGACAAGACATCCGCTCTTTCCGCATGATAATATGAAAAACGCTCTTTCGATGAAAGACGAAACGACATACGACCGCTATCCCGTCTACCGGGGCGACGACCTCGAGCTGACCTATTCGCCCGAGGGCTCCTCGTTCCGGCTGTGGGCGCCTTCGGCCGAGCGGGTTCGCCTGAGGCTGTACGGCGCGGGCGAGGGCGGCGGTCCGTTGCTGACTCAATCGATGGATGCTTCGTCCGACGGCACGTGGACGGCCGAACTGCCGGGAGACCGCAAGGGGCTGTTCTATACGTTCGGTATATTTTATGACGGGCGGTGGCTGTCCGAGACGCCGGGCGTCCGGGCAAAGGCCGTCGGAGTGAACGGCGACCGTGCCGCGATCGTCGATTTGCGCGAGACCGATCCCGAAGGGTGGGAGAAAGACTTGCGTCCGCCGATGAGCTCTCCGACCGATATCGTGATTTACGAGATGCACCACCGCGACCTGTCGATCGCTCCCGATTCGGGCGTGAAACACAAGGGAAAGTATCTGGCGCTGACCGAGGAAGGCACGCGCTCGGCCGAAGGCCTCGCTACGGGGCTGGACCACTTGAAGGAGCTGGGCGTCACGCATGTCCATCTGTTGCCCTCTTTCGACTTCGGGTCGATCGACGAGAGCTGGTTGCAGGACGGCGTATACGACTGGGGCTACGATCCGAAAAACTATTTCGTCCCGGAGGGTTCCTACGCGACCGACCCGTACGACCCTGCCGTGCGGATCCGCGAGTTCAAGCAAATGGTCCGGAGTCTGCACCGCAACGGGATTCGCGTGGTGATGGACGCGGTCTACAACCACACTCACCGGACCGAGGAATCGAATTTCTCGCTGACCGTACCGGGATACTACTATCGGCACGAGGCCGACGGGTCTTTTTCCGACGCGACGGGCTGCGGGAACGAGACGGCTTCCGAACGGGCTATGATGCGCCGGCTGATCGTCGATGCCGTGTGCTATTGGGCCGAGGAGTATCATGTCGACGGGTTCCGCTTCGATCTGATGGGTGTGCACGACATCGGGACGATGAACGAGGTGAGGCGCGCGCTCGACCGGATCGATCCGTCGATTCTGCTCTACGGGGAGGGGTGGACGGCGGCCCGCTCGCCTTTGGACGAGTCGTTGAGGGCTGTCAAGCGCGCCGGGCCGCGGCTGCCCCGGATCGCCGTGTTCGACGACGATCTGCGCGATGCGCTCAGAGGAGGGTGGGGGGATTCGACGGAGCCGGGCTTCGTGTCGGGGAAATCCGGTCTGGACCGGAATGTCCGCTTCGGAGTCGTCGGAGCCACGGCCCATTTTCAGGTCGGTTTCGATTCCTCGGGCGATTCGCCCGTCGCCTATGGGGGGCATTCGGCGGAAACGATCAACTACGTTTCGTGTCACGACGACCTCTCGCTCGTCGACAAGCTCCGTGCGTCGGCACCCGAAGGCATGACCGAGGAGGAGCTCGTCCGCTTCGACAAGCTGGCTCAGACCGTCGTTCTGACCGCACAGGGCATCCCCTCGCTTTTTGCGGGCGAGGAAATGTTGCGGACCAAGGGCGGCGTGTCCAACAGCCACGACTCTCCCGACCGGGTCAACCGGATCGACTGGTCCTTCAAGGCGGACCATAAGGATGTGTTCGATTATTACCGGGGTCTGATCGCCCTGCGCAGGACTCATCCTGCTTTCCGGTTGGCTACCGCGGCGGAGATCGAGCGTCATCTGAGGTTTCTCGACACGGGCGATACGCACGTGGTGGCTTACATGCTCGTCGATCATGCGGGGGACGATCCGTGGCGGGAGATTCTGGTCGTGTACAACGGTGCGCGGGCCGAGAAACGAGTGCGGATTCCGCCGGGCGACTGGCATGCGGTATGTCTGGACGGCCGGATCGCCTCCGAGGCGCTGGCTGTTTTTTCGGGGGACAGCGTCCCTGTGCCGGCTTCTTCGGCCCTGATAGCTTACCTTCCCTGATCTTGAGGCGGAAGGGCCTGTTTTCGGAGAGTCCGCCCCGGACGGTATCGGGTTTCCCGGTAAGGTCCGTTCGGTAGGCCGGACGAATCGGGCTGCGCTTGCCTCGTAGATTTTTCCCTCTTTCGGCCGATGCTTTGAAAAAGGTATCGATCGGTCGCGGACCTTGTCGCTCCGCTCGCGCCGATAAGCCGTCTTGCTTTGAATCGAATAACCGATTGATTTCGTAAAGTTATGATAAAAGCCTGTTTGTTCAGTCTGGACGGCGTGATCGTCGATACGGCCCGCTGTCGTTTCCTCGCATGGAAAAGGCTGGCCGCCGAACTCGGATTCGAGTTTACGGAGTTGCAGAACGAGTCGCTTCGCGGCGTCAGCCGTTTCGAGGCGCTCGGAATCCTGCTGCGGGCGGGCGGTCTGACAGGCCGCTTCGATGTCGGACAAAAAGTAAGAATGGCCTCTTGCCAAGCTGGTTGGTACAGGGAATACGTCGGGCGGATGACCGAGGCCGATGTGCTGCCCGGTGCGGTTTCCCTGCTCGAAGGGCTCCGGCGCGAGGGAATTTCCGTCGGACTCGGCTCGGCCGGTCGCGATGCGCCGGCGATTCTCGAACGAACGGGTATCCGTTCCCTGTTCGACTGCGTATTCGACGGAAGCCTCGTCTCGTATGCCAAGTCCGATCCGGAACCGCTTTTGCAACAAGCGGCGCTGCTCGGGGCCGATCCTTCGGAGTGCGTTGCTTTCGACTGCGAAGCGGCCGGTATCGAGGCGGCGCTGAAGGCCGGAATGCGAAGCGTAGGCGTAGGCGATCCCTGCCCGTTACGCGAGGCGACGGTCGTCACGGGTTCGCTCGACGGATTTACCGTCGACGATTTGCGGTGGCTGATCCGCGAGCAAAACAGGAAGTGCGTGTAGCCGCCTCCTCATGTTTTGCAGACGGCCGGACGGCATTCCGGTTCGAGCCGGAAATGTTCCGGAAGGGTACTGCCGTTTTCAAGAGCGTTTCTCTGCGCGTATCGGGTGCAAAAAACCGGAGCTCCAGCAGATGAGGAGCTCCGGCCTTTTATGCCGATTCGTTTAGAAACGGTAGCCGGCCGAAATCGTGAAATAGTTGTTCCGCGACTTGGGGGCGATATCGTATGCTTCGTTGAATTTTCCCGAGTCGAGCACTTTGGCCGCGCCGATCGTGTAGCGCGCTTCGACGATCAGCCGGTTGAAAAATTCGTAGCTTACGCCGATCGGGAACGAGAAGTCCATCCCTTTGTACAGGTCGCTGACGGACACGGTTTCGTCGTTACCGCTCGAGTTGTCCTTGATTTTGGCCGACAGGAAAATGCCGGGCTGCACCCCGACTTTGAACGCCAGCTTGTCCAGCACGTAGAAGTTGGCCAAAATAGGGATATTCAGATAATTCGACTTCATCGTCTGTTTGTAGCCGTCGCTCTTGATTGTCGTTCCCTCGCGCGAGTAGAGCAGGTCGGCCGACAGGGCGAACCAGTCGTTGAACCGATAATCCGCGAATACGCCGGCCGTGAATCCCGGTTTCGAGTTCGAATCGTCCAGATCGCTCATGCTCGACACGTTCAGGCCGACTTTGACGCCGAAGCCGAAGCGGCGCAGGAAAGGAGAGTCTACGCCGTTGTCGGCGAGCACTCTGTTTCGGGGAAGGTCCTGACTCCGGTTCGTCGTGGGACGAACGCCGTCATACGAATTCTGAGCAAACGATGCCGTGCCCAATCCGAGCAGGGCGATAACGGTAAAGGCAATTTTCTTCATAGTCAGATAAATTTTTGTTTTGTTGATCTGACCGGAAGCAAATATGATGCAATATTGCCCGGGTGTAGGCCACGATGTCGAATTTTTTACTTGCCGATCTTCTCGGAAAATTGAGACACAGCTTTTCCCGACATCGGAGTTTCGGGCAGGATTCGGGCGAATCTGTCGCCGTGATCGCGCCCGAGACAAGTCCGCAGGCGTACTCCGCCCCGGAATACCGGTTCCGGTGAGCCGGGACGCGGCTTCGGGTTTTCTATCCTTTCGAGGCGGCGGACCGTTCTGTCGGGGGGCGCCGCTATCTGCCGGCGGCAGTCGTCGATATCCGGTTCGGAAGAGCGAGGACAGAGCGGCTACCGGTAGGCTTCCGGTTTCCGCTATCGATGTGGCATCGTTCGGAATGCTTGCGATACAGCGCTTCCGAAGCTCCACCGGACGGGTACGGCAACCTGATTCGCTGATCGGATACGCCGACTGCCGATCGCTCTCTGCCGAGGTATTTCGACGGCGGCCTTGGGGATTGCGGAAAGACAGCCGTTCACGCATTCGTTTCTCTTGCGGGGCGCTCCGGTCTCGGGCCGTTTCCGACCGCGCACATTACTTCTTCTTGAAGCGGACGACGGCCCAGCCCGAGCGCGTCCGGGTCCGCAATCGCTCGAAGCCGAACTGCTGCGCCCGGTCGGTCACGGCGTCGACGTCCGTCCCGAGGATACCGCTCAAGAACAGCATACCGCCTGAGTGCAGCGCAGCCGCATAGGCATCCATGTCGGCGAGCAGGACGTTCCGGTTGATGTTGGCCAGTATGAAGTCGTAGCGCTTGCCTTCGATCGCCCTCCGGTCTCCGAGCAGCGGCCGGATACGGTCGGCCATGCCGTTGTCGGCTATGTTTTCGCTCGCATTGCGGTAGGCCCAGTCGTCTATGTCGACCGCATCCATCCGCTCTGCGCCGCGAAGTACGGCCAGCATGGCCAGCACGCCGGTTCCGCTTCCCATGTCCAGACCCCGCTGTCCGTCGAACCGGCAGTCGATGATTTCGGCCCCCATCAGGTAGGTCGTTGCATGGTGACCGGTACCGAAAGCCATTTTCGGCATGATGACCAGCTCGTATTCGGCAGCCGGGTTTTTCGGATGGAACGGCGCGCGAATGCGGCACTTGCCCTCGATGTCGATCGGTTCGAAGTTCGATTCCCACAACTCGTTCCAGTTCCGGTCCTCGATCGTTTCCGATCGGTAACGGTAGCCCGTTTTCTTCAGATATCCGTCGATCCGGGCGACTGTTCGGCGATAGTCCGCTTCGCGGATATAGGCTTTCAGGCAGTCCGCTTCCTCGCAGAAGGATTCGAACGGAAAGTCCGCCAGTTCGGCGAGCAGGATTTCACGTCGCCGCTCGTCGGCGCACTCTACGGTCACTTCGATATGGTTCATCGCTGTCGAATGGTTTGCATTGCGGAACAAAAATAGTAATTTTGAGAACAAAACCCGCTTGCTTCATGGTTGCTTGGGAAAACGAAATCGAGGGATACACCTATTACATCAAGCTCGAGAAAAAACTGTCCGACAATACGGTCGAGGCCTATCTCCGCGATCTGAGGCAGATGGCCGCCTATATGGAGAGCGAGTTTTCGATTTCCGATCCCGAGCAGGTGCGCGAGCAGCATGTCGAGTCGTTTCTGGCGTATCTGTACGACAAGGGGGTCGAGAAGACGACGCAGGCGCGCGTTCTGAGCGGAATCAAGAGTTTTTTCACCTATCTGCTGATCAACGACCGGATCGACAGCCTTCCGACCGAGTTCATCGACACGCCCAAAATCGGCCGTAAGCTGCCCGATGTACTGTCGGCCGCCGAGGTTGACGCTATGCTCGACGGGATCGATCTGAGCCTGCCGTTCGGCCATCGCAACCGTGCGATCATGGAGATGCTCTACGGTTGCGGACTGCGTGTCACGGAGCTTGTGACGCTCCGCATCGGAGACCTGTTTTTCGAAGAGGGCTATGTCCGTGTCGTCGGCAAGGGCGACAAGCAGCGCTTGGTGCCGGTCGGCGACGAGGCGATCCGGTTCGTTACGCTCTATTTGGAGCAGCGACCAACGATGCGCGTCGATCCGCGTCATGCCGAGACGCTGTTCCTGAACAACAAGGGACGCGGACTGACCCGTGTGATGATTTACCATATCATTCGCGAGGCGGCTCGCGCGGCCGGTATCACGAAGCATATCAGCCCGCACACGCTGCGCCATTCGTTCGCCACGCATCTGCTCGAGGGCGGCGCGAGTATCCGTCAGGTGCAGCAGATGCTCGGGCACGAGTCGATCGTCACGACCGAGATTTACACCCACCTCGATGGCGAAAGCCTCGGCAGGAACGTCGATCTGCATCATCCGCTGTCGGACCGGTAGTGTTTCGGCCGGGGCTTTCGGATCATCGGATTCGGGCCGTTCGTGTCCCCATTGAACCGGGGGGCCCGCTGGCCTTGCATCCGGCCGCTCGTGAGGTTGCCGCCGTTTCTTCGTTCAGTCGTCTTTGGGCACGACCTTCCTGCCCGGCTCGCCCCGTTCGGAGCAGGGCCTTGCGCGGATTCGTGCGGGCATAGCTTTCTCCCGGGCGACGGATCGGTTATCTCGACGCGACCGGTATCGGCTCGTCGCCGAGCTTGTACCAGTCGCCTCGCGCGCGCATCACCTGCTCTACGACGTCGCGCACGCAGCCCGCTCCTCCGTTGAACTGGGAGACGTAGCGCGATATGCCGATCACTTCCATGGCGGCATCGGCCGGGCAAACCGGCATGCCCACGTGCGTCATGGGCTCCAGATCGGGCACGTCGTCGCCCATGTACATGATCTCGTCGGGCTCCATGCCCCAGATGCCGCGCAGTTCGTGCAGCGCCTTGAGCTTGTGGTGGCAGTTCGTGTAGACATGTTCGATCCCGATCATGTCGAAGCGCACCTGAAGCGCTTTGCCCCGTCCCCCGGTGATGATGGCGATGCGGTATCCCTTTTTCAGGGCCAGCGACAGCGCGTAACCGTCCTTGGCGTAAAAAGTGCGCAAAAACTCGCCTTCGGGCGTGACGGTGATGCCGCCGTCGGTCATCACGCCGTCTACGTCGAATACGAAGGCCCGTATGCGGGCTATGTCTTCTTTGAAATTTCCCATATGTGTCGGCTTATGTTTTCGTATATGTTCTGCAGTTCGGGGCAATCGTCCAGCATGTCGAGATGGCGTTTTTGCGTCAACATGTCGCCTCGGCGGGCCGGACCGGTCTGCACGTCCGCCGCCGAAGCGCTTTCGAGCGCTTTGACGGCCGTCTCGCGCATCAGGGGCTTCAGCAGATCGGCCGGAAGTCCGTACCGGTCGAGCAGCTGCTGGGCGATCGCGTACATGTGGTTCGAAAAATTGCTTGCGAAGACGGCTGCCAGATGCAGCTTCGCCCGTTCCTCCGACGAGGCTTGCCTCGCGTTCGAGCTGAGCGCGCGTGCCAGACGAAGCAGGGTACGGGTCGTCTGCGGATCGGAGCCTTCGACGAGCAGCGGCACGTCGCCGAGAGAGATGTGCCGCCCGGCCGTGAAAGTTTGCAAAGGATAGAACACGCCCCGGTTCCGGATTTTTCCCGGCAGCCCGTCGAGCGGTACGCTGCCGGCCGTATGGGCCACGACGGCTCGGCCGAAATCGAGCGCTTCGGCCACTTCTCCGACCGCCCGGTCGCTTACGGCGATCAGATGGATGTCGGCCGGAGCCAGCTCTTGCGGATCGCTGGCGAACGGACAGCCGTACGAGCGGGCGATCCGTTCGCCCCGGTCGCGGTTGCGGGCGTAAAGCTGCGCCAGTCCGTACGGACTGGCGGCGATTGCTCCGGCCAGCGCTTCGGCCACGTTCCCGCTTCCGATGACGACGACCGTTTTCATGTACGCTCCTCCTTTGGGGTGTCGATTTCTATATCCATGATCAGACGGTTGGCCGGACTGTCGCTTTCCGCCCGATTCAGTGCCTGCACGATGGCGTCCATGGTCTCGAACTCGGGGCTCTGCTCGGGCTCGAACGCGGCATGGCCGGAGGTTTCGACCCGGTGAATGACGTCGTACACGCGGATCGTATGGATGTCGCGTGCCGGCACGTACCGCCCCGTCTTTTCGTCCGGGCTGACGACCGGGACGATCAGGCCCGCTTTCTCCAGCGCGAAAACCGTGTCGCGCACGACGCGTACGGGCAGGTTCAGGTTCCGGGCTATCTCTTCGGACGACATGGCGCTTCCTCCGGCCATGAAATGCTTGACGATCTGGTGCATGATGACCAGCAGTGCCTTTTTCCTGTATTCGAGGCTCATCTCTTCGGCGGTTTTCTCGAACTCGAATTTCCGGATATTCTGATAGGCGAACGAGAGCTCGGCTCCGAACAGCACGATCTGCCAGCTCGTCTGAAGCCAAATCAGGAACAGGGGTACGGCCGCGAAGCTGCCGTAAATAGCGTTGTAGTTCGTCAGCCGCGACTGGATGAAAACGTAGGCCAGTTGGAACAGGACGAAGATCGTGCCCGCCATGATTCCTGCCGTCAGCGCGCTGCGCAGTTTCACTTTCGTATTGGGCATGACCAGGTAGACGAACGTGAACATCGTCCAGATGACGAGCGTCGATAGCGTACCGAGCAGGACGTTGACGATCGGGGTCGAGGTGTAATGGAGCAGGTGCTGCTGTATCTGGATGCCGATGCTGCTCGAGATGACCCACAGAATCGGCGCGATGACGATGACCGTCGTGTAGTCGCTGAACTTGCGCGTCAGCGAGCGTGAGCGTCGCACTTCCCAGATGCTGTTGAACGAGCTTTCGACGTAGTTGAATACCTTGATGACCGACCAAAACAGCACGACCACGCCGACCGATGCGATCACGCCGCCTTTGGTCCGCTGGATCATCGCGTTGGCGAATGTCAGCACCTGATCTATCAGGACCCTGTACTGCGGGAACTGCTCGTGCAGGTACTCGTTCAGTCGGGCCTCGAATCCGAACCCCTTCATGACGCTGAAGACCAGGGCCGCGATCGGTACGAGCGACATCAGCGTGTAGAAAGTCAGCGCGGCCGAGCGGACCAAAATGCTGTGCTGCCCGATGCCCTGAGCCGTGAAGATGAAGACTTTGAACTGTCGGACGGCCCACCGCGTGCGGCGCGACTTGTACTCGTGCTCTTTCTTCACCCAGATGTCCTTGGTGATGTACTGGACGATTTTCTTAATCCATTCGCTCATTGCGTGTCTATCGTTCTACAAATGTAATGAATTGTTCTCAAAGTCGCCTGCCCCTTTCGCGTCCTTCTTCCGACAGTATGACGGCGATCCGTTGCCCGTTCACCGTCGTGAAAGCCGCCATGCCGTTGCCGCCCTGCCGGATGCCGGTCGCCCGGGCGATTTGCTCGGCATCGAGCGGAAAATCCCTTTTCAGCAGGTTCAGCCGTTCGATGCCGCGCGTTCTGAACAGAGTTTTCAAGGCCTTGGGACGATACGGCACGATCTCTTCGATCGGATACGCGTGTCCGAGGAAATCGTCGGGCAAATGTCGTGCAAACCCGTAGCCGGTTTCCGAGGCGGCGAATGCGCCTGCCGATTGCAGGTAGCAGCGGGCCGCCCGGATTTTGTAGAGCGAGACGTCGGGGACGAGCAGGAATCCGTAAGGAGGGTCGAATCCGGCGTCCGGCTTTCCGTCTCGCAGCTGCTCCGGGTGAAAGATCCGGGTGCCCCGGCCGATTGCCGTGGCTCGCAATAGACCGGGTGCTTCCGGCCGGTCCGTGCCGGGCAGATCGATCAGCAGCTCCTTGCACTCGCCGTGCAACGACACGGCCTCGACCGACACCTCGCCTCCGAACAGGGCGAAAGCCTCGTCCGTATCGAATAGCGGAGATGCCTTGACGACTATCCGTCGGGCTATTTGCCGCAGGCGGGGCATCAGCGAACGGACGTCGGGCGAGCACTCCTCCAGCCGGACCAGCCGGCGGTTCGCCCCGTCCCGTCGGGCCGGATCGGCGTAAATCAGGTCGGCCGTTCCGGCGAATTCCGCGACGAACGTTTCCGCCGACGTGCAGATTACCTCGATATTGCGCGCTTCGAGCCGCTCGAAATTGTACCGGGCGACGAGCGCCAGTACCGGATCGCGCTCCAGAGAGACGACGCGCCGGAATCGTCGGGACAGCATCAGCGAGTCGACGCCCAGACCGCAGGTCAGATCGATGCACAGTCCGCCTTCGTAAGTCTTCGCTTCGGCTGCCGCCTCGCTGCTGGCCTGCTCGAACGCCAGCGGCGGAATGATGCAGCGGGCCCGGTGATAGGAAGGCAGTTTCGTTTTGGCCCGTTGGAGGTATTTGATCTGCGTCGACAGCAGAGCGGCATGCGGCCCGAGGCGGAGGGCCGCCCGGGCCGGGTCTTCGCCGATATGCCGTTCGATGAGCTCCCGGGAAGAGTCTTGCGCCAGAATGTCGAGTTCCTGTTCTGTCATAAGGCAAATATCCGGCAAAAACGGCTAATGCGCAACTTTTCTCTTCCGAATGCGTCTCGTCGGGCCGTCTGTCCGTTTCTCTTCGCGCAGCTTGACCGCCACGGCCAGCATTCCCAGCAGGGCGTACGCAAGTACTACCGCCCATTCCGGGAGGACGATGCCCTCGATCGCGGCGGCGGGAGACGCGGCGGCATGCGCGACCATGCCGTTTTGAACGGTCAGGGCCGTTTCGACGATGCGGCTCAGAAATGGGTTCCACAGCGGTAGCGGACACAGCAGCCAGAGCAGCGAGGCTCCGATTACGACGAAAGCCGCGAAAATTACGACCGGATTGATTGCCAGCGAGACGAGCGGAACGTTTCCGAAGTGATAGGCTATCAGGGGCAGCGTGCCGATCTGGGCCGCCGCGCCGAGCAGCAGCCCGCCCACGCCGCCTGGCTGGCCCGGGTGGCCGCGCAGTTGCAAGACCGCTGCGACGCCAACACCC
>OGTB01002357.1_pt1 | contig 10834 bp, 9 predicted proteins | sample 1553611 | NCBI WGS metagenome assembly OGTB01 (sample SAMEA2580032, study PRJEB22360) | human gut metagenome | biome: human gut; feature: human-associated habitat; material: faeces | place: Denmark | collected 2008/2010 | reverse complement strand
TTTTCCATATCTGAAGCAACGGACATGGATTGCACTTTTTTGAGCAGGCTTCTTGTTATGGGTATCTCGGCACTGCTTTGTTTGGCGGTGCTTGGTATTGGGCTTGATGTGAAGATTCCACTGATAACAAAGTGCGGCTCCAGGACTTTGCAGGTGTACTTCTGGCATAGAACTATTGTTTATATGCTCACATACTATGGTTATCAGGCATATCTTGCAAAGGCTTTTCCAGAACGTTGGGAGCTTTATTTGACACTTACAGCGATACCTATTGTATTGGTGCTTTGCATAAAAATATTTGGTGTGCCTCTGGATATGGTGCTTAAAGGAATAAGGGGCAGGAATGATATCATAAAGGAGAACGGAAATGGAAAATAATTTTTTTAAGAGCGTTATTGACGCAGACGATGCACCTGTGGTTATTTGCGACCTTGAGCATACGATAGTATATATGAACCCGACAGCGGTCAAAAGATATGAAAAGCGTGGAGGAGCGGCTCTTGTGGGCAGATCCATAAAGGGCTGTCACAACGGGGATTCTAATGACAAGATAGAGCAGGTCATTGCATGGTTCAAAAAGGACAAGGGCAACAACAAGGTGTATACTTTCCGCAACGAAAAGGAAAATAAGGACGTTTACATGATAGCTCTCAGAAATGATGCGGGAGAGCTTATTGGATATTATGAAAAGCATGAGTACAGAAATATTGAAACTATGAAGCTGTATGATATGGAATAGGCTGAAAAAATAATTTATAAGGAGAATTTATGTTTACATTACTTAAACAAGAGGGTGCTGCACGCAGGGGGCAGTTTGAAACTGTTCATGGGACTATACAGACACCTGTTTTTATGAACGTGGGAACTTCGGCGGCAATAAAGGGCGGAGTTTCTTCCATTGATCTGAAAAACGAGCTTAAAACGCAGGTGGAGCTTTGCAATACCTATCATTTGCACGTCAGACCGGGCGACGACATTATATACAAAATGGGCGGACTTCACAAGTTCATGAACTGGGACAAGCCTATTCTTACAGACAGCGGTGGATTTCAGGTATTTTCTTTGGCCAAGCTGCGTAAAATCAAAGAGGAGGGCGTGTACTTCAACTCTCATGTTGACGGTCGCAGAATTTTTATGGGTCCTGAGGAGAGTATGCAGATACAATCGCATCTTGCGTCTACTATTGCAATGGCGTTTGACGAGTGTGTGGAAAACCCTGCTGAGCATAGCTATTCAAAGGCAAGCTGTGATAGAACGGTAAGGTGGCTTGAGAGATGTGTCGCTGAGCAGAAAAGGCTCAACGGACTTGAGGAGACTATAAACAAGCATCAGATGCTGTTCGGTATCAATCAGGGCTGTACTTATGAGGATCTGCGTATCGAGCATATGAAGCGCATAAGAGAAATGGAATACTGTTCGGGCTTTGCTATTGGCGGTCTGGCGGTGGGTGAGCCTACTGAGGTGATGTATAACATTATCGAAAAGGTCGAGCCTTTTATGCCAAAGGATAAGCCGAGATATCTTATGGGCGTTGGCACGCCGACAAACATAATCGAGGCTGTTTACAGAGGCGTGGACTTCTTTGATTGCGTAATGCCAAGCAGAAATGCACGTCACGGAACGCTGTTCACATGGAACGGCATTATGCACATCACTAATAAAAGGTATGAAACTGACCCCAGACCTATTGACGAGCATTGCGATTGTCCTGCTTGCCGTAATCACAGCAGGGCATACATTCGTCATCTGTTCAAGTCTGAGGAGCAGTTGGGCGGCAGGCTGGCAGTTATGCACAATCTGTATTTCTACAACACGCTCACGGAGAAGATAAGAGAGGCTCTTGACGAGGGCAGATTTGAGCAGTTCAGAAATCAATACAGCTCGCTTCTTGCTTCAAAGTGTGAGGATTAACAAAATATAACGGTATGACGCTGTTTTCGGAAAATGCAAAGATGTTATTTTGTATTTTCCGAGATGGCGTTTTTTGTTGAGTGGGGGCTATTTTATTTAATGAAAGCGTGGGTTTGTTGCTTCGACTGGCGAACGCTGTTCGCCCCTACAGAAAAGGTGTGGCAGCAGGTGTAAAAAGTGTGGGTGCAGAAAAAATATAAGGGAAGTCAAGATTGAATGTAAAGCTGTTTTTATACATTATACAGGGGGATTATATGAGTATTTTTGAGCTTTTTCTTACTGCGTGTGGACTTTCTATGGACGCTTTTGCGGTATCGGTGACTAATGGGCTTTGCGTCAGAAAGGGGAGAGTCAGGGGAGCATTGATGTGCGGTATCATATTCGGGCTTTTTCAGGGGATAATGCCTGCGATCGGCTATGCGTTGGGCATGAATTTTGCGGAGTACATAGAGAGGTTCGACCACTGGATAGCTTTGATACTGCTTGGGTTCATAGGGTTGAACATGATATGCGGTTCGGGGGACGATGAGATCCAGACAGGTGGCAGGCTCACTTTTGGGGCGGTGTTGGTGCAGGGATTTGCCACCTCTGTGGACGCACTTGCTGTGGGCATAAGCTTTGCGGCACTTGGTGTGGGCATAGTTAGGTCGGCAGCTTTTATATGTGTTGTTACGGCGGCCTTATCGTTCTGTGGGTTTATGCTTGGTAACAAATTCAGCGGAAAACTCAAAAGCAAGGCAAGGATAGCTGGGGGAGTTATTTTAATATGTATAGGGCTTAAAATATTCGCTGAACAGACTATATTTGCTTAAAACAATTTGCTTATTCACGTAAATATGTATCACATAGATATCTTTGTGAATTTTAATTTAACAATTACAGGTGTGTATGTTCATAAACAAGCCACAATATCAGTGTATAATAAATCTCGTGATTTTTAGACAAGTGTATAAATTTGCGATTGATGTACAAACTTATGATAAGTGTACAAAGTTATGATACGTGTATAAACTTGCGATAAGTGTAAAAATTAGTGCATGGTGACCGACAAGTTTATGGAAAGTCGGAGGGAGGAAAGGCTTTTTGTATAGCTGGTTTTATGAAAAAGCTATTTATTTTTGATTTGGACGGAACGCTTGTAAATTCTATTTATGATCTTGGTGACGCCATGAACGCGGTACTTGAGAGATATGGGTTTCCTGTGTTTGATTATGATACCTACAAGCATTTAGTGGGAAATGGTACTTTGAAGCTTGTTGAGCGGGCTTTGCCTGATAAGCTGAGAAGCGAGGAGAACATCAAAAAGTATCATGCTGAGTTCTCTGAGGAATACAACAAGAGATGTGTGAACAAGACCAAGCCTTATGAGCATATCTGCGAGGTGCTTGACACGCTTCGCAATGAGGGCATTATGACGGCGGTGGCTTCAAACAAGCCCGACGGCTTTGTGAACTACATTGTAAAGAATATTTTCGGTGAGAAAGATTTTGACCTGATCGAGGGCAAAAAGGACGGTGTTCCGACAAAGCCTGCGCCTGAGATAATATACAATATTCTTGGCACGCTTGGGGTCAAGGCTGAGGAAGCTGTGCTTATCGGCGATTCTGATGTGGACGTTATGACGGCAAAAAATGCGGGTCTTGACTGCATTGGCTGTGAATGGGGCTTCAGGGGCAGAGAAGAACTTGAAAATGCAGGTGCGAAGTATATTGCGGAAGTTCCGCAGGACATAGTGAGCATTTGTCATGAGATAAACAGGATATAATTAAAACGGAGGATTTCATATATGAGTTTTGTAATGGCTGATTTTTACAAGAGGTTTGTTGACGAGGAGCTTGACAGCGAGGGCAGACTTAAAAGCTTTAAGCTTGACCTGCCTGAGAACTTCAACTTCTCATATGACGTTATAGACGAACTGGCTAAGAACGTGCCTGATAAGGTGGCTATGCAGTGGGTCAACGAGGAGGGTGAGGAGCATATCTTCACTTACAAGGATCTTTCTGAAAAGAGCAGTCAGGTGGCTAACATGATGCTGGCACACGGAGTTAAGAAGGGCGATTTTGTTATGGCTGTTCTTAAACGTCATTATGAGTTCTGGTTCCTTGCTTACGGTCTTATGAAGATAGGCGCTATCCTTGTGCCTGCAACTTGTCAGCTCAAGAAAAAAGACTATGTTTACCGCTTTGACGCTGCTTCTATCTCTTATATCGTGGCAACTGCGGAGGACGATGTTCCTAATCAGGTGGACAGAGCTCTTGAGCAGTACAGCGGAATGAAAGAGAAGTTTATCACTCACGGTGCTAAAGAGGGTTGGATAGATTTTCTCAGCGAAATGGACAAGTATCCAAAGACTTTTGAGAGGATCGAAACACACGTTACTGAGTCAATGCTCATGTATTTCAGCTCCGGTACTACCGGTTATCCTAAAATGGTACTGCACAAGTATTCACTGGCTGCGGCACACATTATCACTGCTAAGCACTGGCATCATCTTGACGAGAACTCACTGCACCTTACTGTTTCTGAAACAGGCTGGGCTAAGTGTGCATGGGGCAAGATGTTTGGTCAGTTTATCTGCGGTGCAACAACTTTTGTATATGACTTCGACAGATTTATTCCTGCAAACGTGCTGAAAGTAATTCAGGATTACAAGCTGACTTCTTTCTGCGCACCTCCGACAATGTACAGATTTTTCATCAAGGAGGGTCTTGAAAACTATGACCTTTCTTCACTGAAATATAGCTGTATCGCCGGTGAGGCTCTTAACCCTGAGGTATTCAACAAGTGGTATGAGTACACAGGTCTTAAGCTTATGGAGGGCTTCGGTCAGACAGAGGGCGCTGTACTTGTGGGCAATCTTTACGGCATGGAGCCAAAGCCGGGCTCGATGGGTAAGCCTACACCACTTTACAATATCGGTATAGTTGACAACGAGGGCAAGCCTGTTAAGGTAGGCGAGACAGGTGAGATCGTTGTTTACGCTAAGAGGGGCGAAAACCCTGCGCTGTTCAAGGAGTATTACAGAAACCCTGAGGCAACGGACAACGCTTGGAGATTTGGTATGTATCACACAGGCGACACTGCTTACATGGACGATGACGGCTACTACTGGTATGTTGGAAGAACGGACGACCTTATCAAGGCTTCGGGTTATCGTATAGGACCTTTCGAGATAGAGAGTATCCTTATGGAACACCCTTCTGTACTGGAGTGTGCTATCACGGCGGCTGATGACGCTATCAGAGGCAAGGTAGTTAAGGCTACTATCGTGCTTGCAAAGGGCTACACTGCTTCTCCTGAGCTTGCTAAGGAACTTCAGAACTATGTTAAGCAATCAACTGCGCCTTACAAGTATCCTAGAATCGTTGAGTTCGTGGACGAGCTGCCTAAGACTATCAGCGGTAAGATACGCCGTGTTGAGATAAGAGAGAATGACAGCAAGAAGAATAGCTGATTGATTTAGATATGATAAAAGCACAATGCTCTTTGTGGGCGTTGTGCTTTTTGCTTATAATAATTTTGAAAAATATCTGCAAATGTGTTGACAAATATTTGGCTTTATGGTATTATGTAATATCACCCTGAAATATTTGGAATTATTGAGGTCTGGGAGAGGTGCTTTTTATGAAGAATGGTATGAAGAAAACGGCGGCTGTTGTTATGGCGGCAATGCTTATGGGAACGGGGGCTGTTGTACCTGCGGCGGAGGATATGGGGATATTCTCACAGACGGCTATCGTTGCGGAAGCGGCGAGTGTTGGCAAGGTAACGGGGCTTAAATCTAAGACGCTTTCAAACAGTGAGATACAGCTCAACTGGAGCAAGGTAAAGGGTGCGAGCGGTTACACTGTTTATATGCGAAAAAACGGCAAGTACAACAAGCTTGGGGATTGCAAGGGTACGAGCTACACAGTTAAGAAGCTGCCTAATGCAACGAGAGAAAATTTTAAAGTAAGGGCATACAAGACTGTAAAGGGCAAGAAAGTTTACGGAGAATATTCCGCAAACTGGAACACGGCGACCAATCCGCAGGCTTGCAAGGGGCTAAAGGTAAGCAGCGTTGGCACTGACAGCGTTAAGCTTTCTTGGACGAAGATAGGCTGTACAAATTACCGCATTTATCAGAACATAAAAGGCAAATGGAAAGAGATAGGCAAGACCACAGGGACAAGCTACACTGTGAAGAAGCTTGCGCCTGCGACAAAGTATCAGTTCAAGATAAGGGCTTGCAAGCAGGACGACAAAAAGACGAATAATAATCACTATGGCAAGTATTCGGGGGTCGTGACGGCGACAACTAAGAAGAGTGACAAAATCACACAGGCTGATATTGATGCTATGAAGGCAGAACTTACAGCATATTCAAGAGAAAAGGCGGAGTATATCAAGAAACATTATACGGAGTTTTGGAAGTACGGCATAGATTATAATACGTTAGAAGAATATTTTGAACTGAAAGAAAAAAGTGTTACCCCTGAAAATGCAGGCTATGATGCGGTTTATGCTATACCATACACACAGGATAATCTTGATGAAACAATTCAATTGTACAAGAGAAAAATTGATTATTTGTACGAGAAAGAAGGAGATGTATATTATGTAGTGTATATAGAGAACTGTCCAAACGGTCATAGAGTAAACTCCAATCCTTGTTGGGCAACATATTTTCTCTATTAAAACGGACATATATGTCACAACTTTATTCAAATGTGTTGACTTTTGCGCATTTCAGGTGTATAATATAGCTGAAAATAGATAAGAAAATGTACAATGCTCTTATGGGTGTTGTGCATTTTTTGTATCATATGGTTATCCTAATTGTGAGGTGAATGTTTTGCAGGCGGTTTATGAATATCCTCCTAGGCTTTCGAGGGCGGAGAGGCAGGTCAAGGCGGCTCATGATATTGAAGAACACAGAAAAATGCAGAGAAATATGTATAAAAATATCCTGCTGGGGTTAGTTATTATCATTATAGGTGCGGTGTTTGCAAAAGTTGTTTTTGCCAAGGTGCTGCTTATACTGCTGGGGGCGTGCAACTGCTCGGTGGGTGGGCTTATGTACTGGTATTACTCGCTGTCACGGGACGCTGATGTTTACACGAGGATATATGAGGATCACATTGAACATTCTCAGCGTATGGGGCTTTCTAAAAGCTATCTGCACATTTGTCTTTACTATGACGAAGTGGAAAGGTCTTATCAGACGAATAAGGGCAGGTTAGTATGCGTGCTGAAAAATGTGGATAAGTCAAGCTTTGTGATAAAGGACAAAGAGGGCAGAGAGAAAGCTTTTGTGCCTGAGGACGGTATGCTGGCTCTCAGCTTTCAGGATACTAAGGGAAAGCTTGTGCTTATAGATGATTTTTATGAGAAGATAGGCTATCCCCACAAGGAATACAACAAGATAGAGGACGAGGAGGACGATTATTACTCCGAGGAGGATATGAAGTGGGACAGGCTGCACAAGCATGGTCTTTAAATGTAAAATTTTTATTAAGCCCTTGAAATGTGGGGCAGAATGTGATAATATATTATTGTATTTAAACACTTAAAACACTATGACCGAGAGAGTAGTTTTGCTAAGGGTCTTCAGAGAGAAGCTGCGGCGTGTGTGCGTTTTCTGAAAGCGGCTTTATATCCTGACAAAATGAAGTTCACTTGCGAGTGGTCATGCCGAATGAGAGATAGTCTTTAGTAAGCGTGAACGTTTGTCTGCGTTAAGGACGGGAGAGTGTTGGCTCTTTACTGATAGGTGGTATAAACAAGAATTTCAAAGTCTTGTCCTGTTTAGTCGGGGCAGGGCTTATTTTTATAGGAGGATAAGTAATGAAAGAACAGTTGAAAAGCATTGACGAGCGTGCGAAAGAAGAACTTTCACATATTGATGACGCCAAGCTGTTGGAAGATTTCAGAGTAAGATTTCTTGGCAAAAAGGGAGAGATAACTTCCATACTTAAGCAAATGGGCAAGCTTTCCGCAGAGGAAAGACCTGTTATCGGTCAGCTTGCAAACAAGGTAAGAGCTGATATCGAGAATGCTCTCAATAAGCGTAAGGAAGAGCTTAAGAGCAAAATGGAGCAGGTAAGGCTTACAGAGGAAGCTATAGACGTTACGCTTCCGGGCAAGAAAACAAGAATAGGCAGACCTCACCCTCTGAACGCTACTCTTGAAGAGGTAGAGGAAGTGTTCCTTGGTATGGGCTTTGATATCGTTGACGGTCCAGAGGTTGAAACAGACCATTATTGCTTCGAGGCACTGAATATGCCTAAATCTCACCCTGCAAGAGATACGCAGGATACATTCTACATCAATGAGAATGTTGTTCTTAGAACACAGACTTCTTCTGTTCAGATAAGAACTATGGAGAAGAGAAAGCCGCCTATAAGAATCATTTCACCGGGCAGAGTTTACCGTTCTGACACAGTGGACGCTACACATTCACCGCTGTTCCACCAGATAGAGGGTCTTGTTATCGACAAGGGCATCACTATGGCTGATCTTAAGGGTACGCTGGAGCTTCTTATGAAGCGTCTTTACGGCGAGGACACTCAGATAAGACTTCGTCCGCACCACTTCCCATATACAGAGCCTTCTGCTGAAGTTGACCTTATGTGCTTCAACTGCCATGGCAAGGGCTGTTCAATGTGCAAGCAGGAGGGCTGGGTAGAGCTTCTCGGCGCAGGTATGGTACACCCTAAGGTACTTGAGGGCTGTGGCATTGACCCTGAGGTTTACAGCGGATTTGCATTTGGTATCGGTCTTGAAAGAATAACAATGGGCAGATACAACATCAATGATATGCGTCTGCTTTATGAGAACGATATGAGATTTTTAGAGCAGTTCTGATGAACGATGTTATAATGCAGAGCAGGCTTTACAGAAAGCTTGTGCCGTCAAAGGCTAAACTTGTAACGTCGGCGGCTGTCAGCACACTTATGGCGCTGATAGTAGGCGTTGGCGGTGGGTTATCGGTCATGCTTGTAAAAGAACAGCAGAGTGCATGGGATATGCTCGTGCTATGTGGGTTTCTGGTGATTTTTCTGGGTATCCTGCTTTTTATCGGAATAAGAGGATTTAAAAGGCAGGTAAAACAATACAGAGGGAACTTTGCAAGGCTGGAGCAATTTGACGCTCAGGATATGCTGGCTTTGGAAAGCGAGATAGAGGGAAGCGAGTTCAAATACAAGACCTTTTATCTACTTGACAGATATATGTATGTGCCTAAGGCTAAACTGCTTATAAAATATACGGATATTAGAGAGTTCAAGACCATAGTTCACAGCACAAAGGGTGTCAATGACAGCATGAAAGCTGAGATAACTGATAATTTTGGGATAAAATATACTGTGAACATAAAGCGGTGGAAGGATTTCTATATTTATAGACCGCTGTTTTTAAAGGACTTGGACGAGAAGATACAAAACTGCGGTAAATGATAAGATTACGGAGGAATAATAAATGGATTTGTCAATGAAATGGCTTGCAAACTATGTAGACTGCGATATGCCGATAAAGGATTTTGTTTCCGCTCTGACGCTTTCAGGCTCAAAGGTAGAGTGCTTTGAGCAGGAGGGCAAGGATATTTCTAACGTTGTTGTGGGCAAGGTAGTTTCTATGGAGCGTCACCCTGACTCTGACCATATGTTCATCACTCAGGTAGACGTTGGAGAGGACGAGCCTGTTCAGATAGTTACAGGTGCTCAGAACGTTCATGAGGGAGATTTTGTTCCTGTTGCAAAGCACAAGTCATCTGTTCTCCATGAGGGCAAGCAGGTGAAGATAACAAAGGGCAAGCTGAGAGGCGTTGCTTCTAATGGTATGCTTTGCTCTCTGGGCGAGCTTGGACTTTCTGTTCACGATTTCCCATATGCTATAGAGGACGGAATTTTCATTCTTGGCGATGACTGCGACAAGACAGTAGGCAAGGATATCCATGAGGCTATAGGATATAATGATACGACAGTTGAGTTTGAGATAACTTCAAACAGACCTGACTGCCTTTCTGTTATCGGTCTTGCAAGAGAAACTGCGGCTACTTTCGGCACTGAGCTGAAGGTCAAGAAGCCTGAGTTCAAGGGCGTTGACGGGGATATCAACGATATGCTCAAGGTAAAGATACACAACACTGACCTTTGCAAGAGATACATGGCCGGTATCGTAAAGAATGTAAAGATAGGTCCGTCACCTCGTTGGATGAGAGAAAGACTGAGAGGTTGCGGCGTTAGACCTATCAACAACTTTGTTGATATCACAAACTATGTTATGCTTGAATATGGCAGACCGATGCACGCTTTTGATCTTAGATATGTTAAGGACGCATCTATCAACATCAGAAACGCTAAGGCAGGAGAAACTATCACAACTCTTGACGGCGAAGTAAGAGAGCTTTCAGAAGAGATGCTGGTCATTGCTGACGCTGAAAAGCCGGTTGCTGTAGCAGGCGTTATGGGCGGCGAATACAGCGGTATCATGGACGATACAACTACTGTTGTATTTGAGTCTGCTTGCTTTGACGGTGCGAGCGTAAGAACTACAGCCAAGAAGCTTGGCATGAGAACTGACGCTTCTGCAAGATATGAAAAGGGTCTTGACCCACATGAGTGCTATGAGGCTCTTATGAGAGCTTTCCAGCTTGTTGAAGAGCTTGGTGCAGGTGAGGTCGTAAAGACTTACATTGATGAGAATTACGAGGACGAGACACCTAAGACGGTGGATTTTGACCCTGAGTGGATAAATAAGTTCCTTGGTACTGAAATACCTGAGAGCGATATGGTTGAATATCTCACAAGACTTGGATTTGAGATAAAGGACGGCAAGGTAGTTTCACCTTGGTACAGAGTGGATATTGCTTGCAAGGCTGATGTGGCAGAGGAAGTTGCAAGACTTTACGGCTACAACAAGATTCCAAACACTATCGTAAGAG
>OGTB01002352.1_pt1 | contig 10854 bp, 10 predicted proteins | sample 1553611 | NCBI WGS metagenome assembly OGTB01 (sample SAMEA2580032, study PRJEB22360) | human gut metagenome | biome: human gut; feature: human-associated habitat; material: faeces | place: Denmark | collected 2008/2010 | reverse complement strand
TCTTCTTATGGGGTGTAGCAAAAACTATATAATGTATTGGGGGGTTTTTACGGTTATTATAGTACCACGCGTCCCCCGAAAAGTGTGCACAAACTTCACAAATTTCATCATTACTTTTTGTTTAATTTGTACACCTCATTTTTAATCCTCTGCATTTTCCAATGTAAAAAGTGCCTCAAACTCTTCTCTGTGAACCTTTTCCTTCTCTAAAAGAAGGGCGGCGCACTTATGAAGTACATCCATATGCTGTGAAATGATCTCTCTTGCTTTTGCATGGCATTCGTCGATAATGCCATGAACTTCCTGATCGATCTCTTTTGCCACTTCCTCACTGTAGCTTCTTGTATGAGCCAGATCACGGCCGATAAAGACTTCATCCCCGTCATCACCATATGTGATCAGGCCGAGCTTATCAGACATACCATACTGCATCACCATAGCACGTGCGGTACTGGTTGCACGTTTGATATCGTTTGATGCACCGGTCGTAATATCACCGAAGATGATTTCCTCGGCAACACGTCCGCCAAGAAGTGTCGTAATATCCTGAAGCATCTTTCCTTTTGTATTAAACATCTCATCCTTTTCCGGAAGCGGCATCGTATATCCTCCCGCACTTCCTGTCGGGATGATCGAGACACTGTATACAGGTCCCACATCCGGGAGTACATGGAACAGGATTGCATGCCCTGCTTCATGAAATGCTGTGATTCTCTTCTCTTTTTCGGAAATAACGCGGCTCTTCTTCTCCGCACCGATTCCGACTTTGACAAATGCCTTTTTTATGTCTTCCTGTTTTAAGAATACTCTGTTATCCTTCGCTGCAAGAATTGCTGCCTCGTTCAGAAGATTTTCCAGATCTGCACCTGTAAATCCTGCTGTTGTTCTGGCAATCTGAGCCAGATTTACATCCTCTCCAAGAGGTTTGTCCTTGGCATGAACGCGGAGAATTTCCTCTCTTCCCTTCACATCCGGACGTCCCACTGCAACCTTACGGTCAAAACGTCCCGGACGCAAAATTGCAGGATCCAGGATATCCACGCGGTTAGTCGCTGCCATCACAATGATTCCCTCATTCACACCAAAGCCATCCATCTCTACCAGAAGCTGGTTCAGTGTCTGCTCTCTCTCATCATGTCCGCCGCCCATACCGGTTCCACGCTGTCTTGCAACCGCATCGATCTCATCAATGAAAATAATACATGGTGCATGGCGTTTGCCTTCTTCAAAAAGATCACGCACACGTGATGCACCTACACCGACAAACATTTCCACAAAGTCAGAACCGGAAATGGAGAAAAACGGAACTCCCGCTTCTCCTGCCACTGCCTTTGCCAGAAGTGTCTTACCAGTTCCGGGAGGGCCTACAAGCAGCACACCTTTCGGAATCCTTGCGCCTACTTTTGTATATTTCTGTGGAGATTTCAGGAAATCTACCACCTCTACCAGATCTTCCTTCTCCTCCTGCAGACCTGCTACCTTGTCAAAAGTAACTTTCTTATTATCATCCGGAGATGACATTCTTGCGCGGCTCTTGCCGAAATTCATCATCTTGGCATTTCCGCCGCCACCGCCACCTGCCATCTGGCGGTTCATCATCATGATCAGAAAGATCACAAGGGCACCTGTGAGAAGAACCGGAAGTAAGGTTGTCAGAAATACATTGTCTCCGGGTACATCCTGAGTTGTAATATCAATATCGTATTTATTCAACAGTTCGATTGCCTGATTGACATCTGTCACATAAACCTTCTTCTGACCGGAGTCAGTAGTATCTACGATCACAGAACCTGTAGGCACTTCTCTGTTCTGTTGAATTGTCGCATCAACCACTTTGTTGTCTTCAAGAGCCTGCTCCAGTTGCTTCTGTGTGTAATTACTCTGGGAAACCACCTGGTTATTCAGATAAAAATAACCGGCTACCAGTGCAATGATCAGCACCAGATACAGACCAATTCTGCTTGGCTGTTTATTCACTTACTTAAATCTCCTTTCAGTCTTCCCCCAGTTCCACTACTCCTATGAATGGAAGATTCCTGTATTTCTGTGCATAGTCCAGACCATAGCCAACTACAAACTCATCCGGGATGTTAAAGCAGCAATAATCAACTCTTACATCTCTGACTCTTCGCTCCGGTTTGTCCAGCAATGTACACAGACGGATGCTGTTTGGATTTCTCTGCTTCAGGATCTCGATAAGATAGCTTAAGGTTCTTCCTGAGTCAATGATATCCTCTACGATCAGAACGTCCTTTCCTTCCAGTGGCTGGTCAAGGTCTTTGACGATCTTTACAACACCGCTGGACTTGGTGTCATCACCATAACTGGATACAGACATAAAGTCAAGAGAAACCGGCACTGTGATTCTCTTTGCAAGTTCACAGGTAAAGAATACACCACCTTTTAATACACAGATTAAATGGATTTCCTTGCCTGCATAATCCTTGCTGACCTTTGCTGCGATCTGCTTAATACGGGAATCTACTTCCTCTTCGCTGAGTAAAACTTTGATTTTCTCACTCATTTTCGTTTCCTCCTTGGTAATTTAATACTAACACCTTCCTGGTTTGGGGGTTAATTTTATACCTCTCATTCATCCTGCTTCCCACCATCCAGAGGATTTCTTTTCCACATGCGATCAGCGGAATGCTGTCTCTGTATTCCGACGGGATTTTCTCATCGATCATACAGCGGTTCAGCTTCTTTGTGTTCCCCTGCGCATTGATAACCATATAATCTCCTGTCCGTCTGGTGCGAATATACGGATTCTTTTCTATTTTATCATAATCCATCCATTTCGTATACTTTTTTTCTTCAATCTTCTGACCTTCATACAAAAATATTTCTGCCGAAAAAATTCCCAGCGGACTGGTCACAGTCCCCGGAATTCTGATTTTCCATTCCCTGTCTGATATATTTTTTCCGCAAACTGTTTTTCCGTTTTGAATATCTGAACCTTTATGCTTTTCACCGATCATCCCGGCTGACTTCTCCTCTCCGTACCGGCAAAGTCTTACTCCCTCGTAATCTCTTCTGGCTTCCATGTGATAAGGAAGGCTGATCCGTCTTCCAGTCTGCATTTCATAAAGTTCCAGAACCTTCTCATAGTGAACAGCCGCCAGATCCTTCCGTCTGCCTGCCAGCTGTTCCATCGCCTGTTGTAATGCATAAACCTGAATGATTTGAGGCTCCATAAAAAATTTTTCAGTAAAGTAATATTCCTTACCTTTCTGAAACTCGCCCAAAACCAGGCAGCTCTGCTGCGTAAGATATTCCTCTGCCTGGGAAATCCTTGCCGCAGTCTCTGCCATATGTGCCGCTGCCTTTCCATTGACCTGCTGTTCCAATATAGGAAGAATATGATGTCTGATTCGGTTTCTGGTATATTCATCTGACAGATTGGTGCTGTCCTGAATATGAGAAATCTTCTTTTCTTTCAGATACTCTGCAATTTTGTCCCGGTTTAAGCACAGAATCGGGCGGATAATCTCTCCGTCTACAGGGCGCATGGTGCATAGTCCCCGCAGACCTGTTCCTCTGCACAGATTATGAAGCATAGTTTCCGCAAGATCCTCCTGATTATGCGCTAATGCAATTTTTATCTCGCTGTCCTTTCTCCCACAGACGGCAGCTTCCCTCTGAAAAGCTTCTTTTCTTACAATCCTTCCCGTCTCTTCCTCGCCCAGCTTCCACTCCCGGCTCAATCCCGGAACATCATAACAATAAACAGTACATGGAATCTGCCACTTCCGGCATATGTTTTCCACAAAGCTTTGGTCTCTGTCCGCTTCCTTTCCACGTATTCCATGATGTACATGAACCACTCTCAGTGTAAAATCCAGTTTTACCTGAAGTTCCTTTAAAATGTGAAGCATTACCATAGAGTCACTTCCGCCGGACACTCCTGCCAGAACCACCTCATTTTTTCCGATCATCCTGTTTTGCTTTATATAAGCAAGAACTTCTCTTTCCATTTTTATCCTGATTTCCTTTTCTATTTTAGTATCCGCAGCATTATTTTTTCCACACGCCTGCCACCAGCACTGTCATATCATCCCGTGCATGATAATCGCTGTATCCCAGCACCCGTTCCAGTATTCCCCTGCCGAAATCTTTCGGTGATTCCTCATGAACATCCATAATGATTTCTTTCATGGTTTCCTCCTCTTTCTGGTCAGGCAATGCATCCAGGACTCCATCTGTCATCATGATCAGGTAATCCCCATGGTACAGCTTTCTGGTAGCTGTCTCAAAATCAATCTGCTGTACAAGCCCTGCGGCCAGACTTTCAGAAGTAATAGATTCCACCCAGTGATCTCTTTTGATAAATGTAGACGCTGCCCCCGCCTTCAGAAAATTGCAGATTCCTGTATACAGGTCCACTGCGCAGATATCCACTGTAGAAAACATACCCTCCTCTCCTTTGAGTACCAGAGCAGAATTTACCATCTTTGCTGCCGTTTCCTGGGAAAATCCTGACTCCATAAACTGTTCCAGAAGTTCCACAACTGTCTCGCTCTCCCTGCATGCTTCCATCCCTGAGCCCATGCCATCCGAAAGGCACATAACAAACCTGCCGCCATCCTCCTGTCTACATATATAATTATCTCCGGAAACCTTCTCTTCTTCTCTGGTAAGCCTGGCCGTTCCATAGAGAACCTGATAGCTTACATCCTCAGCAAAATGTACAGTGTGATATTCTCCGTTTACAATACATCTGCTCCCATTTACAGGTACCATGGAAATTTCACAGTATTTTGAAAGAAGCTGTGCGATCTCTGTCATGGAAATACACTGACCGCTTCTGGCACGCATGGTGAGAAAAATCTGTTTACGTCCTTTCACCTTATTCATCATCCATGCTCTGCGAAGGATCACATGGCTCTTTCTCAGTCCCTTGCGAAGTTCTTCTTCAAACTGCGGCGTTACTCGCTCCAGGTCATACAGATCACTGGCTACGTTCTCCATGATATGTGAGACTTCCATAAGCTGCTGTGCTACTGCCAGCCGATTCTCGATCATACGGTTATCCCACATCAGGTTCTGCCTTTCTTTCTGAAAATTCTCTGCAACCGTCTCATAATACTGTACGGAACGGGGACATATGCCTGTCCAGTCAGCGCGGATGCCTCTGACATTTTCCTCGTTTCCGCTCTCCATGGAACGTACCAGTGCCTCCACTCCTTTCACCAGTTCCTGACTGTGTTCTCCCCAGCAGATTTCCCTCTGATAGCATCTGCTGCATACCTTTGCATTTGTATCCTCAATGATCTGCTCAACCTGCCTGCTGCTCAGATAATCTTTCCGATAAGGCATCCCGTAGAAAGTATCTGCCAGTTTCTGAAAAGATGCCGCATACTTCTCCACCCTCTCTTTCTGAGGATGGCCCTCCTGCAGAGACGGCAGTTCTTCTGTATCCGGCAGATTTTCTGCTAAAATAGTTTTTGCCATGTCCCGTATGATCAGCATAATGCTGATAACGAGCATGGCAATCATCCATTCCTGCATATTCTCCCCTCCCCTTATTCATTCCCTGTATATAGCAGACTACTGCATTTTTATCAGAGAATTTCAATAACTGTTCAACAGTCCTCTCTTTCACAAAGTACTAAACAGTTACAGATATTATATGGAAGGGTTTCTGAAATATCTGTCAAACGCAGACGAATCCTTCGCAAAAGTTTTCGACATTTGTTACTGCTGTTTCTTAAAAACAGTCTCATTGTCCTTCACAAGTCCCAGTTTCTCTCTGGCAACCTCTTCTGCATATTCGTCTGTCTCCATATATTTCTTTAATTTATCAATTTCTTCTGTACGTGTCTGCTCATCTTCAATCTGTTGCTGAAGAGTGGCGGCCTTAGCATCATATCCTGTGAGGCGTTCCTTAAGGTCATTACTTTCTAGCATCAGTCCTCCCAGAAGGACTAAAACAACCAGCGCAATCGCAATCATTCCAAGAGAGTTATACCCTACTTTCTTTTTTTTCTTCCTTTTCTTAGAATTACCCAATTTGCCAGCCTTCCTTTTTTAGCACATTTATACGCTTTATACCACAGAAGTTTACATCTTTTGACCGGAAATAGCAACCATTTTATCAAAAATTTAATAATTATTACAGGAATCTCCATAAATTTCGTACAGCATTTTACAAAAATATCTCCGAGGACCCTGTTGCAGATATACGCTCCGGATAAAAATCCTAAAACCATAAAAAAACGCAGGATCCCTTCATTGTTCCTGTAAATCTCCGAAAAAACAAAAAAGGCACAACAAAGCCAGTATAGAATGTCTTCCGTCCCGACAGCTTTATCCGAATGTGCAAAAACATTCCTGAATGCAGCCAGCAGATCATAACACAAAAGGAGAACAGCACCCACAGCTATTGTCCGGAGCAGCAGAAGTAATTCATGATGAATAAATGCACTCATCTCTCACCGGAACATCCTTCTAAATAAGGATTCATCCCTGTTATCTGTATTCTTTGACAGATAGGTAAGACTGTCCACTTTTCCCTCCAGATCTACTTCTCCCTTTTCCAGATCAAGCTGCTTCACATGAAGCTGTTCTCCCTTTATTACAAGTTTCCCTGCCTGTGTAAAAAGCAGGATTTCTTTTTCATCAAAGGATTTAATATCCTTTACCCCGGTAATTCTCCCGTTCTGACGGTTTTCCAGCATCAGGCTGTGAGTTGAAAGTATCTTCTTCTCTTCCACAGACGCCTCCCGGTCACAGCCTCCGGAAACTATGACCTGCCAATCTGTTACTTATCAGTAGTTTATGTGCCGGAAAATGGAAATAGACAATAAAATGTTAAAAATTTATATGTTCTCACTGCATAAATGCAAAAAGCTGCAAATTACCATCCGGAATCAAAGATATTTGTACATACTCTCTACATCTTCTTTTTTGACAGTTTCTTTTACATCCAGTACTTCTACTTTGACATTCTTACTTCCGAACTGGATTTCAATAGTATCTCCCGTCTTTACCTGTACAGATGCCTTGGCAGGCTTATCGTTGACAAGAACTCTTCCTGCATCACATGCTTCGTTTGCCACTGTACGGCGTTTGATCAGACGTGACACCTTTAAGTATTTATCTAATCTCATATTTTGCTCCTGTAAATGTCATGTAAATGGATACTCACGAATTACTCCGCCGGAGTATCAAAAAAGGGGAACTTTCGTTCCCCCGGTTATCGCCTTTATTATTTACCGTTAACCATATCTTTTAATGCTTTTCCAGCTTTGAATTTCGGTGATTTAGAAGCTTCGATTTTCATAGTTTCACCAGTCTGAGGATTTCTTCCCTCGCGAGCAGCTCTTTCACTTACTTCAAATGTACCAAATCCTACTAACTGGATTTTTCCGCCATTTTTCAGTTCTTTAGAAACGACATCAACGAAAGATTTCAGAACGTCTTCTACGTCCTTCTTGGATAAGTTTGTCTCTTTCGCCATAGCTGCTACTAATTCTGTTTTATTCATGGTGTTTCCTCCTCTAATGATCTCTTTCTTGTTTGGTGGCATCTGCCAAAAGCGACAGAGCTCTATCCTCTATATATATACCTTTTTCCCCATATTGTCAAGGTTTTTCGTAACTGTCCAGCTCTGTGTTACTGAGGATAATCCCTGAAACATTCCTCTGCAAAATTCTCCCAGATTTCTCTCTGTCTGATAAGATTCTGAAGCTTTTCCACATTTTTCTCTGAAATCCACACCTTTTTGTGTGAATAATAATAATTTGCCAGTTTCCAGTATTTTTCAGGATAAGTGAAACGTACACGCAGATTTTTCCACTCTTCTGCCGAGATTGGACGGATTTTATGATATTCCCTGAGCATTTCCCCTGCCAGTTCCAGATTCCAGTTATATTTCTCCAGTATTTTTCTCATAAAACGATACAAATCTGCTACCTGAATATCAAAACTCCAGTGACCAAAATTTGTGACTGCTGTCCCCAAATGATCACCTTTCAGCATCAGAATATTATGCTGATTATATTCTCCATGACATACCTGTCCTTCCCGCCATGCCCTTTCCCTGAGATCATCATAATCCGTCTCGTCCAGAAGCTTTACTGCATACTGTGCCCTTTCAAGAAACTGCTCCACACTTGCCAGATAATTTTTCTCAAATACATTGGATGCTCCTTTGTTCCGTATAAATTTGCGTATCTTACGAAGCTCCTGATTGTGCCGGAGATATTCCTCCCTGAGAGATCTTTCCCTGTATTCCTCCACAGGTTCCATTTTCATTAAAATATGTAACCTTGCCAGTGTCCGGACACTTTTTAAAATATCTTCCCGGGATTTTGTGTCACACTCTTTTCCTTCATACCAGTGCTGGAGTGTAAACCTTTGTTCAGTCTTATCTTTACTGACCAGACTTTCCTGATTATTCCGCAGAAAATAATCGGTATTTATACCATTTTCCTGAAGTCTCAGCAAAAGCTCCTGCTGTTTTTCCAGCTTTTTTTCTGAACCATGAAACTCCCTCAAGATCAGAAATCCCCGGGATGTATAGCAGAGCAAAGCCCCTCTTGTCCTTGCAGAACGGTCTGCTGTCAGCTCATACTGAGCCAAGGTACCAAGTCCGTAATCATACAATGACATATCCCCCTCTTAATCATCTTAATTCTTTCTATACATATGAAGAAAATCCGGTGGATATACCCCCGGATTTTCATAGAGCCACTGTTATTTACTATATTCTGATATACTGACCATTCCATAAAACTACACTATTTCTCATCAAGCAGACCCAATAATATCTCTTTCTGATTCTTCTGTGGATCGGCAAGCACTACTTCCAGAAGACGGTTCAGCGTTTCTCCTATTTCACGCCCCGGCTTATAACCGGCTTCAATCAGATCTTTCCCTGTCACTGCCAGGGTTTTTAAAGATACACACTGATGTTCATTAATGATCGTCTCATAAGCCTCTTTCACCTTATCCAGACGTTCCTGCTTCTCTGTGCGTCTGTAATCACTCTGTGCCAGCATATCTGCCTGCTGCACTTCCAGATAATATGGGAAGAGATCCTCACCGATACGGTTCACTGCCCTGCGCACTGCCTTTGTCATTCCCTCCGGTCTGTCATCATGCCATTTTACCAGACGGGTTACCTTGCGGATCGTATCATTATCGAATTTCAGCCTGCGCAGGATCTGTGCAGCCATCTTTTCTCCCGCAATCCCATGCATCTTGAAATGATCTCTTCCATTCTCATCTGTTTTCCGGACAACCGGCTTTCCAATATCATGAAGCAGCATGGTAATCCTGAGAACTTTATCTGCACGTACATGACAGAGACTGTGCAGGATATGCTCTCCTACTGTGTAACAGTGGTGCGGCGTATTCTGAGATGTTGTCATACATGCATCAAACTCCGGAAGAAATTCAGCTGTGATCCCGGCTTCATAAGCCACCCTGAGATAATCCGGATGAGGAGACATCAGGAGCTTCACAAGCTCTACCTGAATCCGCTCTGCGCTGACATGCTTCAGATTCGGTGCCAGAACCTTCAGTGCCTTACGAGTCTCTTCTTCAATAGTAAAGCCCAACTGCGCACTGAAACGGACTGCACGCATGATCCGCAGTGCATCCTCTGTAAAACGCTCCAGCGGGTTTCCCACACAGCGGATGATTTTTCTTTCAATATCCTCCAGTCCGCCGAAAAGGTCCACCAGTCCTGAAGAAGGATTGTATGCCATTGCATTGATGGTGAAATCCCGGCGTTTCAGATCTTCCTCAAGGCTTGCTGTAAAGGTGACCTCTTTGGGATGTCTGCCGTCCTCGTACTCACCATCTACACGATAAGTCGTGACCTCATATCCTTCTTTTTCCATAAGAACAGTCACTGTTCCATGCTGCAGACCTGTATCCACTGTTCTGTGAAACAAAGCCTTGACCTGCTCCGGCTTTGCGGATGTGGTGATGTCCCAGTCATCCGGGCTCCGTCCCAGAATGGAATCACGCACACAGCCGCCTACCACATAGGCTTCATAGCCTGCTTTTTCCAGTATATGCAAAATTGTTTCCGCGTTTTTCGGTATTTCCAGAATCATATGACCATCCTTATCTTCTTCTATTTATTCTTAACCCCGAAAACCGGCACTCAGATATCTCTGCTGCCGGTTTTCTTTATTTTCTTATTGATTAGTATGCTCTTCCCCAGTAAACCATCTTCTTGGCAGGTTTTCCACAGCATACGCAGACATCACTTAAGTGTTCCTGCTCAAACGGCATACATCTGGATGTAGCCTGAACATCTTCTTTGATCTTGTCCTCACATGCGCGGTCACCGCACCACATAGCTTTTACGAAGCCTGGTTTGTTAACAATAGTATCTTTGAATTCTTCATAGTTTGTAGCAACATAAGTATGGGAATCTCTGTGCTTACGTGCACGCTCCAGCATATCTTTCTGGATTGTTTCCAGGATTTCCTGTACTTTTTCCACAAGCTCATCAAATGTAACAGTATATTTCTCTCTTGTATCACGACGGCAGATCACAGCCTGACCATTCTCGATATCCTTCGGACCGCACTCGATACGGATCGGGATACCACGCATTTCCTGCTCTGCGAATTTGAATCCCGGGCTCTTGTCTGTGTCGTCTACTTTTACGCGGACTCCTGCTGCCTTTAATGCTGCAAACATCTCATCTGCTTTCTCAAGAACGCCCTCTTTTCTCTGCTGGATCGGAATGATCACTGCCTGTACAGGAGCGATTCTCGGAGGCAGTACCAGACCGCTGTTATCACCATGTACCATGATGATTGCACCGATCATACGTGTTGTCATGCCCCAGGATGTCTGATGTACATACTGAAGTTTATTGTCTTTATCTGT
>OGTB01002351.1_pt1 | contig 10860 bp, 6 predicted proteins | sample 1553611 | NCBI WGS metagenome assembly OGTB01 (sample SAMEA2580032, study PRJEB22360) | human gut metagenome | biome: human gut; feature: human-associated habitat; material: faeces | place: Denmark | collected 2008/2010 | reverse complement strand
AGGCAGCCACTCCTCGCCGCGGATGACGTGCGAGACCTCCATTAGGTAGTCGTCCACGATGTTGGCGAGGTGGTAGGTGGGCAGTGCGTCGGCCGATTTGTAAAGCACCTTGTCGTCGAGCGTCGAGGTGTTCACCTCCACATGGCCGCGGATCAGGTCGTCCATTTCGACGGTCTGGTTTTCGGGCATCCGGAAGCGGATCACCCACTGGTCGCCGCGTTCGATGCGTGCCTTCACCTCGTCGGCCGGCAGCGCCAGCGACGTGGCCAGCTTTTCGCGCACGGCATAATTGTAGGCGAACGCTTCGCCGCGCTCCTCGGCTTCGCGGCGCAGGGCGTCCAGCTCTTCGGCGGTGTCGAAAGCGTAGTAGGCCCAGCCTGCATCGACGAGCTGGAGGGCGTATTTGAGGTAGATTTCGCGGCGTTCGCTCTGGCGGTAGGGGGCGTGGGGACCTCCCGCGCCGACGCCTTCGTCGATCTCGATGCCGCACCATTTGAGCGATTCGAGGATATACTCTTCGGCGCCCGGCACGAAACGCTGCGAGTCGGTGTCCTCGATGCGGAGGATCATCACACCGCCGTGCTGACGGGCGAAAAGGTAGTTGTAGAGGGCCGTGCGGACGCCGCCGATGTGGAGCGGCCCCGTGGGGCTGGGTGCAAAGCGCACTCTTACGGGTCTGGACATAATGATATGCTGTTTATATATTGTTCCGTGTTTGGTCTCTCTTCGGGTCAGACGTTGAACAGGAAGTGCATGATGTCGCCGTCCTGCACGACGTACTCCTTGCCTTCGACGCCGATCTTGCCCGCGTCGCGGCAGGCTTTTTCCGACCCCAGCGTCACGTAGTCGTCGTATTTGATCACTTCGGCGCGGATGAATCCCTTCTCGAAATCGGTGTGGATGATGCCGGCCGTCTGCGGGGCTTTCATGCCGCGCAGGTAGGTCCAGGCGCGGGTCTCGTCGGCCCCGGTGGTGAAGAACGTTTCGAGGTTGAGCAATTTGTAGGCCGATTTGATCAGGCGCGCCACGCCCGACTCCTCCAGCCCGAGGTCTTCGAGGAACATCTGCCGCTCGTCGTAGTCCTCCAGTTCGGCGATGTCGGCCTCCGTGGCGGCTGCGATGACGAGCATTCCGGCCCGTTCGCCGGCGATGGCCTCCCGGACGGCCTCGGTGTAGGCGTTGCCCGTCGCGGCGCTCTTCTCGTCGACGTTGCAGACGTAGAGCACCGGCTTGTCGGTCAAAAGATTGAGGTCGGCCATCAGTCTGCGGTCCTCCTTGTCGAGTTCCACGGTGCGGGCCGAAAGCCCCTGTTCCAGCACCGCCTTGTACTGCAGGAGCAGCTCCACGGCGCGCTTGGCCTGCTTGTCGCCGCCCGAGGTGGCCTGCTTCTGGGTCTTGGCGAGGCGGTTCTCAACGGTTTCGAGGTCCTTCAACTGCAATTCGGTGTCGATGATGCCCTTGTCGCGCACGGGATCTATCGAGCCGTCGACATGGGTGATGTTGCCGTTGTCGAAGCACCGCAGGACGTGGATGATCGCATTCGTGTTGCGGATGTTGCCCAGGAATTTGTTGCCCAGGCCTTCGCCCTTCGAGGCGCCCTTCACCAGACCCGCGATGTCGACGATCTCGATGGTCGTCGGGACCACGCGCTTGGGGTTGTCGATCTCGGCGAGGCGGATCAGCCGCCGGTCGGGGACCGTGATTACGCCCACGTTAGGCTCGATGGTGCAGAAAGGAAAGTTTGCCGCCTGCGCCTTTGCATTGGACAGGCAGTTGAAAAGGGTCGATTTACCCACGTTCGGCAAGCCGACGATGCCGCATTGTAACGCCATTTATTCGTTTCGTTTATGTTGCTGTCAGACAAATTGCGCTTATCGTGAAACAAGCCCACAAAGATAGGAATTTCTTTTCAATAATCGGAGGCGCACGCGATAAAAGCCGGAAAGGGGCTGGTTTTCGCCTCCGGACACAAAAAAAGCACCCGAGCCGACGGGTGCTTTCCGGAAATGGTTGTGAACTTTTTATTTTTCGGCTATGGTTTTTTCGATCTCTTCGCACAGCGTTTTCTCGGTCGTGGCGCCCAGTCCCATCTGTACGTAACGCAGTTTGCCGTCCCTGCCGAAGAGCATGAAGGTGGGCCAGCCGTTGACGCCGAAGGCGAGTGCGGCCTCGCGGCTGCCCAGCCCCACGGTGTAACGGATGTCGTATTTGGCGACGAACCGGGTGATATACTCCATTTCCCGGTCGTCGTTGTTCAGCCCGAATACCGTGAGGGCGGGATATTTCTCATACAGCCGGTTCACGACCGGGATCGCCGCCCGCGAAGCGCCGCAGCCCATCGTCCAGAAGAGGATCAGCGTCGGTTTGCCTTCGAATGTGCTCCGGTCGACGGAGCCTTTGCCGTCGACGACGGCCGAGAACTCCGGCATCGGGCTTCCGGCGGTCAGCAGGGTGTATTCGATCCGCTCATAGGGCTTTGCTTCGGGGAAGTCGGCGAACATCCATTTGCGTTCCGCCTCGGGGCGGTCGAAGACGTAGTCGGTGTAGTAAACCATGTCGTAGCTGCCCGCGTCGTTGGCCGAGCCTTCGCCGCGCAGCAGGCCGTCCTTCTTCGAGAAGACGAACTTGTAGCCGAATTCCCGCGGCATGTCGGCCGGGAACTTGTAGAGGCTCTCGCCGTAGATGCTCTTATTCTGCAATACAACGCTGATCTGGCGGCATTTGTGCCCGTCGATCACCGTGTCGGCCAGCAGGGTGATCCGTGCCGTGGAGTCGGCCGTGATCTTCGGGAAGACCCGCGCGAAAGAGAACGGCGTTCCGGCGTATCCCGTGATGGGGATGAAGGGTTTGAGGATGGGGTAGGTCTCGTAATCGTTCTTCTGCAGGTAGCGGTAGCTGTCTCGCAGGCCGATAACGAAGAGTTCCTTGCCGTTGTAGATGACACGCGAATCCTCGCTCGTAGCCTGGAACCGGATGCCGATAATGGTGTCCGTGGGGTTCGGTTCGGCATATATTTCCAGCGTTTCCGTGCCGCTGTCGCGTTCGGAGACGGTGTTGAACCGGACGGCGGCGGCTTTCGAGCCCAGCACCGATTCGGAGTACTCCGAGAGGTATTCGGCGGCGGTTTTGTCATTTCGGCAACAGGCGGCCGCGAGCATTCCGCAGACCATTGCCAGGAGGATCTTTTTCATGTCAGTAATTTTGTGTGAGATTGGGGTTGTAGTTGGTGGCGTTCTGCGGGAAGGGGAAGATCCATAGCGGCGAGTCGGGGCGCAGTTCGAACTCCTGTCCCAGCAGGTTCTTGCGGAGCGTTTCCTTGTAGGCGTCCTCGGTGTTCCAGCGCTTCAGGTTGACGAAGTTGCGGTAGGAGAACCAGTTTTCCGTACGGGAAAGCTGTTTGAGGTAGGCGAACGCCTGCGCCGGGTCGGCGGCCGACAGCGGGGTGTAGGGGTCGATGCGTTTCTCGCGGATGGTGTTGATGACGTTCATGGCTTCTTGCAGGTCGTCGCCCTTGTTCGAACGGATCAGGCACTCGGCTCGGGTCAGGTACATGTCGATCGTGGTCAGTCCGCCGGTGGTCATGTAGTATTCGTTGTTGTCCCACATCGTGAGTCCCGGGACGCCGTAGATGATCAGTCCGATGGGGAATCCCGATTCGTCGATCTTGGGAAAATGGTTGAACGAGATGCTTCCCGGTTCGAACTGCGCCATTATTTCATCGGTATAGGCGTGCAGGTTCGGACGTTCGTAGAACGTGGTGAAGAGATCCTCCTGGCAGTCTATGCGCGGCCGGACGAAGTCGCCTCCGGTCAGCTGCCGCTGGTCGTAGATGAAATCGTTGATGGCGAGGCTTGCCTCGGCGGCCTCCAGCGCTTCGGGGAATTTGTGCATCGACATCAGCGCCTTGGCCTTCACGGCGTAGGCGAACGCTTTGCCCACACGCATCGTGTTGATCGGTTTGTCGGGCAGGCTGTTGAGTTCGAGGGCCGTTTCGAGGTCGGCGAGGATGTTTTCATAGACTTCTGCCACGGTGCTTTTGGTGCACGGCACTTCGAGTGCGTCGTTCTCTTTGATATAGGGTACGCCCGGGTCGTCGGCCGCCGTTTCGGGGTCGTAGGCTTTGGCGTAGAGGTTTACTACGATGTAGTGCATGTAGGCGCGCAGCACGTAGGCTTCGGCCTTGAGCCGGTCGGCCATGTAACGGTCGCCTGCCGCGGCATCGACCTTGGCGATGACGGCATTGGCTACCTTGGCGTTGATCGAGTAGCACTCCGAGTAGGCATCGTCGGTGGCGGTCAGGATGGCCCGGTCGAGGGTCCCGTCCCAGGTCGCGAGGATGCCGTTGAGCGACTTCTCCTTGGCGCTGAGCAGATTGGGGATGTTTTCGGCGTAGGGAAGGATATCGTTGGCCACCAGCATGACGGAACGGAATGCGAACCCCCGCTGCCGGTATTCGTAGTTGAGCAGCATGTCGAGGTCCTCTACCCGGCTGAGCACGTTCTTGCCCTTGGGTTCGATCTCGGTGAAATCGCTGCAGGCGGACGCGAAAGCCAGTAGCGCGAACAGGATGCTGTATGTTATTTTTTTCATGGTCGGGTCTGGTTTAGAAGTTGAAATTGATGCCGAAGATATAGGAGGTCAGCTGCCGGATACCGCCCGTTTCAGGGTCGATACCCACATCGTTCTTCACCCACAGCGCCTTGGGGTTGTCGATCTGGAACCGGATGCTGGCGCTGCGCATGCCCAGTTTCCGGGCGAACGACTGCGGCAGGTCGTAACCCACGACGATGTTGCGGAGTTTAAGGAATGCCGCCGGGCGTACGAAGGCATCGGTATAGTAGATGTTCGATGTGGTCGACTGGGTCGAGTACTGGCCGAATCCGGGAACCAGCGTGTCGGTGTTTTCGGGAGTCCAGCTGTCTTTCAGATAGGACGGGAAAGCCCTGTATTGCAGTCCGGGCATACCGGATGGCTGAAGTGCACGCAGGTAGTGGCCGCCGTAGTATACGAGCAGGAAACTCAGGCTGACGCCCTTGTATCGCAGTGTGTTGCTGAAGCCGATGTTGGTTTTGGGGTCTTCCGAACCGGAGTAGACCACGACGCTCATGTCGGAGCTTTTCAGGTAGTCGTTGGTGGTCGATCCGTCGGCTTTGTGCCACGTCGGTATGCCTTTGCCGTTCACCTCCTCGACACCGGCGTAGGGCAGCGAGAAGAGCGCATGCACGGGATAGCCGACCTTCAGGCCGCCTGCTACGAGCGCATTGGGCGTTGTGGCGGCCTCGTCCACGCGGGTGATCTCGTTCTTGACGAAGGTCAGGGTCAGCGCCGAGTTCCAGCTGAAGTCGCGTTGTTCGTTGGGGCGGAACCAGTCGTAGGAGAGGCTGGCCTCGAAACCGTTGTTCAGCAGGTCGGCATAGTTCATCACGACCGATTCGTAGCCCTTCGTACAGTCGATGCGCATGGTGTGGAAGATGTCCTTACCGCGTTTGCGGAACCAGTCGAGCGAGCCGCTCAGGCGGTTGTTGAACAGGGTGAAGTCCACGCCCGCATTGATCGTGGCGTTTTTCTCCCACTTGAGTTTTTCATTGCCCGGGGCCTCGATGACGGCCATCGGGAGCTTGGTCACCTCGTTGTAGAGGGTCGAGTTGGCCGTGGTGAAACTCGTGGCGTCCTGGTAGATGTTGCCCGTTACGCCGTAGCTGACGCGCAGTTTCAGGAAGTTGACCTGCCGGCTGTTTTCCAGGAACGATTCGTTGTGTATGTTCCAGCCCGCGCCCACCGACCAAAGGGGTTTGCCGCGGAATTCGGTGGCCAGTCCGAACATGTCGGCGTAGTCCTTGCGGAACGATGCGAAGGCGTTGTAACGCTCATCGTATGTGTAAGTGGCGTTGAAATATCCGGAAGCGTAGCGGTGGCGCTCCTCGTTGAGCAGACCGATGGCCGATTCGATATAGGGTTTGTAGATCTGCTCTCTGGCCAGCAGGTTTTTGCAGAAGAACGGGGTCCGTTCGAAGTTGGCGAGGTCGACGTAGCTTACGCTGGTGGTTGCCTGGGCCTGGTTCTGGTCGTCGTAACCGAGCATCAGGTTGCGCGTTCCCTTGATGCGGGTTTCGCGGAACTCGAAACCGCCGATTACATCCACGGCGTGCTTGCCGAAGGTGCGCGTGTAGCTGGCCTGTGCGCGGAAAGTCCAGTTGTCGGTGTTGCTCTGCGTCGTGGCGAGTTTTCCGCCGCTCTTGGGCAGCAGGCAGGAGTAGTTGTCGCCGTCCTTGGTCGTGTAGACGTTCTTCATGTAGCGCATGATGAAACTGTCCGATTCGGAGTAGGCCGAGGTGTTGTTCCGGTCGATCTCGTAGATGAACTGGGTGCTGAGCTTGAGTCCTTTCACCACGTCGAAATCGAGTTTGGTCTGGAAGCGGGTGTAGTTGCGCGACTTCCGGATACGGTCCTTACCCAGCTCCTCCACGTGGTTGAAGAGCATGCTTTGCAGTTCGGGGGTCTCCTCGATCAGCGTGTCGTAGGGATTGTATTCGGCTGTGGTGTAGTAGTTCAGCGAACCGTCGTCGTTGACGAGGCGCATGTAGGCCGGTACGTTGAACGGGTCCGAAGCGTATTTGCTGTTGCTGCTGTTGGCGGCGTTGACGATGTTGTTGACGCCAAAGTCCATCTTCATCCACGAAGCCACCTGATAGGTTCCCTTGTAGAAGATGTTGAATTCGCGGTCGTAGGCCTCGATAAGCCCCGAGTTGTCGTGTTTGAAGTTGAACACGAGGTTCGACTGGAATTTCTCGCCGCGGCTGCGCAGGGCGATGTTGTATTGTTGCAGCAACCGGTGTTTCAGCGCTTTTTCGCCGAACTGCCGGGCGAAATCGTTGCTCCGCAGCTGGTCCAGTTGTTTGTCGAGCTGCGACTGGTCGATCGCTCCGGTTGCCTTCTGGTAATAGGCATACTGTACGGGCGAGATGCCGTATCCGTTCTGGATGTTGTTGGAGAACGTTTGCGTCGGGTTGTCTATTTCGCCGTTGCTGTGGAAGAAGTACCAGTCGGAGTAGCCCGCCTCGAGGTTCACCTGCTCGGCGGGCGTGAGGTAGAAGTTGTCCGCATAGTCCATGTTCTTCTTCTCGTAAACGGTCAGGTTGGCCGATACGTCCACCGTCAGCGAGCCTTGTTCCCGGGCCTGTTTGGTCGTGACGACGATGATGCCGTTCGATGCGCGCACGCCGTAGATGGCCGTTGCGGCGGCATCTTTCAGCACAGTGATGTTCTCGATGTCATAGGGGTTGAGGTCTTCGAGTTTGCTCTCCACGGGAAGTCCGTCGATCACCAGCAGCGGCGAGGTCGAAGCGTGCAGGCTGCTCAGTCCGCGGATGGTCGTGTTGCCCTTGTAGGTCACCAGGCCGGCGATGCGGCCTTCGAGGTTGTCCGTGACGTTGGGACTGTAACTCACCGCGAGGTCCTTGGCGTTGAGCGAGATGGCCGATCCGGTCATCTTCTCCTTGACGATGGTCTGGTAACCCGTGCGGACGATCACCTCTTCGACGGCCACCGAGCCGGGTTCGAGTTGAATATCGAACTTGTCCTGGTTGTGGACCGCCAGTTCCCGGGTTTCGAGGCCCAGGAACGACACGGCCAGCACCGAACCCTGCTGCACGCGCAGCTGGAACTGTCCCTGCCCGTTGGTCGTCGTGCCTTTGCTTTGGCCCTTTACCAGCACCGTGGCGCCTGCCAGGGGCCTTCCGTCGGCGTCGCGCACGATGCCGCTGATCGTGACGATCGGCGCCGGACTTTTGGCCGGAACCTTTTTCCGGGCGATCACGATGGTTCCGTTGACGAACGACCAGCCCAGTGGCGCATCCTCCGTCAGGCGGTCCATCACCTCCTCGATCGGAGCGTTTTCGAACGTGTAATCCCGGACGGGCACCTGCTGGAGATCCTCTTTCGAAAACGAGAATTTGTAGCGTGTGGCCGCCATGATCCGGTCGATTACCTCTTCTGCCGGAACCTGTTTCATGTTCAGGGTGATCCGTTGCTGCGGAACCTGTGCCGGCAGGACGCCGGAAACGGTCAGACATAAGATGAGAAAGAGTAGAGTTTTCTTCATGCTTGCTGATTTTAAGGGTTAATAATGGGATTGTTTCAGAATGTGATCCGGACGGTTTTGCCTTCCGCGCAGTAATGCAGGTCTGTAACCTCCTGGAGGATTTCCATGACGTGGGTGAAGTCGCTCCGGCGGTCGCATTGCAGAGTGATGGCCCCGAACCGGGCCACGGCGGCGGGGTCGTAGACGATACGGATGTCGTACCATTTGGAGATGGCGTCGAGGATCGTCTCCAGCGGTTGCAGCTTGAAGTCGAACATGCCGTTGGTCCAGGCGCAGCAGCCCGACGGGGCCTCCACGGCGTGCAGCGGGAGCGTCCGGTCTGTTCGGTCGAACACGGCCTGTTGCGAGGGTTGCAGCGTCACTTTCCGCTCCCCGTCGGCCACCGAGAGCGAGCCTTCGACCAGCGTCACCTGCGCGCGGTCGACGTCGAGGTAGCTGCTCACGTTGAAACGGGTTCCGAGCACCGTGATTTCGAGCCGGTCCGCAGTGGTGATCGTGAAGGGTTTCGAAGGATCGTGCGCCACGTCGAAAAAAGCCTCTCCGCTGAGAGTTACGGCGCGGCCTTCGCCCACGAACTCCGACGGATAGACGATCACGGTTTCCGCGTTGAGCCATGCCGTCGTTCCGTCCGGCAGCCGGTATTCGCCGCCTTTGGGGATCTCGATCCGGATCTGTTCGGGGGCGGGCGGAATGCTGTCTGCGGCTTCTTCCCGGGCGGGTGCTGCCTCTTCGGCGACGAATTTCTGCCATTCGCTGTCCTGCTCCCTGTCGCTTAACAGGATTCGCTCCCCGTCGCCGACGCAGAGTATCGCCTGCGTGGTTCCGGCCGTGATGTGCAGGGCCGACCGTTCTTCCGGGGTCGTGGATGCCGGGCGGTTCAGCGTCCAGATGCCGAGGGTTACCCAAAGGCGTTCGGGCGCCTGCGGCCGCGCAGGCCGCCGCCGCGCGGAGGCGTATCAGCCGGCCGCTTTTGCGTTTGGCGCGCTGCGTGAACTGCTGCCACGAGGCGTCCAGCTCTCCGTCGCTGAATTCCAGTTTTCCGACGGGTTCGGCGTAGTGTTTCCGGACCGTTTCGTAGAAATCCCGGTGGCGTTCGCTTTCGTCGAGCCACCGCTCCAGCATTTGTCGTTCCCGAAGGTTCAGGGTTCCGAGAACCGATTTTTTGAGTATGTCCCAGTTGATGATCATGGCGGGATTGCTAAAATCTTTTATTAAAGAACAACAAGCCGCGCCGAATCCGGTACAGAAAGTCTGAAAAAGTGTTAAAAATCGGTCATATCGTAGAATAATACGATTGACATGATCGTAGGGAGATTATTGCGGAAGAAGCGAAAGGCGCGTTTGATGTGTGTCTCCACGGTCTCGGGCGAGATGCCGAGCCGCAGTGCGATTTCGGTATATTTCAGTCCCTCGAAATAGCGGAGCGTGAGCACCTCGCGCTGTTTGGGCGGGAGCATGTCGAGGCATTTGCGGACACGCGCCTGCGCCTCTTCGTCATCGCGGCTCCAGCCGGAAGTCTCGGAGAAGAGCAGCGCTTCGACCAATTTCTGCTTGTTGCGGTCTTCGACTCCTTTGTGCTTGAGGTAGTTGAGGCATTCGTTTTTTGCCAGCCGCAGCAGGTAGTGCCGGGCGTCGTCGGGCTGGGGCAGCCACGACGGTCTCCGCCACAGTTTCCAGAAGACGTCCTGCGCGATGTCTTCGGCCGCCGCACGGTCCATGACGAAAGAGTACGCAAAATTAAGGATATATACATAGTATCTTCTGTATATACCTTCAAAAACACCGTTGGGCGGATTACCCCCCCCCGTGTCGGATTTGTCGCGTATTTCCACCTTTTGGCCTAACCTGATTTTGCAAAAATAGGAATCTTTCGCTATCTCCTGCATTTTTTATGAATTTTTTTTATTTCCCGTTTCCGCCGGAACGTGACCCGGAGTCCGTTTTGTGTTTTCGGGACACCTTCCGGATGAAAAAAGCCTCCCCGCCACGAGGCGAAGAGGCTTTTTTGCCGGCAGCATGGCTGGTTATTCGGCCAGCGACCATTCGATCACGACCGGGAAGTGGTCCGAAGGGTATTTCCGGTTGTAGCTGTTGTTGACGATGCGCCACGAAACGACCTTCGTGTCCTTCGGCGTGACGAAGACGTGGTCGATGCGCGACGCGGCGGCAGGAGGCGTCGAGATATATTTGTAGCCGTTGTAGGTGGGCCAGTCTCCGTTGGTCTTGGCCGGACAGCGGACGTAGCTGTCGGCCAGGATGTCTGATCCGGCGATCGTTTTGTAGGCTTCGGTGTTCTGGTTCGAATTGAAGTCGCCCGTGCAGAAGGCCGGTTTGCCGCCTGCGATCTCCCGCACTTTGGCCACCAGCAGTTTGGCGCTCTCGGCGCGGGCCGTAGTCCCTATGTGGTCGAAGTGCGAATTGAAATGGTAGAATTCCCGCCCGTTCGCGCGGATTCGGAAATGCACCCAGTTGCACATGCGGGGCGAATAGGAGTCCCAGCCTTTGGACCCGGGCGCGGAGGGCGTTTCGGAGTACCAGAACGCTCCCCGGTCCAATACCTCGAATTTGTCCTTGCGGTAGAAAACGGGGTTGTAGTGGCGTCGCCGGGCCGTTTCGTCGCCGATGACGTTCTCTCCGACCCAGGCGTATCCGTCGAGGAACGGCTCGATGTCCTCGATCTGGGTCAGATAGGGTTCCTGCGCCCCGAAGATGTCGAACTTCTCGCTCTGAAGCAGTTGGCGGAGCAAATCCCGGCGGGT
>OGTB01002339.1_pt1 | contig 10898 bp, 9 predicted proteins | sample 1553611 | NCBI WGS metagenome assembly OGTB01 (sample SAMEA2580032, study PRJEB22360) | human gut metagenome | biome: human gut; feature: human-associated habitat; material: faeces | place: Denmark | collected 2008/2010 | reverse complement strand
TCCTCGCTTATGTACCGCTACGGTCTGCGTCCGAAGCGGAAGCGCGTCTGCGGTTCTTAGCCCCAATGCGAGCTACGGGGATTCGAAAGCATTTCTTCACTAACTTTCAAGTTACACATGATACTCTGCCAAAAGCTGTTTTGCGTAAGCAACGCAGTCTCTGTGCAGCGGGAACTTTTTCCCATCGCACATAATGACTTTACAGAATCCCAGCTTCTCCATGTATCTGCCGTTGAGGATGGCCCTAACGGTAGGGGCAAAGAAGGTGGGATGATTTTCTATTTGGGAGAATAAATTGATGGCGGTGGTAGCGACTTTTACGGTACGGCCGTCCTTCAGGGTTACGATGACATTGCGGCCTTCTTCCTCAGCGTAGAGAATATCCGGTTCGGTCACATAGATGGTATCCTCATCCTCACGAAGCTCGATGAGGGGAACTGCTTTCGCCATGATCTCCAGGGCATGGTCAATGCTCTGCGCCAGCTCTGCTACTTTGATGGGCTTATCTAGGAAGATGACATTTGCTGGATAGGTCTGTTCCCTGTAATTGATCTTGGAACAGCATAATATAATGGGAGCGTTGACACCCTGTGCTGTGAGGGCATTGACCACATCCGTACCGGTGGTCCCTTCTGTCAGACACATGTCGATATAAAAGGCATCGTATTGCATGGGATTGGACAGCAGTGCGGTAGAATTACCAAAAGAATCGGTATAAATGATCCCCGTAGATGCAGCACGTTTGTCGGATTCCCGCTTTAGCAAGCGCTCTAACTGTTTTCTGTCGGCTACATTATCATCACATACTGCTATATGCATATCGACACCTCCCAAATACACGCAGAGACAGATATCCGGAATCTGCTCCGTGTAAGTTATTCCTCTGTAATTATGAAAGACTGAACTTATATACAATCAGTATAGCATAACTCCTACCTGAATAAAAGGACAAAAAGCAGTACCTGTGCCACCAGGATCGCCGGCATTCCGTATTTGAAATACCAGTGCTTCGTCTTATGCCGGAAATGCTGCATTCCCAGAATACATCCCAGGCTGCCGCCCAATAGCGCCGTTAAAAAAAGAGAAGCCTCCGAGATGCGCCAGGCACCCCGGATGGCTCTTTTTTTATCGACGCCCATGATAATGAAGCCTGCCAGGTTGATACCGATCAGATAGATCAGCCCTATGGCAGTAATTGTCTGCATTGTAATCATAGACACCTCTTACTGTATCATTTCATAGCTTTATTCACAAAATCGCCGAATAATTATTAGTTGCCAAGCTTCTTCTCGTTCTCCTGCAGCTTCATGGCACGAACCTTCAGTGACAGACCGAACAGATTGATGAAGCCTTCTGCATCGTGATGATCATACAGATCACCGGTGGTGAAGGAAGCCAGGTTCTCATTGTACAGAGAGTAAGGAGAAGTGGTTCCTGCCTTGATGATGTTGCCCTTGTAGAGCTTGAATTTCACTTCACCGGTTACATATTCCTGGGTCTTCTCAATGAAAGCCTGCTCAGCCTCACGGAGAGGAGTGAACCATTTGCCTTCGTATACCAGGCTTGCGAACTTTGCACCCATTTCCTTCTCGAATGCATAAGTATCACGGTCTAAGATCAGCTCTTCCAGCTGCTGGTGAGCCTCCATGAGGATGGTGCCGCCGGGAGTCTCATAGACACCACGGGACTTCATACCTACAACACGGTTCTCTACGATATCTACGATACCGATACCGTGCTTGCCGCCCAGCTTGTTCAGCTCTCTGATGATGTCTGCTACCTTCATCTTTTTGCCGTTGACAGATGTAGGAACACCCTTCTCAAATGTCATTGTAACATACTCACCCTCGTCAGGAGCATGCTCAGGTGTGACACTTAATACGAGCAGATGGTCATAGTTTGGCTCCTGTGAAGGATCCTCAAGCTCAAGTCCCTCGTGGCTGATGTGCCAGATGTTACGGTCACGGCTGTAGGAAGAATCGGTGGAGAAAGGAAGATGGATACCATGCGCTTTGCAGTACTCGATCTCGGATTCACGGGAGTCCATGTTCCACTTGTCGCTTCTCCAGGGAGCGATGATCTTGATATCGGGAGCCAGAGCCTTGATACCTAACTCGAAACGGATCTGGTCGTTACCCTTACCGGTAGCACCGTGGCAGATAGCTACAGCGCCTTCTTTTCTGGCAATCTCTACCAGCTTCTTGGCGATCAGAGGTCTTGCCATGGAGGTACCTAACAGGTACTTGTTCTCGTATACGGCATGAGCCTGGACACAGGGAACAATATAATCATCACAGAATTCATCGATAACGTCTTCAATATACAGCTTGGAAGCGCCGCAGGCCTTGGCTCTCTCTTCCAGACCGTCGAGCTCCTCTGCCTGTCCGCAGTTGACACAGACACAGATAACTTCGTAGTCAAAATTCTCCTTCAGCCAGGGAATGATAGCGGTAGTATCCAGACCGCCGGAATAAGCTAAAACTACTTTTTCCTTCATGATAAAATCCTCCGTTTTATAGTGTGTATGATGCCAGGATTGTGAGAGTGCAAAGCACGAAGCAATCCGTAATGCATCAGATGTTGGGATCGTGTGTTACGCTCTGACATTTACTATACAACATTATATTCGCAAAAGCAAGCAGAAAAGTTGCATAAATAAATCATAAAAATGTATAAAACAAATTAAAATATGCACATAAATGTATAAATCGGAAAATATACAGTATAAATATGCATAAAATTAGGCACCGGATGCATAGGTTGGTCAGTCGCTGAGCTTTTCGATACCTGAGATATCGCTGTCGATCATCAGGGAGTAGTTCGTATAATAGACCACGAATCCCGGCTTGGCACCGGCAGGCTTTTTGACCTGTTTTTTCTGGACGTAATCGATCTCCACTTTTTCCTGTTCCCTGCCTTTAGAATAGTAGGCAGCCAGTCTGCCCGCCTCTTCGAAAGTACGGTCCGGCAGCTCTTTCCCCTCGGTCTTTACTACCACGTGGGAGCCGGGGATGCCTTTGGCATGGAACCACCAGTCATTTCCTGTGGCGAATTTGAAGGTCAGTTCGTCATTTTGGAAATTATTTTTCCCGACATAAATATGGAAGCCGTCGCTGCTTAAATAGTGGAAGGGCCTGCTGGTGATCTTCGCTTTTTTCGTGCCGCCTTTTCGGCGGATGTAACCGCTCTGGGTCAGTTCCTCCTTGATCTCCACCAGGTCTTCTTCCTTCAGGGCAATGTCCAGTGCTGTGCTGATGGTCTCTAAGTGGTCGATCTCTTCCTTGACCTGGCAGGTCAGCTCGGACAGCGCCTCATAAGTGCGCTTTAATTTGCCGTATTTGTCAAAATATTTTTTCGCATTTTCCGTGGCGGAGAGGGTGGGATCCAGGGGGATCGTCACCGGCTCATTTGTATAATAATTCACGGCGGGGAGGGATCTGTCACCGGGCTTTGCACTGTAACCGTAGGTGTTGAGCAGTTCACCGTAGATGCGGTATTTTTCCCGCTTCTCTGTGTCCTTCATCTGTGCCAGCTGGAGGTCATATTTCTTAATATCACGTTCCAGGGCTGTCTGCACGATACGGCGCAGGTCGGAGGATTTCTGACGGATCCTGGTTAATGTATTTTTCTCCGCATAAAAATGCTCCAGCAGGGCGGACATGGAAGTGTAGGATTCCAAATGATCCGCTCCCGAGCCATACATCGTCAGGGGAACCGCTGCATATTCCACGGGGCGGGTGCCGGTGTAGGCAATGCATGGAGAGAAGGCTTCTTCCCTGATAGAAGTGACCATTTTGGAAAAGATTCCGTATAAAGTATGGTAATCCGTGGGTGTCAGTGCCGCTGTAGGACGTTCCCCATCAAGACCGGCCTCATGACATAATTCCTGTGCCAGTACGGGCGAGATGCCGGTGAAGCTTCCGTAGACCGCCTTGAAGACCGGCTGGGGTTTGGCGGCAAGCATTTCACGGAACGTATTCTCGTCGCAGGTCAGGGCATCCAGCTTGTCCTGGGTGTGTGCAATGAAGTAGGGACGTCCCGGCAAGACTTCCCGGACACTGCTGACAGCGGAGGAGACATGCTTGATACTGTCGATGATGGTATTGTCGTCATTACAGAAGATCAGGTTACTGTGTTTGCCCATCAGCTCCATGACCAGTGTCTTGTGACGCAGATCGCCCATCTCATCCAGATGTTCAATGTCAATATGCACAATACGTTCCAACCCCGGCTGGGAGATGTTCACAATACGGCCGTTCTGCAAGTGTTTGCGCAGAAGCATACAGAAGTTGGGGGCCGCCATGGGGCTGGGTTTATTGGTTTCCGTCAGATAGATCAGCGGGAGAGAAGCACTTGCGGATAACAGCAGGCGCTTCTGCCCGGTGGGCTGTTTGATCGTCAGTAACAGTTCATCATTCTCCGGCTGGGCGATCTTGTACAGCCTTCCGCCGATTAGTTCTTTTTTCAGTTCAGATATTACACAGGCAATGGTAACGCCGTCAAAAGCCATAATTTCCTCATTTCCGCTCTCGTAGAAGCTAAAAAAATAGATGCGCGGATTGCATTGCGCAACACACTTATTGTAGCAGATTTTAATCGGAAAAGGAAGTACGGTAAAAGCAGAGTGAATATTATTCCATTATATTGCATAAAAGCATAAAAGAAGTATGAATAAGTGCATAAATATACATATCAATCCAAAAAACATGCATAAAAATGAAAAAAGTAGTAGACATTTAGGAAGAAAGTGGTATCATGGAACTATTCAGAGTCAGATGAATATCGGAAAAGCGCAGCAGCGATTTTGCGAATGGGGTTCTGAACAGTTCCAAAGCAGAATTGCGGGAGCGGCTTGCTGCGAAGCAATTCGATGACACAGAAATGCAATGAAATGAGTGTGAGGTAAAAAAATGATCAGAGTAGGAATCATCGGAGCAACCGGTTATGCCGGAGGAGAACTGGTACGTATCCTGTTGAATCACAAGGATGCCAAAATCGTATGGTACGGTTCCCGAAGCTATATAGATAAAAAGTATTATCAGGTATACCAGAACATGTTTCAGCTGGTGGATGATATTTGTAAGGACGACAATCTGGAGGAACTGGCGAAGCAGGTGGATGTGATCTTCACCGCAACCCCCCAGGGATTCCTGGCAGGACTGTTATCCGAGGAAATCCTTTCCCAGGTGAAAATTGTGGATCTGTCCGCTGATTACCGTATCAAGGATGTAGCTACCTATGAAAAATGGTACGGCATCGAGCATAAGTCTCCGCAGTTCATCGAGGAAGCAGTATACGGACTCTGCGAGATCAACCGTGACAAGATCACGGAGAAGACCAGACTGGTGGCTAATCCCGGCTGTTATACCACCTGCTCGATCCTGACCGCTTACCCTATGGTAAAAGAAGGTATGATCGATGTGAATACCCTGATCGTGGATGCCAAGTCCGGAACTTCCGGTGCAGGCAGAGGAGCCAAAGTGCCAAACCTGTTCTGCGAAGTGAATGAGAATATGAAAGCCTACGGTGTGGCAAGTCACAGACATACTCCCGAGATCGAGGAGCAGTTAGGCTATGCGGGCAACTGTCAGGTGACCATCAATTTTACCCCGCACCTCGTACCCATGAACCGGGGGATCCTGGCAACCGAATATGCAACACTGAAGAGAAAACCGGACGGCACACTTCCTACATATGAAGAGGTAAAGGCTATCTATGATAAATATTATGCAAACGAGAAGTTTGTCCGCGTACTGGATAAGGGCAGCTGCCCCGAGACCAAGTGGGTGGAAGGCAGCAACTACGTGGACATCAACTTTGTCATTGACGAGCGTACCGGACGCATCATTATGATGGGTGCACTGGACAATCTCGTAAAAGGCGCTGCCGGTCAGGCAGTACAGAACATGAACCTGCTGTTCAGACTTCCCGAGAGCGAAGGCCTGGAGCTGGTTCCCTGCTTCCCTTAAAGCAGACACAGGACAAGGACGAAAGGATTACATACATCAATGAGCAAACAGTTTACGATCAAACCAATGACCATAGAAGATTATGACGGTCTGCACGCCCTCTGGATGACCATTCACGGCTTCGGTATCCGGAGTATCGATGATTCCAGGGAAGGTGTGGAGCGTTTTATCCACCGGAATCCCGGCACCAGTGTGGTAGCTGTCGGGGAGGACGGAACCGTAGTGGGCGGTATCCTATGCGGTCATGACGGACGACGGGGCTGCCTGTATCATGTATGTGTGAGAGAAGATTATAGAAGACTTGGCATAGGAAAAGCCATGGTGGTCCACTGCATGAATGCCCTGAAAGAGGAGCACATCAATAAAGTCAGCCTGATCGCTTTTACCCAGAACGATATCGGTAATGCTTTCTGGAAATGCATTGGCTGGACAAAGCGGGAAGACCTGAACTATTATGATTTTACTTTGAATGAAGAGAACATTACAGCGTTTAATAAATAGAAACGGAATCGAAAGGAGAGCATTCCAATATGAAACAGATCCAGGGCGGTGTGACCGCAGCAAAAGGCTTTGAGGCAGCAGGTGTGGAGGCTGCCATTAAATATCAGAATCGTAAGGATATGGCACTGATCGTAAGTAAGGCACCCTGCACCGTGGCAGGTACGTTTACCTCCAACGTGGTAAAGGCGGCTCCCGTGCTGTGGGATAAGCAGATCGTGGAGCATTCCGCATTTGCACAGGCAGTGGTAGTCAATTCGGGAATCGCCAATGCCTGCACCGGCAAACAGGGACTGGACTGCTGTGAAGCAGAAGCAAAATGTGCCGGAGAACTGTTAGGCGTGCCCACGGATGCGGTACTGGTAGCATCCACCGGTGTCATCGGTATGCAGATTCCTGTAGATAAGATTACTGCCGGAATCAAAAAGCTGGTGACAGCTAAGGCGGACACCTTAGAGGCCGGTTCCGATGCGGCGCATGCCATCATGACCACCGATACCATTTCCAAGGAGATTGCCATTGAGACCGAGATCGGCGGCAAGACCGTGACATTAGGCGGTATGTGCAAGGGCTCCGGCATGATCCATCCGAATATGTGCACCATGTTAGGCTTTGTAACCACCGATGTGAACATTTCCAAAGAGATGTTGCAGAAGTGCGTCAGCGCAGACGTAGTAGATTCCTTTAACATGATCTCCGTGGACGGTGATACTTCCACCAACGATACACTGTTAGTACTGGCAAATGGTATGGCAGGCAATGAGGAGATCACCGCAGAGGGTGAAGATTACGACAACTTCTGCAAGGCATTGCACGAGATCACTACCTTCCTGGCAAAAAAAATGGCAGGAGACGGCGAAGGGGCAACGGCGCTGTTCGAGACCAAAGTGATCCATGCAGCCAGCAAGGAAGATGCCAGAACCCTGGCAAAATCCGTGATTTGTTCTTCCCTGACCAAGGCAGCTATCTTCGGACATGATGCCAACTGGGGACGCATCCTCTGTGCACTGGGATATTCCGGAGCTAAATTCGATCCGGAAAATGTAGATCTGTATTTTGAGAGTAAGAGCGGTAAGATCCATATTTTCGGTAATGGCGTGGCATGTGATTACAGCGAGGAAGAGGCTACGAAGATCCTCTCCGATCCGGAAGTCACCGCCCTGGTGGATATGCATATGGGGGATGCGGAAGCGACTGCATGGGGCTGTGATCTAAGCTATGACTATGTGAAGATCAATGCAGACTATCGTTCCTAAGACAGTGCGCGACATACGGAAGAAATAAGTGATGGGCGGATCAGATATCTGCGGAAAGGCATGGACAGAACAATGGAAAAAGATATGGAACAGGTAATGAAAAAAGCAGAAGTGCTGATCGAGGCGCTTCCTTACATACAGAAATTCAACCGCAAGATCATTGTGGTAAAATACGGCGGCAGTGCCATGAGCAACGAAGAACTGCAGAAAAACGTCATTAAGGACGTGACGCTGTTGAAACTGGTAGGCTTCAAACCTATTATTGTGCATGGCGGTGGTAAGGAGATCAGCCGCTGGGTCGGCAAGGTCGGCAAAGAAGCAAAGTTCATCAACGGTCTGCGTGTCACTGACGAGGAGACCATGGAAATCGCGGAAATGGTACTGAACAAGGTGAATAAGAGCCTGGTGACCATGGTGGAAGAGCTCGGTGTCAAGGCGGTTGGTGTCAGCGGCAAGGACGGCGGACTCCTTCAGGTAGAGAAGAAATATTCCGACGGTCAGGACATCGGTTATGTGGGTGAGATCACCGGCGTAAATCCCGATATCCTCTTTGATATGCTGGAGAAGGATTACCTGCCCATCATCGCTCCCATCGGACTGGACAAGGATTATCATACTTACAATATCAATGCGGATGATGCCGCGTGCGCGATCGCAAAGGCAGTACATGCGGAGAAGCTGGCATTCCTGACAGATATCGAAGGCCTGTACAAGGATATCAACGACAAGTCCACCTTTATCTCCAGACTGACAGCCTCCGAGGCAGAGGGACTGATCCACGACGGTTACATCGGCGGTGGCATGCTGCCGAAGCTATCCGTAATGGTGTAAACCGCGTACATATCCTGGACGGACGTCTGGCACACTGCCTGCTGCTGGAGATCTTCACTAATCAGGGTATCGGTACCGCAATCGTATCCGATGAGGAGGAAAAATAAAATGAGTGACACCATGAAAGAATATATTGCAGAAGCGGAAAAAGATCTGCTGCATACCTATAACCGGTACCAGATCGTTCTGGATAAGGGCGATGGTGTGTATCTGTATGATATAGACGGTAAAAAATATCTGGATTTTGTAGCGGGTATAGCCGTATTTGCACTGGGATATCAGAACAAAGCATACAACGATGCACTGAAAGCACAGATCGACAAGGTGATCCACACTTCCAACTATTATTATAATGTGCCCGCCATCGAAGCAGCACGAAAGATCAAAAAAGTATCCGGCATGGATCGGGTCTTTTTCACCAATTCCGGTGCGGAAGCGGTGGAGGGCGCCATCAAGGCAGCCAGAAAATACGCCTATCTGAAAGACGGCTGTACAGATCACGAGATCATTGCCATGAACCATTCTTTCCACGGCAGAACCATGGGTGCTCTGTCCGTGACGGGCAATCCTAAGTACCGTGAGGCATTCCAGCCTATGATCGGTCATATTAAATTCGCCGATCTGAATAATTTTCAGAGTGTGCTGGATCAGGTGACGGACAAGACCTGCGCTATCATTATGGAGACCGTGCAGGGCGAGGGTGGACTGTATCCCGCAACGGAAGAATTTTTGAAGCAGGTACGGGATCTGTGCGACGAGAGGGATATCCTGCTGATCTTAGATGAGATCCAGTGTGGTATGGGCCGTACCGGTTACATGTATGCATGGCAGCGTTTTGGCGTGAAACCGGATATCATGACCTCTGCCAAGGCACTGGGCTGCGGTGTGCCGGTAGGTGCTTTTATGATGACGGAAAAGGTTGCACAGCATTCTCTGACTGCAGGAGATCACGGAACCACCTACGGTGGCAACCCATTGGCCTGCACCGCTGTGGAAAAAGTGCTTGATTTATTCGAAGAGGACCATATAATAGAACATGTGAGAGAGGTAGCTCCTTATCTGGAACAGCGTCTGAATGAGCTGGCTGAAAAGTACGACTGTATTCAGGAACGTCGTGGTGTGGGCCTGATGCAGGGTCTGGTATTTGATCATCCGGTGGGAGATATCATTAACAGAGCATTGGAGAAGGGATTGATCCTGATCAATGCCGGTGCGGATATTATTCGTTTTGTACCTCCTCTCGTCATTACCAGAGAAAACGTGGACGAAATGATCGCTATTTTGGACACCTGTATCGAATAAGAGGTTTAAGGTAATTATGTTTTTGAAAAAAAGAATGATTGCTACAGCAGCTGTGATCGCCATGGCTGCTGCAGCTGTTTACGGAAGTACGCAGGAAATGAGCCAGACGCAGGATACCGGAGAACGTCTGCAGCTGTTTCGGGCGAAAGAGACCATTTACTGCTGGTATTCGGATGAAGCTCTGTCCGGCTATATCAACGCGGCAGCAGTGTCTTTCGGAGAACAGAACAAGGTCCGTGTGATCCCGGTGCTGACTTCCGACAGTGAATATCTGGAAGCGGTCAATCAGGAGACACTGCATTCCGCTCAGATACCGGATATCTATCTGTTAAGCAGTGACTCCCTGGAGAAGGCATATCTGGCGGGTCTGGCGACAAAGGTGCCGGATACGGAGGGAATCTGCGATACGGATCATTTTTCCCGGGCAGCACTGGCAGCGGTGACCTATGACGATAAAATCATTGGTTATCCAGTGTATTTTGATACCAGTGCACTGGTATACAATGAAGATTATCTCCGCACCTGGGCGACACAACAGGCGGAAAAAGAGCTGTCCGGTAGCAGTGACAATGACGAACCGGTAGGAGAAGGTGAGGAGATCATCGAGGAAGATTCTCTTCCGGAGGATCAGACCACAGATCAGGTTACCGCGGACGAAGCAGCGGTAAACGCGCTGGCGGAACAGTATTTCGCCAAGGCACTTCCCTCTACGGTGGACGATCTGTTGAACATTGCGGATACATTCGATGCACCGGAGGGCGTCGAAGGCGTCATGAAATGGGATGTGAACAATATCTTTTACAACTACTGGATCGTGGGTAATTACATGATCGTAGGCGGCGATCCCGGTGATGACAGAAATGATATCAACATCAACAATCCGGAGACCATACAGTGTCTGGAAGTATACAAGGCGCTGAACCAGTTCTTCTTCATTGAGTCAGATACCGTGACCTATGATTCCGTGATCCAGGACTTCATTGATGGCAAGACCATGTTCACCATCGGAACGACGGATGTGGTAAAGCGGCTGGAGGATGCA
>OGTB01002338.1_pt1 | contig 10900 bp, 10 predicted proteins | sample 1553611 | NCBI WGS metagenome assembly OGTB01 (sample SAMEA2580032, study PRJEB22360) | human gut metagenome | biome: human gut; feature: human-associated habitat; material: faeces | place: Denmark | collected 2008/2010 | reverse complement strand
CACGAATATCCCAGCCATTCGCCGGGCGTTCCTGATAATCCTCAACATCCGGTGATTTTTTCCAGCCAGAAGCCCGGATATAACCATTGGCGCTCAGTTTCAAATAATCACGCCAGTATTCCGCACCAACACCAATGCGGGTATGACTACGGGATAAATCATGATCGATAAAAGTATTCACCCCCGCCATCCAGTCATTTCCTGAAAAATGACGCCAGCCAAAACCAATATTTGACTGAGTACGATCGTCTGTACGATGTATTGCCCCCTGAGTGAACAACATATTTGTCGGCGTATCATAAATAGGATAAAGCATTTCCAGCGAAGAATCCTTCAGCGAGAAATCTTTATCGACATTCAGTTTGACGCGCGCAGTACCATATTTCCCGAGCCACTCCTGTATTTCCTGGTTAGCTTTAGCGGTGGCCATTCCGGTAATAAAGTTACGTGTCGCATCGCTATCTGGCTGACTGCTTAAAAATGTCTCGGCATTTGCGGCAAACGACGCGACATTTTTCTCCACGTTATTATCAGCAGTTACCGTAGTATTTCCCATGCTCAACCGTGGCTGAACCGCATGCTGCGCACGTGCCGCCATTACTGGGGTAAAGGTGACAGCGAGTGGAAAAAGAACCTGAACAGAGATATTTGCCCACGCCACGCAGCGGGCCAGAACTGAATAACGAAATCGTGGTTGTTTATGACCTGTTTTATAACGTGACATTGAGATAATTTCCTGATGAACGAATTAACGAACATAGGCAGACACAAATAATGGCGTCTGCTTGTCAGAAAAACCGGGGATTTCCCGGTTTCCTTTTCCGCAGAAAAGGAAATACCTTTATGTAAGAAAGTACACCGCCACCTAATATATCCAGTGTCTGTAGCCACTCATCAGGTGGTTGGGCGCGGGATTATATTTTTATTTATTGGTAAAAATTTAGCTTTTTGTGCAAGTTATTAAATAGATACTTAAGTTATATTTCTTACTCTGCGGGCAGTGAATAATTCATTATTAAGAGTGAATAATAATGACCTGTCTTTAATTAATCGCTATTGGGAATACGTCGAAGTAGGTATATACACCAGGATAAACCAATATATTTTTTATGGATATTCATTTTCCTTCATCAGACTGTGAATTGCAGGGATATCGAACTTGCACGACTCATCGCAACACTTAAGCAGATTTATGAATTTCGTTCATAACCCCTGACAAATCCTGCCGTCTAATCGAGCTTTTCCCTTTACGTTATGCTTCTCATGAACGATAACGGAAGGATAACACCATGCAAAAAGTAAAACTGAACAACGGTATTGAAATGCCCCTGTTGGGCTTTGGTGTATTTCAGATGACCGATGCCGCCGAATGCGAAAGAGCGGTCATTGACGCTATTAACATCGGTTATCGACTGATTGACACCGCCGCCTCCTATCAAAATGAAACCCAGGTCGGGAACGCACTGAAACGAAGCGGTATCGCCCGTAACGAACTCTTTGTCACCACGAAACTCTGGTTGCAGGATACCAGTTACGAAGGGGCCAAAGCCCAGTTCGAACGCTCACTGAATCGGTTGCAACTTGATTACGTTGACCTGTATTTGATTCACCAGCCATACGGCGATGTCCACGGTGCCTGGCGTGCCATGGAAGAGCTGCAACAGGCCGGTAAAATTCGCGCTATTGGCGTCAGTAACTTCCATCCTGACCGACTGGCAGACCTTATCGCCTTTAATAACGTCGTTCCGGCGGTAAACCAGGTTGAAGTTAACCCCTTCAATCAGCAGCTACAGGCCGTTCCCTGGATGCAAAGTCGTGGCATTCAGCCAGAAGCCTGGGCACCGTTTGCGGAAGGGAAAAATGGTCTGTTCCAGCATCCTGTTCTCACGGCAATTGGCGAGAAGTATGGCAAAAGCGTGGGCCAGGTTGTTCTGCGCTGGATCTACCAACGAGGCATTGTTTCACTGGCAAAATCAGTGCGAAAAGAACGCATGGAAGAAAACATCAACATTCTCGATTTTGAACTCAGCCCTGAAGATATGCTGCAAATTACCGCCCTGGATACCGCAACCAGCGCGTTCTTCTCTCACCGCGATCCCGCAATGGTGGAATGGCTGACTGGCCGCAAACTTGATGTTTAAGCCGCGATAAAAGAGGTATTCATTCAATGCAAAAACGTTATCTGGGTAAATCCGGACTCGAAGTCTCCGCCCTTGGGCTCGGTTGCATGGGCTTAAGCCACGGCTACGGCCCGGCGACCGATACCCATCAGGCTATCGAACTTATTCGTGCTGCGGTTGAACGTGGCGTCACCTTCTTCGATACCGCCGAAGTGTATGGTCCGTATCTGAATGAAGAAGTAGTCGGCGAAGCCTTAAAACCGTTTCGTGACCGCGTGGTGATTGCCACTAAATTCGGTTTTACCTTTGGCGATGATAATAAGCAGCAGATTTTAAACAGCCGTCCGGAACATATCCGTGAAGCCGTTGAAGGATCATTACGTCGTCTGAAAACAGATGTTATTGACCTGCTGTATCAACACCGTGTTGATCCGGATGTTCCTATTGAAGATGTTGCAGGAACGGTGAAAGACCTCATCGCAGAAGGTAAGGTCAAACATTTCGGCCTGTCGGAAGCGGGAGCACAAACCATTCGTCGTGCACATGCGGTACAACCTGTCACCGCCCTGCAAAGCGAATATTCCATGTGGTGGCGTGAGCCTGAACAGGAAATTCTGCCGTTGCTGGAGGAACTGGGAATTGGTTTTGTCCCCTTCAGCCCACTAGGTAAAGGTTTCCTGACAGGGGCGATTAAGCCGGGAACCACTTTCGGCAAAGATGACTACCGCAGCACCCTACCGCGTTTCGCAGCACAAGCCATTGAAGCCAATGAAAAACTGGTCACCTTGTTAGGTGAACTGGCTGCGGAGAAAGGGGTAACGTCTGCACAAATCGCACTGGCATGGCTGTTAGCACAAAAGCCGTGGATTGTTCCCATCCCTGGCACCACTAAACTGCACCGGCTGGAAGAAAACCTGGCCGCTGCTGACATTGTTCTTTCGCAGAAAGATACGCAGCAGATAAGCGAGGCGCTGGAAACAATTAAAATCGTCGGTGAACGTTACTCGCCTGAGCACCAGGCACGCGTAGGCCGCTAATACCCAAACGGGTCCAGGATAAAGGACCCGTTATTCGGTATAGCGAAGCGCATCGATCAACAGCGCAAAAGCTGGCGGATGCTGCTTGCGGCTGGGGTAGTAAAGATAATATCCGGGAAAAGTTGGACACCACTCCTGTAACACCTGAATAAGCTTGCCTGACTTTACATAATCCTGAACCTCGTTTTCGGGAACACAGGCGATACCAAATCCTGATAATGCGGCATCAATTCTTTCTGGCAGCAAATTAAATATCAGTTGCCCATCAACTCTGACCCGTAACGGTTTCCCTTCTCGCTCAAACTCCCAGTGATAAATACCACCGGCAGTTGGCAAACGCATATTGATGCAGCGATGGTTTTGCAATTCGTGAGGCGTTTCAGGTAAGGCGTTAGCGGCAAAATACGCTGGCGCACCCACCACAGCCATCCTCATATCCGGTCCAATTCTCACTGCAATCATATCCTTATCCACACTTTCGCCCAGCCGTACTCCGGCATCAAAGCGACCTTCAACAATATCGACAAAACCGTTATCCACCACCAGTTCGACATTGATTTCGGGATATTCTCTGAGGAACGTTTTTAACTTCGGCCAGACCAGGCTTCGCGCGGCATGTTCCCCGGCAGATAAACGGATATTCCCGGAGGGCGTGCCATTCAGTTGAACCAGTGATTCCAGCTCCTGCTCAAGCTCAGCAATACGCGGCTCAAGACAGGCAATGATCCTCTCCCCCGCATCTGTGGGAGCCACGCTGCGGGTAGTGCGAGTCAGGAGGCGGATATTGAGCCTTTCCTCCAGCGCCTTCATCGCATGGCTGATTGCAGACTGAGAAACACCGAGTTTGCCCGCTGCTTTGGTAAAACTTCGCTCTCTTGCCACCACAAGAAAGATTTGCAGTTCGTTGAAGTTTTCTTTGAGCATTGGTGATTTCCTTACAGAAGCGTTCCCTTCCAAAGGTAATCATGAAGGGAGTTCATAGATGCCATCATTTTAGCCTCATTACTGGCAATAATCATAATTGATATTCTGGTTATATAAAAACAAGCCTGAATTATCAGGATAATTATTAGAGAAAACGCACTCACGATTACTTTATATTTCCTGGCGATATTGGCATTGAAAGTTCATCAATTACACATATTATCAATTTTCAAGTTTTACTCTCACCGCTACCATAAAACCGTCTTTTGGACGCTCCATTAATGGTTGTAGCGGGAGATAAAACAGGCGTTTCTGAGTATGCCGTAACGTCTGTACCGGCTACTTCAAATATAAAAGCTGGTGTTGAACGCTGTTCATATTAACGACGTGTATGACAAGCCAGAACCGGTGAAACAGGCGCTCGATAAATTAATTTATTATTATAAAACACATTTGTAAGAATCCTGCATGGAGATTCATTACCCCCTGATTTTTGCCCCTTCACGATAAGAAACCAAATTAAGTGTCAGCCCCCAAATTTTCACGGGGCTATTCTGATGTTCTCACCTTCCCCTGCCAATGGCAGGATTGTAGACTCATCCTCGGAACGAATTTCAGACAACGTATATCGATGACTTTGGTATCATGCACGATAGATGATGTATCACATCTATTCAAATTTGTGATACACCTCAAAAAATTGGTTGACCAAACTCGCTATTTATATAAGGGCACTTACGACGTGCACTCTTTTTTATAGCGAGGAAGTACTAATGAACGAAAATAAAATACAGCAAATCAGTCATAAACTGATTAATGTCGTTGTTTTAGTTGCAGTTGTAGAATACGCTTATTTATTCCTCCACTTTTATTAATCACATCACGAAACAATTTACTTCTGTGATATTTAAAATATGCATCCTCTCCCCCTTTTGTAAGTAATCCTCATACTCCCGGGAGGGGAATACGTACTCTTTCGAAGAGAATGTAGACGAAGCTATATTTGTTGCGGTGCTGAAAAAGATGGCACCCTGAATCAGCATTCTATTGCCGAAAGCGCACTGTTGACTCACCAATGGCACCGCAATAAATAATCGGCCAATAAAGCAGAGAAAACCTCTATTTCCGAACAATCCTTACTCTCAGCGGAAACACCATAAATCAGTCATCCTGCTGTTGATGGTACTGTCGCCAACAGCAACCAACATTCCACGCCTCCCGTGCACGCCTGGTTGATTGAGGAAATTCCACGTACCACAAATTGTCATCGCAATTTGGTGTTGATATGAGCTGGAGAAGCGTGTATCTTTATTGTTATGTTATAACATAACAGGAAAAGTAATGAAACAACATATTCATCCTGAATATCGTACTGTCGTTTTCCACGACACAACAGTTGATGAGTACTTTAAAATCGGTTCCACAATCAAGACAGACCGTGAGATTGAGCTCAATGGCGTTACGTATCCGTACGTGACAATTGATGTCTCTTCGAAATCACACCCGTTCTATACAGGGAAACTGAGAACCGTGGCATCAGAAGGAAATGTGGCACGATTTACCCAACGTTTTGGTCGTTTTATTGATGCGAAAAAGGAACCATGATGAAAGTACTTAACTCTTTGCGTACAGCAAAAGAACGTCACCCTGACTGTCAGATTGTGAAGCGCAAAGGACGGTTATATGTCATTTGCAAATCTAATCCTCGTTTTAAGGCCGTTCAGGGGCGTAAGAAAAAACGCTGATTTCGGTTTCGACGGATAACCGATACCTGTCTGGTTAGCAGACATAATCATGCCAGATTAATGCTGGTGTATTCATTACACCAGCATTAGCATGCTGAGAGATGTATCCTTAGGTTCATATACAATCAGTTGCCTGACGTTTCTCTCCAAATGAGAGGTTTTGACTTGTGGAGGACAGTTATATTCACCTGCATTTTGCAATATAAACGGTACTTGTTCTCTGATTCTTCCTGCATGCGTAACTATTCGCTGATACCCCCTCGCTTTTCTGTCTGCGGTAACGCCCCCGTCACTCACCCTGCGCTGCACTGTCTGTATTTACACACAGACTATGAAGATGATAAATGTGCTAAACCCGCTTGTGGCTAACATAAAACCGTTAACGCCGCCAGAACCCTCTGATCTGCCGGGAGCCTAATCGCCAATGTTTGATCGTCAGTTCTGTGAAGTCAGAGATAACTGTGCGCAGTAGTCGGACAAAGAGACAATCGTTCCTATGACAGCAAGAAACCTTTGTCGATCTTCGTTTAGTCTGTCAGTTGAGGGCTGTTATTGAACAGATGATGAATTTGTTTTCGTTCATTTTTACATCAGTCATAATGATTAACACTTACACACATTTTGTGCGGCATCTTTACCTATCAATACGTATCAAGCATTAGATAATCATCTGTAATATTTGAATTTATCAATTTTATATTCTGTTTTTTATTTAAAAATCAGTTTGTTCCATAATTTTTAGCGCGACCAATTAAGACTATTCCTAACTCGACATGGGAAAATTCCTGGTCAATGTAAAACGCAAGTAAGAGTTGAGCATTTTGTCGTCAATAACATTATGAAAACAAATGTCTTTTGCTTTCTCTCAAAAAAAATAAATTTTCAGTTTTTGTAAATATTGACTTAAACATGGAATTCATTTTCTTTCTGCTTATTGACACTCATTAGGGAAAAAACATAAATTTATCCCTTATCGAAAGCAATTAAAATTTAATCTCGCTTAGTCTATATTGCTATGTACTGAGTAGCCTATTTAATTTCGATTCATTTACGAAATCGAATCGCCAGTAAAAACCTACGTCCTGGCAAGCAGTAACATAGTAAAATTATCACACAATGGACTATGAGGTTAAAAATTATATGGAATATAAAAATCGTTCCGATAAATATATCTGGTCTGCCCATGATTCCTACTTCTATAAAGGACTGTCCGAACTGATTGTAGATATTGAAAAACTAATTTATCTACCGCTGGATAAAATCAGAAAAAATTTCATACTTATCAATCTTAATGAGGCTTTTTTAATCGAATTCATCAGCCGTGATAACGAATGGCTATCCGTGGCAAAGGGGAAACAGGTCGTATTGATTGCGGCCAGAAAATCAGAGGCCTTAGCAAATTATTTGTATTATCACAGCAACATTCGAGGTGTGGTATACGCTGGGCTAAGTCATGATATTAAAAAAGAACTGGCCTATGTGATTAATGGCAGATTTCTCCGTAAAGATATTAAAAAAGATAAAATCACTGACAGGGAAATGAAAATAATTCGCATGACGGCCCAGGGCATGCTGCCTAAATCGATTGCCAGAATTGAAAATTGTAGTGTGAAGACAGTATATGCCCACCGGCGTAATGCTGAGGCCAAGCTGTGTTCCAAAATATATAAATTGGTTTAACAACCCTGGCAAGTTAGTTTTTTAATGACTCACCGGGACATTATGTCCTTAATTCAACTCAGGATGAAAAGCAATGAAAAAAAAGGTTCTGGCAATAGCTCTGGTAACAGCGTTTACCGGTATGAGTGTGGCACAAGCTGCTGACGTAACGGCTCAAGCTGTAGCGACCTGGTCGGCAACCGCCAAAAAAGACACAACCAGCAAGCTGATTGTGACCCCGCTCGGTAGCCTGGCTTTCCAGTATGCCGAAGGTATTAAAGGTTTTAACTCGCAGAAAGGTCTTTTTGATGTGGCTATTGAGGGTGACTCAACGGCTACCGCCTTTAAGCTGACTTCTCGTCTTATCACCAACACCTTAACCCAGTTAGATACTTCCGGTTCCACGTTGAATGTGGGCGTGGATTATAACGGCGAAGCTGTCGAAAAAACTGGCGATACCGTGATGATCGATACCGCCAATGGCGTACTGGGCGGCAACCTCAGCGCGTTGGCTAATGGCTACAACGCCAGCGGTCGTACTACCGCACAGGATGGTTTCACCTTCTCCATCATCAGCGGCACCACCAACGGCACCACCGCAGTAACCGATTACAGTACGCTGCCGGAGGGGATCTGGAGCGGCGACGTCAGTGTACAGTTTGACGCCACCTGGACCAGCTGATCCATCTGATGTACCAGCAGGGGGCCACCCCTGCTTTATTCCTGGACGGAATTGTTATGAAAATGCACCTTATTTCCCTCGGGCTACTGCTTGTCGGAATTTCTCCTGCACATGCACTGGATGTCGGCGATATCTCATCGTTCATGAACAGCGGCAGCAGCACACTGAACACAACGATCAAAAATAGCACCGACAGCGGTCGCCTAATCAATATCCATATCGAACGGCTCTCTTCACCGCTGGATAACGGTCAGGTAATCCCGATGGACAAACCGGATGAATTGCTGCTCACTCCCGCCAGCTTGCTGCTACCCGCCCAAGCCAGCGAAGTGATCCGCTTCTTCTATAAAGGCCCAGCGGATGAAAAAGAGCGCTACTACCGCATTGTCTGGTTCGATCAGGCCCTCAGTGATGCCCAGCGCGATAATGCCAACCGCAGCGCAGTGGCCACTGCTTCCGCCCGCATAGGCACCATTCTGGTAGTGGCCCCCCGCCAGGTGAACTACCACTTTCAGTACGCCAACGGCTCTCTGACCAATACCGGAAATGCGACATTGCGGATCCTCGCCTACGGCACCTGTCTGAAAGCCGCCGACGGTAAAGAGTGTAAAGAAAATTACTACCTGATGCCGGGCAAATCGCGCCGTTTTACGCGCGTGGACACGACAGATAAAAAAGGACGGGTTGCGCTTTGGCAGGGCGATAAGTTTATTCCCGTGAAATAGAAAGCGGTGCAGATGAGTAACGACAATGCCTTTACGACGGATCTCCTCAGGACTGAAAACACGGTTTGCCTTAGGCATAGTCTTTTTGTTCATTCAGCCTTACGCCAGCGCGGCTGACGTAAGCGCACAGCAGATTGGCGGGGTGATTATCCCGCAGGCCTTCAGCCAGGCGCTCCAGGACGGTATGAGCGTCCCGCTCTATATTCATCTCGCAGGTAGCCAGGATCGCCAGGATGATCAGCGAATCGGTAGCGCCTTTATCTGGTTGGATGGCGATCAGCTTCGTGTCCGGCAGATACAACTGGAAGATAACGAAGGTAACGCCAGTGTCAGCGAACAGACTCGACAGCAGTTGACTGCCCTGGCCAACACCCCGTTCAGTAAGGCTTTGACCATTCCTCTGACTAGCGACGCGCAGCTGGATCTCAGCTTGCGTCAACTGCTACTGCAGCTGGTAGTCAAGCGTGAAGCACTGGGTACCGTGCTGCGCCCGCGTAGCGAAGATATTGGGCAATCCAGCGTTAACGCCCTCAGCAGCAACCTGAGCTATAACTTCGGCGTCTATAACAACCAGATGCGTAACGGCGGGAACAACACCTCCAGCTACCTGTCGCTGAATAACGTTACCGCGCTGCGCGAGCATCACGTAGTACTCGATGGCTCACTGTATGGGATCGGTAGTGGTCAACAGGACAATGAATTATATAAGGCGATGTATGAACGCGATTTCGCCGGCCACCGTTTTGCCGGTGGAATGCTCGACACCTGGAATCTACAGTCTTTAGGACCGATGACTGCCATTTCGGCGGGGAAAATTTACGGCCTATCCTGGGGAAACCAGGCCAGTTCTACCATCTTCGACAGTAGCCAGTCAGCCACACCGGTGATCGCCTTTTTACCGGCTGCCGGCGAGGTACATCTCACTCGTGACGGACGGCTTTTGAGCGTCCAGAACTTCTCCATGGGTAACCATGAAGTGGATACCCGAGGTCTGCCGTACGGGATTTATGATGTGGAAGTTGAGGTGATCGTCAATGGTCGCGTGGTCAGCAAACGCACTCAGCGAGTTAATAAGCTGTTTAGCCGGGGTCGTGGCATCGGCGCACCGCTAGCGTGGCAGGTGTGGGGAGGCAGCTTTCATATGGAGCGATGGTCGGAAAGTGGTAAAAAGACGCTGCCAGCAAAAGAGAGCTGGCTGGCTGGCATCTCGACCTCTGGATCACTCAGTACATTCAGTTGGGCGGCAACGGGCTATGGCTACGATAATCAGGCGGTGGGTGAAACCCCCCCTGACACTGCCGCTTAGCGACTCCATCAACGTAAACCTGCAAAACATGCTGGCCAGCGACAACTCGTGGAGCAACATCGGGAGCATCAGCGCCACACTACCGGGAGGTTTCAGTTCGCTGTGGATTAACCAGGAGAAAGCCCACATTGGCAATCAATTGCGACGCAGCAATGCCGACAACCGGGCGATCGGAGGAACTCTCAACCTGAACGCTCTATGGTCAAAATTGGGCACATTCAGCATCAGCTACAACGATGACCGCCGCTACAACAGCCATTATTACACGGCAGATTACTATCAAACGGTTTACAGCGGTGCCTTTGGTTCGCTTGGCCTGCGAGCCGGGCTTCAGCGTTATAACAACGGTGACAGCAACGCCAATACCGGTAAATACATCGCTCTCGATCTCTCGCTGCCGTTAGGGAACTGGTTTAGCGCAGGGATGACCCATCAGAACGGCTATACCATGGCTAACCTGTCGGCGCGCAAGCAATTTGATGAAGGAACTATTCGTACTGTCGGTGCAAACCTGTCACGGGCTATCTCCGGCGATACCGGCGATGACAAAACCCTCAGTGGCGGGGCGTATGCACAGTTCGACGCTCGCTACGCCAGCGGAACGCTGAACGTCAATAGCGCGACCGACGGCTACATCAATACGAACCTGACCGCCAGTGGCAGCGGCGGGCGGGAGGGGGAAAAAAACACCCACCTCTGGCT
>OGTB01002333.1_pt1 | contig 10925 bp, 10 predicted proteins | sample 1553611 | NCBI WGS metagenome assembly OGTB01 (sample SAMEA2580032, study PRJEB22360) | human gut metagenome | biome: human gut; feature: human-associated habitat; material: faeces | place: Denmark | collected 2008/2010 | reverse complement strand
TGCAGCAGCCGAAACTGGTTATGACGATGTGGTTACCGTATTTGTACCCACCGCACCGAACCCGACCTCGGGCTACGTGCTCATGGCACCGCGTTCACAACTTAAGCGTTCGCGTGTATCAATCGAAGATGCCTTTAAGTTCCACGTGTCGTTGGGTGTCATGTCACCCAAATCGCTCGAGGCTCAGTCTGCCGTCTTTCAGGTGCAGAAGGGCTCCGACCGTCCGGCGATCTAACAATGCAGCCAAAAAGGTGTCAACGCCATTTTGAGTGAAATCCTCATAACACCTTGATCCAAATTCGCGTCACGCAGCGTTCATCGCCCTCCAAAACAGTTCTGCACGCCATCGGCCCCGTTTGTAGCGCCCGATGGCGCTAAACTTGTGACCTAAAAGCGTGCACCGCTCTGGGATGTTCTGTCTTTGTCTTCAGTGGCGGAGGAGAACCGTCGCCGGGAAGGTGCGGGCGAAAACCCCCTGCCGTCCGCAAACGGTGCCCGGAAAATTCGTAAATTTGCAATCCGTAATCCTTACGCACGAGATGATAGACAGGGAAACAGTGGACCGCATCTATGCCGCCGCAGACATCGTGGAGGTGGTGAGCGACTTCGTCACCCTCAAGAAGAAGGGGGCGAACTACCAGGCATGCTGTCCTTTCCACAGCGAACGTACCCCTTCTTTCATCGTCTCTCCGGCCAAGGGGCTCTTCAAGTGTTTCGGCTGCGGCAAGGGCGGGAATGCCGTGACCTTCGTCATGGAGCACGAGAAGATGACCTATGCCGAGGCACTCAAGTATGTGGCGAAGAAATACGGCATCGAGGTGCGGGAGAAGGAGCTGACTCCGGAGGAGGCCAGGCGGAACGACGACCGCGAAAGCATGATGGTCGTCAACAGTTGGGCCGCCGACTATTTCCAGCATGTGCTGCACGATACGGATGAAGGGCTGAGCGTGGGAATGGGGTACTTCCGTGAGCGCGGTTTCACGGATGCCACGGTGCGCAAGTTCGCGTTGGGGTACTGTCCGGCCAAGGGCGACGCGATGACCATGGCGGCGCTCGGTGCCGGCTACAAGGAGCAGTTCCTCACCGAAACGGGACTCACCATCAAGCGCGAGACGGGCGGTTATTACGACCGTTTCACGGGCCGGGTGATATTTCCCGTCTACTCCATCAGCGGCCGCGTCATCGCTTTCGGCGGGCGGGTGCTGAAGACGAGCGACCGGACGGCCAAGTACCTCAATTCTCCCGAAAGCCTCATATACAGCAAGAGCCACAGCCTTTACGGCATCTACCATGCGAAGAACGCCATCGTGCGCGAAAACTTCTGCATTCTCGTGGAGGGCTATACGGACGTGATGCGGATGCATCAGACGGGCATCGAGAATGTCGTGGCTTCGTCGGGTACCTCCCTGACGGCAGACCAGATAAAGCTCATCAGCCGTTTCACGAAGAACATTACCGTCATTTACGACGGCGATTCGGCAGGTATCAAGGCGTCGCTCCGCGGTATCGACATGATACTGCGCGAGGGGTTGAACGTGCGGGTGGTGCTGCTGCCCGACGGCGAAGACCCCGATTCGTTCGGCCGTTCGCATTCGGCAGAGGAGGTCAGGGCCTACATCGAGGGGCACGAAGAGGATTTCATTCGTTTCAAGACACGCCTGCTGATGGCCGACGCAGGGGACGACCCGCTGAAGCGGGCGGCACTGGTCACCGATATCGTGCAGTCCATCTCCGAGATACCCGACCCGATTGTCCGTTCGGTTTTCATCAAGGACTGTGCGAAGAGCATGGATGTGGACGAGCAGGTACTCGTGGCCGAGGTGGCCCGCAAACGCCATTCGGTGCAGTACGACCGCCAGACCGGCGATTTTCTGCGCAGCATGCAGGCTCAGCGCCGCCGCGAAGAGCAGGCCGCCGCGTTGCCGGCCTCGCTCAAGGGTGTGACCGCAGGCAGCAGCATGGACGAGCTGGAGAAGGAGATAGTGGGATACCTGATGAAGTACGGTCATCTCTATTTCGAACACAAGGAGGGACGCAACCTCGTGAAATTCAACGTGGCGGAGACTATTTTCAGCGACCTGCGCGACGACGTCTCCATCCGGAATCCCCAATACAGGGCGTTGTACGAGTGCTACGAGCAGCACTATGCCGAACTCGGCGAAGGTGTCAAGGTACCGGAGCACTACTTTACGAACCATGCCGATCCGCTGGTGTGCAATGCGGCGGTGGATATTCTCACCTCGGATACCAACTATGTGATGAGCGAGCTGTGGAAACGTCACGAGATTTTTCTCGACAGTGAGGAGGAGCGCCTTTCGGAACTCATACCCCGTGTCGTCACCCTCTATAAGTCGAAGACCATCGAGGCCATTATCGGAAAACTGAAGGAGAGTCTGGCCGACGAGGCACTCTCCGAGGAGGAGCAGATGTCCATCATGGAGAACATCGCCGCGCTCAACGAAGTGCGTACCCGGATTGCGAAAAAGATATCGAGACTGATACTGTGACGGGCCTCCCCGGCCGCCGGTACGTGCCGGGTCCGGTTTTTGTTTATCGCTGCGGAATATGTACCTTTGCAGGGTTAAGCTATGGCGGATTACAACAAGAAGATAAACATAAAGAACAAGCGTGCCGCGTTCGATTACGAGATACTCGAAGAGTATGTCGCAGGCATCGTCCTGACCGGTACCGAGATAAAGTCGCTCCGGCTCGGCAAGGCCTCCATGGTGGATTGCTACTGCTATTTCGACCGCCACGAACTCTACATCCGGGGGCTGAATATCTCCGAGTATCATTGGGGTACCTACAACAACCACCAGCCCAAACGCGACCGCAAGCTGCTGCTCAACAGGCGCGAACTCGACAAGCTGGAGCGGGCCTCGCAGGACAAGTCGGTGACTGTCGTGGGGCTGCGGCTCTTCCTGAACGAGCGGGGACTCGCCAAGGTGGTGATAGGGCTTGCCCGCGGGCGCAAACGTTACGACAAACGCGAATACATCAAGGAGAAGGATGCCCGGCGGGAGATGGACCGCGCCATGAAGCGATGACCTTTTCTGTCGTACCCTGCCGGGTGTGCGGGGGATGGCAGCCCGTCGTGCGGAACTCGCTTCCTTCCTAAACGGATAAAAAATGTCCCTCATACTCTGCATAGAAACCGGAACGGATGTCTGTTCCGTCGCGCTCGCCCGCGGGGGGCGGCTCGTCTCCCTCCGGGAGGAGGCGGGACGCGACCATGCCCGCAAGGTGGCCCTGTTCGCCGACGAACTTTTTCGGGAGGCGGGAATATCTCCCCGCGGCCTGGATGCGGTGGCGGTCGGCCGGGGGCCGGGGTCGTACACTGGGCTGAGGATAGGTACGTCGTTCGCAAAGGGGCTCTGCTATGCGTTGGATGTTCCTCTGCTGGCGGTGGACTCGCTCGCCGCGATGGCGGTTATCGCATGCGATGACCGCGAGGCGGGACTGTTCCGCTCCGCGCAATGGGAATCCGCCCTGCTGTGTCCCATGATAGACGCCCGCCGGATGGAGGTCTATGCCGAGGTGTTCGACACCTCGCTGGAGAGTCGTTCGGAGGTGGCGGCCGAGGTGGTGACGTCCGGGAGTTTCGGCAGGTTCATCCGTCCCGAAGGGGAGTTTTTCGTTTTCGGGAGCGGTGCGGCCAAGACGGTCGGGGTGCTTCCGGCCGAGGGCGTCCGGTTCATCGATGTTCGCCCGTCCGCCCGGGGGCTTTGCAGGCTTGCTCAGGCCCGGCTCGACGCGGGACTGGTGGAGGATACCGCCTACTTCGAACCGGCTTACCTGAAAGATTTCGTGGTGACGGCAGGCCGGAAAAAATTGTTCTGAGGAAGTAAGATTTGTCGTAATGGGATATCACGAGGAGAAACAGAGGCAGTTGGACATGCGCTATATCCGCATGGCGAAGATATGGGCGGAGAACTCCTATTGCATCCGCCGGCAGGTGGGAGCCTTGATTGTCAAGGACAAGATGATAATATCCGACGGTTACAACGGTACCCCCTCCGGGTTCGAGAACATCTGCGAAGACGAGGTGACGGGCAAGACCAAACCTTATGTGCTCCACGCCGAGGCCAACGCCATTACCAAACTGGCCAAAAGTGCCAACAACGGCGACGGAGCCACGCTCTACATCACCGCCGCACCCTGTATCGAATGTGCGAAACTCATCATCCAGGCGGGTATCAAGCGGGTGGTCTATTGCGACGACTACCACAGCGACGACGGCATTCTGCTCCTCAAGCGCATCGGTATCGAGGTGACGCAGGTCGAACTGGCATAACCTTTTCCGTTCGTCTCTCTTCCTTGTTCGGTCAAATCTGCAGTGGGATATCTTTTGCGTCCGGGTTTTCCGGGGGAGAGCCTGCCCGGCATCAACTGTTCTTGCGGTAACTCAGAATGGCCCAGACGTTCAGTATCAGTGCCATCGCCGCGAGAGCCGTAGCCTCGCGCCAAAGGTCGGAGAGGTCGCTCCCCTTCAGATAGATTCCCCGCATGGCGTCCACCATGTATTTCGTCGGATTGACGGCCGCGATGGCCTGCGCCCAGTCGGGCATACTCCCTACCGGTGTCAGGAGCCCGCACATCATGACGAATATCATCACGAAGAAGAGCATCACGAACGTGGCCTGCTGCATGGTGGAGGAGCTGTTGGAGATGATGAGCCCCATGCCCGTCATGGTGAGGATGAAGAGCCCGGTGAAGAGGAGGATGTTCCAGAGGCTTCCCACGGGCCACAGGCCGTAGATGAGCCATGCGAGCAGTATGCTGACCACCAGCGCGAAGATGCCGATTATCCAGAAGGGTATCAGTTTGGCGAGGATGAACGAGAGTTTCGATACGGGCGTTACGTTTATCTGCTCGATGGTGCCGAGCTCCTTTTCCTGTACGATATTGACTGCGGGCATGAAGCCGCACAGAAGCATGACGACCACAACCATCAGGCCGGGAACCATCGTGTGCTTGTAGTCCAGCAGAGGGTTGTACATGTTTTTGACGAACATTTCGAGCCGGGGAACGAGCGCCGGAGCGGCTTGTGCAGGGGAGGGTTCCGCCGAGAACTCCGTCGTGAGCATCTGGATGTAGGCGCGGCCCAATACCCCTTTGGTGGTGTTCACCGTATTGATGGAGACGAGCAGGTCGGCCGAACCGTCCCGGATGTAGTCTTCCTCGAATCCCGACGGAATCTCCACGATGAGGTCGGCATCGCCGAACTCCATGGCATCCACCGCCTGTTCGTAGCTCTCCGTGACATCCCGCAGCCGGAAGTACGACGAGGCATTGACCGCCTTGACCAGGTCGCTCGACATCGTGCTGGCGTCGTGGTCCACCACGATGGTGTTGATGTCCTTGATATCGAGGGTCGTGGCCCACGGCATGAGCACCATTATCATCAGGGGGAATAACACGACGAGTTTCGGCATGAACTTATGCCGGAAAAACTGTTTGAACTCTTTTTCGAGCAGATACTTGAGTGTCATTATTCGAGTCGGTTATTCAGTTTCTTGAGGCTTGCGCCTATCAGTACGACGGCCATGGATGCGAGGATGACAATCTCTTTCCATGCGTAAATCATGGGGAGGCCCTGTATCATCAGTTTGCGGACGGCCGTGATGTACCACCGGGCCGGCAGGATGCATGAGATACCGCGAAGCGGCCAGGGCATACTCTCTATCGGAAAGACCATTCCCGACAACAGCATGGTCGGCATCATAAGCAACAATCCGGAGAACATCAGCGCGATGACCTGCTGCTGGGCCATGGTCGAAATGAGCAGACCGAGCGAGAGGTTGGCGATGATGTAGATGAGAGACACGAGCCACAGCGCCGCAAGGCTGCCCGCCACAGGTACCCCCAGCACGAAGACCGAGAGCAGCAGGATGGTCGCCAGGTTGATGCACGAGAGCACGAAGTAGGGTACCATCTTCGAAACCACGATGTAGATGGGCCGCACGGGGGATACGAGCAGCACCTCCATGGTTCCCGTTTCCTTTTCGCGGACGATGGAGATGGAGGTCATCATGGCGCAAATCAGCATCATGATGAGCCCCATGATGCCGGGCACGAAGTTGTAGGCCGATTTCATCTGCGGGTTGTAGAGGAACTGCACCTGCGTGAGGATGCCGCTCTCCGTTCCGCCGGAGGCCATTTCGTTTCCGAAGGCCGCTATGATGCCGCTCGCATAGGATGTGTAGCTTTGGGCCATGTTGGCGTCGCTGGCATCCACTATCAGTTGCATCTGGGAACCGTCCGGCGAGAGCATCCCGCCCGAAAAGTTCTGCCCGAAGGCCACCACGAGCTGCACCTCTCCCGATTTCATCACCTCGTCTATCTCTTCCGGCCTGTCGAGCCACTGCGTTACGGTGAAATACTCGCTGGCGTCGGGTCGTTCGGCTATCTGCCGCACCGTCGGGTCGGACGACGGCGAGAGGATGGCGATATTGACGTTGCGCACCTCGGTCGAGAGCGCGAAGCCGAACAGGATGATGAGTACGACAGGCATGACGAGCACGATGAGCATCGTCCGCTTGTCGCGCAGGATGTGGTAGAACTCTTTCTTGACGAATGCCCCGAACTCTCTCATATCGCTCTCCTATTCCGTCCTTTCGGCTTTTCGTGCGAGGGCCTGAAATACCTCCTCCATGGAGCGTGCCCCGAAACGCTCCTTGAGATTGTGCGGCGTATCGAGCGCGTCGATGCGTCCGTCCACCATGATGGATACGCGGTCGCAGTACTCTGCCTCGTCCATGTAGTGGGTGGTGACGAAGACCGTGATACCCCGGTCGGCCGCTTCGTATATCATCTCCCAGAACTGCCGCCGGGTGTAGGGGTCCACGCCGCCCGTGGGCTCGTCGAGGAAGACGATGGCCGGGTCGTGGAAGATGGAGACCGAGAAGGCGAGCTTCTGCTTCCAGCCCAGCGGAAGGGCCTTCACCATCGTGTTGCGTTCGCGCGTGAAGTCGAGCCGTTCGAGCAGCTCGTCGGTCTTGCGGGCTATTTCGGCATCCTTCATGCCGTAAATGCCGGCGTAGAGCCGGATGTTCTCCCACACCTTTAGGTCTTCGTACAGGGAGAATTTCTGGCTCATGTAGCCGATGTTCCGTTTTATCTTTTCGTGCTGCCGCGTGATGTCGAATCCCGCCACCGTGCCCGTTCCCGAAGTGGGACGGCTCAGGCCGCAGAGCATGCGCATTGCGGTGGTCTTGCCCGCGCCGTTGGCACCGAGGAATCCGAAGACTTCCCCGCGGGCCACATCAAATGATATGTGGTCCACTGCTGTGAAGTTGCCGAACTGTTTGGTCAGACCGTCGGCATGTATGACCGTCTCCTTTTCCATCCCTCTTATTGTTTTGCGAGCAGCATGTAGCAGTCTTCGATGGTAGCTTTGGCCGGCTGCAGGCAGACGGCGGTGTGTCCCAATCCCTCCAGGTAGCTGCGCAGCCCGTCCGCGTCGAACCCCTCGCATGCGGTGAAGTGGTGCGTCTCTCCGAAGGCATAGCAGTTGTCCACTCCGGGGAAAGCCCGTACATCGTCGAGCAGCCGGTGCATCTTCTCCGAGCGTACCGCCCAAAGGGGAGCGGAGAAACCCTGCCGGATGTTCTGCGGCGTATCTATCTGGAGGAAACGTCCCCCTTTGATGAGGGCGATGCGGTCGCACAGGTTGGCCTCGTCCATGTAGGGGGTGGAGACCACGATGGTGATACCCTCCTGCTGGAGTTTCCCCAGCATCTCCCAGAACTCCTTGCGCGATACGGGGTCCACGCCCGTGGTCGGTTCGTCGAGGTAGAGGATGTCGGGCTTGTGGATGAGGGCGCAGCAGAGCGCGAGTTTCTGTTTCATGCCTCCGGAGAGTTTTCCCGCCCGTCGCTTGCGGAACGGTTCGAGAAGTTTGTAGATGCCCTCCACGAGGTGGTAATTCTCCCGGATGGTCGTCCCGAATACCGCGGCGAAGAACGAGAGATTCTCCTCGACGGTGAGGTCCTGATAGAGCGAGAAGCGTCCGGGCATATAGCCGATGCGTTTGCGAAGCTCCTTGTAGTCCCGCACCACGTCGAACCCGTCTACCGATGCGGTGCCGCTGTCGGCCAGTATCAGGGTGGCGATGATGCGGAAGAGGGTGGTTTTCCCGGCGCCGTCGGGTCCGATGATACCGAACAGCTCTCCCTTCTCCACCTCGAAGCTCACCCCGTCCAGGGCGACGGTCTTCCCGTACCGCTTGGTGATATTTTCGACGCTTACCGCAGTCATGGTCTTACAGTTTGATTCCTCCGTACATTCCGATTTTCAGGTAACCGTCGTTCGGAACGGCTATCTTTATCGCATACACCATGTTGGCGCGGTCGTCCGAGGTGACGATGTTCTTTGGCGTGAATTCGCTCCGGTCGGATATCCACGTCACCGTTCCTTCGTATTCGCGCTTTTCGTCTCCTCCGAAGTCGGCATAAACCTTCACTTTCTGTCCGAGTTTCACCTGCGGAAGCTGCGAGGAGACGAGATAGGCTTTCAGGTGGATGTTGTTCACGTCGGCTACTTTCATCAGCGGTTTCCCGGCGACGGCAAGTTCGCCCGCCTGTGCGTATTTGGCCAGTACGGTCCCCTCTATCGGCGAGCAGATACGGCATTTGGCGAGCTGTTCTTCGAGTTGTCCTGCCTGCGCGCGTGCGGCCGCTATCTGTGCGTCGATACTTTTGAGCGAGTTGCCGAGCGCGCTGCGCTGTGCGTCGAGCTGCTTCTCGAGCACCGTTATCGCCGAAGTGATGTCGTCAAGCTGCTTCTCGGTCGTCACGTCGGCTTTCATCAGGTTCTCCACGCGCTGCCTTTCGCGTTGTTGCTTGGCGAGCTGTTCCTCCAGAGGGGCGAGCTGCTCCCCGATATCGGGTCGGCTGCTCTCCAACGCCAGGATGTTGCTCTCGACCTGCAGCCGTTGCAGATGCAGTTGGGTGGAATCGATGAGTCCCACCTGTTCCCCGCTGTGCACGGGGCTCCCCTCGCTGATGGGAAATTCCAGGATGCGGCCGTTCACTTCGCTCGATACGACGACTTCCGTCGCTTCGAAATTGCCCGTGGCGTCGTATTGGTTACGGTCGCCCGCACAGCCGCCTGCCGCAAGGAGCGTCACGGCTGCCAAGAGGGCCGCGCTTGTCGTTTTTATGCTCATGGTTTATTGATTTATCGTGTATTTAAGGTCGTATATGTTCTTGAGCCACTCCACCTCGTGGGCCGTTCTGTTCCGGCGTGCCCGGTCTTCGGCGTTGATGTCGCGCAGCAGGTCGTTCACACTCCCCTCGCCGTTGGTTACCTGTGCTTCGGTACGCTTGCGTATCGTACTGCGCAGCCGGATGATTTCGTCGTCGTAACGCATTACCTCCTCCATCTGTTCGATTGCGGCCCGTTCCTGGGTACTTTGCAGCCTGATGTTGTAGAGCAGGGTTTCGCGCTGCGTCTCCAGTCGTTTCCGGTTGAGTTCAATTTGGGACATCCGGTTCTTCTTGGTGTAGAAGCCGTCGATGTTCCATTTGAGGCTGATGCCGGCGAAGAGGTAAGGCGACCATTTGCCGTCGCCCATCATGCTGTTGAAGATGTTGGGACTGGGGTTGGAGTAGGCGCCGAGGACGAAGGCGCCTATCTGCGGCATGACGCTCGCCCGTACCGCCCTGCGCTGCGCATCGAGCAGGCCGGCCTGTGCGTCGAGCAGCGCGAATTCGGGCCTTCGGCTCCCGTCGCCTGCCGGTATGCCGTCGGGCGCAGGTTTTTCGAGTTCTGTGGCGGCAGTCAGTTCGAGTCCCGTCATGATGCTCAGCATGGCGATGTAGGCCGTGCGCGTGGAGGCGAGCTGTGCACGCTGCTGCTGGGCGCCGAGTATCTCCACCTTCAGCATGTCGAGGTCGTTCTTTTCGGCCGTGCCGAATGCCGCCATGGATTCGAGCATCTTGTAGTTGCGCTGCAGGTCTTCTATCATCAGGTCGGCGGTGGCGATATTCTCCTGAAGCAGCAGCGAACCGAAATAGAGCTGATTGACCCGTTCGGTGAGGGCGTACATTTCCGACTCCCAGCTGCGACGGGAGACTTCGCTTTCGGCTTTGGCAGCCTCGGTCTGCGCTTTTATCAGTCCGCCGTCCCATATCGCCTGCTGTATCTGTACCGTAGTGCCGTAAAGCGTATTGGGCATTGCCGCGAGGTTCACTCCGAGCTGGGAGAAGAGGTCGTTGAGCGTCGAAGGGAATTCGGGGACTTCGGAGAGATAGGCCGCCATGGCCGAGAGCGAGATTTTGGGCAGCCAGTTGCGGCGGGCATTCGAGATGTTGAACTCTTCGAGCTGGTCAATCAATTCCTGTTGTGCTATCACGGGATAGTTGTCCCGTGCCAGGAGCTGGCACTCTTCGAGCGTCACGCGATGCTGGCCGTAGCAGACTGCAGCCCCTATGACGAACAGTATCAGGCATGCGATGCGTTTCATGTGTTTTCGTATGTTTTTACCGGCCGCCGACGGGTGTCGGGATGACCGTTTCGGTTCCGTGCTGCCGGGTGTGATACAACAGCACGCTAAGTTACGGAAAATTCGTGATTGCGTGCAGCGTTCGGCGGTAAAACGGCGAGTGTCGCCATTCGGATGCCTTGGGCTTTCGTTCGGTCGTCCCGCAATTTCCTTGCAAAATCCGTTACAGGCAAGCGTCGAATTTTACAAAATAATTATCCGTCCGGCCCTGTTTTTCCCCGGTTTGCTGTCGGAATCCGTTCTCCGGCGGCAAAATCCGGCGGGCGGCTCTGCCGACCGCAAAGATAGCAGGATAGCGCCGGATTCGGAACGCACCTTCCTGTTTTCCTGGCGGTATTTTCCCGCCTATTTCGGGAGCATCGGCCGGGCGATGTGCGGGGGGCGTGCGGAGAGAGGCAGGGGCCGGGAAACATTCCCG
>OGTB01002330.1_pt1 | contig 10928 bp, 9 predicted proteins | sample 1553611 | NCBI WGS metagenome assembly OGTB01 (sample SAMEA2580032, study PRJEB22360) | human gut metagenome | biome: human gut; feature: human-associated habitat; material: faeces | place: Denmark | collected 2008/2010 | reverse complement strand
GGGCTATGCGTTACATGCTTGTAGACGGACAAGGTAACTATGGTTCTGTAGACGGTGACAGCGCAGCCGCCATGCGTTATACGGAATGTCGCTTGCAGAAGATTGGAGAAGAAATGATGCAGGATCTTGATAAAGAGACTGTTGATATGCAAACCAACTTCGACGACTCGTTACTGGAGCCGACCGTAATGCCTACCCGCATTCCAAATCTACTCGTAAACGGTGCTTCCGGTATCGCTGTAGGTATGGCCACAAATATGCCGACTCATAATCTATCCGAAGTGATAGACGCCTGCATCGCATACATTGACAATAACGATATTGACATTGAGGATTTAATGACTTATGTCAAAGCTCCCGATTTCCCGACAGGCGGTTATATCTATGGCATGAGCGGTGTGCGCGAAGCCTATCTGACAGGCCGCGGACGTGTCGTAATGCGTGCCAAAGCGGAGATTGAGACAACTTCCACTCACGACAAGATTATCGTCACCGAGATTCCTTACGGAGTGAATAAGGCCGAATTAATCAAATCTATTGCCGATTTGGCCAACGAAAAGAGAATAGAGGGCATTTCCAACGCCAATGATGAGTCTGACCGTGAAGGCATGCGTATCGTCATCGACGTGAAGCGTGACGCCAACGCCAGCGTAGTACTGAACAAGCTCTACAAGATGACATTGTTGCAGACGTCTTTCGGTGTAAACAATGTGGCATTGGTACATGGACGTCCCCGTTTATTAAACCTGAAAGACCTTATCAAGTTTTTCGTAGAGCATCGTCACGACGTAGTTATCCGCCGCACACAATATGATTTGCGTAAAGCTAAAGAACGCGCTCATATTTTAGAGGGTTTGATTATCGCATCGGACAATATTGACGAGGTAATCAAAATCATCCGTGCCGCCAAAACTCCGAATGACGCAATCAGCGGACTGATGGAACGCTTTGAATTGACTGAAATTCAATCACGTGCCATTGTAGAAATGCGTCTGCGTCAGCTAACCGGACTTATGCAGGATCAGCTTCATGCCGAGTATGAGGAAATCCAAAAGCAGATTGCTTATTTGGAAGAAATCCTCGTTAACGATGAGCTTTGCCGCAAGGTTATCAAAGATGAATTAATCGAGATTCAAAATAAATACGGTGATGAACGTCGTTCTGAAATCGTTTATTCATCGGAAGAATTCAATCCGGAAGATTTCTATGCGGATGACGAAATGATTATCACCATTTCTCACATGGGATATATCAAGCGTACGCCGTTAAGCGAATTCCGCGCGCAAAACCGCGGTGGAGTAGGTTCTAAGGGAACAGAAACACGCGATGAGGACTTTGTAGAGCATATTTATCCTGCAACAATGCACAATACCATGATGTTCTTCACTCAAAAAGGTAAGTGTTATTGGCTGAAGGTCTATGAAATACCCGAAGGAACGAAGAACTCCAAGGGACGTGCCATTCAGAACCTGTTGAACATAGACTCTGATGACGCCGTAAATGCATATCTGCGCGTGAAGAACTTGAACGACCAGGATTTCATCAACAGCCATTATGTACTGTTCTGTACAAAGAATGGTGTTATTAAAAAAACATTGCTCGAACAATATTCCCGTCCTCGCCAAAACGGTGTCAATGCCATTACTATTCGTGAAGACGACCGCGTAATCGAGGTACGCATGACTAACGGTAACAATGAAATTATCATTGCCAATCGTAACGGACGCGCTATTCGTTTCCACGAAAACGCAGTACGCGTAATGGGACGTACAGCTACCGGCGTACGTGGTATGACACTTGATGAAGACGGACAAGACGAAGTTGTTGGAATGATTTGCATCAAAGACCCTGAAGCCGAAACTATCATGGTTGTGTCAGAGCAAGGATATGGTAAACGTTCTGATATTGAGGATTATCGTAAGACAAACCGTGGCGGTAAAGGCGTAAAAACCATGAATATTACCGATAAGACCGGTAAGCTGGTAACAATCAAGTCTGTAACAGATGAGAATGATTTAATGATTATCAATAAATCAGGTATCACCATCCGTCTGAAAGTAGCTGATGTCCGCATCATGGGACGTGCCACCCAGGGAGTACGACTGATAAATCTTGAAAAGCGTAATGACGAGATCGGTTCCGTATGTAAGGTTACCTCCGAAAATGAAGAGGATATTATCGCAGAAAAAGATGACACCGCATCAGAAGCCCCTCAAAACGAAATAAATAATGAAAATGAAGAATAGACATAATATTAATTTAAAATTTTCTACAATCATGAAAAGAGTACTATTTTCAATGGTTTTACTGCTTGCTGCCGGCTTCACTTTTGCTCAGGAGAAGAACGTAAAAGAAGCTAAAAGCATTGCCAACGAAGTAAAACCAAACTTTGCCCAAGCAGAGAAACTTATCAATGGAGCCTTGACGAATGCCGAGACTAAGGACAACGCTGAGACATGGGATGTAGCAGGATTTATCCAAAAGAGAATCAATGAGAAGGAAATGGAGAATGCATATTTGAGAAAACCTTATGATACTCTTAAAGTGTACAACAGCGCATTGAACATGTGCAAATACTACTTTAAATGCGATGAGCTTGCACAAATTCCTAATGAAAAAGGTAAAATCAAAAACAAATACAGAAAATCTAATAGTGCTGCTATATTAGCTGCACGTCCTAATTTGATTAATGGCGGTATCCAATTCTTTAATCTGGATAAGAATAAAGAAGCACTCGATTTCTTTGCAACTTATGTAGATGTTGCCATTAATCCGATGTTTGAAAAAGAAAATCTGCTTCAAACAGATACCGTATTGCCTCAAATTGCTTATTATGCAAGCTTAGCTGCAGCCAAAATGGAAGATTATCCAAGTGTGCTGAAATATGCTCCTTATGCAAAAGAAGATAAAGAAGTGGGTAAATATGCCATGGAATTTATTTCTACAGCATTGAAAGCTCAAGGCGATACTATCAAATGGATTGCTTCCTTGAAAGATGGTATTCAAAAGTATCCTGAACATTCATTCTTCTTCGGCCATCTGATTGATTATTATAGCAATAACAATAAGTTTGACGAAGCAATGCAGTTTGCAGATGATATGCTGGCTAAGGATCCTAATAATACATTTTATTTGTATGTAAAAGGATATCTTTATCATAACATGAAAGATTATGATAAAGCTATTGAGTTCTACAAAAAGACTATTGAAGTAGATCCTAACTACGCAGAAGCATATTCTAATTTAGGTTTAATCTATTGCTTGCAAGCACAGGATTTCTCAGAGAAGGCTACTACTGATGTCAATGATCCGAAATACAAAGAAGATCAAGCTACACTGAAAGTTTTCTATGAAAAGGCTAGACCTAATTATGAAAAAGCAAGAGAACTGAAACCTGATCAGAAAGATTTATGGTTGAATGGACTGTACAGAGTATACTATAACTTGCAAATGGGTCCGGAATTCGATGAAATTGATAAGATGATGCAATAATAATAAAAAGAGAGATAGCTCACATTTGGCGCTATCTCTCTTTTATATATTTTATTTATAGTGATATTCTATGAGAGGAGTAGTTATTTCTTTTTTTAGTAACCTCCTTGATATATTAAACATAATCGTGATTATAAATAAAAAGATTCGATCTAAAATAAAGACCTTATTCTGTATAAGTACTTATTAATGTTAGATAAATTAAGGCTGTCCATAGATAACCAATAATGGCGTATCAGAATGAAAAATCATCTTTCTGGCAATTCCTGGATTGAATAAACGAGAAAATATATTTCGTTTATATGATGTCAATGTAATAATATCTATCTGGTTGGTTTTAATATAGTTATCTAAGCTATTAAGAAAATCATCATTTTTCACCACATCATAGTAAATATCCAATTGCGGATATTGTTTTTGAAAATACTCCTTAATACCACCTAACTTTATCTCATTCCAAGTATCCTTTACATCAGCGAGATGTATTAAAGATACGGAAAAATGAAATGGTTTCAAACTATTAATCAATGAGTCAAAAGCAATTAAATCACGTTGATCAAAATTTGTAATAAATGCGATACGCTTGACTTCGCTAAACTGCTTAAATGGTGTATTCTCAGGAATAGCTAAAACTGGTACACGGCTACGTTCAATAATTTCGGCCGTTACACTACCAATCAAATCAATATCCTTTTGATTTTTACCACGTGTACCCATGATAATAATCCTTGGACGGTTTTCTTTAGAATAGCGCAATATTTCTTCTTCCGGAATACCTTCCCTTAAAACACAAGTATACTTTACATCAGGAAATTCTCCGGAAGCGACTTTAGCTTTTACCTTATCGGACAAAGCGTTTAAATCCGAATGCACCTTTTGCAATATGTTTCTTACATTTTCTTCATCACTCAGTTGATAATTAAACACATCACCGTATGGTAATGATGTCGCATAGATAGGTGTAAAATAAACATGAAGTAAAATAACTTCAGCATCTATATTTTTTGCAAAATTAAAGCCGAATTCGCAGGCTTTCAACGAATAGTTTGAAAAATCGACAGGAATCACAACCTTGTTACTTCCTTTCTCTATTTTAGGGGCCTTCTCTCCCACTACTTCTTCAGACAGCCATGCTGAGCTTTCAGTGATTTTCAGAGCATGCGGTAAGTCACTTTCTTTTATACGGACACGTACCCCGGAAGATACAACCGGCTGTATCTGATTCACATTATGGATGTAAGTCTCAATACCTTCATTCTCAAGGACATTCTTCAGTATCTGTGCCTTGGCATACGTCAGAATCGCTAATGTTACTAATTTATCTTCCATAAGTCATCTTATTATATCGTTTATAAAACACACAAGAAATCCCAATTGTTTCTCAGCAATTGGGATCCTTTTTACTCTCTCTTCTTAAGCCTGAACGGGTTCAGCAGTTTCACCTGCCATTTCGTCTAAAATCTTTAAAGCCCGGTCAAGAACGGTAGTATCATCAATCATTACTAAACCGCCATCCGGACCGGGTTCCAAATGAATCCCAACGCTTTTACCTTCCTTAAAGTTATGACCACCAAAAAAATTTCTTACAGTGTCAACGTTAAGTCCGAGTTCATCGGCTATTCTATGCATACTACCGCTAGGTAATGAGTCTTTGATCTTACGGAGTTCATTAAATGTTATTGTTCTCATATTCATAAATTTAATGGTTAATACTTTGGATATTTCTTTATCACGCTATAAACTTAAGGAAAAAAAAGATAAAACAAACTATTTACTTGTATTTTTCCATTATATGTTTAACATTTCCATAAATACAAAAAGAACCCGCATGAAGTAAAAGAAACCTGCTTTCTTTTACATATCATACGGGCTTTATATTCAGCTATAAGCTTATCCTAAATCACTTCTATTGCAGAAGCAGGAACCCATCCCACTTTACCATCTTCTAAACGAATTTCTTTCCACTCACGCATAGAATTATCCTTAATTTCAATTTTATGTCCCTCATGCAGAACAAACAAACTAGTACCACTCTCACTAGGAGTACTACGTACTGTGACACTTGGAGACAAGATTATGGCATTATTTCTATTCATCAACTCTGTTTTTTGTTCTGAAGCGAAAACATTACTTAATACAACAAATATTAAGAATACAATTCCCGCAATAAATCCACTCTTCTTCCATACGATCTGTTTGGAAAAGAAGAAAAGAGAGAAGGATACAAGCAGAAGAATAAAAAATACGACGCCTAATTTGGCCCAGGCATCTACACTTAAGCAATTTATCAAAGATTTAGTCCAAGTAACAAAAAAGATATCAGGTACTGAAACGACCTTATCTATCGTTTTAGAACGTGCAATCTCCAAATTCGCACGCACATCAGCATTTCCCGGTTGCAACAACAAAGCGCGTTCATAATTCAAAATAGCTTTGGCTATATCATCAGTTTTATAATAGCTATTACCTAAATTATAATAGATTTCGGCCGCTTCCCCTTTTGTCAACAAACTCTCGTAAATTTGAATAGCAGAAGCATAATCATTTCGCATATATGCACTATCACCTTGTGCTTTTGTTACATTATCATCTGACAGTTTAGTCGCAGCGAATTCTGTATGTGAGCCTATGGAAACAGAGTCTTTAGCAACAGCCAAAGTATCTTCTGTGGCTACATCTTGTCCCCAGACAACTAACACCATTAAACAACTCAAGGTTAAGGATATTATTTTCTTCATTATTGTGTCCTCCCAATTAATGTTTTATAGAGTTTTCCATTTTGCTGATAACTTCCAAAGAGTCCGAATAAACCTTATCCATGGCCTGATTATCATCTCCGGGAGCGAAACGGGCAAACTCACAATTATTCAATGCATCAAGGAAATCTTTTATCAATACTTCATCCACACCATATTTGCGAAGTTCCCCTTCAATATTATCTTTAGACAAACGTGAAACCGGAATACTCAACTTATCACTAATATACCCCCACAATGCCTTCAAAACCTCATCATAAAAGGCATCTTTCTTATTATCAACCAATAATTTACCAGCCAGCTTCATACGTTTTACAGCTACTTTATTTGCTTTCTTCGTACGCATTTTAGCAACATTGGCATTGGCAGCAATTTGTTTACGATAAATAACAAAGAATAGGATAAATGCAATACCAGGCACAATATAGAATAACCAGCAAAGCAAAGAGCCAAAGAAAAAGTCACCCTTCTGAGAAAGCGTTACGTTATTCTGCTTAATATAACGTATATCCTCATTCAGAACCTTTAAATCTTCCTTATTAGTGAAGTTGGCAATAGTTTGAGCGGCATTACCGCTACCTTTTTCAACATGAAGCTCATATTCCTCGGTTGTTAAAGTCTTATATTCCCGAGATTTAATATCAAAATAACTGAACTTCACAGCCGGAATCTTATACGTTCCCGCATTACGGGGAATAGCAAGATACTCAATTACCTGGCTACCTGAAAGCCCGGCATTTGTTAAACGGAACTTATTATCAACTTTCGGATCATATACTTCAAAGCCTTCAGGGAATTTTACTTCCGGAGTAGAAATTAATTTCAAATTACCTGTACCGGAAATAACAAGCTTCACTGTAACAGCATCATTTGTTTTAACATTCGTGCTATTTATAGAAGAAGAAATACTGAACTCTCCCACTCCGCCAGAGAACCCTGCGGGCTTACCTTCCGGTAAAGCTTTCACGTCAACTGTCAATTGAGGAGTCACTAACGTTTTCTTTACTTCCACATAATTATTACCACCATTGAAAAATGCCTCAAAAGGATCGTCTACATGAGTAGCTTTAGCTATCGATGCGTCAAAGCGCGCCGCATCGATGGTTATCTTTCCCGATTGTTGCGGAAATAGTACAAATTGGCGATATACAGTTGTTTGATAGTTTCTTCCTTTATAATGTTCAAGGCTCCACTTGCGGTCATTAGGCAGTTCTACTTCTTGCGAATGAAACCCCTTAAAATCAGGAAGTTTCACATTATCAAAACCACGCAAATCCACTAAAGTATATATCTTATACGTCAACAAGAACGCCTCTTGCTCATATAAATTTGTCTTACTGGCCGTAGCAGTAATAAACAAATCACTATTTGAAACTGACGTTCCTGATGAAGCACGGCTTGTCGAACCGCTTTGTCTTCCACCATTTCCGGAAGCTCCCCCGCCCGCTTGGTCGGCAGGAAGTACATTTATGTGTACAGAATTGGAAACCATCTGGTTACCTTCAGCCGTTATAGTGGCCCCTGGAATAGTAAAACTCCCCTCTGCAGTAGCCATTAAAATGTATGTAAATGTAATACTGCTGGTAGAGGTTGTTTCCCCATTAATAATCTGTACACTTTTTTGTTGGGAACGACTCGGCCCCATAAGCACATCAAATCCTTTTATGGAAGGAGTCCGGAAGTCCCTCACTTTCTGTGTAGTCACTGTATATGATAACCTGAACTGATCACCTACCGCCACAGCATCAGGGGCAGACGCAGTAAACGATACCTTACCATCGGCAAAAGCATGTATACTGACTATCATCAGTGCCATCCATAAGAAAACTATTTTTCTCATATATATTTCTTATTATATTTATTACCAATCCTTTTCTAAACGACCACCTTGGATAACTTGCTGTTTTTTAACCTTATCCTGTACGTCTTTTTCATCCTGCATCACAGAATTCAAAAGTTGTTCGGCATTTTCTTTAGACATCTCATTGTCCTTTTTCTGCGGCTGAGGTGGTTGTTGCTGATCTTTATTCTGTTGCTGGTCTTTATTCTGCTCTTGCTTATCCTCTTGTTGATCTTGCTTCTGCTGCTGTTGATTTTGATCTTGATTTTGCTGGTTCTGCTGCTGGTCTTTCAACATCTTCTGAGCCAAAGCCAAATTATAACGTGTTTCATCATCCTTCGGATTATTACGCAATGACTGTTTGTATGCTTCTACCGCCTTTGCATAATCCTTTTGCGACTGAAAAATCACTCCCATATTATGATAAATCTGAGCCAATCCATCCTTGTTCTTTTCCATTTTCGTGGCTGCAACATATTGTTCCATAGCCTCTTGCAACTTATTCTGCTGCGCCAGTGTATTTCCAAGATTAAACATAGAAACTGTAGACTGAGGGTTCACTTCCAATGCCTTACGGTAATTCACCTCAGCATTGACATACACGCTGTCTTTGAAAAAGCGGTTTCCTTTACGAATAAAATCACGTTCGGCTTTTTGAGCCGAAGCCGTAACTGCCATCAACAGCAGTAAAACCAATCCTATATATCTCTTCTGTAACATACGCATCATTTCTTATTGGAAAATAAATGAATATTACGGAACAAAGGGTTCTTACGTTCCAATATCAGCATTTCAGCCAATAATAACAATAAAATAATCCATGCCACAGCCTGGAATTGCTCATTGAATTCTGTATATACCTGTGTTTCCACATCAGCCTTCGCCATTTTATTGACTTCCTGACTAATCGCCTTTTGAGCGCCGTTTGTGTTATCTACACGCACATAAATACCATTACCGGCCTTCGCTATCTCCTGACACATCTGTTCGTTCAGGCGGGTTACAATCACATTCCCGTCACGGTCACGACGATAATCATTGGTTCCTTCCGCCGGAATAGGTGCTCCTTCGGGCATACCCACACCAAGTACATTCACCTGAATACCTTTCTCGGCAGCAGCTTTGGCAGCTTCTACCGCACCACCTTCATGGTTTTCACCATCAGTTATGACAATCACCGCACGCCCTACACCTTCTTGAGGCGTAAAACTGCGGGAGGCTAAATTAATGGCTGCCCCAATTGCCGTACCTTGTTTAGAAATCAATGACGGATCAATGGATTCCAAAAACATCTTGGCTGATATATAATCACTTGTGATAGGAAGTTGCGTAAATGCATCACCTGCAAATACAATCATACCTACCTTATCATTTTCCATTTTATCCACCAACTGTGCCACCAGTCTCTTCGCCTTCTGCAATCGGCTGGGCTGCACATCTTGCGCTAACATCGAATTGGAAATATCCAATGCAATCATCACTTCCACTCCCTGACGCTTCACTGTTTCCAGTTTAGAACCGAACTGGGGACGAGCCAACAGTACGGCAAACAGTCCGATAGCAGCAAACACCATCCAAAATTTCACATCCGGACGGTATTTGGATACATCCGGCATCAGCTGTGCCATCAGTACCGGATCACCGAATTTACGGATATTCTTTCGCCGCCGATAATTGGAATATAAGTAGAAGGCTGCCAGCAAGGGCAGCAACAGCAACAAGTACAAATATGCAGGTTGTTCAAATCGAAACATCTTCTTATTTACTAATTTACGATTTACTATTTACTAAATTTGCGTACGATACAAAATATATCAGAGGAAAAGTCTGCAATTATTACGGTATCTTCTTCAATATAGAGTTACGCAACAAAACTTCCAACAGCACACACAAGAAAGCCGCCAGCGCAAACCAACGATATTCTTCCTGACGTTTACTATATTCTTTTACATTCAGTTTCGTTTTCTCCAGCTTGTCTATTTCCTCATATACCTCTTTCAGCTTCGAATTGCTCGTAGCACGAAAATAATTGCCATCCGTTGTCCCGGCAATTTGTGTCAGAGTCTTTTCATCAATCTCAACCGGCATATTGACATATTGCACGGTTCCACCTACCGGATAAGGATATGGAGCCATACCGTTGGTTCCTACACCGATAGTATAAACACGGATACCAAAACTTTTTGCTATCTCGGCGGCCGTCAACGGAGATATCTCTCCTCTGTTATTCGTACCGTCTGTCAATAGAATGATTACTTTAGATTTGGCTTTACTGTCTTTCAATCGGGTAACCGCATTGGCAATACCCATTCCCACTGCCGTACCATCCTCGATAAGACCACACTTTACGTCTTTTATCAAATTCAGCAGAACGGCATGGTCTACCGTCAGCGGACACTGCGTAAAACTCTCTCCGGCAAACAGCGTGATACCGACATTATCATTCGGACGGCCATTGATGAACTCGGCCGCCACATCCTTGGCCGCTTCCAAGCGGTTAGGTTTCAAATCCTCGGCCAACATACTGGTAGAAACATCGATAGCAAGCATTATATCAATACCCTCTATTTCGCTATTCTGCCAGCTATCGGTAGTTTGCGGACGGGATAAAACAATAATAATCAGCGCTAAAGCAATTATCCGCAATGCAAACGGCGCATGCAGCAAATAGTTCTTATAGCTCTTAGGGGTATGTGCATAAACACGAGCATCCGAAATCTGAAGCGTAGCCTCACTATTCTTCCTCTTCATGATATACCATACTATATAAGGTATAAGCAGCAGTAGCAAAAATAAATATTCAATATTGGCAAAAACCATATTTATGTACGATTTAACGA
>OGTB01002323.1_pt1 | contig 10967 bp, 10 predicted proteins | sample 1553611 | NCBI WGS metagenome assembly OGTB01 (sample SAMEA2580032, study PRJEB22360) | human gut metagenome | biome: human gut; feature: human-associated habitat; material: faeces | place: Denmark | collected 2008/2010 | reverse complement strand
CTTTTTCTATCGTTACTCGGTAAAGGCGTTGCCGACGCTCTGGCCGCCAACATACGTCTCGACGAGGGTAAGCTCATGGTCGAACACGACAAAGTCGGCGTCGCGACCCGGCATGATGCTGCCGCACTTATCCTCGATGTGCGCGGAGCGTGCCGGCACCTCGGTTGCCATGCGAATGGCGATATCGGCGCTGGCGATGCCCCAGTCGACGATGTTCTTGACGCCCTGGGCAAGCGTGAGCACCGAGCCGGCAATGCTCTTGCCGTCGGCGAGCCAGCACAGGTTGTCCTTCATGATGACATCCATGCCACCACTGGTGTAGCTGCCCTCGGGCATGCCGCCGCAACCCAGACAGTCGGTGATGAGCACCGTGTGCTGCCAGCCCTTGGCCTGCAGCAGCGCCTTGATGGCGGCAGGGTTTACGTGCTTGCCGTCACAGATGATCTCGGCGTAGGTCTCGGACGTGGACATAGCAGCACCCACGACACCGGGCTCACGGTGATGCAGCCCGCGCTGGCCGTTATAGGTATGCGTAAAGCAGCTGGCACCGGCGTTGATGGCAGCGATGCACTCATCGTAGGTGGCGTCGGAGTGACCGATGCTGGTCACCACACCCTTGGCGTTCAGAGCAGCCGCATAAGCAGCGGCACCGTCGCGCTCGGCCGCCATGGCGCTCTTAACGATGCGACCGCCCGCAGCCTCCTGCCACTGATCGAAGACCTCCTCGGAGGGGTCGATCAGATAAGCGGGGTTCTGCGCGCCCACGTGCTTCATGGTAAAGAAAGGGCCTTCCAGGTAGATGCCCTGAATGCGAGCACCGCAGAAGTCGGGGCCGCGACCCTCGTCCGCCTGGGCGATGGCGGCGCAGGCGTCCTTAATCTGCTCGACGCCATCGGTGAACGTCGTGGGCAGCCAGCTGGTGGTGCCGCGACGGGCGAGCTCGGTCGAGCTGATATCGATGCCCTCGGGATCGTTATCGGTAGTCGAGTGGTTATAGAAGCCATGGATGTGGGTGTCGACCATACCCGGTGCGATCCACGATCCCGTGTAATCCTTAATCTCGCAAGAGGGCTCGTTGGCCTGCCAGGCGCCAAAGACGCCATCCTCGACCATAAGATAGCCGCCCAGTTGCGGGCCTGCCGGCAAGAAGAACTTGTCAGCCTTAATTGCGTACGTGCTCATATGCACTCCTTGCTTCTAAAGCAGTTGACTGTGGTGATGCTTATACCCAGCTCACGTAAAACAAAAAGCGCCCGCCCGCCGTTATGAGCGGACGGGCGCCCTTACAGGGGGACGCGATTAAGCGGTGAAGGGGTGAATCGTCACGCCCTTGACCACGCGGTTGACCGTGCCGGTGGGGCTCGGCGTATCGGGCGTGTTGCCCACGCGCACGGAGTTGAGCAGGCTGATTGCCTGGGCAAACATCACGAACGGCAGAGCAAGGTAACCCTCGGGGAGTGCCTCATAGCCCTTAAAGGTGAAGGACTCACCCTCGTAGACAGTAGCGCCATCCTGCTGAACGGCAACGGTGCGCTGAGCAATATCGTCGCCACCGATCTCGTTGAGGATGTCGATGTCGTACTGACGGGTGTAGGCGTCGTTGTTGACGAATACGAAGACGAGCGTCTTATCGTCGACGAAGGACTTAGGTCCGTGACGATAGCCCATGGAGGTGTCGTAGGAAGTGGCAACCAGGCCATGAGCAAGCTCGAGGATCTTGAGCTGGCTCTCCTGAGCAAGGCCGCCAAAGGAGCCGGAGCCAAGGTAGGTCACGCGGTTGAAGTCGCCAGCGAGGTAGTCGGCAACCTCAGACTCGCGAGCGATGACCTCCTCGCCCATCTTGGCGATGGTCTCGACCCACTCGGCCTTCTGCTCGTCGGAAGCCTCGTCAAAGATGAGAGTAGAGAGCAGGGTCATGCAGGTGTAGGAGCCGGTCATGGCGAAGCCCTTGTCGTTGGCGCGCGGGATGAGCAGCGTCAGCGCATTGGGATCATCGGCGGACTCGACGGCGAGCTTGCCCTCGGGCGCGCAGGTGATGTTGAGGAACTTGACGTTGTGGACGAGCTCCTTGGCAACGGCAACGGCGGCAAGGCTCTCGGGGCTGTTGCCAGAGCGGGCAAAGGAAACCACGAGCGTGGGATCCTCAGCGCGCAGGAAGTCGCGCGGGGCGCTCACGATGTCGGTCGTGGCGATGGGCTTAAAGTCGTAGAGATCAGTGTTGCCGGCGTGACGCAGATACGGGGCGCAGGTATCGCCAACATAGTCGGACGTACCGGCACCGGTGAAGACAACGGACAGACGGCCCTCGCCCATAGCGCGAGCCTCGGCCAGAAAGGCCTCGATGGCCTCCTTGTTCTCGCGATAGATGTTGAGCGTATCACGCCAAAGCTCGGGCTGCTGAGCAATCTCGGCCGTGGTGATCTGGGCGCCGAGCTCGGTGAGCTCCTCGACACTCTTCTCGAACATTTCTAATACCTCTCTCTAGAAGTAATCCTCTGACGTGCAATTATACACTTCGGTTGGTTATCTGGTAGTAACCAGTTAAATACAAAGAATCATCATATGGAAACGATGCCAACACTAGTCGCTACGCTGGTGGTAAACCTTGTATTTAAACTGATCGGCACGAGCAACCGAGAGCGTATACTCCACAACCTCGTTTGACTCGTTATACGTAGTCCTAACCAAATCGAGCACAGGCGAGCCCTCGACAATTTCCAAAAGGTGGGCATCGGTGGGACGGGCTATGCTCGCATAGAACTCCTCTTCGGCCACACGTATTTTTTGCTGAAAGTCTTGCTCAATCACATCGTAAAGCGGCTTACGCTCCAGCAGCGGTCGCTTTAGGGACAGAAATTGACGAACCGGTAGATAGCTGCGTTCGACCATCATGGGCATGTTGTCGGCAGAACGAAGGCGCTTGAGCTTAAAAATGCGATCACCGATACGCAATCCCATATGCTCGGCCAGATTCTTATCGGCCTCCATCTCGCAAAACTCGAGAATCGTGGTCTCGGGGTCACGACCCATCGCGCGCATCTGCTCGGTAAAGCTGTAGGACTGCATAAGATTGGTTGCCTTTGCCGAACGGTCGGTCACAAAGGTACCGCGACCGTGCTGCCGAACCACCAGTCCTAAACGCTCCAGTTCCTGCAGAGCCAGACGTACCGTAGTGCGCGAGAGACCATAGCGCTCCGAAAGTTCGCGCTCGGAAGGAATCATGTCACCGGCGCGATATTCATGGTCAATCTTTTCGGTCAGAATATCGACCAGCTGATCGTACAGCGGTTGCTTACGCGCTCCGATCGCCATCCTATCCTCCCTTTTGCTCGAATTCGGCTAACTACCCAGGGTGTTAAGCATTATCTGTCTGCCACACCCGAATCATCAAGAAAACAAAAGCCGCGCGCTCTTTCGAGCACGCGGCTTTTAACATACACATGGCTTAAGGGGTCGGGGTGTGAGCCGCGTAGGGACACACCCCTCAAGCTAGAGCCTTACCAGATGCTCGGCCAGAGACCAAGCGGGCCAGCGCCCAGGATGCCAAGGACGAAGAGCAGGAGAATGCCCTTGGTCGGGGTCCAGCTGTGCTTAGCGAACATGTAGTAAAGCAGCAGCGTAAGCATAAGCGGGACGAGCTTGGGGACGATGGTGTTGAGGGTGTCGGCAACAGAGAAGTTGACCGGATCCTCGGTGACGGTACCGTAGGTAACGGACTCCATGCCGTTGCCCAGATCGGTGACGCCGCACTCGACAGCGTTGCCGTCGGCATCGGAAGCGGTAAGGGCGTTGCCGTCCTTATCGGTCATGGCGATGGTACCGGCCTCAGCGGTCTCGGTATCGATGCCCTCCATACCGGTGAAGTTCTCGGCCTCCTTCTCGGAGACGATCACGGTAGTAGCGGAGAGGCCACGGGTGGTGCCATTGGGGATCTGGAGGTTGATCTGGGTGCCACCCATGGTGACGACCAGGCAACCGACGACGAAGACGCCCATGATGGAAGCGGCACGCGTGAAGGCCTGCATGTTGGCGGTCAGAGCGTCAATAGCGCTGGTGCCAAGCTTGTAGGACCAGTTCATGAGCCAGAAGCGCAGTGCGAACTGGACGACGTTGAAGATCACCAGGAAGATGATCGGCGCAGCGGCGTTGCCGTTGATGGCCATGTTGGAGGTGATGCCGGCCGTGATAGGCACGAGCGTCAGCCAGAACAGGGCGTCACCGATACCACCGAGCGGGCCCATTGCGGCGACGCGGACGGCGCGGATCGTGGGGATGTCAACCTTGTTCTGCTCGAGCGAAAGCACGATGCCCATAACAAAGGTGACGAGGAACGGGTGAGTGTTGAAGAACTCCAGGTTGTGGCTCATGGAAGCCGCGAGGTCGTTCTTGTTGGTGTGGATCTTCTCCAGACCGGGGATGATGGAGTAGAGCCAACCAGCGGCCTGCATACGCTCGTAGTTGAACGAGGCCTGCAGGAAGCAGGAACGCCAAGCCATCTTGTTGAGGGTCTTCTGGTCGAGCTGCGGAGCAGGAGTGAGATCCTCGTAGTGCTCCGGGATCACATACTCATTAGATGCCATCTTCGAAGTCACCTCCGTCAGAAACAGCTGCACCCTTCAGCTCGGTCTGCTGCTGGAAGTCCCAGAAAGCGATGCCGAAGCCGATGAGAGCGAGGATGAGCAGAGCAGGGGTTGCCAGAGAATCGTTGGCAACGGTGATGAGCGCGAGGCCAAAGCCCATGAGGAAGAAGCCCCACATATCGCGGTTCATCATAACCTTGAGCAGGACGGCGAAGCCGACGAAGCGCATCATGCCGCCTGCAGCGGAGAGACCGGTCTGCAGCCAAGTCGGGATGGCGGAAGCGATGGTCTGACCGATGGTGGCGCCAGCGATGAAGAACAGGGTGACGACGATAGCGAAGATCAGGCCGAGCAGAGCCATGGCGAAGTAGTTCAGACGCTCGATACCCTTGGTGTCAGCGTTGTGAGCCATGTTGTCCGCGGAGGACATGAGCGGCGACATAAGCGTGAAGACCAGGGTAACGCCGAGCTGACCAAGCAGAGCGAACGGAATGGCAAGGCCGACTGCCGCGTTGGGCTCGAGGCCCGTAGCGATAGCGAGAATGGCTGCCATGATGCCGCCGATGACGGCGTTAGGCGGCTGAGCGCCTCCGATCGGCATGTTGCCGATCGTCATGAGCTGATAGGTACCACCCACGAGAAGACCGGTGTTGAGGTCGCCAAGGATAAGACCGATGACGGCGCCGGTGACGATGGGCTGATAGAGAGACTCGAGGAAGTTGAACTGGTCGATTGCCGCGACGAACGTGACGATGAAGACCAGAGCGACCTGGATGATCGAGTATTCCATCTTGCTCCTCCTTTCAAAATGTATGTACGCACTTTGGATTTCACGTACAGAATGTCAGGGTTTCATTCCTGACAACGTGGATCACGAAGACTACGAGAAGAGCTTGCTCGTGTCCTCAACAGGCGTGCTCGGAACGCGCCTGATCTCCAACTCCACCCCCAATTCCTGCAGCTCTTTAAACGCAGCGACATCCTCGTCGTTAACTGCGACGGAGGTGGCGACTTGGCGCTTTCCTTCCGACATGTGCATGTTGCCGATGTTTACCTTCTTTATAGGCACACCGCCCTTGACGAGCGTAAGCACGTCTTCCGGTGTTTCGGCCACGATGAAGATCTTCTGGCGCGGGCTCGCCTTGCCAATGACGTCGATGGTCTTCTGCAGAGAGAAGAAACGAGTAGCGACGCCGGCGGGAGCGGCCATCTTCATGAGGTTCTGACGCATGGTGTTGGTCGACACATCGTCGTTGGCGACGAGAATGAGGTTGGAGCCCAGGGTGGAGTTCCACTGGGTAGCGACCTGACCATGGACCAGTCGGTTATCGATGCGGGTAAGAAGAATGTTGGGTTCTGCCATGTTGATCAGCTTCCTTTCGTTATTTGCTGACGACAGTTACTTGATCTCCTGAATCGCGTAACGCGAAACATCTACAACGGCGCCGGATCGGACTTTGATCTGGACCTTCTCGCCTTCGATGCCTTTGACGGTTCCGTAGATACCGCCGGCGAAAAGAACCTCCTGACCCGGCTTGAGCTCCGTGTGCAGCTCCTTGAAGTACTTCTGCTTCTTCTTCATGTTGATTTGCGACCAGATGGTGTAAATCAAGCCCATGATGACAAGCAGGCCTAAAAGGGCGACCGAGGAGCTCAGGACGCTGGCTCCGAAATCGGCCATTAGATGCCGTCCTCGTCGCCGAAGACGTCCTCCTCGTCGGAGCCGGCAACGGATGCGACCGTCTGGGCGGTGATGCCCGTCTGGCCAACGGTCACGGCCTGCTCGCCAAGCTCGGCGAGCGTGGCATTGCCGCGGAGGAACAGAAGCTCAATAACCATGGGAAGGTTGGTGCCAGTCAGAACCTCGACATTGTCGACATCCTGGGCAATCATCATCGACTGGTTGAACGGGGTACCACCGAGCAGGTCGGTAAAGACGAGCACGCCATCGCACTCCTCGCGCATGGCGGTAATAGCGGCGCGGAGATCCTCACCGTAGGAAGCAGCCTGGTCGCCCTCGAAAGGAACGACGGTAAAAGCGGGCTGGTCGCCGGCAACCATAGCAATAGCGCTTGCGAGGCCGGGTGCGAACTGTCCATGACCGGTAAGAATAAAGCCAACCATTCAAATTTCCCTTCCGAAGGTGTGTACGATCTGAGTCCGATGATGTTCGGAAGCCAACGGGCAATCGCCCTTAAAGCTTCTTGGAAAGCGTTCTTTGAGAACCAGTGGTCTCTCAACTGGTAGTAACCACGTGACGTGTTGTCACTATATCACCACAGAAGAGGTTGCTTTCGTTGATTCATACAGTAAAACGTTTTTGCACCGTTCACGGTAAAAAATCGACCGTTTACCGCTCGTTAACACTTCTACCTGCAGTTTTGAAACCATTTCGAAATGCTTTGGCAAAAGATCGGAACTATTTTTATGTCTAAACAACGCAAGGCGGCTAACAATAGCGTGTAGAAAAAATGCAGGTCATTATGAAGATTTGTGAATTGGTCTTTTTGACTTAATACCAGTTAGAACCAGTTTAGAAATTATCGGTGAACGGTAGTTTTCGACCGCTCACCGGTTACTTGCAATCGTTTGCAGTTGTTTTCCCAGATGAATTAGGGACACCCGATGAAGCACTTGCGCGATCGTGCAATCTAACCTTCCAATCTCAAATGACAGCTCCACAACGCAATAAGCCCGCTAGAACGCGTCGTTCTAGCGGGCTTATTCAGATAGTTCGGCTACGCGATCGGTAAGCTCAGGCAATCTTTACGCAAACAGACCGTAGATGCTGATGTTGGCCTTGGCGTAGAGACCGTTAGCGTACTCGGTCCACTTGGAGCTGGCGCTCGAAGCCTGCGAGGAATACTGCTGATAGGCGGTGTAATAGGCGGTCATGGCCTGCTTGTAGGTGGCGCTATCGGCCGTAAAGGCATCGTCAGCGAAGGCCTTGGCATAGGTGCTGTCGGCATCCTTCCAAGTGCCCTTTGAGCTATCCCACTCATCGCCGACAAGGTTGATGATGTAGTCGGCGTAGTCCTTGCTCGCGGTCTCCTCGTTGCCGTCAGCAGGCTCGGTCGGGGCGGTCGGCATGCTTGCAGAGCTATCGCCCACCTTCTTCTTGTAGAGCTTTTGCAGCGTCGCGGACTGACGGACGATCTGCTTGGCCTGGTCCTTGGACACGCCGTACTGCGTGGCCATGGTCTTGTAGTCCGAAGTGCCGATGGAATCCTCGGCGTACTGCTTCATTTCCTTGGAAGAAACGGTAATGCCCTCGTCCTCGGCAGCGTCCAGCAGAATCTGATTGCGCACGTAGGACAGGATGACGTCAGCAGAAGGAGCGGTGTAGTTGCCATCGCTATCCTTGACGGTGTCGAGGCTGTACTGGCTCTCGATGGCCTCACGCGCGGTGATGTCGCTCTTCTTGCCGTTGTAGCTATAGCTTGCCACGGTCGAATCGAGCTGGTCCTCGGTCAGGGTCGCCGAGCCGACGCCCTTGCCGCCAAAACCACCGTTGCCGATAAAGAAGCCGACCACGGCAGCGATCACGACGGCGACCACAAAGGCGGCAATCATCGTCTTCTTGTGCTTGGATGCGCGGTCGTCCGCGTCGGAGTCGTCGTCCTCGTCCTGCTCCTCAGGCATAAGGTTCTCGTCGGCGGCGTCCGCGGCGATCTTTGCCTCCAGGCGAGCATCCTCCTCCTCGGCCGTCGTGCCGGCGGCAATGTGCTCGGCAGACGTGCCGGCGACCAGGTCGATCTTCTCGTCCTCGTCACCGTCGGGGCCTTCGCCGCGCTCGATGATCTGGATACCGTCGATCTCGTCCTTCTCGTCCTTCTTTTGAATCAGACCCATAGTAAGTTACTCCTTGTTAGGAAACATAGTCCTCAATAGAATACGCCCGACGGAGCGCCGGGCGTATTCATTCTTAGGTTATACGCAAACACTTAAGTACTATTTAGGCGTTTGCAGCGTGCTTACCTTAGGCCAGGTGCGCGATAACGGCATCGGCAAAGGCCTGCGTGCCCACGGCCCCCTCGACGGAGCCGGTCTGAGCACGACGCACGTCACCGGTAACCTGCTCGCCCTCGTCAAGCGTGGCGGAGACGGCGGCGCGAATGCGGTTGGCGGCGTCGTTCTCGCCCAGGTGATCGAGCATCATCGCAGCAGAGAGAATCTCGGCCGTGGGGTTGGCGACATCCTGGCCAGCGATATCGGGCGCGGAGCCGTGCGTAGCCTCAAAGATTGCGCAGTCGGCACCGATGTTGGAGCCGGGTGCCATGCCCAGACCGCCCACCAGGCCGGCGCACAGGTCGCTCACGATGTCGCCGTACAGGTTGGGCAGCACCAGGACATCGAAGTCATTGGGGTTTTGGACTAGGCCCATGCAGGTGGCGTCGACGATCTTGTCGTTGAACTCGATATCGGGATAGTTGGAGGCCACCTCGCGCGCCACGCGCAGGAACAGGCCGTCGGTCGCCTTCATGATGTTGGCCTTGTGCACGGCCGTCACCTTTTTGCGGCCGCAGCGGCGGGCATACTCAAAGGCATACTCCACAATACGGCGGCTCTTGGCGATAGAGATGGGCTTGATCGAGATCGCGGAATCGGCGGCGAAGGTCTTTTGGCCCGAACGCTCGACGAGCTGCGAGAGCTCCTCGACCTCGGCAGCGCCCTCATCGAACTCGATGCCGGCGTAGAGGTCCTCGGTGTTCTCGCGCACGATGACAAGGTCCACATTGTCAAAGCGGGTCGGTACGCCCGGCAGCGTGTGCACCGGGCGCAGGTTTGCATAGGTGGAAAAGCGCTGGCGCAGCTGCACATTGATGCTGCGGAAGCCCTTGCCGATGGGGGTGGCGGTGGGGCCCTTGAGTGCCCAGCCGCACGCTTCGATCGCATCCAGCGTGCCGGGGGCGATCAGCTCGCCGCTCTCGGCGGCGTACTCGGCACCGGCGGCAAACTCCTGCCATTCAATGCCGGTGTTCAGTGCGGCGGATACCTCGCGGACGCTCTCAGCAATTTCACGGCCAATGCCGTCGCCCGGAATCAGAACTGCTTTCATAAATAGTACTTTTCCCCTTTCCCTGTCTTCCTCTGCATTTTCTGCGGTATACCTAACATACTACCCGCTTTGGGGCCGGTTGTCAATCCGCATTTTTACACAATAGGCACATTTTTGGCCGCCGGCTTAATTTTTTAAAGCATTTTCCTGAAGAATTTAGAAAAATTTTAAGTTTTTCTTGACGAATTTGCGGAAATGCTATAAAATCAATCTATCAGGCATATTGGTAGGGGGAAGCCAACAGTGGTATGTTCCTGTATAAGTATGCAAAGTATATAAAATTGGTCAAAGAGAGGGGTACGCATGATGTATTACCCGGACGTCCCGGCCCTGGAGCCGGATGAGCTTGAGCTGCTCTGCCACGAATATCTGGAACACAACGCCACCCTTGACCCGCATCTGGCGGATCAGATGGGCGTCAAGCGCGGCCTGCGCAATCTGGACGGCACCGGCGTGCTGGCCGGCATCACGAACGTTTCCAACGTTATCGGCTATGACAAAAAGGAGGACGGCACCATCGTGCCCATTCCGGGCCGCCTGGTCTACCGCGGCATCGACATTGACACGCTGGCCGCCGAGGCCGACGCCCATGACCGCTTCATGTTTGAGGAGGTCATCTGGCTATTGCTGTTCGGCTCCCTGCCCACGCAGGAGCAGTACGCCAAGTTCCGCAAGCTGCTGGAGCACCACCGCGAGCTGCCCCAGGGCTTTGCCGACGACATGATCTTAAATTCGCCGTCGCCGAACCTGATGAACAAGATGGCGCGAAGCGTGCTGGCCATGTACAGCTACGACGAGCACGCCGAGGACAACAGTCTGCCCAACATCCTGCGCCAGAGCATCAACCTGATCGCAGAGCTGCCCACGATGATGGTGAACGCCTACCAGATCAAGCGCCGCGTCTATGACCGGTCCAGCATGTACTTCCACCTGCCCACCGAGGGCCAGAGCACGGCGGAGCATATTTTGAGCACCTACCGCGCCGACCAGAAGTTCACCCACGAGGAAGCGCGTCTGCTCGACCTCTGCCTGCTCGTCCACGCGGACCACGGCGGCGGCAACTGCTCGACCTTCCCCTGCCGCGTGCTGTCCAGCTCCGGCACGGACACCTATGCGGCCATCAGCTCGGCCATCGGTGCGCTGAAAGGCCCCAAGCACGGCGGCGCGAACCTGAAGGTCATGCACCAGCTGGATTACATTCTGGAAAATGTCGAGGATCCGTCCAACGACGACGAGGTCCGCGAGTTCCTGCGCAAGATCCTCCGCAAGGAGCGCGGCGACGGCAGCGGCCTGATCTACGGCATGGGCCACGCCGTCTACACGATGAG
>OGTB01002314.1_pt1 | contig 11005 bp, 7 predicted proteins | sample 1553611 | NCBI WGS metagenome assembly OGTB01 (sample SAMEA2580032, study PRJEB22360) | human gut metagenome | biome: human gut; feature: human-associated habitat; material: faeces | place: Denmark | collected 2008/2010 | reverse complement strand
AGGTGCTGCTGGCTGCGGAAATGAACTCGTCCAATTCGCTGGCGGCCGCCATCACTGCCGCCCTGCGGGAAGAGCAGATTACGCCCGCCCGTTTGGACGGCTGCGAGATTCTGAAAGGAAAAGGGATGAAAGCCGCCTATAAAGGTATGGAGTATTGGGTGGGTAGCCATAAGCTGTTGAAGGATTATCAGGTTTACCTGTCCGACGTGCTGGGCGATATGCTGGTGGAGTATGAGTCCGAGGGAAACAGCATCGTTTACTTCGGTCGTGAGGGTGAGCTGCTCGCCATAATTGCCGTTAAAGACCAGCTGAAAGTCACTGCGCTCGGTGTGGTGAAAGAGCTCAGAGGGCAAGAACTCGATATTTGTCTGCTGACGGGCGACGGCGAACGTACCGCTTCGACCATAGCGGGGAAGCTGGGTATCATCCGCTATCTGTCCGATGCCCTGCCGGACGACAAGGAAACTTTTATCCGCGAGCTCCGGTTGCAAGGAAAGACGGTCGTTATGGTGGGCGACGGCATCAATGACGTGCAGGCGCTGGCGAGTGCGGATGTCAGTATCGCCATGGGCGGCTATGCCGACGATACGCTGACGGATGAAGCCATGATAGTGATGAAATCTTCCGATTTGCAGTCGCTGCCCAAGTTGTTCGGCCTGTCGCGCCATACGCTCCGGCTGATGCGCCAGAACTCGTTCTGGGTGATAATCTATCATCTGGCAGGCGTATTGATAGCCGCGGGCATCCTTTATCCGGTGTACGGAATACTGTTGTCGCCCATGCTGGCCGCAATAGCCATAGTGCTCTCCTGCGTAACGCTGATGAGAGGGTAGGTCAGCTGTTCCTGTATTCCAGCGGGCTCATTCCCATGTGTCTCTTGAAGTACTTGCCGAAGAACGAGGCGCTGGGGAAGTTCAGCGAGTAGGCGATTTCCTGAATGGTCATGTCGGTGGATTTCAGTTTGGCTTTTATGTCGATGATGACGACATGCGCAATGATGTCCAGCACGTTTTTCCCGGTCACCAGTTTGATGGTGGTGCTGAGGTGTTGCAGGGATATGCCCAGCTTTTCGGCATAGAACTGCGCGCGGCGTTCGGTGGTGTAGTTTTCGATAACCAGCTGTATGAACTCACGGCAGATTTCCTCTTTCCGGCTTTTAATCCTGTTTTGGGAGTCCGGACGGTTGCTGTATAACTCGTTGACGCCGTAGAGAAGCGTGTCCAGCACGTTCTGCGCCATTCGCGTTTTGGGCATGTACGGTCCAGTGGAAACGCGTGCCAGCAATGCGAAGTAGTCCCTGAAGTAAGAGGCGACGGTTTCGTTGAGCGGTATCACGGGAGCTTCTATAATCTTGGAGTACGAGCTCATGGTGGATTGGATGATGTTGACTCCGTTGAGACAATGCTCGGAGAACCCGGCAAAACCTATCCGCACCTTTTCTTTCTGTCCGTGAAACTGGATGATGGTGCCGGGAAGGAGTGTCACAAAGTCGCCTTGTTTGATTTCGGTGTCCATCAGGTTGATGGATACCGTAATGGAACCTTCGGTGCACAATGCGAAGATACATGCCTTCAGGCGGCATGATTGCTTGTATATGTTCAGAATATCTTCTGTTACATCCGTCCATGCAATCAGGTCTACGGGGAGATCGACTTGGGGAAATTCCATAAGTGTTGTCGTTTTTGGTCTGCACAAAGTTACGCTTTTTTGCTGAAAAGTATCGAAAAACTTGCAATCGGGCAGGGATTTTTTTAATTTTAATTGTTATTAAAGTTAAGAGTGTTAATCTTATAACAGATAGAACTATGAAACAATACCGCAAACTTTTCTTCCTCGGATTTATATGCGCCGCGTGGCCGGTGTCGTACGCGCAGGCGCAGGATGTGTCGGCCGGCGTTCCCGACTCATTGCTCACCATAGGATATACGGTGGGGCATACCCGTAATATATCTTCCCTTGTGGAGAGTTTCACCGGCAAACAGCTGAAAGCAGACCAGATAACCAATCCGCTGGAAGCCATCTACGGCAAAGTGCCCGGCCTTACCATACAGCGCGCTGCCAACGGTACGGCCGCTTTGGATGCCGTACGCCTGCGCGGCACTACCTCGCTGACCAGCGGCAACGACCCGCTGATTATCATCGACGGCGTATTCGGCGATATTTCGATGCTTACGTCCGTTTATCCTACGGACATAGAGAGCTTCACTATCCTGAAGGATGCTTCCGAAACGGCGCAGTACGGTTCGCGGGGTGCATCCGGCGTCATCGAGATTACGACCAAGAAAGGAGTGAAGGGTAAAACGAGGGTAAGCTATAACGGTAGTTTCGGCGTGGCATCTGTCTATAAGAGCCTGAAAATGCTGTCGGCGGATGAATTCCGCAAAGTGGCGGAGCAGACGGGCGTTTCCATTATCGACAAGGGGAACAATACCGACTTCCGGAAAGAGATACAGCAGACGGGATTCCAACAAGACCATCATATCGCTTTTTACGGCGGACGGGATGAGTCGAGCTATCGTGTGTCATTGGGCTATATGAGCCGGGAAGGGGTGATTGTCAACGAAAACATGAGGAATTTTACATCGAATATGAATATGACGCAGAGCCTGTTCGACGGTTTCATCCGGTGCGATGTCGGCATGTTCGGTTCGGTGCAGAACAACCGCAATTTGGTGGACGAGCAAAAGACTTTCTATTCGGCGGCTGCCTTTAATCCGACCTTTCCCAATCATAAAAACGGGGACGGCTCTTGGGACGGCGTGACGAACGCCAGCCAGATAACCAATCCGCTGGCATGGATGGAAGTGAAGGATAAAGAGTCCGTTTCGCGTATCAGCACGCATGCCAAGCTGTTGCTGAACTTCACGCCTGACCTGAAGATGCGGCTGTTCGGTTCGTACTCGTATAATATGGTGGAGAACTCCCAATATCTGCCTACCAGCGTATGGGCGCACGGACAGGCGTATAGAGGCGTGCGCAAGTCGGAGTCGTTGGTGGGCAATGCCATGCTGACCTACCGGAAACGCTTGAAGCGTCACTTCATTGATGCGTTGGCGCTGGCGGAAGTGCAGGAAGAGAAGTTTTCCGGCTTCTATACGACGGTCACCAATTTCAGTTCCGATTTATTCGGCTTTGATAATTTGCAGGCGGGCGCGCTGCGCCCGTGGGAAGGGACGAACTCTTATTACGAGCGTACCCGTTTGCTTTCTTTCATGGGACGTGCCAACTACACCTATGCCGACCGCTATGTGCTGACGGTGAATGCCCGTGCGGACGCCTCTTCCAAATTTGGCGACAATCATAAATGGGGCTTTTTCCCTTCGGTATCGGCGGCCTGGAATGTGACGGAAGAGGACTTCATGAAGCGGTTTCCGCTGGTCAATAATCTGAAAGTACGTGTGGGCTACGGTCTGGCGGGTAATCAGAGCGGGATAAACTCGTACACGACCTTGCGTCTGGCGCAGCCCAACGGGGTAGTACCTGTGGGCAGCGCTCCTGTGGTGTCCTTGAGCGAATTGAGAAATACGAATCCCGATTTGAAATGGGAAGTGAAGCATAACTTCAATGCCGGTTTTGATTTGGCGCTGTTTGCCAACCGGCTGCTGTTCTCGGTGAATTATTACCTCTCCAAGACTACCGACATGCTGTATATGTATAATGTCAGCGTGCCGCCGTTTACTTATAATACGCTGGTGGCAAATATCGGCTCGATGCGCAACAGCGGCGTAGAAATCGCGGTAGGGGTTACTCCCCTGAAAACGAAAGATATGGAGCTCAACATTAATGCGAACGTGTCTTTCCAACAGAACAAACTGCTTTCGTTGAGCGGCGTTTACAATGGCGAACGCATTGCGGCCGCCGAATACAAGAGCATCTCCAGCCTGGACGGCGCGGGTTTTCATGGCGGGTATAATCATATAGCTTACCAGATTGTGGGGCAACCGCTCGGCGTGTTCTATCTTCCTCATAGCACGGGGCTGGTGTCGGACGGAAACGGCGGATATAAATACGGTGTAGCCGATTTGAACGGAAACGGTATCAGTCTGGAAGACGGCGAAGACCGCTACATTGCCGGGCAGGCTGTACCCAAAGCAACGGTAGGCTCCAATATCAGTTTCCGCTACAAGGATTTCGATTTGTCGGTACAGATAAACGGGGCGTTCGGGCATAAGATATATAACGGCACTTCACTTACGTATATGAATATGGGTATCTTTCCCGACTATAACGTGATGAAAGGCGCTCCGCAAGTCAATATCAAAGACCAGACCGCAACCGACTACTGGCTGGAAAGGGGCGATTATGTGAACTTCGACTATGTAACGGCAGGCTGGAATGTTCCGTTGCGGGGTACGAAGAGGTATGTTCAGAACTTGCGTCTGACCTTTACGGTGAACAACCTTGCCACCATCACCGGCTATTCGGGGCTTTCGCCGATGATAAACAGCGCTACGGTGAACGGCACTTTGGGATTGGACGACAAACGGAACTATCCGCTTGCCCGAACCTATACATTGGGATTGAGTATTAATTTCTAAAGGAATAAGGATATGAAGAAGTATCGTATAGTATATTGGTTGGCGGCGGTGTGCTGTCTGCCTTTGTTTACTGCCTGTAACGGCTTTTTGCGTGAAGACCCTCGCGACGGAACAGACCATGCGGATGCGTACCGTACGCTGTCGGACGTATATCTCAATGCGGTGGCGTCTCTGTATAACTACGTGGGCGGTTATGCCGACAGTCAGGGATTGCAAGGTACGGGACGGGGTGTTTACGACCTGAATACGTTTACCACCGATGAGGCCATCATGCCCACCCGGGGCGGTGACTGGTACGACGGCGGCTTCTGGCAGGGATTGTATCTGCATAAGTGGGGAGTGAGCAATGATGCCGTTCAGGCTACGTGGGAGTATCTGTATAAAGTGGTGATGCTGAGCAATAAGTCGGTAGAGCAAATCCAAAAGTTCGGGGAAACTCACGATGACCCCGAACTGCCGGCCTATTTGGCCGAGGTGCGTGCTATGCGTGCCATGTACTATTATTATCTGCTGGATTTATTCGGCAGAGTGCCGCTCGTACTCTCTTCTTCCGCATCTATGAGCGATATTGTGCAGAGTGAACGGAAAACGGTTTTCGATTTTGTTGTGAAAGAACTGCAGGAAGCGGCTCCGCTATTGGCGGAAAGCCGCAGTAACCGGCCGGGCGACTATTACGGACGCATCACCCGTCCGGTAGCTTATTTCTTGCTTGCCAAGCTGGCTCTTAACGCGGAAGTGTATACGGATAATGACTGGACGGACGGTGTGCGTCCCGACGGCGGAACTATAAGCTTTACCATAGACGGGCGGCAACAGAATGCGTGGCAGGCGACAGTGACTTATTGCGACCGGATTACTGCGATGGGGTATGCGCTGGAACCCCTGTACGAAACGAATTTCGCCGTATATAATGAATCCTCGGTAGAGAATATCTTCACTATTCCGATGAACAAGACTTTATATACCAATCAGATGCAGTATCTGTTTCGTTCGCGGCACTATAATCATGCCAAAGCCTACGGGCTGAGCGGCGAGAACGGGTCGAGCGCTACGAAAGACGCGTTACGTGTGTTCGGGTACGATACGGCCGAGGTAGACCCTCGTTTTGATAAGTGTTATTTTGCCGGTGTGATGTACGATTTGAAAGGGGAGTTAATCAGGCTGGACGATGGAACCGTATTGGAGTATCATCCTTGGGAAGTGGCGGTGGATATATCGGATACGCCTTATGAAAAAACGGCAGGCGCACGCATGAAGAAATATGCCATTGATACGGACGCAACCAAGGACGGTAAATTAATGGAGAACGATATTGTTCTGTTCCGTTATGCGGATGTGCTGTTGATGAAGAGTGAAGCGAAAGTTCGCAACGGGGAAAACGGGGATGCGGAATTGGCGCAGGTACGCAGCCGAGTGGGAGCTGTTGCGCGTCCGGCAACATTGGAGAATCTGCTGGACGAAAGGTTATTGGAGTTTGCATGGGAAGGATGGCGGCGGCAGGACCTTGTGCGTTTCGGACGATTTACCCGTGCGTACAGCGATCGTCCGCAACTGGCGGGCGAGGAGAGTGGATACACCACCGTGTTTCCTATTCCGGGCAATGTGCTGAAAATGAATGAGAGGTTGCGGCAGAATAAGGGGTATTTAATGAGTGATTAGTGGTTAGTGATTAGTGGTTAGGGGTGAATGTTAACGAATTATGATTGGTGATGGATGGCCGGTGATTAAATTGGGTAATAATCGGTGATTTGAGGGTAATGGTGCGGAAATAAAGAAAAAGTAGTATATTTGTTTTATGAGACTGGAAATATCAGATTGGAAAACTGTTCCCTATGCCGCAGCATGGGACAGACAGACGGAGTGTTTCGATACGCTTGTACAAGCCAAACAAGCAGGTGGGGAGTATGTAAATCATATTGTTCTCTGTGAGCATCCGCATGTATATACGTTGGGACGCAGTGGCAAGGAAGGAAATATGTTGCTGAGTGAAGAACAGTTGCATAAAATAGGGGCGTCGCTGTATCATATAGACCGGGGTGGTGATATTACCTATCATGGGCCGGGACAACTTGTTTGTTATCCTATCTTGAATCTGGAAGAGTTCTCTTTGGGCTTGAAAGAATATGTGCATTTGCTGGAAGAAGCCGTAATTCGTGTTTGCGCTTCTTACGGGATAACTGCCGGACGTGTGGAGAAAGCTACCGGCGTATGGTTGGATGGAGATTCACCGCGTGCCCGTAAAATCTGCGCTATCGGTGTACGTAGCAGCCATTATGTTACGATGCATGGTCTGGCGCTCAATGTAAATACGGATTTACGCTATTTCAGCTATATCAATCCTTGCGGGTTTATAGATAAAGGGGTGACTTCGCTCCAAAAAGAATTGGGACGGGAAGTGCCGATGGATGAGGTGAAAGAACTGCTTTGCCGTGAGTTGAGAGGTATGCTTGGAGATAGGCAATAGAGAATATATTCTTTTTATATCATGAGGGTGTCAATCGGAGTTGCAGCATCCTTGTTTCTTTGATGTTAATATACAGGCGCACTGATGTTAACTTATAGCTTCTGATGATGTTAACTTATTGTGCATAGTGATGTTAACTTGCTATTTCCCATGATGTTAACTTCGGTGGGAGTTGTCTTGTTTTTACTTTGTGGATACAAAAAGGAATGGGGAAGAGTATGCCTGAAAGTGTTTTTTAGACGTTCGTTTGATAAACGCAAAGATATGGCAGTTTTTTGTATTGGCAAAATGTTTGATAGAAAAATGTTCCTAATAATAAATAATGATAAGTATATTGCATTGAATTTCAGTAGTATATGCAACATATGTAATCAGTTAAAATCTTCTTATTTTTAGCTTCTTGAATATGTCTTGTATAAGTCCGAAATAGGTGTTTTTTAAACGTACGATTAAAAAACGCTTTTTTGTTTCTAATACGTTCGTTTATAGTCTCTTACCAAAAGGTAATGAACAACCGCAGAGAATCTGTTGACAAGAAGAGCATAGTACTTGTCAAACTTCCCATAAAATGCTCGCAAGTGATTGAACTACAGTTTTGTAATAGTAGTTCAAAGCCCCCAAGGAATACCTTTTTCTAAGTAAAATTAGCAAGAATAGAAATGGATAAAGAGACCGAAGTTTGGTTTGCCATGCGTGCTACATACCGCAGGGAGCTTGAAGCTATGCATCTTCTCGAAAAGGCAAATCTTGGCTGTTTCATTCCCATGCAATATAAGATAAGTATCCGTAGGGGCAGGAAAGTCCGTGCTTTGGTTCCTGTCATCCGTAATCTGGTTTTTGTCCACGCACGTCCTTCCGAAGTGCAGCGATTTAAGTCTCAAATTACTTATTTGCAATATATTACTGATACCCGTAGCGGTCAGAAAATAATCATTCCCGACCATGATATGCAGCGTTTCATAGCCGTCGCCGGTACCTACAATGACCATCTTCTCTATTTCCAGCCCGAAGAACTGAATCTCTCCAAAGGTACGAAAGTCCGTATCACCGGTGGCGACTTCGAGGGTCAAGAAGGTGTTTTTCTAAAGGTAAAAGGTGCCCGTGATCGTCGTGTAGTGATTGCTATACAAGGTATCATCGCCGTTGCCATGGCGACCATCCATCCAGACCTCATCGAAGTAATCAAATAATCGTCGATAATCAATGATTAGTCATTGGTGATAAAATCATAACTCTGAAATCATAAATCAAAATAGCATGTCTCTTTTAGAAGAAGCACTCCTCCTTCAGCGTGCCGCGCACGATCTGATGTATTTGGGTATGGACGGCAGTCCTATCTATAGCGATGACTTGTCTCGTCGTAACAGCGAAGTCTATCGCTTGACCACAACTTTGTATAATTCTGGCACTTGGGGCACCACGGTGGAGGAGCAGGCAAATGTATGTCTTGCGCTCTTGAAGGGGTATAGTGCCTCGTTCATTGACCATGGTGAAAAACAGCAGCATGTGCAGGAGGTATTGAGGCGTTGCTGGGATACCCTTGATTCCCTTCCTTCCTCTTTGTTGAAACTCCGTTTGCTTACGGCTTGTTATGGAGAGGTTTTCGATGAGCCTTTGGCCGACGAGGGCCGTTCTATCATTGCTTCTTGGAGTGTTGCATCACTGACTGCCGAGCAGCAGGAAGCAGTTGATGAGTTTCTGAATGTGGTGGATAATCCTTATCCATGGGAGGAAATGGAATAAAAATGTATAAATAGAATTTCTCTTTGAAGAAAAAACGTATATTTGCATATAGCTTCTAAAAAAGAGAAATAAGATGGAACAGATGCGTAAACTGCCGATTGGTATACAGACTTTTGAAAAGCTGCGTGAAGAAAATTATCTTTATGTAGACAAAACAGCAATGGTCTATAAGATAGCATCCAATTCCACTCCCTATTTTTTGAGCCGTCCTCGCCGTTTCGGTAAGAGTTTGCTTATATCTACCTTCGAAGCTTACTTTCAAGGACGTAAAGATTTGTTTCACGGACTTGCCATCGAAAAACTGGAAACCCGGTGGGAGGAATATCCTGTATTGCATCTGGACTTGAATGCCCGTAAATATGAAACAGCCGGAGATTTGGTAGCCATGCTTAATCAATATCTGGAAAAGTGGGAATTGAAATATGGTGCGGAAAAGCAGGAGCGTAGTCCCGAAGAGCGCTTTGCCTATGTGATAGAGCAGGCGTATGCCCAGACGGGTAAGCAAGTGGTAGTGTTGATTGATGAATATGATAAGCCTTTGCTTCAAGCTCTTTCGGATGAAAAGCTAACGGAAGAATATCGTCGGATATTGAAAGCCTTTTATGGGGTACTGAAAAGTGCCGACCGTTATCTCCGCTTTGTTTTTTTGACGGGTGTGACGAAGTTTGCGCAGATTAGCGTGTTCAGTGATTTAAATCAGTTGCAGGACATCAGTACATGGCCCGACTATTCTTCTTTATGTGGTATTACTAAGGAAGAACTGCTCACAACGTTTACTCCGGAGATAGAACGTTTGGGTGTTTCCAATGGGATGGACTTCGATACAACTTTGGAGCGGATGACGAAGCTGTATGACGGTTATCATTTTTACCCTCATTGTGAAGGGGTTTTTAATCCTTTCAGTGTGTTGAATGCATGCAAGTCGAAGATTTTGGATAATTTCTGGTTTCAGACCGGTACTCCTACCTATTTGGTAAATTTATTGAAAGAGAGTGATTATGATTTGCGCCTTCTGATTGAGGGAGTTGAAGTGACGGCTTCCGCCTTTTTTGAGTATCGTGCGGAAGTAAAGAATCCGCTTCCCATGATTTATCAAAGTGGTTATCTGACCATCAAAGACTACGATAGGGATGTTTTATTGTACACTTTGGGTTTTCCCAATGATGAGGTACGCTATGGTTTCTTGAATTTCTTGGTTCCTTATTATACAGGAGTGACTGATGATGAAACCGGTTTCCACATAGCCAAGTTTATGCGTGAACTCCGTTCCGGTGATGTGGATGCATTCATGGAACGCCTGCAAGTATTCTTTGCAGGCATTCCCTACGAACTGAGCAACAATACCGAACGCCACTATCAGGCCATCTTTTATGTCGTCTTCACTTTGCTGGGTCAATTCGTACAGGCGGAAGTGCGCAGTGCGCGTGGTCGTGCCGATGCCGTGGTGCAGACAAAAGATGCCGTTTACGTCTTTGAGTTCAAGCTGAACGGCAGTGCCGAAGATGCCTTGAAGCAAATTGATGAGAGAGGTTATCTGATTCCTTATGTGCTGGATGGCAGGCGGCTGGTGAAAGTGGGGGTGAACTTCAGCAAGGAGACACGGAATGTGGAGAGGTATATTGTGGAATAACTCTTTAGCACTCATGCCTCGGCAAACTTCCTTTCCTATGAACGATAGGAATCCAAACTAATAATACTTAAAACTCAAGTCCTTTTTTGATATTCTTTATGTAAGCAGTCAAAAAATGGCTATTGATTGCTTTCCTTGCGGAAAAATGTTTTGAGATGGTTTATTATGCAGAACCGGGTAAAAAGCCCGGGTGGGGTTATTTCCCTTCTGAAAGCCATCCGGAGGTAGTAACCAATTTTGAAGGCACTAGGGCCACTCCTGAATTTCTGCAGGCTATTGCCTATGAAGTTTATGTAAAGAATGTGACTTTTGGTCTTCTTCACCAATGGCTGACAGATATGGGCATGACCATTTCTAAAAACACGTTGCGCAACTGGCTTAAGAAAGGTAAGACATACCTGGACGAACTGGTTTGTGTATTGAAGTCTATAGCTTTGGAAAAAGATTCGATTGTGAACTGCGACGAGACCTGGTGTAAAGTGCGTAAATACGATCACTATAAGAAGTGCTACATTTGGGTTCTGGTCAACAAGGCCCGGAAAACAGCCATTTTCTTCTATGAGAATGGCTCGCGTGGTCGTGATGTACTTACAGACTTTTTGGGCGATGCAGAATTGAAGAGTATAATGT
>OGTB01002310.1_pt1 | contig 11018 bp, 7 predicted proteins | sample 1553611 | NCBI WGS metagenome assembly OGTB01 (sample SAMEA2580032, study PRJEB22360) | human gut metagenome | biome: human gut; feature: human-associated habitat; material: faeces | place: Denmark | collected 2008/2010 | reverse complement strand
CAAGTATTCGTTCCCTTTTTTGCCTAAGTGGCTCAAGTACAGTTTACCATTTACAGCTTTGGTATTTGGCAGTATCATCCTTTGGTTTGATAATCGGCATGGTCATTCATAAATTGATTCTTAAAAAGTAGAAAGAGCAAAACTTTCAAAGGCTACCCAGTCAAAAAGATTGGATAGCCTTTATTTATGTTTTCTAAAATTAAAGTTGAATATCTGCCTTAGCCAATAACTATGGGCTTAGAGGTAAGCGTAAAACGAAGCCGCGTATAAAAGGCCGCCATCTCAAGGAGCTTTTGCTCACCGAGATGGCGGTCTTTTATTTATGAGACATATAGCATTCTTCCGGGGCATTTGTGGGAAGCAGGCTTTCAGCCCATGCTTTGTTAGTTTCGCTCAGCTGCGGCGCGTTTTGCAGGAGCCATAGCAGATAACGGTACGGATCTAAGCCGTTCTCCTTCGCCGTTTCAATCAGGCTGTAGATCACGCTGCTGGCCTGAGCGCCGCCCGGCGTGTTGGCAAACAGCCAGTTCTTCCTGCCCATCACAAAGGGCTTGATGCTGCGCTCGGCACGGTTGTTGCTCAGCTCCAGACGACCATCCTCCAGGTATCTCGTTAAGTACGGCCACTGCTCCAGCAGGTAGTGGATGGCCTTCCCCAGCGCGGATTTCGGCGCGGTCTTCGCCTGCATCTCATTTGCCCATGACAACAACGCGTCTAAAACAGGTTTCTCCTGTTCCAGCCGCTTTTTATATCGCTCCTCCGGCGGCAGCTCTGCCAATTCCTGCTCCAGCTTGAAAAGCCGGGAACAATAGCATTCGCCCATGGCCGCGGGAGACTCCTTCCGTTTCTCTTGCGGCAGAGTGCTCAGTGCCTCGTCAAATTTTCGCCGCGCATGTGCCCAGCAGCCCACCACACGAATGTTGCCCGGCAGCTTATGATACCCCTGGTATCCGTCCGCGTGCAGCCAGCCCGAGAAGCCTTTCAGGAAAGCCTCTGCATGCTCCGCTTTTCGGGTGGGCTGGTACTCATACAGCACAATGGTCTGTTTCGCGCAGCCGCTGGTGCGGTACAGCCACATGTAGGACTTGCTGGTGGAAGAACGTCCCGGCTCCTTCAGCACCTGCAAGGTCGTCTCATCCGCGTGCAGCACCGGTTCCCTGCAAAGCTGCTTATGCAGCAAATCATAGACCGACTGCAGCCACTTCTCCGAAGCCTTCAACAGCCAGTTGGCCATCGTCTGCCGGGACAGCTTCAAGCCCTGACGATTGAATTCCTGTTCCAGCCGGTACAGCGGCGAGTACATGACAAACTTCTGTGCTGCCAGATACGCCACTGCCTCCGCAGAGGCAAAGCTGCCGGGCAGCAGCGCAGGCTCTTTCGCTGCCTTCACAATGTTGGCCTCGCCGGTCTCCTGCTCGCAGTTCTTGCAGGCGTAGGTGTAGTATACGTCCTCGCGGATCCAGAACTCCGCCGGCTTTATCTGCAGCGTCCGGCGCACATCCTTGCCGATCTCAACCAACTCGCTGCCGCAGGCACGGCAGATCCGTTCATTCTCCGGCAGACGGTGCTCTACCACCTCGGTACGAGTCCCCTCCGGAACGACGTCCAGCACATTGCCGGACTGCCGCTTGCGCTCGTGTGCCTTCACAGCAACAGGCTTTTCCGCGGCGGCTTTGGTTCCGGAAACATAGGCTTCCGCCTCATTGTAAGTAAAGCTCAGCTGCTCCATGACCATCTGCTCCGCCTGCTCCGAAGAACGGCCGAACAGCTTCTTTTTGGACAGCTTCAGCTGCTCCAGCAGCCACTCATTCTGCAGTGTCAGGCTGGTAATGACCTGTGCCTGCTCCTGTTCCCGGGCAGCAAACCTTGCTTCCAGTCTTGCATGCGCCTCTTCCAACTTGGCGCTCTTTGCTTCCAACTGCGCATTTTCCTGCTGCAACCGCTCATATTCCGCACAGGAAATGGTGACCATTTCTTCCGTGTTGCTTGTCTGCATTTCTCTGTTTTCCATGCAAATATTATACCACAGAGCGCGGCAAAAAGCCAGTATTTTCAATGGTTTTCAGCCACTTTTCTCTGCTCAGACTGCGCTCAATCCTGTCACCGGACGGTGGGCTTTCGGCTGCTCAATTTTTAGACCTTCCATGAGCCAGCGGTACTGCTGCGGCGTTAGCGTCTTTACCTCGGATTCCGAGCGCGGCCATTGATACGCACCCTGTTCCAGCCGCTTGTACAGCAGGATGAAGCCGTCCTTTTCCCAGTACAAGCCCTTGATACGGTCTCGCCGCCGCCCGCAGAACAGGAACAGTGTGTTGGTGAATGGATCCAGTTCAAACTGCTGCTGGACGAGGCGCGCCAGACCGTCTATGCCTTTGCGCAGGTCTGTGTAGCCGCAGGCGATATAGACTTTATCTGCGCCGGTGAAATCATTCAGCATAGGCGCAGAAGCTCCACCAGCATTTTCAGCTGTTCCGTATCGCACCCGGGATAAATATCCAGACTGGCGTTTCCAATATGCAGTGTGGCGGAACGTTCCGCAACGTTGCGTGGTACCCGTTTCGGTGCCGGAAGCTCTGCAAACCTGACGGCCGACACACTCGAGCACGGCTCTGTTTCAGCCAAAGCCAGCAATTCCCGTTCCCAACGGTAATAGGTTGTTGCATTGATTTCTTCTTGTCTGCACCACGCCCGCACTGACAGGCCGCTGCTGCGGCATTCCTGTATTCGTGCTGACCACTCCTGCAGCTTTACACGGTGTTTCAACTCTGCGCTTGTCATCCTGACACCCCCACAATACAATAGTAGCGGAACGTTTCGCAACGTCCCGTTACTATTGTCTCATGCCTGTCCAGCCGCTGCTTGCTTTTACGGTTACGCTTAGAGGTTTAGTGAGCCAGGCAAATCGCTCCAATCGCCGTATCCACAGATTTATACTCTGTAACAGTTTTTCAAATAGGTTTTGGAATCTCCGTTCAATATCAAATCAGCATATCCAATCGGGTCATTGTAAATCAGATAATCCAGTTCCGACCTCTGATACATATTGTCGGCAACCTCGTTCTCAACCGCAATCGTATCAATCGCAATCATACTACCATCAAAGAATTTCAGTTCCACACAAGCGGTATCCATGTTAAACTTACAAGAAATCAATCTATCCATAAGAAACCTCCATTTTACGGGATGTTATATCATCCCAAAATATTTGAATGCTTCTCGGATTGCTTTCTCTTTTTCCGGTGGACACAGAGGCTGTCTGGAATCTTCGGACTTCGGCAGATTGTAGTTCTTACCAACCTCAATCCCACATTTCCGCTTAATCTGTGAGATATACAGGTTTGATACCTTTAATCCGCTATGTTCCAGTACATAGTCCTTGATCTGCGTGTAGGTTGCCCCATCTTGAAATTCGGACATATCCATATCTTCTAAAGAGAACTCAACCCGAATCTTTTTCGAGTCGACCTCACCCTTGGAAAGCAAAACAACCGTCTCCACATGTTCCGTCCCCGGAAACATATCCACCGGCGTTGCCCATTCCGCCCGATACCCGCCGTCCACCAGCACGCGCAAGTCCCTTGCGAGGGTCTCCGGGTTGCAGGAAACGTACACAACCCGCTTTGGTTTCAGCATCAGCAGACTTTGCAGGAACTTCTGGTCGCTGCCGGCACGGGGCGGGTCCATCATCACCACGTCAGGCGCGTTTCCCTCCTTGGCGAGCTTCTGCATGAAGCGCCCTGCGTCGTCGCAGAGGAAGCGCGCGTTCTCCACGCCGTTGCGGCGGGCGTTCTCCTTCGCATCGCGGATGGCGTCGGCATTCAGCTCCACGCCGATGAGCTGCTTGCAGCCGTCCGACGCGCATAAGCCAATCGTACCCGTACCACAGTATGCGTCCAGCAGGGTTTCTGCGCCTGTCAGCTGCGCCGCGTCAATCGCCGTTCGGTAGAGGAGTTCGCATTGCTTCGCGTTCACCTGATAAAAGCTCTGCGGACTGATGCGGAAGCGCTTTCCGCACAGTTCATCCTCCATGTACCCCTCGCCATAGAGGGTAATTTCCTTCGTGCCCAGCACCATGCTGGTTTCGCGCTGATTGCAGTTCAGCACGACGGTCGTGATTTCCGGGTGGCGCTGAATCAGCTCCTGCACAAATGCCTTTTTGCCCGGAAATTCAAGGCTCGTTGCCACCAGCACGACCATAATCTGCCCCGTCACATGCCCCGTGCGGATGAGGATATGGCGTAGGAAGCCGCGGTGCGTGTACTCGTTGTAGATGCGCAGCTTGTAGGCAGGCAGCATCGCGACGATGGTCTGGATGATGCGGTCAGCGCGGCGATCCTCAATCAGGCAGTGCCGCACGGGCACGACGCGGTGCGTCCCCATGGCGTAGACGCCGCTGATGGGCTTGCCCGCCTTGTCCACCGACAGCACGGCATGAACCTTGTTGCGGTAGTGGAACGGGTCGTCCATGCCCAGAATCGGGCGGACTTCGCAAATTCCGTCCAGCAGTTCCGCCACGCGCTGCTGCTTCCATTGCAGCTGCTCCGCGTAGGACAGGCGGGTCAGCTGGCATCCGCCGCATTTCGCCGCGACGGGACAGTTCCAGCGGATTTCTCGCGCCGAACGCGGGGAAGTCGAATGCTCCTTCAGCGGATTCGGACGCGTTTCCTGCATTCGGCGGGTGGTCAGGTGCTTCGGTCGGCGGAAATTGCTCATCGTGTATGTGCTCCTTCATTCTCTGTGGGTTCGCTCCATTATAACACGCTTCTCCCTGCCGCTTCAAGTCTTGTTTTCCATCTTTTCATTTTCGCGCGACTATGCTACAATAGAAGAAACAATCTTCCGTGAGGCGATTTCGATGCTGTTTTCTTCCTCCCCCATCCGTCGTCGGACGTTCTCCTGTATGCGCGGTAATTTGACCATCCGCGGCACAGAGTACCGTCCGAATAGCGAAAAACTCCCGATTGCCATTGTCTGCCACGGTTTTATGGCAAATCAGCAGACCGTCCGGCAGTACACGAGGTTGCTGGCGAAAATTGGTTACTGTGCGTACTGTTTCGACTTCTGCGGCGGCAGCGTTCCACCCTTGGTGCGGAGTGACGGCGCGACGACGGACATGTCGGTGCTGACCGAGGTGCAGGATTTGGAAGCTGTCATTCGCTATGCGCAGTCGCTTCCCTATACCAGCGATACGCTGCTGCTGATGGGCTGTTCGCAGGGCGGGATGGTGTCCGCGCTGACCGCTGCGAAGCATCCGGATGCAGTGGACAGGCTCGTGCTGTTCTACCCGGCCTTCTGCATCCCCGACGACGCGCGCGCGGGGCACATGATGATGGCGCACTTCGACCCTCAAAATCTGCCGGAGAAGATTCACTGCGGGCCGATGCCGCTGGGGCGCTGCTATCCCGAAGCCGTCATGCACATGGACGTTTTCCGCGAAATCACGCCGTACACCGGGCGGGTGCTGATTGTCCACGGCACGGCGGACGGCATCGTCAAGCCGGATTATGCGAAAAAGGCGGCGGAAGCGTATGCGAACGCAGAACTGCACTTGATTGACGGCGGAGCGCATGGGTTTAACCGCCGCCATGATACGGAGGCGATTCGCTATTTAACGGACTTTGCCGCTTTGTAAGGGGGATTTTATGACCACCGTCGAAATCTGGGGCGCACGCGCCGGGCAGACGCAGTCCCGCCTGTTTGAAGAAATCCGCCAATGCCGTGAAGCTGGTCAGCGTGTCCTGCTGCTCGTGCCGGAGCAGTACACGCTGCAAGCCGAGCGGGAACTGGTGGAGCAGCTGAATTTGCCGGGGCTGCTGGATTTGGATGTACTGTCGCCGCGCAGGCTGGGGCGGCGTATCCGAGAGAGCGCTGGCCATTCGCCCAAAGCCGCGCTGGACGAAAGCGGGCGGCGGATGGCGCTGGCGCAGGCACTTTCCCTGAAGCAGGAGGAACTGCACTATTATCGCCGCGTCGCGCTGTCACCCGGGCTGCCGGAGAAGCTGTCCACGCTGCTGATGGACTTCCAGCGCACGGGGCTGTCAAGCGAAGAATTTGCCGCCTATGCGGAGGAGCTGCCATCCGGCGCACTGAAGGCAAAAGCGCATGATTTGCTGCTGCTTTGGCAGACGTATGACGTGCTGATTGCCGAGCGCTTTCAGGATGAGCCGACGCAGCAGTTTGAGCTGGTGGAACGGCTGCCGGAAAGCGGGCTGATGCGCGATGCCGCCGTGTTTGTCTACCAGTTTGACATGCTGCCAACGCCGCTGTGCGTCCTGTTGGCGACCGCTGCGCCAGAGTGTACCCGCATGGTCGTTGCGTTCACGATGGACAAGGACACTGCAAGCGACGGGCACGTTTTCGCCTCCCAGCGCAGGAGTGCGGCGGAGCTGACCGGATGGCTGCGTCAGCGCGGCATTCCCGTGCAGTGGAAGTGGCTGCCAAGCGAACCCGACGGGCGCGACGAAGCCCTCCGCCACCTCGAAGCGCACCTGTTCGCCCGTGACGGCGTGGTGTACCCCGGCGACGCGTCCGCCCTGACGATCCATGCCGCCGCAAACCCGTATGCCGAAGCTGCTTTCGCCGCGCAGACGCTGCAAAGCTGGCACGAGCGCGGCATTCCGTGGCAGTATATGGCGGTCGCGCTGGCAGATGCGCAGAGTATGGCCGGCATCCTCGCCGTCACGCTGCAAAGCGCGGGGGTTCCCTGCTATCAGGCGCGGAAGGACAGTGCGGCGCGGCACGGCTTGAGTCGGATGCTCGTCGGCGCACTGCGTTGCATCTCCGGCGGATTTCTCCGCGCGGATGTGCTGCAAGTGGCAAAAAGCGGCTTTTCTTCCCTGACCCGCGACGAAACCGATTCGCTGGAGAACTACGCCATCACGCACGGCATCAACCGCGCCAAGTGGCTGCGTCCGTTCCCTTATGGCGACGACGCGGCGGATATGGACGAACTGCGCGTCCGGCTGATTTCGCCTGTGGAGACCCTTCGGGATGCGCTCCGCCGCGCAAAAACAGCGGGGGATTCCGTCGAGGCGATTTTCCGCTTCTTGGAGGATACCAATGCGTATGACCGCCTGATGGCGCGCGAGGAAGCGCTGCTTTCGCGCGGGATGGCGGCGGAAGCAACGCAGAATCGGCAGGTATGGACAATCCTGATGACGCTGCTTGATCAGCTGTATGCACTGCTGAGCACGCAAAAGGCAAATCAGCGGGATTTGGCACGGTTCGTGGAATCCGGCCTGACAGGCGCGTCGATTTCGTCCCTGCCGCCGCAGCCGGACACGGTGATGATCGGCGAAGCGGGACATTTGATGACCGGGCGGATTGATGCGCTGCTCGTCATGGGAATGCAGGACGGCGCGCTGGGCAGTACGGCGGATTCGCTCCTGTCCGAGACGGAGCGGCGCACGCTGTGCGACTTGGCGCAGCGCGCGATTGGTCTTACGCAGCAGGAGACGTGCGCCCTTCGGCAGTCGGACTTCTACCGTACACTATCCCTCCCCCGGCGCTTTCTGACCGTCACCTGTTCGCAGGGCGGGCAGGACGGCACGGCTTTTCGTCCGGCGGGGCTGCTGGAGGACATGACGCAGCTGTTCCCACATATGGTGGTATCCGGCGGCGTGCTGGCAAACGACGTCGCACCGCTCTCCCCCGCCATGGCGCTGGATGCACTGCCGCACCACCTGCGGCAAGCTGTCGACACCGACACGCCGCTTCCGGAGCAATGGGCGAACGTCCTGCGCTGGCTGTATTTCGACCCGGAGTGGCACAGCCGCTGTCAGGCCGTGCTGGATGCGCTGAACCGCCACGGCACGGCAATTTTCCTCTCCCGCGACCACACGCGGCGGCTCTTCACGCAGGACAAGGTGTCCATCAGCCGCTTGGAGGGCTTCGCGCAGTGCCCGTATCGGCACTTTGTGAACTACGGCTTGAAGCCCGTCATCCGCCGCGAGTACGAGTTCGACCCGGCGGATGTGGGCGATTTCTACCATGCCGCGATGGAGGGGTACGCCGCCCTTGCGCTGAAGGAGCCGGATTTTCCGGATTTGCCGGACGAAAAAATCCACGCGTTGATGGATACGGTGCTGCTGCCGCTGACGACCGCGTGGGCAGATGGTCCGCTGAATGAAACGCCGTCCCTGCGCCTGCAGGGCGAGAAGTACCGCCGAACGGTGCACCGCGCCGCGTGGATGTTCACGCATCACGCACAGCACAGCCGCTTCCGCACCGTCGGCGAGGAAGTTGTGTTTGGCGAGGAGGACGGGCTGCCCCCGGTGGTGCTGACGCTGCATGATGGACGGAAAATCGCCCTGCGCGGCAAAATCGACCGCATCGACCGCTGGGAGGGCGACGAGGGCGTGTATCTGCTCGTATCCGACTACAAGAGCAGCCACCGCGACATTGACCCGACGCGCCTATGGTACGGGCTTCAATTGCAGCTGCTGCTGTATCTGCAAGCCGCGTGCGAGGGGCTGGACGGCAATCCGGCGGGCGCATTCTACTTCACGATTCAAGACCCGATGGTAGATACGGCGGATGTAAAGGAATCCGCGGAAAAGGCGATTGCGAAAAAGCTGCACCTGAAAGGCATTGTGCTGGCGGATGTGAACGTGGTGGAAGCGCTGGATTCCAATCCGGGATATTCGTTCACGAAAATCTTTAATGCGGATAGCAGCGTCGCTTCCTCGTCTGATGGCTACACGTCGGAGGAAATGGCAGCGCTGCTTGCCCACGCCAAGAAGATGGCGGCGGAGCTGGCCGACCGCATCCGCAGCGGCGAAATCACCCCGTCCCCCGCCGTCATCAGAGACTGGAACGCCTGCCAGTGGTGCGACTGCGCCGGAGTCTGCAAGCTCGACACGTCCATCCCCGGTCATGAAAAACGTGAACTTCCGCCGCTGAAGAAGCAGGATTTATTGACCCTCATGGCGAATGATACAGATGCACCCGGCAATGAGGAGGACACGTCACCGTAAAAGCGGTGAATTTTTCTCCCGAACACAAAGGAAATTCATCAGAGGCATTGCATCCGGGCGCAAAATGGTTTATAATAGTGATACGAAACTCTCACTCACAAGGAGGCGTTTACCCATGATTCAGATTATCGCAGGCAAGAAGGGCTCCGGCAAGACCAAGCGGCTGATTGACATGACCAACAACGCGGTCAAGACCAGCTCCGGCAACGTCGTTTTCCTCGACAAGAACGACAGCTATATGTACGAAGTGGACCGTGCGGTTCGTTTCGTCAACGTCGAAGAGTACAGCGTTTCCAGCGCGGAAATGTTCCTCGGCTTCCTCGGCGGCATGCTCGCCAGCAACTACGACGTCAAGACCGTCTTCATCGACGCGTTCCTCAAGCTGATCAAGATTGACCTCGCCGACGCGAAGTGGTTCTTCGACAGCCTCGAAAAGTACGCGCAGAAGCATGATGTGACGTTCGTGCTGTCCGTCAGCGCCGATCCCGAAGCGCTGCCCGACTTCTGCAAGGGCTACATCATCTAATTGGAACAGCCCACGAGGGCGGCGGAGCATGTAAGCCGCCGCCCTTTTGGTATTTTGCGCGCAGGGGGCAAGTGGGGCAAGGGGGGCGAGTGCAGGCTTCTCCTGTTTTCATTGTCCCTTGTCGTTCCCGCAGGAGCGAACCCCCTGCAACATTGTCACCTATTATAATAGGTAGGAACCCAGCAACCGCAAGCAAAAACTCGGCAAGAACCCTTTCTTGCCCTCAACCCAGCAGGCATCGCCCTGCGGATAGGAGCGTGATTTCTATGTCATTCATTTCCACCCGCGGCGGCGCCTGCGTCACGGCGTCCCAAGCCATCCTGCGCGGTCTTGCGCCCGATGGCGGTCTGTATGTCCCGGCGGTGTTCCCGCAGATGACGCTGGCAGACATTGCCGCGCTGACCAAGCTCGACTACCGCGCCCGCGCGCTGACCATCCTCCGGGGCTATCTTGATGATTTCAATGCGCAGGAACTGGCAGACGCAATTGCCAGCGCCTACGAAGCCGCCAAGTTCGATGACGCCGCGATTGCGCCCACGAAAAAGCTCGACAGCAACACCCATGTGCTGGAACTCTTCCACGGACCGACGCTCGCGTTTAAGGATATGGCGCTGCAGCTGCTGCCGCACCTGACGACGCTCTTCGCCAAGAAGAACGGCGAAAACCGCGAAGTGGCAATCCTCGTCGCAACCAGCGGCGACACGGGCAAGGCGGCACTCGAAGGCTTCAAGGACGTGCCGGGAACATCCTGCACCGTCTTTTACCCGACTGACGGCGTCAGCGACGTGCAGAAGCTGCAAATGACCACCACCGGCGGCGAAAACACGCACGTCATCGCCCTGAACGGCAATTTCGACGATGCGCAGTCCGGCGTGAAGGCGCTGTTCTCCTCCGCGGATTTCCATCAGCAGGTGAACGCGCGCGGCAAGGTGCTTTCCTCCGCCAACTCGATTAACTTCGGCCGCCTCGTGCCGCAGATTGTCTATTATTTCTCCGCCTATGCCGATTTGCTGAACGCGGGCGCGATTGCGCTGGGCGACGAGGTGAATTTCGTCGTGCCGACGGGCAATTTCGGCAATATCCTCGCGGGCTACTACGCGCGGAGCATGGGGCTGCCGGTCAAGAAGCTCATCTGCGCCTCCAACAGCAACAACGTGCTCACGGACTTTTTGGCCACCGGCACCTATGACAAAAACCGCCCCTTCCATACCACCATGTCGCCCTCTATGGACATCCTGGTCTCCAGCAATTTAGAGCGTCTCCTCTTCGCCCTGTCGGGCCAAAACGACCAGGAGGTGGCCGGCTATATGAAGCAGCTGGGGGAGAAGGGATGCTATACCGTCTCCGAGGAGATCAAGGCCAAGCTCCAGGCGGATTTCTACGGCGGCTTCTGCGACGAGGCCAAGACCAGCGCCATCATCGCCCAGGTCTGGAAGAAGCATCACTATCTCATTGACCCCCACACGGCGGTGGCTTATGGGGTGATGCAGGACTACCGGGAGGCAACCGGAGACGAC
>OGTB01002301.1_pt1 | contig 11071 bp, 9 predicted proteins | sample 1553611 | NCBI WGS metagenome assembly OGTB01 (sample SAMEA2580032, study PRJEB22360) | human gut metagenome | biome: human gut; feature: human-associated habitat; material: faeces | place: Denmark | collected 2008/2010 | reverse complement strand
CATCAAGGCGTGATGTTCCGTTCGCCGCGGGCGTTCGTGGCTTCTTCACTAACTCTCAAGTCACAGAACAATTAAAATTATCCATAAGCATTTTGCACACTTCATTCTGTGGTGAAAATGCACAAAAACAATATCGCAGATTTGACGACAATATACAAACTTCCGATAAATTTCAGGAAATCTCTTGCAACCGATTCGTGAATGTGCTATCTTCTAATTACAGCAACGGAAACGTTACCGGGAACAATACCGATACCGATTCCGAAACAGTAACGGGGACATACAAAAATTATGAAGTCACCCGTACAAACATAAAGGAGAGGTAAGATTATGAAGAAGAAATTGGCAAGCGTATTACTTTGTGCAGTAATGGCAGCCTCTATGCTGACCGGTTGTGGAAACTCCGGTGATGCAGCAGCTACCACCCCTGCTACCGACAGCAAGACAGATGTAGCAACCACCGAGGCTGTTGAAACGACAGCAGCTGCAGACGGATCTGTATACTACCTGAACTTCAAACCTGAAGTTGACGAAGTATGGCAGAAGCTGGCTAAGGAATATACCGAGGAGACCGGTGTTCCTGTAAAGGTTGTAACCGCAGCAAGTGGTACTTATGAGCAGACCCTGATGTCTGAGATCGCTAACAAGGAAGCACCTACCCTGTTCCAGATCAACGGACCTATCGGTTATCAGAACTGGAAAGACTACTGTGCAGACTTAAAGGATACAGACCTGTACAGCTGGTTAATGGATAAGAGCCTGGCAATCACCGGCGAAGACGGTGGTGTATACGGAATCCCTTACGTAGTAGAGGGTTATGGTATCATTTATAACGACGCTATCATGCAGAAGTACTTCGCACTGGATGGCGCTAAGGCAGCAAGCATGGATGAGATCAACAACTTCGCTAAGTTAAAAGAGGTTGTAGAAGATATGCAGGCTAAGAAAGATGAGCTGGGCATTGAAGGCGTATTCGCTTCCACATCCCTGACTCCCGGTGAAGACTGGAGATGGCAGACTCATCTGGCTAACATCCCTGTATACTACGAGTTCAAGGACAAGGGTATCACCGATACCGATAACCTGGAGTTCACTTACTCCGATAACTTCAAGAACATTTTCGATCTGTACATCAACAACTCCTGCACAGCACCCGGCCTGCTGGGAAGCAAGTCTGTAGACGACTCCATGGCTGAGTTCGCTCTGGGTCAGGCAGCAATGGTACAGAACGGTAACTGGGGTTGGAGCCAGATCAATGGCGTAGAAGGTAACACCGTTAAGGCTGAGGATGTTAAGTTCCTTCCTATCTATACAGGAGTTGAAGGTGAAGAGAACCAGGGACTGTGCACCGGTACTGAGAACTTCTTCTGCATCAACAAGGAAGCTTCTGCTGAGGATCAGGCAGCATCTATCGCATTCGTTGAATGGCTGTTCTCTTCTGAGACCGGTAAGGCAGCAGTAACCAACGACCTTGGATTCATCGCTCCTTTCAATACCTTTAGCGATGACGAAAAGCCCACCGATCCTCTGGCACAGGAAGTTCTTCGTTACATGGCAGATACCTCCAAGACATCTGTATCATGGAACTTCACTTCCTTCCCTAGCCAGCAGTTCAAGGATGACTTCGGCGCAGCTCTTCTGGAGTATGCTTCCGGTTCCATCGACTGGGATACTGTAAAGACAACCGTAGTTGAAAGATGGGCAGCTGAAAAGGCCGCAACCGCAGCTAACTAAGCTCCATCGACAAAAAGACAATAACTTAATCCATCTTATATAACTTCAGACACAGGGGGCGGTGGTGGTACCACGGCCCCTGTGTTTGTAAAAAAGGAGACAGGCTTATGCAAAAGACATTAAAAAGATATTTTCCCATTTTTGTACTGCCTACCCTGATCGCGTTTTCCTTTGCTTTTATCATACCGTTTGTCATGGGCGTATATCTGTCCTTTTGCAAATTTAAGACAATTACAAACGCGCAATTTTTAGGCTTAGATAATTACATTAAAATTTTTGCTGACAAAGATTTTGTCAACGCATTTGGATTTACTCTAAAATTCTCCGTAGTGTCCATTGTCACCATTAATGTGTTTGCCTTCATTTTGGCACTGGCATTGACGAGAAAGATCAAAGGAACCAACCTGTTCCGTACAGTATTTTTCATGCCGAACCTGATCGGCGGTATCATTTTGGGATATATCTGGCAGCAGATGATCAACGCAGTATTGTTAAAATACGAGACAACACTGGTGGCGAATCCGACCTATGGATTCTGGGGTCTGATCATTCTGATGAACTGGCAGATGATCGGTTATATGATGATCATTTATGTAGCCGGACTGCAGAATGTACCTACGGATCTGATCGAAGCAGCAGAGATCGATGGAGCTACTTCGTTACAGACATTATTCAAAGTGAAAATTCCGATGGTTATGCCATCTATTACCATATGTTTGTTCCTCACCGTGTCCAACAGCTTTAAGCTGTTCGACCAGAACCTTGCATTGACGGCTGGAGCACCCAGCAAAAAGACAGCTATGCTGGCTCTGGATATCTACAATACCTTCTATGGCAGAAGCGGATTTGAAGGTGTTGGTCAGGCCAAAGCAGTGCTGTTCTTCATTGTAGTGGCAGTCATTGCCCTGGGACAGCTGGTACTTACCAGACGTAAGGAGGTAGAACAATAATGACTAAGAAAAAAACTTCCAATGTAATCATTTTTTGTATCCTGTGTGTGTTGGTAGTTGCATTTTTGACACCTATTTTCTTCGTGCTGATCAACTCCTTTAAAGGAAAACTGTTCATCAGTAACAATCCTTTCGCACTGCCTACCGCAGAGACTTTTGCAGGGCTTACCAACTATGTGAACGGTATTGAAAAAACAGGTTTCTTCACAGCCTTCGGATGGTCTGCTTTTATCACGGTATTTTCTGTGGCAGCGATCATTCTGTTTACTTCCATGACCGCTTATTACCTGACCAGAGTAAAAACCGGTGTGACCAACGTATTGTATTATATGTTTGTATTTTCCATGATCGTACCTTTCCAGATGGTTATGTTCACGATGTCTAAGCTGGCGAATATGACTCACTTAAATAACCCTCCCGGAATGGTGCTTCTGTATCTGGGCTTCGGATCTGGTCTGTCCGTATTTATGTTCTGCGGATTTATCAAATCTATTCCGTTAGACATCGAAGAGGCAGCCATGATCGACGGCTGTAATCCGCTGCAGACTTTCTTCGGCGTCGTAATGCCGATCCTGAAGCCGACTGCTATCACAGTAGCGATTCTGAACGCTATGTGGATCTGGAACGACTATTTGCTGCCCTATCTGGTAATTGGTCTGAGTACTAATTATAAAACCATCCCGGTTGTAGTACAATATCTGGTAGGCTCTTACGGTGCAAAGGATCTGGGTGCCATGATGGCACTGTTGGTATTGTCTGTTATCCCTATCATCGTCTTCTATCTGACCTGTCAGAAGTACATCATCGAAGGCGTGGTAGCCGGAGCAGTTAAGGGTTAAACGAAAAAGTTACAACGGGAGATTTATGTTATGAGAAAAAGTGGAATCCTGCTGCCGGTGAGCAGTCTGCCTTCCAAATACGGAATCGGCTGCTTTTCCAAAGAAGCATACAAATTTATTGACAGATTAAAAGAAGCCGGTCAGGCATACTGGCAGATCCTGCCGTTAGGTCCGACCAGCTATGGAGATTCTCCTTACCAGTCCTTCTCCACCTTTGCAGGGAATCCTTATTTCATCGATCCTGAGGATCTGGTGGCGAGAGGCTATGTGACCGCTGAGCAGTGCAATGCTTATGATTTCGGTACCGACATTCATTCCGTGGACTACGGTAAAATCTACAAGAGTCGCTTCCGCCTGCTAAAAGAAGCGTTTGATAATAGTCATATTGAAGAAGATGCAAGATTTCAGGAGTTTGTACAGAAGAATGCATACTGGCTGGAGGATTATGCATTATATATGGCAGTCAAGGACGGCTTCCGTGGTATCTGTTGGGCAGCCTGGGAGGATGATATCAAACTGAGAACTCCTGCGGCTATGGACAAATATCGCAGAAAATATGCGAGAGAGATCGCTTTTTACCAGTTCCAGCAGTATCTGTTCCAGGTACAGTGGGAGAAACTAAAGACCTATGCCAACGATAACGGCATCAAGATTATCGGGGATATTCCCATTTATGTGGCATTTGACAGCTCAGATGCCTGGGCGAACCCGGAGCTGTTCCAGTTTGACGAGGATTGTGAGCCGGTAGCAGTAGCGGGATGCCCTCCCGATGCATTTTCTGCCACCGGACAGCTGTGGGGCAATCCTCTGTATAACTGGGAACATCACAAAGAGACCGGTTATGCCTGGTGGATGCAGCGGCTGGCAGCCTGCTTTGAGCGCTATGATGTGGTACGTATCGATCATTTCCGTGGATTCGATGCTTATTATGCGATTCCCTATGGGGAACCCACTGCGGAGCACGGTCACTGGGAACAGGGTCCGGGATACGATATTTTCCGTGCCATGAAGGAAAAATTGGGAGAAAAAGAAGTTATTGCAGAAGACCTTGGCTTTTTAACACCATCTGTGATAGAATTAGTGAAGAAATCCGGTTATCCAGGTATGAAAATTTTGCAGTTTGCTTTTGATTCCCGTGAGGAAAGTGATTATTTGCCGCATAATTATACACATAATTGCGTGGTATATACAGGAACTCATGATAATGATACTGTGATGGGGTGGTATGACACCTTGAAGGGAGCTGACAAAAAGCTCTGTGACGACTATCTGCGTCTGAAAAATGCGGACGGAGAGCCGATTCCCAGAGAGCAGATTCCCTGGGAATTCGTGCGTGCCGCAATGTCCAGCGTAGCGGATATGGCGATCATTCCCATGCAGGATTATCTCGGTTTGGGATCGGAGGCCCGCATCAACATTCCTTCCACACTTGGCACCAACTGGATGTGGAGAATGGGGAACGGAGATTTTACAAAGGAGCTTGCAGGGCGGATCCGCAGCATGACGAAGCTGTACGGCAGATAAGTCTGTAGGCTTAGAAAGGTTTGCATTCCATGGAGGAAATCACGATCAGAGACATTGCCAGAATCTGCGGTGTCGGCGTCAGCACGGTATCCCGTGCCATAAATAACCACCCGGACATCAATCCTGAGACCAAAGAAACGATCATGCGGGTGATCAAAGAGAATAACTACGTACCCAACAACAGTGCCAGAAACCTGAAGCGTCAGGATGCCAAGGCAATTGCAGTACTGGTCAAAGGTATTAATAACTCTTTCTTCAGCCAGATGATCAAGGTATTGGAAGAAGAGATCAAGGAAAAGTCCTACTCCATGGTTTTGCAGCATGTCGATTATGACGATGATGAAGTGGAGGTGGCACTGAAGCTTGTAAAGGAAAAAAGGCTTCGGGGCATTATTTTTCTCGGTGGTTATCTGGTTCACAGCGAGGAAAAACTGGCACAGCTTCATGTACCGTTTATCTTGAGTACTACCGGAATGCTGCCAAAGGGATTCAGCCGTAATACCTATTCTTCCGTGACCGTGGATGATACCAAAGAAAGCTACAAGATGGTGGACTATCTGTGTAAGAATGGGCATAAGGATATTGCGATCGTCTGTGCCCGCAAAACGGATGCTTCCATCGGTAAGTTGCGTTTGGAAGGCTATAAAAAGGCGTTGAAGGATAACGGAATAGAAGTAAGGGAAGAACTGATCCTGCCCATGAGGAGTGACCTTGAGGATTACTCCCTGGAGAATGGCTACATGGTGACGAAGGAATTCCTGGAGAAGCAGATTCCGTGCACGGCGATCTTCGCAATCTCCGATATGCTGGCAATCGGTGCTGGAAAAGCATTGTCTGATGCCGGATACAGGGTACCGGAAGATATTTCCCTGACAGGCTTTGATGGTGTGGAAATCGGGAAATATGTTATCCCGTCATTGACGACTTTAAAACAGCCGGTAGACAGCATGGCGAGAGAGACCGCCCGGATTCTGTTTGACATTATCGGGAAAAAAGCGAAACACCAGCACTGTGTATTCGACGGAGAACTGGTGATCCGGGATTCTACGATATCGAGGACGTAAGAAAGAGTCATACAGTCCCTATGGGGACGAAGGGAATGCTGTATGGAAATACATGGTTTTAACAAGACAACTTTATTAGATTATCCGGAACATATTGCAGCCACTGTTTTTACAGGAGGCTGCAATTTTCGCTGTCCGTTCTGTCACAATGGGGAACTGGTACTGGATCCTGCGGGTCAGCCCTCCGTCTCAGAAGAGGAAGTGCTGTCCTACCTGAAGAAAAGACAGGGGATCCTCCAGGGCGTCTGCGTCACCGGCGGAGAGCCGACTCTGCAGAGGGACCTTCGCAAGTTCCTGCAAAAGATCAAGGAACTGGAGTATCCCATTAAGCTGGATACCAACGGGTATATGCCAGGAGTATTGTGGGAATTGTTACAGGAGCACCTGATCGATTATGTGGCGATGGATATTAAGGCTTCCAGGGATAATTATGCCCGGGCGGCGGGACTGCCACATATGGATATCTCTCGCATTGAGGAGAGTATCGGTATCCTGAAAAGCAGCGGAATTCCCTATGAATTCCGAACTACTGTGGTAAAAGGGATTCATACCGTGGGAGAATTTAAGGAGATCGGCAGATGGATCGAAGGGTGTCCTGCATACTACTTGCAGAGTTATCAGGAGAATGATAAATGCCTGTACCGGATGACACAGACAGCAGAAAGCAATGCTGATAAGCCGGGCGATGCGGAACTGTTCGGTGCTTTCTCGCGGGAGGAACTGGAACAGATGGCGGAACTTGTCCGAAAATATGTGGGGAAAGTTGTGTTGCGGGGCGTGGTCGGGACATGATGCCATTATGATGCAATGGTTGTATATACTGGCATTAGGAGGTAAATAAAATGAAAAAGAAATTATTAGCAGCATTACTTACAGGACTATTGTTTACATGCACTGCATGCGGAAGTCTGGAATCTCCGGTGATCCCGGAGGTGACCGGCACCCCAATTGAGAACGTGGAGGAAAGCGTGCAGGAAAATGCAGAGGCGGAGACTGCATCGCAACAGGAGACGCAGACCGAGACTGCTGCAACCGGCAAAGTGGAGATTACCACAGAGGATTTTGAAGGCAGCAGTGATCCGGAAAATGCGGAAAGAAAATACACCTATACCTATCAAATGCCGACGATCACGATAGAAGGTAATGAAGAAGCGCAGGACAAGATCCAAAAGGATTTGAACGCGTATGTGGAAACTTTTTTGGATAGTATCAACAATAGTGATTTCGGTACAGTTTATGAGGGCGAGATGTCGGGAGTGACAAGCTATGAAGAGCTTTCATTTCAGGTGATCCGTGCAGATGACAAGGTGATCAGCGTGGTATGGGGCAATGAGGGCTATAATCAGGGAGCACATGGTTGGTACATACAGGATTACAGAAACTATTATACGCAGACAGGAGAAAAAATTACCTTTGACAGTCTCGGAAACGGCTTCCGTGACAAAGCACTGGAACTGGTGACGAAAAAAGCTGCCGAGATGCAGGCGACGGATGACTGCTTCTTCCCTGATTATGAGAAGAGTATTAAACTGGTAGTGTTAGATGGTACGGAAAATATGGATACTATCTATCAGGAAATCTATGGTGCGGACATTGCAGGTACCGGCAATGGTCCGGCAAGCCCGACCTTCAGCATTACGGGAGATGGATTCGTCTTTGAATCCGGGCAGTATGTACTGCAGCCGTATGCAGTGGGGATTATAGATTTTGAAATCCCGGCAAGTGATTTCGGGGATGCTCTGGCAGCAGATATTTTTAAACAAAATATCCGATAAAACACTCCAAAACGTCCTGCTGCGAGAAAATGGAGGGAATTTTTATGCTTACATCACTGGGACTGATTTTTTTGCTGGGACTTCTTATGGCAGCAATCTGCCAGAAGATTCACCTGCCACGCATTATCGGAATGCTGTTTACCGGAATTTCCAATACAAAACCCCGACAGTTATCATAACTGCCGGGGTTTTAAGGAGGATAGAAATCGTTTTGAAAGGAATTAGCCCATCGTAATAACTACGTTGTACTCTTCCTTGCCCTTTTCGTAAGGGATGATGTGTCCGTCAACAGCCTTGCCATCTACGGTCATGGATACCACACCCTTCTCCACGTTCTGAGGATTCTTCACCTGAATGTGATAGGTGCCCTCACGGAACTTACGGGTGATGGAGAAATCGCCGAAGCCCTTAGGAATACAAGGATCTACGGATAATCCCTGATGGGTAGGATATACACCCAGGATGTACTGGGAGATATTTACGAAAGTCCATGCCGCGGTACCGGTCAGCCAGCTGTTTTTCGCTTCGCCGTGGAATTTTGCATCCTTACCGGCTACCATCTGGGAGTATACATAAGGCTCGGTACGATGGATCTCGCTGATATCCTCAATGTATGCGGGACAGGTCTTACGGTAGATTTCGAAGGCTCTGTCACCTCTGCCCAGAACAGTTTCTGCGATGGATACCCAGGGATTGTTGTGGCAGAAGATACCGGCATTCTCCTTGTATCCGGGGGGATAAGAGGATACTTCACCAAGTTCGAGGTGATACTCCGTGTATGCAGGTTGTAAGATCATGACACCATACTTGGTATCCAGTCTTTCTTTTACGGAATTCAGTGCCTTCTCGGCAAGCCCTTCCTTTACACCGACACCGGCGAGTACACAGAAGCCCTGAGGCTCGATGTAGATCTGACCTTCGCGACATTCCTTGGAACCTACCTTGTGGCTGTAAGCATCGTAAGCACGAACGAACCAGTCGCCGTCCCAGCCATCCTTCAGGATCGCATCGTACATTGCCTGTACTTCCTTGCGTGCGCGGGCAGCTTCATTGGCATCACCCATCAGCTCGCACAGCTGGGCATATTCTTCGCCGTATTTTACGAACATACCGGCAATGAATACGGATTCTGCCACGGGTCCTTCACTGGGACCGAAGGTTTGGAAGGACTCTCCGGGATGAGCGGAGAAACAGTTCAGGTTCAGACAGTCATTCCAGTCGGCGCGGCCGATGAGCGGAATGCCATGGGGGCCCTTATGCGTAATGGTGAAGTTCACTGAACGGCGCAAGTGCTCAAGTAGCGGCTGTTCGGAGCCCTCGACGTTGTTGAACGGCACCGGTTCGGTCAGAATGCTCACGTCGCCGGTTTCGGCGAGATACGCGTACACGCCGGCCACGAGCCACAGCGGATCATCATTGAAGCCGCCACCGATGTCCGCATTGCCCTTCTTGGTGAGCGGCTGGTACTGGTGCCATGCGGAACCGTCCTCCATTTGGGTGGAGGCGATGTCGATGATGCGCTCGCGTGCGCGTTCCGGAATGAGATGCACGAAGCCAAGCAGGTCCTGGTTGGAATCGCGGAAGCCCATGCCGCGTCCCATGCCCGACTCGTAGTAGGAGGCGGAACGGGACATATTGAACGTGACCATGCACTGGTACTGGTGCCAGATGTTGACCATACGGTCGAGCTTTTCGTCGCCGGAATCGACGCTGTAGGTGGTCAGCAGTTCGGACCAGTAGGAGTTGAGCTCCTTCAAGGCGGCTTCGACCTGTTCGACGGTGGCGAAACGGCGGAACAGCTCATGGGCCGGCTTCTTGTTTATGATGCCGACCTTGGCCGGATCGTTCGGATCCTCCCATTTCTGGTCCTTGGCCACTTCGATATAGCCCAGCATGAACACGAGCGATGCGGTTTCGCCCGGCTGGAGTTCCAGACGCACGCGGTTGGCGGCGATCGGGAACCAGCCGTGCGCCACGGAATCGTGAGCCTTGCCTTCGGCGATGACCTGCGGGGTGTCCCAGCCGTTGAACTGGCCGAGGAACTCGTCGCGGCTGGTGTCGAAACCGACGACGGGCGCGTTGACGCCGTAGAACGCGTAATGGTTGCGGCGCTCCTTGAATTCGGTCTTGTGGTACAGCAGCGTGGCATCGGTTTCGCGTTCGATCTCCACCTCGCCGGTGGACAGGTTGCGCTGGAAGTTGGACGAGTCGTCCACGGCATTCCACAGGCACCATTCCACGGAGCCGGTCACGTCGATGACGGCCGGCTCGTCGGTGGTGTTCGTCACGTCGAGCCGATTGATTTCCGCATTGGTGTGCAGCGGCACGAAGGCGGTGAGCTTGGATTCGATGCCTCGCTTGGAAGCTTCGAACACGGTGTAGCCGATGCCTTGACGGCACTTGTAGGAATCAAGCGGGGTCTTGCACGGAAGGAAGGTCGGCGACCAGGTTTCGACCGGCTTGGCATCGGCGGAATCGGAGTCCATCAGGCTCAGGTAATAGCAGCGGGAGCCGTTGTCTGCCGGCACGTTGTTATACCGGTAGCGGGGGATGCGGCGTAGTTTGGCGTCCTTGTAGAAGCTGTAGCCGCCGCCGGTGTTGGAAATCAGCGAGAAGAAGTCCTCGTTGCCAAGGTAGTTGATCCACGGCAGGGGAGTCGCCGGGGTTTCAATCACGTATTCCTTTGCGGCATCATCGAAATGACCGTAGCGCATGGGTGTCCTTTCGTCGGTGAAATGGCTGTGACGAGGTGTACTGTATGGGTATATCGTCCATTGATTTAATTAATAGGTTAGTACGTTATTTATAAACTTATAAATAACGATTTGCTGGCGTGTTGCCGTCGGTCTTCCAATGGTCATCTGTCGACGCTGCCGCAATCGGGCAGAGGTCGGGGTATACTTCCTCCCGTTGCCCTCGTAGCTCAGTTGGTTAGAGCAGCACCCTTATAAGGTGTTTGTCCTGGGTTCAAGTCCCAGCGAGGGCACATGCGGACCTGCCGGAAGCGGCGGGTCCTTTGCATATCCGCGGATTGCAGTCCGTACGCCCTGCGTGTGACGGCGCATACCGTGTCCCGGCCATCGCCTACACTCCATAAGGTTATCCGGTTCACGCCTTGCCATCGGGGCAATGCGACCCGGGTCCCCCGAATCTCTAGGAGACAAACTATGAAGCAGGGTATCCAT
>OGTB01002300.1_pt1 | contig 11080 bp, 8 predicted proteins | sample 1553611 | NCBI WGS metagenome assembly OGTB01 (sample SAMEA2580032, study PRJEB22360) | human gut metagenome | biome: human gut; feature: human-associated habitat; material: faeces | place: Denmark | collected 2008/2010 | reverse complement strand
CCGCCACCGAAGCCGACAAGCACGCCAGCGGCTCCCGTGCGCATCAAATGCAACGCAGCCGTGTAGTTGGCCGCGCCGCCAACAATGACGGGGACATCTAGGTCATAGATGAATTTCTTAAGGTTCAGGGGCTCATGGTCCTTGGAGACATGCTCCGCCGACACCACGGTGCCACGAATGACAAACAGATCGACACCGGCCTCAAGCACGGTGGAATAATAATCCTGCGTACGCTGCGGAGACAGCGCGCCGGCTACGGTGACGCCGGCATCACGAATCTCATGCAGACGTTCGACGATGAGTTCCGGCTTGATCGGCTCAGCGTAAATCTGCTGGATGCGTTCGGTGGCCTTGTCCGCAGGCAGCTGCGCGATTTCGTCCAGCAGCGGCTGGGGATCGTCATAGCGGGTCCACAATCCTTCTAGGTCAAGCACGCCAAGCGCGCCCATCTTGCCCATGGCGATGGCCGTGGCCGGGCTGGTCACGGAATCCATCGGGGCGCCGATGACCGGCACGTCGAATTCATAGGCGTCGACCTGCCAAGAGGTGGACACATCCTGAGGATCACGGGTACGACGGGAGGGAACGATGGAGACATCGTCCAGCGAATAGGCCAGACGGCCCTTCTTGCCCAAACCGATTTCAATTTCCTGAGACATGGTTTCAAGGCTAATGCTCAGCTATGACAGTGCCTTCGCGCGTGTCCCCACGGTTTTGGACATTTCCATACGGAATTAACACACATGTAATAAGACGGAACCCATCACCTTCAATTCCGACAGGGAGGACAAACCATGGCCAAAATCAAGGTCGAAGGCAAAGTCGTCGAACTCGACGGCGACGAGATGACCCGTGTCATCTGGAAAGACATCAAGAACCGTCTGATCCTGCCGTACCTCGACGTGGATTTGGATTATTACGATCTGGGCATCGAAAACCGCGACGCCACCGACGATCAGGTGACCGTCGACGCGGCGAAGGCCATCCAGCGCGAACATGTCGGCGTCAAATGCGCCACCATCACCCCGGACGAGGCACGCGTCAAGGAGTTCGGCCTCAAGAAGATGTGGAAGTCCCCCAATGGTACCATCCGCAACATTCTCGGCGGCACCATCTTCCGCGAGCCGATCGTCATGAGCAATGTGCCTCGCCTGGTCCCGGGATGGACCAAGCCGATCGTCGTGGCACGTCACGCCTTCGGAGACCAGTACAAAGCCACTGATTTCAAGGTTCCGGGAGCCGGCACCCTCACCGTAACCTTCACTCCGGAAGACGGCTCCGAGCCGATTGAGCACGTCGTTTACAATTATGGCCCTGACGGCGGAGTTGCCCAGGTGCAATACAACGTGAACGATTCCATCCGAGGTTTCGCACGCGCCTGCTTCAACTATGGTCTGATGCGCGGCTATCCGGTGTACCTGTCCACCAAGAACACGATTCTCAAGGCGTACGACGGCCAGTTCAAGGATACGTTCGCCGAGGTGTTCGAAAACGAATACAAGGACAAGTACGAGGCGGCTGGCCTGACCTACGAGCACCGACTCATTGATGACATGGTGGCAAGCTCCCTCAAGTGGCATGGCGGCTATATCTGGGCTTGCAAGAACTACGATGGCGACGTGCAGTCGGATTCCGTCGCACAGGGATTCGGCTCCCTTGGCCTAATGACCTCCGTGCTGATGACTCCCGACGGGCAGACCGTCGAAGCCGAAGCCGCGCACGGCACCGTGACCCGCCATTATCGCCGTTGGCAGAAGGGTGAAAAGACCTCGACCAATCCGATCGCCTCCATCTTCGCATGGACCGGCGGTCTGAAGCATCGCGCCGACCTTGACAACACTCCGGAAGTCAAGCATTTCGCCGAAACTTTGGAGAAAGTCATCATCTCCACCGTCGAAGGCGGACAGATGACCAAGGATCTGGCCATGCTCATCGGACCGGACCAGCCTTGGCTCGATACCGAGGGTTTCATGAACGCCCTCGACGAGAATCTGGCAAAGTCTCTGGCAGAGTAATCTATCTGAGCTGTCGAAAGCCCGTATGCGCAATCACACACGCGTACGGGCTTTTTGACGTCCGGATATTACAATCGATGGTCAGTATAAGGAACGTCTATTCTTCCGCAAAGGACATGGCATGATTCTGCATCGCACAATCCCGGCGAAACGTCTGCTCGCTCTGCTGGCATCGGTCTGCATGGCAACAGCCATGGGGGCCTGCTCGCCCAACGGTGATTCGCAATCGCAGCAACAGCCGTCATCACAATCCAGCGCAACAGCCGATGCCGGCAATGTGGCGATTTTCGCTCCGACAGACAGCATCACCATCTCTCAACAGACGCCATTGAGCAAATGGGAAAAACTCGTTCCCGAAATCGTGTCCTCGTTGAAACGGACCGGTGTCAAAAGCGGCGACATCACCGTGAAAACCGCTTCGAACCTCGACAAACAAAGTCAAAGCGTCCAAGACTATGTGGTGAATCACATCAACGGGACCGAGCATTCGTCCACGAAAGCCAAAACCACCTTGGTGGTGGCGCCTGTCGCCGAGATGCCGGAATCCGACAGGCAATACGGCGACTATGCACGGCATGATATCACGTGGAACTCCGACGCGTCGGATGAGGACGAACAGGATTATGCGCAATCAGCGCAACGGCTGGTTTCGGCGTTGCAGCTTGCGCAGAATGAAGGAATGAAGGTCGTTCTGATCTCCAATACGCTTCAAGGGTATGCGCCGGACGTGTACGTGCCGATGACCACGGCCGAGCAGATTGGAGAACTGCAAGCCAAAGAGCTCGTCAACAAGCTCGAGCTCGACAAGGCATCGTCCGATGCCCCCAAGCAAATCGAGGTACTACTCCCCTACGACGCGGCCGACGGACATGATGCCAAAACGGACACGTCCTTCGCCCAGAACATGTTCAAAGGCATCTGGAAAGTGCTCGAACCGTATTTCAAGGACGGCAAAGCGGCATCTCCTTCCGAGACGCTCACCGCTTCGACCACCAAGGATGACTGGCGGTCCGTGGCATTCGATTCGTCAAAAGCCGAACAAATCAAATCGGTGCTTGCCGAACGTCTCGACGCGGACAAGGACGATTCGCACCCTGTCCACCTTGATGGCGTCATCTCCTGCAACGACTATGTGGCGAAGAACATCGCCGACGAGTTGGACAAACTCGGCTACACAGGTTCCTCAGCCGATATCAACCCTTCCATCTCAATCTCCGGCATCGTGGACAGCATCACGGGCAAAAAAGACCTGAAACGGCAGGCAGTGCCTGACCCTGCGAAGACGTCGTCATCGGATGACGACAGCGATTCCGATAACAAGGAAAACGCAAAATGGCCGATCATCACCGGCTATGGGGCCTATATCAGTTCCATGCCGAACATCGTCAACGGCAAGCAATGGATGACCGCCATGGAGAACCGCAAGGCGTTGGCCGATGACATCGCGCAGACATGCGTGCGACTGAACACTTCGGGCAAACTTTCCAAACTCGGTTTCATCCGTTCCGCAACGGTCGAGGGGAAGAAAATTACGACCATCCATGAGGAGACATTGGCGATCAGCGCCGACAATCTCAAGAAAACGCTGATTGAACCCGGCTACATTTCGCTGGCGGATGCGGGCCTATGATTCTTCCGGGATTCTTCCGGGATTCTTCCGGATATGGTGGGGGCCGATGGCATCACTCGGATGTCACCGGCCCCCACCATATTTCGAACATCATTCGGCGTGAGCCGCCGGCTTCCTCGGCACGTAGATGACCTTGTCGATCAACGTCCGGTAATGTTCAACCACTGCCTGCCTGCGGGCCTTCATGCTCGGCGTGACCAAACCGTTCTCCTCAGTGAACTCGTCGGGAACGATTTCGAACTTGCGGATTGATTCGGCACGTGAGGCGAGCTCATTGGCTTTGTTGACGGCACGCTCTACTTCCGCACGCACAATGGGATTCTTCGAGGCTTCATCCAAATCAGCGACCTGTTCCGCTCCCTTGGATTCCAGCCATAGGTTCGTCTCCGCCAAATCAAGGGAGATGATTGCGGCGATGAATGGCTTGCGATCGCCGATCATGACGCATTGGCTCACCACCGGCGAAGTCATGATGGATGCTTCCATCTCGCATGGGGAGACGTTCTTGCCGCCTGCGGTGATGATGAGATCCTTCTTACGCCCGACGATGGAAACGAAGCCGTCATCATCAATGGAGCCGAGATCACCGGTATGCAGCCATCCATCGACAATTTGCTGCTTGGTAACGTCAGGATTGTTGTGGTATCCGGCGCATACGGCAGGGCTCTTTATGCACAGCTCCCCTTCTTCGTCGACCCCCATGGTCACGCCTTGCAGAGGCAAGCCGATGGTGCCGATCTTGTAGCCTTCGGTCGGATTGACGCTCGAGGGGGCGCACGTTTCGGTCATGCCGTAGCCTTCCAATAGCGGCAGACCGACACCGTTGAAGAAATGCGCGATAGAGGAATCAAGCGGCGCTCCGCCGGAGACCGCATACTCGACGTGGCCGCCGAACACTTCCATGATTGACGAATACACCAGCTTGTTGTACAGGGCATGTTTTGCGTTCAGCGCGAGTGGAATGCTCCCACCGGACTGCTGAGCATGCGACCAATCGCATGCCGTCTGGGTGGCGTCAGCGAAAACACGTCCCTTGAAACCGGCTCCGGCCTTCTGCGAGGCCGCATTGTAGATCTTTTCGAAAATCCGCGGCACGGCGAGGATGAACGTCGGTTTGAACGCCTTGAAATCGGCGAGAATGGTCTTCAGATTGCTGGACAGACCGAGTGAAACGTTTCCGGCAAAGCAGAAGAACTGCATGTATCGGGCGAATACATGGGCGAGCGGCAGGAACAGCAGCAGTCGACGATTCGGTTTCATGGCGATGTCCGGCATGGAGTTGACGCCGGAATAGGTGATGAACACGAAATTGGCATGCGTCAGTTCAACGCCCTTCGGGGTGCCAGTGGATCCCGACGTATATACGATGGTGGCTAGATCGGAGCCTTTGACCGTTTGTTCACGTTCAAGGAATTCGGCGTCGGAGACCGCGCGGCCGTATTCGATGATCGTGTCAATTGCACCAAGTCCGATGACGTACACGTCGCCAAGATCCGGGCACTGATCACGGACGGATTCGATTTTGTCGCGCTGGAAATCATCCTCAGCGAACGCCATCTTGACATTGGCATCATTGAAAATCATCTTCACCTGCGCCGGCGAATTCGTTTCATAGACCGGAACGGTAAGGGCGCCGATGGACATGATGGCCACATCAAGCGCGGTCCACTGCCAGCAGGTATGCGCGATAATGGATACCGAATCTCCAGGCATTACGCCACGAGCGATAAGTCCTTTGGCGAGGGCGACGACCTTGTTTTTGAACTCCGCAGCGGTGAACGCCGCCCATTCGCCCTGAGCGTTCTTGTATTCGACAAGATTGTCGTCAGGAGTGCGTTCCACACGCTCCTCAAGTACTGAGAAGATGTTTTTGTCCGAGTCAATTCCCTGTTCCAAAGGGCGCGTGTATTCCTTGATCATAAGCTTCTCGCTCCTCGAAATCTAATGTACAGACAGCATTATAGCCGGAATACCGCACTTTTTCTTTAAGGCCACGACCCCAGGACAACGACAACACCCGTGGATATGGCCGTTACAACGGTTTCAGTTCAACCCGCATCGACCTCACTCTGCCCGACGGATCCGCATAATCACGTCCTCCGCTCTTGAGGCCCCAATGCAGGCATCCATCGGCGCAATGTTCCGAGCCACCTTCAACACGAGCGAAACGCTCCCCCTTGGCGATGACGGCCCCGACCGGTCGCGTAGTGACCGCGGGTTCAAACGTCGACGTCAGGCTTCCCGTTTCCGCACCGTGGCGAAGCGTTACCACGGATTTGCCCGCCACTTTGCCACTGAAGGCGACCACACCATCCGCGGGCGCGATGATGGCGTCTTGCGGCCGTGCACGCAAATCCAAACCGCGATGCCCAGGCAACCATTGTTTAGCCGGCGCATCATATTCGCCGATTACTTGCGCGTGCTCCAAAGGCCACTGCATTGATGTGCGGCATGCCGCTTGTGCGACTTCATGCGCCACGTCATCAGCCGATTGCGCGTATGCCGACGCCGTAGGTTGCGCGCAGCATATCGTGAACGCGATGTTCGCCAATACGCATACGGCCATCGCCGCGGCGCACCGGTGCCGGTTGCGCTTGTCAATGTCATCGGACATCTTATTGTGTCGAACACGACGACGGTATTCCCATTTGTTCATGAGGCCTCCTGTGGTCCGCGTCTCTATCGGGGAATCGATATCATGGCACGTTCGAAGACCGCCCGTCGACTTGGAACGACCTTGTGGTCGGAGAACAACACTTATCCACAGATGCCGGGCGTGTCGCGCCATGACATGCCAAAACGCCACCGAACGTGGCATACGATGGGACGCATGAGTGACAACACTACGCAACGCAAGGCATTGCAGCAGTTGGAGAGCGAGCCGTCCGAGGAACGCATCGCCTACTACCGCAAGCCATTCATGGTGCTATGGGCCGCCATTCAGGAGGCTTCAAGCGAGCTGCAGGACGATTACACGCTTTCACCCGAATTGTCCCAGTTATGGGTTGGCGAGCAAATACGGCAGATTTCGGATTCGCTAGTGGATCGGCTCGCGGAAATCGCCGTGGCGCATGGCGAGTCAAAATCGAATGTGGCACGTGCGGCCAACGCAAGTCCCGACAACGTCATACGTCGCTTCCCTCGACTCAAGGCTGATGCGGCACACGACCGCACACTCATTGACGACGTGCTCGATTCGTTGGAATAGCAGCGAAAAGTTCTTATGGAAACAAAAAAGCCCTTGGAAAACCAAGGGCTAAAAAGCTCCTGCGACTGGGCTTGAACCAGTGACCGTTCGATTAACAGTCGAATGCTCTGCCAACTGAGCTACGCAGGAATATGTTCCGGAGTACCCGAAACTGCGCTCCTGCGACTGGGCTTGAACCAGTGACCGTCCGATTAACAGTCGGATGCTCTGCCAACTGAGCTACGCAGGAATGTTCCCACCGGAAGACTTGGCTTCCGTGCACAAGTCACATATATTACACGAATCAGCCATTTACGCAAATCATACGTATCACAGCGTGTCGCAACGTCACCATTCAAGCTCTTCGATATCCATCGGATGCTCGTTGACCTCAATCGATGACACACGTCCATCATGCATGCGAATTACACGGTCCGCAATCGGCGCAATCGCAGAATTATGCGTCACGATCACCACTGTCGCGCCCTTCTTGCGGCTCATGTCCTGCAGAATGCGGAGCACTTGCTTGCCGGTGTTGTAGTCAAGCGCGCCGGTCGGTTCGTCACACAGCAGAATCTTCGGATTCTTCGCCACCGCTCGAGCGATCGCCACACGCTGCTGCTCGCCGCCCGACAACTGCGCGGGAAAATTGTCGACGCGGTCCGCAAGCCCTACGTCGGCGAGCGCCTGTCGGGCGTCTTGTGCGTCGGGAACGATTTGTGAGGCGAGTTCTACGTTTTCGCGTGCGGTGAGGTTGGCGACGAGGTTGTAGAACTGGAATACGAAGCCGATGTCGGTGCGGCGGTATGCGGTGAGTTGTTTGGGTGTGTAGTTGGAGATGTCTTTGCCGTCGATGATTACTTGTCCTGAGGTGTTGGCGTCCATGCCTCCTAGGATGTTGAGCACTGTTGATTTGCCTGCGCCGGATGCGCCGAGGATGATGGCGAGTTCGCCTTGTTCGATGGTGAAGGAGACGTTGTCGTTGGCGGTGATGGTGGTGGATCCCATGTGGTAGAGCTTGGTGCTGTTTTTCATTTCGATGTATGCCATGTTCCGCTCCGTTTTCTTGTTTGGCGTCCATGCCGTTTTTGTTTGTTGTTTTTAATATACGACTAAAGTGGTGTTTGTGGTTCCACGCCGAGGGGAAGGATTTTCCATGGATGTCTCCGATGATGCCGACCGTTTGCAGACGTTGTTGTATAGTTCCTATTCCGCCGATGTTGTCCGGCAGTTGGAGCGTCCTTTTTTGGATGACGGTGTGCCGTTGATGCGTATGGCTGCTTCTGCGGTGGCTCGTGTGACGTTGTCGTTGCTTGATGATGAGGATTTGGATGTTGAGGATGCGCGGGTCACGGTGTTGGCTGGCGCTGGGGACAATGGTGGCGATGGCTTGTATGCGGGGGCTGAGTTGGCGCGTGAGGGTGCGCAGGTTACCGCGGTTGCTGTTGGCCGTTCGTTGCATGAGGATGCGTTTAGGGCGTTTGTTCGTGCGGGTGGGCGTGTGTTGGTGTTGGATCCGGCGGCTGATATTTCTGGGTGCACGTCTGGTTTTTCCGCGGGTGAGGCTGGTGAGCGGCTGCAGGCTGCGGTCGAGTGTGCGCGGGGTTCGCATGTGGTGCTTGATGCTATGACGGGGATTGGCGTGGCCGGCGCGTTGCGTGGTGTCGCTGGCACGTTGGCTTCGTCTTTGGGTATGGATGGCGTGTTGCCGGACAAGCCTGCGGTGCCGAAAATCGCCACGCATCCTCGCGTTGCCGAACAATGCCCCTTCCGCTGATTTGCCGTTGGTGGTGGCCGTCGATGCGCCGTCGGGTGTGGGTGTTGATGATGGTTCGTTGCCGGGGCCGTATATTCCTGCGGATGTGACGGGGACGTTCGGTGCGATGAAGCCGTGTGCGATGGTGCCGCCGGCTTCGTATGCTTGCGGACGGATCACGTTGGTCGATTTCGGTTTCGATGTCGATGATGCTGTTCCGTTTGCCGAGATGACGGATGGCGATTTTGGCGGATTCGGTTCGTCTTCCGTCTCTTGCGGATGGCAAGTATTCGCGTGGAGTGGTTGGTTTGGTGACTGGTTCGGCGCGGTATCCGGGTGCTGCCGTGTTGTCGGCGAGGGCCGCGGCGTGCGCGAATGTGGGCATGGTGCGTTATCTGGGGCCACAGCGTGCGCAGGATATGATATTGGCCGTGTTGCCGGAGGCTGTGTTGGGCAAGGGCCGGGTGCAGTCGTGGGTGGTTGGATCCGGCGTGCCCGCCGAGGGTGACGTTGCTTCCGGTGATGACATGCAACGTGCGACCATTGCCGCGCTGCTGGATCATTACGCGTTGGAGGATGGCGATGGCTCGCGGAACGAGCGGGCGGAGGGCATGCCTCCCATTGTGGTTGATGCCGGCGCGTTGGATTTGCTGCCGTGCCATGTTGTGCCGCAGGTCGTTATCACTCCGCATGCCGGCGAATTGGCCGCATTACTGAATCGGTTGGATGCCGATATGGCCGATGTTGTTTCCAGGCAGTGGGTGGAGGCCCGGCCATTGCGGGCGGCGTTGCGCGCGCATGAGCTTACGGGGGCCACGGTGCTGCTTAAGGGCGCGGTCACCATTGTGGTTGGAGCTGATGGAGATGGGAACACGCGGATCATCCTGTCCGGGCGCGCGCCTGCCTGGATGGCCACCGCCGGTTCGGGCGATGTGTTGGCCGGCGTGTTGGGCGCGTTGCTGGCGCAGCAGGACGACATGCTGTCCGACGATCCGGCTTTGGTTCCGGAGGTCGCCGCGGCCGCCGCGTATATGCATGGGCTTGCCGGCGCGATGGCCAGCGGGTCGGAGCAGCGCGGATGGCATCGTCCGCATCTGTATGGGCATGCGGGCAAGACTCCGGCGAGCGCGATCGGGCATCCGATTGTTGCCGGTGATGTCGTCGCGGCTGTTCCCCGGGCTTTTGGCGAGCTGCTCCGCTGACCGTTTCGTGGAGGGTCATTCCACTGATTTCAATGCTTCGAGCATGTCCACCGTTTCGAGCTGGCGGTATACGATCCAGCCGAGCACGGCTAGTACCACGGCCACGACGATGGCCGGGGCCGCCAATGCGATCCAGCTGATGGCGGGGTCGAACATGACTTCGTCGGGTGGCACTTCGGTGATGATGTATCGGTGCAGCCATTCTCCGAAGCCGTATCCGGCGAGTATGCCCAGCAGTGACAGCAGGATCGTTTCGCGGTAGATGTACATCGTGGTCTCGCTGGTGTGGAAGCCGAGCACTTTGATCGTGGATAGCTCGCGTATGCGTTCCGACACGTTGAGGTTGGTCAGGTCGTAGAGGATCACCACGGCCAGCAGCACGGCCACGAGAATCAGCACTTCCATGATCTGGTTGAGCGATCCCACGATTGTGGACACCATGTTCTTCTGCGTCGTGTTCTGCACGACGCCGCGCACGGCGGCCAGTTTCATGAATTTGGCGCCTTGGCGTTCCGTGTTGGCGTTGCTGTGGTCTTTCAGTCTGACCATGTATGCGTTTGTGCTGTACTGGTCGCCGAACACGTGTTCGTAGCATTGCGCGTTCATGAATATGAAATGGCCGATGTACATTTCGCTGATGCCGGCGACTTTGATGGTGCGTTGCGCGCCGTTTTCGTCGTTTACCGTGAAGGTGTCGCCGACCGAGACGTTGAGCATTTCGGCGAGCCGTTCGGAGATTACCGCGCCATTGTTGACCAGTATCTGTGGTTGGTGTGTTTTGCGGTCGCGTAATGTCAGGTATTCGTTGAAGTTGTATGCGTCGTCGGTGGCCAGCAGGGTGATCGACTGCTTATCGTTCTCCTTGCCTGCGGTTTTCGACAGTTCCTCGTAGCGCACCGCTGTCGAGGATTGGACGGTTTTGCCCTTCAGCGTCGTGGCGATTTCCTCGCGTTGCGCGCTGTTGGTGTCGGATTCCTCGGCGACGATCAGGTCGTAGTGGATGAGTTCCTCGAACTGTCGGTTTCCTATCTGTCCGATCGAGGATTGGACGGCGAGGCCGGCCGTCAGCAGGGATACCGCTCCGCATACGCCGAAAATCGTCATGAACATGCGTGTTTTATATCGGAAGATGTTACGGGCGGTCACTTTGTGTGTGAAATTCAGACGGTTCCATAGTGGTGGGAAATGTTCCAAAAGAATTTTCGAGCCTTTGGCCGGCGGCTTGGGCAGCAGTAGGCTCGCCGGTTTTTCGCGCAGTTCCTTGGACGCGGCCAGCCCAGTCCGGAACGT
>OGTB01002297.1_pt1 | contig 11091 bp, 8 predicted proteins | sample 1553611 | NCBI WGS metagenome assembly OGTB01 (sample SAMEA2580032, study PRJEB22360) | human gut metagenome | biome: human gut; feature: human-associated habitat; material: faeces | place: Denmark | collected 2008/2010 | reverse complement strand
TCGATAGACATATCAGACGGTGGAATACCCAGCATCGCAATACGACCGCCGTGGTTCATGGTGTCGAGCATGGTACGAAACGCTGGCGGCGCACCGGACATTTCCAGACCGACATCAAAGCCTTCGGTCATGCCCAGTTCTGCCATCACATCATTGAGGTTCTCTTTAGCGACGTTAACCGCACGGGTGATACCCATTTTACGCGCCAACTCAAGGCGGTATTCGTTAACATCAGTAATCACCACGTTACGTGCACCAACGTGTTTCGCCACCGCCGCCGCCATAATACCAATCGGGCCTGCACCAGAGACCAGCACATCCTCGCCCACCAGATCAAACGACAGCGCGGTATGCACGGCGTTACCGAAGGGATCAAAAATGGAAGCCAGATCATCGGAGATATTGTCAGGGATTTTGAAGGCGTTGAACGCCGGAATCACCAGATACTCGGCGAAGCAGCCCGGACGGTTAACACCGACGCCGATCGTGTTGCGGCACAGATGGGTACGACCGCCACGACAGTTGCGACAGTGACCGCAGGTGATATGGCCTTCGCCAGAAACGCGATCGCCAATCTTGAAGCCTTTCACTTCCTGACCAATACCTACCACTTCACCGACATATTCATGGCCCACGACCATCGGCACCGGGATAGTTTTTTGCGACCACTCATCCCAGTTATAGATGTGAACGTCAGTCCCGCAGATGGCTGTTTTACGGATTTTAATCAGCAGATCGTTATGCCCGAGTTCCGGTACAGGAACGTCGGTCATCCAGATGCCCTCTTCCGCTTTCAGTTTGGATAACGCTTTCATCTCACATCCTCAGGCGATAACGCCCAGTTGTTTACCAATACGCGTGAATGCTTCTACTGCACGCGTAATTTGCTCAGGGGTATGCGCCGCAGACATCTGGGTACGAATACGCGCCTGACCTTTCGGAACGACCGGATAGAAGAAACCGGTGACGTAAATCCCCTCTTTTTGCAGCTCACGAGCAAATTTCTGCGCTACTACCGCATCGCCAAGCATGACCGGAATAATGGCGTGATCGGCTCCCGCCAGGGTAAAGCCCGCCGCCGACATTTGCTCACGGAACTGACGCGCGTTCGCCCACAGACGGTCACGCAGTTCGCTGCCCGCTTCGACCATCTCCAGTACTTTGATGGACGCGGCGACAATGGCCGGTGCCAGCGAGTTGGAAAACAGGTACGGACGAGAACGCTGGCGCAGCCACTCAACCACTTCTTTGCGCGCCGCGGTATAACCACCAGAAGCCCCGCCCAGCGCTTTACCGAGCGTGCCGGTGATAATATCGACCCGGCCCATCACATCGCAGTATTCATGGGAACCACGACCGTTTTCACCGACAAAACCTACCGCGTGGGAGTCATCTACCATCACCAGGGCATCGTATTTATCTGCGAGATCGCAAACACCTTTCAGGTTGGCAATCACGCCGTCCATCGAGAACACACCATCGGTGGCAATCAGCACATGACGCGCACCGGCTTCACGCGCTTCTTTCAGACGTGCTTCCAGCTCCTGCATATCGTTGTTGGCATAACGATAGCGTTTAGCTTTGCACAGACGCACACCATCAATAATAGACGCGTGGTTCAGTGCGTCGGAGATAATGGCGTCTTCCGCGCCTAACAGCGTTTCGAACAGGCCACCGTTAGCATCAAAGCAGGAAGAGTAGAGAATCGCATCTTCCATCCCCAGGAAGGCCGCCAGTTTTTGTTCAAGCTCTTTATGGCTGTCCTGAGTGCCGCAAATAAAACGCACCGAAGCCATGCCGAAACCGTGAGAATCCATTCCCGCCTTTGCCGCCGCAATCAGATCCGGATGATTCGCCAGTCCGAGATAGTTATTGGCACAAAAGTTAATGACGTGGCTTCCATCAGCCACAGTGATATCTGCTTGCTGCGCAGACGTAATAATGCGCTCTTCTTTAAACAACCCTTCCGCCCGTGCGGTTTCCAGATCGTTGGTTAACTGCTGATAAAATTCTCCACGCATTGCGATTCTCCAGACAGGGCAAATTCCAGCACATATTACCCAAACTTATAGGTCGCGACGAGATGACGCGTTAACACTTCTGCAAAATTCAGGATAAATAACGTCCATCAATCTCACTTTTGGCGAATGGCTGAAGCCAACGCCGTGTAGTGATATGATAGAAGTATTCGTGTCTGAGATTGTCTCTGACTCCATAATTCGAAGGTTACAGTTATGATCATCGTTACCGGCGGCGCGGGCTTTATCGGCAGCAACATCGTTAAGGCCCTGAATGATAAAGGCATCACCGATATTCTGGTGGTGGACAACCTGAAAGACGGCACCAAGTTTGTGAACCTGGTGGATCTGGATATCGCGGACTATATGGATAAGGAAGACTTCCTGATCCAGATTATGGCTGGCGAAGAGTTCGGCGATGTCGAAGCGATTTTCCACGAAGGTGCGTGCTCTTCCACCACCGAGTGGGACGGCAAGTATATGATGGATAACAACTATCAATACTCCAAAGAGCTGCTGCACTACTGTCTGGAGCGCGAAATCCCGTTCCTGTATGCCTCTTCCGCAGCCACCTACGGCGGACGCACCTCCGACTTTATTGAATCCCGCGAGTACGAAAAACCGTTGAATGTCTACGGTTACTCAAAATTCCTGTTTGATGAATATGTTCGTCAAATCCTGCCAGAAGCGAACTCGCAGATTGTTGGCTTCCGCTATTTCAACGTTTATGGACCGCGTGAAGGCCATAAAGGCAGCATGGCGAGCGTCGCTTTCCATCTCAACACTCAGCTTAACAACGGTGAATCACCAAAGCTGTTTGAAGGTAGCGAGAACTTCAAACGCGACTTCGTTTACGTAGGCGACGTGGCAGATGTAAACCTGTGGTTCCTGGAAAATGGCGTTTCCGGCATCTTCAACCTCGGCACCGGTCGTGCGGAATCCTTCCAGGCAGTAGCAGATGCTACGCTTGCTTATCACAAGAAAGGCCAAATCGAATACATTCCGTTCCCGGATAAACTGAAAGGCCGCTACCAGGCGTTCACTCAGGCAGATCTGACGAATCTGCGCGCGGCGGGTTACGATAAACCGTTCAAAACCGTTGCCGAAGGTGTAACGGAATACATGGCCTGGCTGAATCGCGACGCATAAGAGCTCTGCATGAAAATACTGGTGATCGGCCCGTCTTGGGTTGGCGACATGATGATGTCGCAAAGTCTCTATCGCACGCTCCAGGCGCGCTATCCCCAGGCGATAATCGACGTGATGGCACCGGCATGGTGCCGTCCATTATTATCGCGGATGCCGGAAGTTAACGAAGCTATTCCTATGCCTCTCGGTCACGGAGCGCTGGAAATCGGCGAACGCCGCAAACTGGGTCATAGTCTGCGTGAAAAGCGCTACGACCGCGCCTACGTCTTACCCAACTCCTTCAAATCCGCATTAGTGCCTTTCTTCGCGGGTATTCCTCATCGCACCGGCTGGCGCGGCGAGATGCGCTACGGTTTACTCAACGATGTACGCGTGCTCAATAAAGAAGCCTGGCCGCTAATGGTGGAACGCTATGTCGCGCTGGCCTATGACAAAGGCATTATGCGTACAGCACAAGATCTGCCGCAGCCATTGTTATGGCCGCAGTTGCAGGTGAGCGAAGGTGAAAAATCATATACCTGTAATCAATTTTCGCTTTCATCAGAACGTCCGATGATTGGCTTTTGCCCGGGTGCGGAGTTTGGTCCGGCAAAACGCTGGCCACACTACCACTATGCGGAGCTGGCAAAGCAGCTGATTGATGAAGGTTATCAGGTGGTTCTGTTTGGCTCGGCGAAAGATCATGAAGCGGGCAATGAGATTCTTGCCGCTTTGAATACCGAGCAGCAGGCATGGTGCCGGAACCTGGCGGGGGAAACACAGCTTGATCAAGCGGTTATCCTGATTGCAGCCTGTAAAGCCATTGTTACTAACGATTCTGGTCTGATGCACGTTGCGGCGGCGCTCAATCGTCCGCTGGTTGCCCTGTATGGTCCGAGTAGCCCGGACTTCACACCACCGCTATCCCATAAAGCGCGCGTGATCCGTCTGATTACCGGCTATCACAAAGTGCGTAAAGGTGACGCTGCGGAGGGTTATCACCAGAGCTTGATCGACATTACTCCCCAGCGCGTACTGGAAGAACTCAACGCGCTATTGTTACAAGAGGAAGCCTGACGGATGCGGGTTTTGATCGTTAAAACATCGTCGATGGGCGATGTTCTCCATACGCTGCCCGCACTCACTGATGCCCAGCAGGCAATCCCAGGGATTAAGTTTGACTGGGTGGTGGAAGAAGGGTTCGCACAGATTCCTTCCTGGCACGCCGCCGTTGAGCGAGTTATTCCTGTGGCAATACGTCGCTGGCGTAAAGCCTGGTTCTCGGCCCCCATAAAAGCTGAACGCAAAGCGTTTCGTGAAGCGCTACAAGCAGAGAACTATGACGCAGTTATCGACGCTCAGGGGCTGGTAAAAAGCGCGGCGCTGGTGACGCGTCTGGCGCATGGCGTAAAGCATGGCATGGACTGGCAAACCGTTCGAGAACCGTTAGCCAGCCTGTTTTACAATCGTAAGCATCATATTGCAAAACAGCAGCACGCCGTAGAACGCACCCGCGAACTGTTTGCCAAAAGTTTGGGCTATAGCAAACCGCAAACCCAGGGTGATTATGCTATCGCACAACATTTCCTGACGAACCTGCCTACAGATGCTGGCGAATATGCCGTATTTCTTCATGCGACGACCCGTGATGATAAACACTGGCCGGAAGAACACTGGCGAGAATTGATTGGTTTACTGGCTGATTCAGGAATACGGATTAAACTTCCGTGGGGCGCGCCGCATGAGGAAGAACGGGCGAAACGACTGGCGGAAGGATTTGCTTATGTTGAAGTATTGCCGAAGATGAGTCTGGAAGGCGTTGCCCGCGTACTGGCCGGGGCTAAATTTGTAGTGTCGGTGGATACGGGGTTAAGCCATTTAACGGCGGCACTGGATAGACCGAATATCACGGTTTATGGACCAACCGATCCGGGATTAATTGGCGGATATGGGAAGAATCAGGTGGTTTGTAGGGCTCCGGGGAAAAGTTTAAATAATCTCAACGGTCAAGCAGTTTTGGAAAAGTTATCATCATTATAAAGGTAAAACATGCCAACCTTCATTAAACTTCATTCATGGAAACATTACACTCTGAAATCATCTATGATTTTAGAGATAATAACTTATATATTATGTTTTTTTTCATTAATAATTGCATTCGTCGATAACACATTCAGCATAAAGATGTATAACATCACTGCTATAACTTGCTTATTGGCGCTAATTTTACGTGGCAGACAAAAAAATTACAATATAAAAAATCTTATTCTGCCCCTTTCTATAATTATTATAGGCTTGCTTGATTTAATTTGGTATTCTATATTTAAAGTAGATAACTCGCCATTTCGTGCTACTTACCATAGTTATTTAAATACTGCCAAAATATTTATATTTGGTTCTTTTATTGTTTTTTTAGCACTAACTAGTCAGCTAAAATATAAAAAAGAGAGTGTATTATACATTTTATATTCTCTGTCATTTATAATTGCTGGATATGCAATGTATATTAATAGCATTCATGAATATGACCGTATTTCTTTTGGTGTAGGAACGGCAACAGGAGCGGCATATTCAACAATGCTAATAGGGATAGTTAGTGGTGTTGCGATTCTTTATACTAAGAAAAACCATCCTTTTTTATTTTTATTAAATAGTTGCGCGGTACTTTATATTCTGGCGCTGACACAAACCAGAGCAACACTACTCCTGTTTCCTGTAATTTGTGCTGTTACATTAATAGCTTATTATAATAAATCACCTAAGAAATATACTTCCGCTATTGTTCTTCTAATTGCTATATTGGCTAGTATTGTAATTATATTTAATAAACCAATACAGAATCGCTATAATGAAGCATTAAATGATTTAAACAGTTATACCAATGCTAATAGCGTGACTTCCTTAGGTGCAAGGCTGGCAATGTACGAAATTGGTTTGGATATATTCAAAAAGTCACCTTTTTCATTTAGATCTGCAGAGTCGCGCGCTGAAAGTATGAATTTGTTAGTTGCAGAACACAACAGGCTAAGAGGGGCATTGGAGTTTTCTAACGTACACCTACATAATGAGATAATTGAAGCAGCGTCACTAAAAGGTCTGATGGGGATTTTTTCCACCATTTTCCTCTATTTTTCACTATTTTATACAGCATATAAAAAACGCGCATTGGGTTTGTTGATATTAACGCTTGGCATAGTGGGGATTGGACTCAGTGATGTAATCATATGGGCACGCAGCATTCCAATTATCGTTATATCCGCTATAGTCCTCTTGCTTGTTATTAATAACCGCAACAATACTATTAATCAAGAATAGACAAGTTTAAGAAGTGAGTTTTAACTCACTTCTTATCTATACAAATTAATCTCTTTACTGAATCAGTTAAAATTTCAGTATCGATATCTTTTATCGTAAATGTTGGAGATACTATTTGTATAGATTGATGATTATTCGGGGCCCAAATTAAATGTGAGGGATATTCTGGTGTACGTGAATTAGGATAAAATGCAAGAGTTGGTTTATGATAAGCAGTAGCGATATGAACAAGAGCAGTATCAACAGAAATGACAAAATCACTATACTTAGTCAACGCAACAGTATAAATAAACTCGTCAAATGGTAGTGTTTCAATTTCAGGTATTGGTATTGTCAATAAATCTTGCGGTAACCCAGTAAATATCACTCGATAATTCTCAAACTGGACTTTCACTTCTTGATATATAACTTTTATTTGCTCAAACGTAAGTCGGCAAATTTTTTTTGCACCTAATGGATTAATGATGACTATCCTTGTATTTCCAATAAAATCTATTATTTTATTTTCAACATCTACAGGCAAATGCAAGTCGTAGTCGGTGGAAAATTCACCCTCACCATAAATATGCTTCAGTATTTCTATTGCTCGTGTACTCATATGTTCTTTTAAACATTCATCATGGGGATGGTAAAATGAATAGTAACGCTTATACCATTGATCAAAACCCAGAATGTAAGAATATTTTAAACTTGATAATATTAAACTATGCTTAAATGAGGGCATAGTTTCAAAGGGGTCTAATACAATATCGAACTGTAAATCCCGCAGATGCTTACATAGAGTAAGCATTTTAAGGGAACCTGTTGATTCTTTAATACAGAATCCAAATATATTTTTATTGTTAGAGAGAAACTCCCCACCCTTTCTATTTGTGAGAATAGTTATTTTAACTCCTTTACTATAAAGCTCACGATAAATCGAACTTAATACAATTAAATCACCGAGTTTATTATTATCATGAATGATAAGGCATGATTTAACTTGTGCGAGATCTGTAACTTGGTTATTGATTTTTTTACGAAATAAAAAAGAAAGAAAATTAATCTTGATTTTGTTTATATAAAATCTTTTCTTTTTGTGAAAAGTTCCTAAACGCATTTTTATACCATAATATTTTAGTTTCAGGATGATTAATTAGCATAAGAATCAGTTGAAGCTTTATATTCCATTTTTTTTCTTATCTTATCCTGTGACTTTAACTCTTCTGAACTGATATCGAGAGGCTTAATAAATGGAATTACATCGTAAGAAATAGCCGTATCATCTGACAAATTATAAATATTAATATCTTCTACATTATCACGCATAAAACGGAAAAATGGCAAGATTTTAAACAAATCCCTACTCAATTCCGAGGGCATAGGATTGTTACTTTCGTCATAGAAACGAGTACAACTACCAGTTAAATCAAGACCAGAACAAATAATCCGCGCATACTTCAGCGAATAGGCTATTTGGATTGCAGCAAAGGCAACGGTATGGCATGAACAATAACCGAGATTAATATCCTTGCAAAAGCCAACCAGACGACCTTTTTTAGAAAAAGGTACAGAAATCAGGAGCTCTTTATGAATTCGGCTCAAAATATTAAACTTAATCTTCTTAATCAATCCACCTTTTTCTCTGCGGTAAAATGAACGTAGTACCAGGCAGTTTTGAAGGATGTACCGTTTATCTTCTTCAGAAGCATGTTCATAAACATCAACATTTACGATGGTATAACGACTTCTCTGGCTAAATTTATAAAAATCATCACGTCGTTGATGTAAAAAGCGAACATCAGTAAGTACATAAATATACGGAATAATATTATGACTTAATAGATATTGCGCAGAACCATTGACAGCAATAACATCCCTTGTCTGCAGCACTGACAATGGTGTTTTTTGCGATGTGGGGCCGGAAAGAAAAATAATAACATCATCAGACGTTTTACTTTCTATCAGGTTCTCAACATCTTTTTTGCCAATGTATCTAATATTCTTCATGATAAACCTGTGAAATAAGAACTCCGCATAGAAATGTCCTGATGAAGACGTTTAAACGTAAGACGTTTACTTTATCGTGCTGGCTTCCCTTTCAAACGCCGCATAAGATTACGTATTTTTTTACGATAAACTAAAATATAATAACCGAGATCTTTAATCTCATTCTTAATACCATAATGTCGCTCTAAATCAATACGATCTTTCGCTTTACGTTGTGCAGATGCCCGTTTTCCTGAAAGATCAATAATGCGTACTTCACCATTTTCAATAATAAAATTACCACGGTGAGGATCACCAGATACCATACCATGTTCGTGCAATGAACGGATTGATTGTTGAATTTTATTTTTTAACGTTTCATCAATGTCGGGGATATCACACAACTCTACGCCATTGATATATTCGATAAGCATGATATAAGTATGGACAAAACGTAATGTTTTCCGTTCTGCCAATAAATAAAAATCATTGAGTGTATTTAACCCTTCATTTCTTACTTTTTGGGTTTGCTCAAAAAGGCGTTCGTAATAGTCACCTTTTAACAGAGACTTAAAGAAACGTTCGTTACGCTTAACTTTCGGAGAAAAAACCTTAAGAATCAATTTGCCGTAATCGGTATCAATAAGCATAACTTTTGTATCATCAATAGAACGAAAAACCTTGATGATATTTATATTATAAGACAAGAAGTCATTTAATACATTGAGATACTTTGAATTGTTTTCATCGGTAAAAACAACCAAGTCTTTGATCTTGCTCTTCTGAATCATAATAAACCAGTTAAGTGTTATTTACGGTAATATTTTCGGCAAAGATAACAGACTCCTGCTATAATTCCTGAGATATAGTTATGCTGGACTAAAACATGTTTATATCTTTTTTTAAATTCAATAATTGATTTTGCATCTCGTGGAGAGTCATCTTTCCATGGTGAATTTTCTAAAGCTATTTTATAGTATTTTACCGATGGATAAATTGCCCATTTGTGCCACGGTTTAGTTGCACCTGTATAATGAATAAGCAGAGTACTTTCTGTAATCAGCTTTTTATAGTTTTGATGTGTTTTGTCTTTTAATTCACTTTTAATTGTATAAATTGTATTGTACTCACGAGGCAAAAATATTGTCATCCCTTTCAGTAAGACATTCATAACATCCTGATCAGGGTATTTATAAACATTATCTTTACTCATAAGAATAGACAATGCTTTTTCGGTTAGTTTTGCGTTAGCCCATTTTTTTAAATCTAAATAAACGACACCGGAATTAAAGTACTGCCCAAGTAAATCAGGATCAGACAACCTGGATGCCGCCTTTTCCTGCATTGGGTCAACATCTTTAACAACAGCAGCAACCGCTCCGTTTAAATCCAGATGCAATAGTTGGCTAATATCGCCTTTACAAACAACATCTGCATCAAGATAAAGCAAACGATCAAGCGTTAAACCCAATAATTGAAATGCAAATAAACGGAAGTACATTGCTCTTGACCAGACTTGTGTACAAGGCAAGCACTGAAGATTATCAGTATTTATTCTATAAAGTGTGATTCTTAATTGGTATTGCTCAGCAAGTTTTGCGACTTTTTGAAAGAAATCGTCGCTATAAACATCAGCAATAATATAAAAATCAAGATTAACATGTCGATTATTGATGACAATTGAAGTAATGGATACACCTACAGCATCAAGATAATTTGCATCGACACCATAGGCAACATTTAAACTTTCAGCAGTATTTTCATCAATAAGCCTAAAATCCCAAGCTTTAACTTTATCTATCTCTATGGCAGGAAATGAGTCCACAAGGCTACCCTTATATCATTACTTTATAGTTTCCCAGTTTTAATTCTTTATCTTTTCAATAAAATAAAAAAGATAGTTGCTAAATCCTTTTAGATATCTATGCTTTTTAAGCATATGTTTTGCGCTATATCTTAATTGATTGCTATTATTCGGTTTCAGCAACGCCGTACTCTTCCATGGCGAAGCATTTTTTGCCTCCATAAAGGCTTGTGATACAGGATAATCCCAAGCCCAATCATGCCAGGGCTTAGTTGGACCGATATAGTGGATAAAAATAGTATCGTTGGTTACTGGGTTTGTAAAACTTTCTTTGAGTTGATAGTTTAAGCTAAACTGGGTGTTATATTTAATATCAGCAAAAATAAGTCTGTCTGCCAGCAACATATTTAATACATCCTGATCAGGATGTGTTATTTTTTTGACTATTTCCGGATCATTTAGCATTGCAATGGCTCGTGCAGAAACCTGCTGAGCCGCCCATTGGTCAGTATTAATCAATAAAAAACCGGAGTTAAAGTAACCTTTAGCAATTCCCGCAACACCTAACGAATGTGCGCGTTTTTCCCACCAGTCAGCTTGCCCTTCTGTAACAACCATTGCGACTTTATCGTCAGGAAATGAGAATTTAATTAGGGGCTCAATAGTCCCCTGACAAATGATATCTGCATCCAGATAAAGGACTTTAGCCGCCTTATTAATAAAGTAATCTGCAATAACAAAACGAAAATATATTGCATGAGTCCAGTTCTTTGTGCTAGGCAATGAGCGCAGTCGATCACCATTAATCAGATATATTTTAATTCTGGTTTTATACTGCAACGCCAGTGCATCAAAATA
>OGTB01002293.1_pt1 | contig 11099 bp, 10 predicted proteins | sample 1553611 | NCBI WGS metagenome assembly OGTB01 (sample SAMEA2580032, study PRJEB22360) | human gut metagenome | biome: human gut; feature: human-associated habitat; material: faeces | place: Denmark | collected 2008/2010 | reverse complement strand
ATAAGCCAAGAGGAATTGTATGCACAGCAAGCAAGGAAGAGAAAGATAATATTATTGATTATATCAATTATCCAACAAGAATCTATCCAGTAGGGCGTCTGGACAAGGATTCACAGGGTCTGATACTTCTTACGAATGACGGAGAAGCAGCCAATCAGATCATGAAAGCGAGAAATTATCATGAAAAGGAATATGAAGTTACAGTAAATAAGCGGATTACAAACGAATTCATTCATAATATGAGGAATCCGGTTCCATTAGATGAGATCAATGCAGTGACAAGAAGATGCAAAGTAACAAAAGAAGGACCAGATCAGTTCCGTATTATTCTGACACAGGGATTAAATCGCCAGATCCGAAGAATGTGTGAATACTTTGGATATCGTGTGACAAAATTAAAGAGAGTCAGAATTATGAACATAGAACTTGGAAACCTCAAAGAAGGAAGATATCGAAAATTAACTCCGGACGAATTGAGAGAGTTAAAGAAGGAGCTAAAAAGTGAATGATTTAGAGAGAATGAAAGAACTCATCCAGATCTTAAATGAAGCAGGAAATGCTTATTACCAGCAGGATAAAGAAGTCATGAGCAACCTTGAATATGACAAGATGTACGATGAACTTTTAGAACTGGAGAAAAAGACAAATACTGTATTATCCAACAGTCCAACGATCCATGTCGGATATGAACTGATGACATCATTAGAGAAAGAAGCACATCCATCACCAATGCTTTCTCTAGACAAAACAAAAGAACCAGATCAGCTGGCAGCATGGCTTAGTGGACATGATGGAATCTTATCATGGAAATTAGATGGATTAACGATCGTACTGACTTACGAACATGGAGAATTAGTCAAAGCAGTAACCCGTGGAAATGGAGAAGTCGGAGAAGTTGTAACAAACAATGCAAGAGTATTTGACAATGTTCCAAGACACATTTCTTACGACGGAACGTTAGTGATCCGAGGAGAAGCGATCATTCCATATTCTTATTTCTATAAGATGAATGAAGAGATTGAAGATGTTGACAGCCAGTACAAGAATCCAAGAAATTTATGCAGTGGTTCCGTCAGACAGTTAAATAATGAGATCACAGCAAAGCGCCATGTGCATTTCTATGCATTCAGCGTAAGTGACATCGAAGGAATGGATTTTAATAATTCTTTTGAACAGAAACTAGACTGGGCAGCAAGTCTTGGATTTGATGTAGTTGAACATATCAGAGTAACAGAAGATACGATTCGAGGTGAGATTGAAGAATTTTCAAAGAAGATCGAACATTTTGATCTGCCATCTGATGGATTAGTATTAGTTTATGACGATCTTGCATATGGAAAAAGTCTTGGAAGAACAGCCAAATTCCCAAGAGATTCCATTGCATTTAAATGGGCGGATGAAACGGCAGATACAACATTGACAGAGATCGAATGGAGTCCATCAAGAACAGGGCTTATCAATCCGGTAGCAATCTTTGAACCAGTAGAATTAGAAGGAACAACCGTAAGCAGAGCAAGTCTTCATAATATCAGTGTGATGGAAGAACTGGAATTAGGAATTGGTGATGAGATTGTTGTATACAAAGCAAACATGATCATTCCTCAGGTCGCAGAGAATAAAACGAAAAGCGGCAAGATTGAGATCCCACATACATGCCCAGCATGCGGAGGAGAGACAAAGATTGAAGATGAAAATGGAATCAGAACTCTGATCTGTACCAACGAATTTTGCAGTGCCAAGAAGATCAAGTCATTTTCACATTTTGTATCCAGAGATGCAATGAATGTAGATGGACTTTCTGAGGCAACATTGCAGAAGATGATCGATGTTGGACTATTAAATGAAATTTATGATCTCTTTACATTAAAAGAACATAAAGAAGAAATTTTAGAATTAGAAGGATTTGGGGAGAAATCTTTTGAGAATCTGACAAAAGCAATCGAAGATTCCAGAAAGCCGGTATTGGCAAACTTTATTTATAGTTTGGGAATTCCAAATGTAGGACTATCCAATGCGAAATTGATCTGCAAGCATTTTAAAGAAGATTTCAAAGCGATCAGAGAAGCAAAAGAAGAAGATTTTACAGCGATCGACCAGATTGGACCGATGATCGCAAAGGCAATGGTATCATACTTCCATACACCTCATAATGAAAAGATTTTAGAAGTACTTTTAAAATATGTGCAGTTTGAAAAGAAAGAAGAAGTAGAAACTGAACAGATATTAGAAGGAAAGACGTTTGTTGTCACAGGTTCACTTAATCATTTTGATAATAGAAAACAGTTAAAAGAAGAGATTGAGCAGATGGGAGGCAAAGTCACAGGATCTGTATCCAAGAAAACAGATTACCTGATCAACAACGACAAGATGTCTCAGTCTTCTAAGAATAAAAAAGCAATGGAATTAGATATTCCAATCCTGAGTGAAGAGGACTTCTTAGAGTTAATTGGACGATAAATAGAGATTGCATAAAAAAGGCAAGAGTTTTATAATAGATATTTGACAGGAAAATCCTGTAAGCTTAGAAAGCAATCGAAAAAAGAGAGAAGGAGATTTGATAAAATGCCAATTCGAATAGACAGTGATCTGCCAGCAAAGGCGATCTTAGAAGAAGAGAATGTATTTGTGATGGATAATGAAAGGGCATGCACACAGGATATCAGGCCTTTAAAGATTGCAATTTTAAATCTGATGCCAAATAAACTGGATACAGAACTTCATTTACTGAGAAGTTTATCAAATACACCATTACAGTTAGATATCACATTTTTACAGACAGAATCCTATGTTCCAACTCATGTATCAGAATCACATATGGAGAAATTTTATAATTATTTTTCGGAGATTAAAGATACACGTTTTGATGGATTGATCATTACAGGGGCACCAGTTGAATTGAAGGAATTTGAAGAAGTTGACTACTGGGATGAAGTAGTAGAGATCATGGAATGGTCAAAAACACATGTAACTTCAACACTTTACATTTGCTGGGCGGCACAGGCAGGGCTTTATTACCATTATGGAATCAAGAAACATGTCTTAGATAAGAAGATTTCAGGTGTTTATGAACATCATCCATTACATAGTAAAGTTCCGATCATTCGAGGATTCGATGATAAGTTTTATGTACCACATTCAAGAAATACAGGTGTTGACGGAGAAGCGATCAAGAAAAATAAAGAATTAACAGTTGTTGCGGAATCAGATGAAACGGGACCATATATCATTCTGAATTCCACAGGAAGCCAGGTATTTGTAACAGGTCATCCAGAATACGATGTGATGTCACTCCATTATGAATATGTAAGAGACGTGAAGCGCGGACTGAATCCAGATATACCAAAGAATTATTACAAAGATAATGATCCAACAAAGAAACCAGTCAAGTCATGGAGATGCCATGCAAATACAATGTATTATAACTGGTTAAATTATTATGTATATCAGGTAACACCATACGATCTTGAAAAGAAAAAATAAAAACAAAAGGTTGTTGTAAGATCAAAAGATACAGCGACCTTTCTGTGCGTATAAAGGAAATACAGCAGATCGTACAATAGATATAAAATTGTAAGGAAAGATAGAATGAAAAAGAATAAGAAAAGCATATGGATCAAAGTCATAGCATTTTGTATGAGTCTTATGATGGCTGTATGCGGTACAGTTACCAAAGATAAAGTACAGGTAAATGCTGCAACAAAGCTTAAAGTACATTTTATAGATGTTGGGTGTGGGGATGCAATATTGATCCAATATGGAAGTGGGGTAAAAGCAGAGTACGGAATGATCGATGCAGGACCCGTTTACTATACCAAAACAAATAAGAAAGATGTAAATACATCCAACAGAGCAAGAAACTATTTAAAAAAGCAAAAGATCACACATTTAAAATTTGTTCTCCTGACACATCCACACCAGGATCATATTGGAGGAATGATTAAAATTTTAGATGATCCGAAGATCAAGATTGATACGATCTATGGAAATAATTTTGATCTGAAAGTACTTCAAAGTAGTAAGAATAAAAAGAAACAAAGTGCATCAACAGCAAAGCTGATCAAATATCGAGACGATGAGGGAATATATGCACAAGTGATCGCAAAGATTCAAAAGAAAGTGAAACGAAAAGAAACCGTATATGTTGTTCCAAAAGCAGGAGATAAAGTTTATCTTGGAAAAGCATGTATGAGATTCTATGGTGTTATGAATGCAAAATACAAATATGGAAGACGAGGAGATTTGAATTATCGTCAGGTAAACAAATATTCTATTGTAACCAGACTTACCTATAAAAGCAATTCATTTCTATTTACAGGAGATGCACAAAAAGAGACAATTGAACAGTTAGTGAAAAAAGGGTATAATCTACAGGCACAGGTTTTAAAAGTACCGCATCATGGAATGCAGGATATTTTAAAAAACACTAAAAAAGCAAGATCAGATCATCGATATTTATTTCAACGTGTAAAAGCGAAAATAGCTGTGATCAGTAATGGTTATAAAAACAGTTACAAGGCACCACATAAGAAGACACTTAATGAATTAAAAACTGCGAATGTTTATGATACAGGAAGCAGAGGAACGATTGTGATCACAAGCGACGGCAAACGATTATCTGTAAAAGTGCAGAAGGGGAAAGGCCCAAGTTATAAGAGAACAAAGAAATAAGATATTTACAATAAATCAGACAAAGATAAGAAAGGAAAAGAAATGATAAAACTGATCGCAACAGACATCGATGGAACATTATTAGCAGATGGGACATTAAAAATTAATCCAGAATATTACGATGTGATCAAGGAACTGCGAAACAGAGGAGTGCGAGTGATCGCAGCCAGTGGAAGACAGCGCTCAAGTATTGAGAAAGTGTTTGCACCGATCGTTGATGAAATAAGTTTTATTTCAGAGAATGGAACAGCTGTTTATTCAAAAGATTATCAGTTTATAAATAAGATTCCAGAAGATGTTGCAAGAGCATACATTCGTGAAGCAAGAATGTTTCCAGGATGTGAAATTACGATCAATAAGGATAATATGGCGTATTTTGAAAATGTTGGATTATATCGTTATATGATCGATGATTATGGATATAGAGGAGAATTAGTTGATAATATTGAAGATTATCTGGATGACGTATGTAAGATCAGCATCTTCCACCACAATTGCGCAGAAAAGATGGTAAGTCAGGAATTTGTGGACAAATGGAGCAAAACAATGAATATTGCTGTCTCAGGAAAATTCTGGCTGGACTGCACAAATCAAGGTGGAAACAAGGGATCAGCGCTGCAGCATTTTCAGGAAGCATATAAGATCAGTCCGGATGAAACACTTGCGTTTGGGGATAATATCAATGATATTGAAATGCTAAAACGTGCCAGCCACAGTTTTGCAGTAGAAAATGCAAGAGAAGAAGTAAAAGAGGTAGCGAATTTTATTGCACCTTCTTATAAAGAAGACGGAGTATTACAGGTGTTAAAAGCAGTATTACGCGGAGAATTGGCATGACATACGAAGAATCTGTAAAATATTTATACAAAATCGCAGGATTCGCCAAAAAATCTTCTCTGGAAGATATAAACTATTTATTAGAGCAGCTTGGAAATCCGCATAAGGATCTGAAGTTTGTACATGTAGCTGGAACTAATGGCAAAGGATCAGTTTGTGCATTTTTGGAAGCAGTCTTAAAAGAGCATGGGAAAACGACAGCAGCATTTACTTCACCACATCTGGTAAAGGTAAATGAACGAATCCGGCTGAATGGACAGGATATTTCAGATGAGAGATTTAAAGATGCCTGCAGCCGGGTGAAAGAATGTGTGGAAGCAGCAGTGGAAAAAGGAGTTAATCAGCCTTCTTTTTTTGAGATGATGTTTTTGATGGCGTTATGTATCATGGAAGAAGAACAGCCGGATATCTGTCTGATCGAGACAGGGATGGGTGGAAGATATGATGCAACGAACGTTATCATTCCAGAAGTCAGCGTGATCACATCAATCAGTATGGATCATATGGAATTCCTTGGACACACGATCGAAGAGATCGCATCACACAAGGCAGGAATCATAAAAAAGGCGATTCCTGTTGTAACAATGGAACAGGAACAGGCAGTATCTGATATTTTAAGAGAAGAAGCAAAGCAGAAAATGTCACCATTTTATGACGTTTCTGAAGATAATCTTAAATTTGAAGAAAAAGCAGCAAAATATATTGATTTTTTAAATGCGAGTGCGTATGATAAGAGAAGAGATGTGAGAACGAATATTGCAGGAACATTTCAGAGGGCAAACTTAGCAGTTGCACTTAAGACAGCCAAGATCTTATGCCAGCAGTTAGATGCTGACAAGATTTATAATGCACTCACACAGATAAAGATTCCGGGAAGGATGGAAGAGATCGCACCAGGGATCATTGTTGATGTGTCACATAATATTCAGGGAATGGAAGGCTTTGTAAAGACTGTAGAAGCCAATTTCCAAGGAAAGAAACGCATATTATTTGCAGCATCTCACAAGAATGAAGAAGAATACATGAAGAATATTTTGAAACAGATACCACAGATCGAAGCTTTTTATACAGTGGCGATCGATCACAGAAGGATCAGAGAAGAAGAATTTCAGAATGTTTTTCGTCAGATGATAGATCGAAGAGAGAAAGATACGGTCTGCTTTGTAGTCGGGTCATTTTACCTGGCAGGCATGGCCAAAGATTTCATAAATCAGGAGGAGAAAGATGTTAAATTATAATGAAGAATTAGAAAGATTCCAGCCATGTGCGGATCTTGAATCAGCAGAAGAGAATATTTATGGTAAAGAGCTTGAAGAGATTAAGAAGAATAAGACAGAATTATATAAAGCAAATCAGATGATCAAGAAATATAACCAGGCACTGAATTATGCAAAACAGGGCAATGATGACCTTGCAATGCTGCAGTTAAAGAACGTTGTAGCAGCAATTCCTAATTTTGTAGATGCATATCTTCTGATGGCTCTATTATCCATCAAAGAAGAGAATTATGATGATGCAAGACAGTTCCTTGATACAATCTTAAAGATTGAACCAGATAATGAATTAGCCGTTGAATATGGTAAGGAATTTGAGTCAAAAGTAGTGGAAGAAGAACCAGAGGAAAAAGAATCAGATAAGAAAGAAAAGAAAAAAGAAAAGAAAAAACAGACAAAGGCACAGACAGAGCAGCCACCAAAGAAGAAAGAGAGCCCATTTAAGATCTCATCTTTCCAGGAAAATGAATCTGCAGGAAAGAGCCCTATGTTTTATATGGTAACAGGTATTGTGATCGGTGTGATCGTTGCAGCTGTTTTGATCTATCCAACAGTCAGAGCAAGCTTTAATCACAAGAGTACAACACAGGTTGAAGATTATAAAGAACAGATCTTAGCAAAAGATACACAGCTAAAAGCAAGTGACAAGAAAGTAAAAGAAGCACAGAAAGCTCAGAAGAAAGCAGAAGATGAATTATCAGAATATATCGGAACAAGCAAGAAAGACGGAGTCTATGATTCATTATTAAAAGCATTACAGAAATACAGTGATCGTGATTATACAGGATCAGCAGACGCATTACTTGATATTGACAGCAAGAAACTGACAACAAAGAATATGAAGAGCATCTATAATGATCTGACAACAAAGGTTTATCCAAACGCTGCAACAGGATTATACAGCAAAGGAAAGAATGCATACTGGTCAAAAGACTACAAGACAGCGATCAACTACTTAAAGAAAGCAATCAAAGTAAGAGATACAAATAGTTATGCATACAGCTATCTTGGACAGGCATATGAAGCTTCAGGAGATACTAAGAATGCGAAGAAGACATATGAGACACTGATCAAGAAATTCCCAGGAACATCACAGGCAAGATTAGCACAGACAAAAATTGATGCTATGGGCAAGAAGGATGCAAAGAGTCTGTAAATAATAACAAAGACTAAGATACAAAAGATAAGAGAAAGAAGAACAAACGAAGATGTTTGAGCTTCTTTCTTTTATTTTTTGTATCTTTTTCTATAGAAGATTTTAATGAAAGATTCTATAAAAGGTCAGGAGGAAAGAATATGGCAACAGAGTACAAAATTGAAAACAGAAACCTATATATTTATCTGGATGGAGAATTGGATCATCATCTTGCGAAAAAAATAAAATACCAGTGTGATATCATTTTGAAATCATATCCGATCAAGGATATAGAATTTGATTTTACAAACTCACCATTTATTGACAGTTCAGGAATCGGAGTGATCCTTGGAAGATACCGTTATGTACAAGCAATGGGAGGCACCGTAAGATTAAGCCATATGAGCCCATCAGTCAAAAAGATCATTCATATGGCAGGATTGCATCAATTAGTAGAAGAAATATAAAAGATATGGGAGGATTTATATGTTGCATTTAGAATTTAACAGTGAATCAGAAAATGAAGGAATCGCAAGAATCGTAACATCTGCATATATCATGAGATTTGATCCAGATATGGAGGAAATGGAAGATGTAAAAACAGCGGTATCTGAGGCTGTAACAAACTGCATTGTACATGCGTATTTCGATGAAAATGGAAAGATTGAGATGGACATTTCTGATAAGGAACAGATTGTGAAAATAGAGATCACAGATCATGGAATTGGAATTCCGGATGTGAAGAAAGCGATGGAACCAATGTATACGACAAAACCAGAAGAAGAGAGGACAGGAATGGGATTTTCTTTTATGGAGGCTTTTATGGATGAAGTGCATGTATATTCAAAAGAAGGGGAAGGGACCAAAGTAATTATGACAAAGAAAATGGGAGAGAAGAATCATCTGAATGGATAAGGTAAGAGAACTTTTGCAGCTTACCAAAGAAGGAAATGAAGAAGCAAGAGAGAAACTTATCTTAGACAATGTAGGGCTGATATGGAGTGTAGTCAGGCGTTTTACTAACAGGGGGTACGAATCGGATGATCTATTCCAGATAGGGAGTATTGGGCTTATGAAAGCAGTTGACAAGTTTGATCTGTCCTATGATGTCAAATTTTCAACATATGCGGTGCCGATGATCACAGGAGAAATTCGAAGATTTATAAGAGATGATGGGATGATCAAAGTAAGCCGAACCTTAAAAGAAAATGCGTATAAGATCATGAAAGCAAGAGAAATGTTTTGCCAGACATATCAAAGAGAAGCAACTATCGATGAGATCAGCAGCATCACACAGATCGCACGAGAAGAGATCGTGACATCCATGGAAGCAAGCAGTGAAGTAGAATCTTTACACCAACCTGCGTACCAGAAAGATGGAAGCGAAATTCTTCTGATGGAAAAATTATCAAAGGAAGGAAATGAGACAGAGAAAGTGATCGACCATGTATTACTACATCAGGCGATGAAACATTTGGAAGAACGAGAACGACAGATCATCCAATATAGATATTTTGATGGAAAGACACAGCAGGAGATCGCTGGATTATTTCATATTTCCCAAGTGCAGGTTTCAAGAATGGAAAAAAAGATTTTAAAAAAGCTAAAAAGACAAATGGTTGGAAAAATTTGAGAAATATGCTAAAATGAAAAAAACAATACAAATCTGGACCGATCGTTAAAGGATAGTTCATCCATTTTCCCAGGTAAAAGGAGAAAGAATCAATATGACATATGAAAAAAAATCGGTGATCGAATTGCGTGAAATTGCAAAAGAAAGAAAGATCAAAGGGATTTCAACATTAAAGAAGAAAGAATTAATTGAGACATTAGAAAAATATGATCAAGAGAATTATAAAGAAGTAAAATCTAAAGAAGAAACTCATGGAGAGCATCAGGGAAGAAAGCATTATCAGAAGGAATTCCCTAAAAATATCAAGAGCCTGGACAGTGGACAGAAAGCACATGGAATTCTGGAAGTTATGCCGGATGGTTATGGATTTATTCGTTGTGAAAATTATCTTCCAGGAGAAAATGATATTTATGTTTCCCCTGCACAGATTCGTAAGTTCAATTTAAAAACAGGAGATATCTTAACAGGTGCGATCCGCATCAAAACACAGAGTGAGAAATTCAGTGCGTTGTTATTTGTGGAATCTGTCAATGGATATGAGCCAGAGATGGCAGCAAGAAGACAGCATTTTGAAGATCTGACCCCAATCTTTCCACACGAAAGACTAAGCATGGAAACAGAGAAATCATCCATTCCAATGCGTATGGTTGATCTGTTATCGCCAGTTGGAAAAGGTCAGAGAGGAATGATCGTATCACCTCCAAAGACAGGAAAGACAACTTTGTTAAAACAGATGGCACAAAGTATCAGCAAGAATTATAAAGATATCAAATTGATCGTATTATTAATTGATGAGAGACCAGAAGAAGTTACAGATTTTAAGGAATCTATCGAAGGAAAGAATGTTGAAGTTATCTATTCTACATTTGATGAATTACCAGAACATCACAAGAGAGTATCAGAGATGGTATTAGAACGTGCAAAACGTCTGGTAGAACATAAAGAAGACGTTGTGATCCTTTTAGACAGTATCACAAGGCTGGCAAGAGCCTATAACCTTACAGTACCACCAAGTGGAAGAACATTAACTGGTGGACTTGATCCCGCAGCACTCTACATGCCAAAAAAATTTTTCGGTGCAGCCAGAAATATGAGAGAGGGCGGAAGTTTAACGATTCTTGCAACAGCACTTGTTGAGACAGGAAGCAAGATGGATGATGTGATCTTTGAAGAATTCAAAGGAACCGGTAACATGGAATTAGTTCTAAACCGCAAACTCGCAGAGAAGAGAATCTTCCCAGCTGTTGATATCGCCAAATCAGGAACAAGAAGAGAAGAATTATTACTTACAAAAGACGAGAGAGAAGTTGTCACAGCACTCCATAAAGAATTATCTGGAAATCGCTCCGAAGAATTTATGGAACAGATGCTTGATCTATTCAAGAGAACCAAGGACAACAAAGAGTTCGTCGCATTAACAAAAAGATCTTTATTAAGAAAATAAAAAAATGTTTGCAATTTCAAATAAATTGTGATAGAATAAAAAAGCTGTTTATTAAACAAGAAATGACGAAAGTCAAAGTATGTAAATGTTGGCAAAATCCAACAAATT
>OGTB01002283.1_pt1 | contig 11137 bp, 8 predicted proteins | sample 1553611 | NCBI WGS metagenome assembly OGTB01 (sample SAMEA2580032, study PRJEB22360) | human gut metagenome | biome: human gut; feature: human-associated habitat; material: faeces | place: Denmark | collected 2008/2010 | reverse complement strand
CGGCATTTTCTGGTGCGATGGAAGGGACTCGAACCCCCGGCCTACTGATTCGTAGCGCACGCCGGGCGATTCCCTCAATTTTTGGAAGTTACGTTTTAACGTCATTTTCTCGCGAAGCATCGCAGGTTTTGAGCTTCGAGTTTCTGCACCCTTTGTCCGATTTTGCAACGATTTGCACCCTTTGCACGTTTTGAAACCGTGCAAAAACCGTGCAGAAACCGTGCACTTACTCTCAGACAAATGAAAAATCAATCCGTCCAACCACGACTTGACGGCATTGGTTCGAGTGACCGCACACCATAAATCAAGTCTTGGAGGATACTATTATGACGAAATTGCTTTCCTGCCGCTACAACATGGACACCAACCGGGTAGAAGCCCGGTTCGCAGATGGCACTACTCTTGCCATCGACTGCATCGCTGTGGAGGACGAGTACGGCCATACCCCAGCGCAGCGGGCAGAGCTGGACTGGCTGCTGTATAATAAGCCCTTGGAGTATGCCCAGATGGTGCTGAAAGGGGAGATGGAGCGTTATCTTTCTCTCGGCTGCGACCACGGCAGGCTGGAGGATTGATCTACGAAATCGCACGGTTGATCGCACGCGTGCATTCGCCGTGCGATCTTTTCAGCACAAATTTCTCAAAACATACGATTTATCACAATTTTATCAGTTGATTTCCCGTGCAATCAATCGCACGGCGTGCATTTCAGCATTCTTTCTTCACCTTCAAATAATACTTCCTTGCACAGCCCTGTCCACGGCCTTCGATTATCTCTTCACCGGAAAGCCTCTGAAGAATGCGATACGCTTGCCCCCTCGTAAAGCCGCACAGCTCCTGCACCTTTTGGTTGGTGATCGACGGCTTATGCTTCAGATATTCAAGAATCCGATCCTTTGCCTGAATCTGGCTGACCGTCTTATCCTGCACATAGGCTACATCGGTTTTCACCGTTTCGTAGACCTTGAGGGACAGCATATAGGTCTTGCCGTTGAGTTCCAGAAGCCCCTCGTCCCGGAGAGCGTTCAGAACCTTGTGGGCGTTGTCATCGGTTTCCTGAATCGTCTTTGCCGCCTGTTTCAGGGTGATTTTCTGGTGCTCCCGGAGATAGTGCAGAATCATCAGCTCCGACAGCGTGAACATCTTGGACCGCTTATCCTGCGTCTCTGCGATAAAACGCACGAAGTTCTGGTTTTCCATCGTACTGCGAAGGGTCAGCCGGACGGAGTTGGGCGTGCTGGCATACTCCGGGTAGGGCTTGCCCTCGGTGAGCATACTCTGGAACATAATGTCCACACCCTGCCCGGAACGCTGCACATATTTCAGGTGCTGAAGGGTCATGGCAATCAGCTTGTTCCGGGGAATGGACTGGTGGGTAATGATGTTGCTTTCGTTGATATCCCCCGGAAAGCCGCCGGGGTTCTCAATCACGATCTTTGTGGGGTAGTGCTTGACGTAGACCGGTGCCATGTCCTCGTAGGAGCGGTGCGCCAGCGCATTCAGTAAAGCCTCCTGAAAAACCGCTTCGGAGAAATCGTACACCTCCAGCCGGAACAGCCCCACCTGCACATTGGTCAGGCGGTTATAGGTGCGGATGCGCTCGGTCAACTTATCCAGAATCGAGATTACCGGCTCCTGCATATCCATGCGGTTGTCGTATTCCGTCTGCGCTTCGTCGCTGTAATGGAGGTAGATCACCTCTGCCTGCGGCAGCAACCGGGCGATAGACGCGGCCTTGCCCACAAACAGCAGCCCTGCCACCGTTACACGCACTTCGTCCTTATCCATTCGGATCAGGTTCAGGTTGTCCAGAAAGGTGGTATCTGCCAAATCCGGCAGAGCAGAGCCTGCATCCCGAATCCGCAGCTTCTCTTTCAGGCGGTACACTTCCAGCAGGTCAATGTCGTTTTCGGTTGCGCCCGCCACGATCTTTGCCGAAAAATCCGGGTTATCGGCAGGGGAGTACACATCGTTTGCCGGGTAGTCGGGCTTTGTCACATTCCCCAGCCGCCTGTAATAGATGCCGCCGGTGGTGGCAACATGAGAACTGGATTTCTCCACCGATACCACCAGCACCACACCGTCAGAGGTTTCCACCGGCTCGATTTCGGTAAACAGGCTTGGCCGGGTCATATCGTAGATGGCTTCCATCAGTGCCTGCGGGTCGCTCTTGGGGCAGCCCGTAATGGTGCCGTCATCTTCCACGCCAAACAGCAGAACGCCGCCCTTTGTATTTGCCAGCGCAACCGCACTTTTCACCGCAAGCTCTTTCCGCTGCCGGTAGTCCTTGCACTTCACCCACGACTTAAACTCCTGCCGGGTGCTTTCCCCGGCAGCAATCATTTTGCGGAGCGCTTGTTCGGTCATGGTTGGGACCTCCCCTCTTTTTTATTATGCTTTTCAGCTTCATCTAAATATTGCTGAATGGTTTTGGGTGATTTGAATATATAGTACGTTCCAGCCGTATCTTGAACAAAGAACGGAATTTTTTTATCTCTTGGATAATTACTCAAATTTTGAAGTTGCATTATAAACTTATCTTTTTTCCACGCGAAGGAAACGCATTGTTCTATATCTAGTTCTGCCGGGAGCTTAGTAATTCCTGCTGGTGTTGGCTCTTGGAGTATAACCCATTTATAACCATCTGGAAGTTTTATGCCATAACTGCTGATAATGATTTTTCGGTTTCCAGTATTTACAACATCGAGCGATACATACTGGCATTTATCTGCAAGTTCCAAAGAACCACCAAACGCATAAATTACGCTTTCGTTGAACGTAATCTTAACCTTTTTGCGATTTTGATACCTTGTTTGCCAAAGTGCTATAATTGCGGCAACAGCAGTGGCAATCGCGCTTGCAGCTTGCCAAAACATTCCCCAATCAAACCCTGCTTCAACAGGTTTCATTTTCGTTCTCCCTGCATTTCAGAAATCCAGTTTATTTAATAATGCTCTCTTCGTAATACTTTTTCATTTAACGCATTGAAAATCATTCTTTCATTATTGGAACATCTTCCATTTTCCAGCCCTTCTTGAATATACCGTTCCATTTCTCCCGGCGTAATATATTCGTACTCTTTTCCACCCAGTGATTCAACAAAATCATACGGGGCAAAACCAATTTCATTCCAGCTCTTCATCGTATAGGTGCGAAAACAAGGGACGTTTTTATCTTTGCAGAGCTTGACCAGCACCTTTCGTTTATCCAAGCTCATATTCTCGCCGATAATAATTCCAACCAATTCTGACGCTTCATAATTCAAAAATCCGGCATCTTCATTTTGAATTAACCGCCATTCATTTTCATACGCCCAATCTTTATGCTTAAAGCAGAGCGATTCTTCAATCGCTTCTGACATTTCATCATCCATAAAGTCTATGTCAAACAAATCAAATGTAATATCTGTATAAATCACAGGCTTTATTTCAGAAAAAGTTTTTTCTGTTGAATAAATCAAGCAACAGCCAGAATAGCCACTCGCATAATGCGCCCACATAATAGGAGAGTTTGGAATTGCAGAAACAGAGAGAACTCTGTACTGATTTTGCCTATCTTCCACAATTGGATGTATTTTTCCACAAGCAAGCGTATATCCAGCCCCCATACAATCCAAATACACTTGTAAGGCATTTGCTTCCATGGGGTCATTCAGCATAGAAGGCTTTGGCAAATAAATATGATTATTTTTTATAATATCTACCACACGATTAAAGTCAGTCTGTGTAGATATTGATTTATACTTATAAACAATCTGCGGTCGAACGTGCATAAGATTCCTCTATATTTACTCCATCACTCTAATCGTACTCTCAACAAACGCAATCTCATCTTCCGTCAGCTCGTACTTCTTGTACAGCTTTTCGTCCGTCCATTCTTCCGTAAAATCCTGATCGGGCACAAAGACAAAGTTTGCTCTTGCAATGTGCATAGAAGAATAAGTCAGACGCAGCATGAAGCGCGTAAACTTACACATCAGATACTGCTTGTAGTTTTTGATTTCTGCTTCGGTATCAAATGCGCCCAGAACCAGATAGGAGAAGGTGTTCACTTCTCCCGGAACCTCAATCCGGGGTGTCGTGATGGCCTTATAGCCCTTGGACGGGTCAATGCCAACCTCACCATTGCAGGGAACCAGAATGGAGATCGTTGCCTTGTACTTGTCGATCAGCTCCGCATTTTTCTTGACATCGCTTCTCTTAATATAGCCGGTGCCTTGGCTGTGAATAAGGGAAATGCAACCATCAAAGGGTTCTTTTTCGCCACGAGCCGCAGAGGGGAAGCCAAAGGCATCAATAGGCTGCACCCGATCGGTCAGGAAGTGTTCCGAACGGTTCAGAACCTTATGGATGATAGACAGCGATTCATTCGACCGAATGAAGATTTCTCCAAACTCATTGAGGTTGCGCCGCATGGTATGGCGTTCCAGACCGCTGACGTTTGTAACCTCGCAGACCTCCTCCTTGTCCCGATCCCACAGGAAATAGCAAATGCCGCCTGCAATATCCACGGTACTGAAGCAGTCTTTGGAGTTTACAAAATCCGTCAGCCTGATCAGATGCGGATCGTTCAGCATCTCATTGCGGAAATCGTTCAGTCCGATGCCGCCAGCATACCAGCGTGCCGGCATAATCATGGAGATATAGTGGGGCTGCATGGTTTTTGCCTGATCCACAAACAGGTTATAAACCGGGCGTGCCTGCTTTGCCGCAACATTGGCTGCGCTGCCGCCGCCTGTATCCTCCTGATACGGCGGATTGCCCACAATGGCATCAAATTTCATGGGCTGTCCCTCCTTTCCCCATGTATCGGTTCGCTGCAGCTTCTTTGCCAGACGCTGCGGGTCGTTTTCCATCCGTTCCAGCAGGTGCGGAATATAAGTGGTGTTGACCGTCCAATCCTGATAGCCCACCAGCGTCCGCCGGGTGATGCTTTCTGCCATCCGGGTCTTGCACAGAACAAAGATCTGCTGCTCCACGGTTTCCTGCCAGAGAGCCTGTGTCTGCTCCAGCGGCAGCTTGTCCTCCGGGCCGGGCAGCTTCATGGCGTACAGGCTGTATGCCATATACAGGGGATACAGGCCGGATTTGGAGTTCATTTCCAGAATCCGTGCCTCCGGGTTGAGGAAGATGTCCTCGGTGACCTGCCCCTGATCCACCAGACGAGGCTCCTCCAGAACCTCCTGCGAGTCGAACTGCTCGTTGAGGAAGCAGTAGCCGCCCACCATGCTGCTCAGATGAAGGTTCACCACCCGCCACGGGGTCAGAACGGTTTCCTTGTCGGGGTTGCGGAAGTGGCTGAAGATCTCGGCAATGCGCTTCACACGCTCGGTGGGCGGCAGCTCGTCCGCTGCTTTTGCCATGCGGCGGATGCGCAGGCCCGCCCCGCTGACCACATCCTCATCGTAGTATTTCAGCAGCTTGCGGAACAGGGGCTTGTCCACGGTTTTGGGCATAAACTCCTGCCAGGATTCCTCATCCACCAGCGTGATAAAGTCTGCCATCTTGATGCTCTCGGTCAAATCCACCTTGGCACCGTAAATCAGCAGGGGCAGACGGATGGACACATTCCGCAGCAGCCGGATGACCTTCTCGCGCTCTTTCTTCTGCTCTTGCAGTTTCTTGAGCAGGTCATCGTCCTCTTTGGTGCGCTCCCGCTTAGGCTTGTTGGAAATCTTGTCTGCCTTTTCGTATTCCTCGCCCGTCAGCCCCTGATGGTTGATGTGGACTTTGGTTTCCTTTTTGGCGGCTTTCTGCTCACTGAGCTTGTCCGACAGGGTATGGAATAGCTGCACATCGTCCTCGTCCATGACGATGCCGGTGTCCTGTTTGTAGACCGATTCATCGTCAAAGCCGCTCTTGATGGCTCTATCCACCGTCAGACGCTTAATCTGCCGCATCATTCTGGAGACGCTGTATGCAGTCATCTGGGTGCCGTCCACCGCAATCACCGGGCAGAAGTTCAAAAACTCGCCCAGTGCCGCCCGGTTCTGCTCCTCGTTGGTCCGACCCCGCTTGGTAATGCGGTTGACCTCAGAAATCACGTTCAGGGCACGGTCCGGGGCAAAATCAAAGACGTAGCAGCGTTCCTTCTGTTTGCCGTCCAACACTCCTGCCGACTGCACCCGGAAGATGGTCTGCATATAGCCGGACGCAGCCGCGCTTGCCGACCCGGTTAGCATCATCACAGCCGTCCACTCCGGCACCGTCACGCCGGTAGTCAGCTTGCCGCAGGAAATGGTAATGGTATAGCGGTTCGCCTTGATGACTTGCTTTACCAGTGTCAGGGCGTTGTCGTAGGGCATTTCGGCATCGCCATCACCTGCAACGTTAGCGATTTTATAGGCTCCAAACACAGGGTGGTCTTTCAGCAGCCTGCTCAGGGCACTGGCTTCTTTCACGCCCGGAACCATCCAGAGGGTATGCCGGAACATCTCCCGGTACTCCGGCGTGGAGTAGGGGTAATTGCTCTCCGGGTTCTCCGAAGAAATCAGGTCCAGAAAGCTGCGCACATCGGCCTCGTGGACAAAATCGCCCACCTGTGCGCCAGCAGGCAGAGGACGGAAATCCCGTGCAGGGTCGCCCGTCCACACCCGGAAAAACTCGGTAAAGTTGAACGCCATCTCCAAGGTCTCGTAGCGGTAGGAGGTAGGCAGACTTTTCCCAAGGTCGAAGGTCAGGATGCGAAGTTCCGGCAGGTCTGCATAGGGGTTATGGTCGCCGGGGTGCAGGGTGTCCCACTCCCGCTTGCGCTTTTGCTCCATGACGTAGTCCCATGTGTAGACATTGTTCTCGTACTTCTGCATCAGGTTGTACGGTGTGCCGGACAGCTGCAGAACCTTGGGCGCCTTGCCGTTCTTTTCCGCTTCCAGCAAAGACTGCACCTTCTGCCCTCGCTGGGTCTGGGTGCCCTCGTGGGCTTCATCGTAAATCACGAGATCCCAGTCCATATCGAAAACGGCGTTATTCTTGTCAAACTTTCCGTCTGCCCGCTGAGAGCCGCGCAGGTCCTGCATGGAGGCAAAGTAAACAAACGCCTTGCCGGAATTCTGGTAGGCTGTCAGGTTTGCATCGTTGCGTGCATCCATTGCCGCATCGTAAACGGACGAATCCGTATCGAAACGGTCTTTTTTCAGGAAAGCACGGTTATCTCCTTCGCCAAAAATCAGGTCAAAATCGTTGCGCCAGCCATCTTCCACCACCGGGCGGTGGGTGACCACAATCACCTTCTGGTAGCCTGCTTTTTTGATGAGCGCATAGGCCGTGACCGTCTTGCCGAAACGCATCTTGCAGTTCCAGAGCATCGAGTTTTCCTTGCGGAACACCCGCAGCGTCTGATTGACGCAGTCCATCTGCTCATCCCGCAGGGTAATGGCTCTCTTTCTGGGCGCAGCAGGGACAGCCTGCGGCAGAAAGCCGATCTGCCCCTCACTCTTTTCGGCAGCGGTCAGAGCCGTGCGGCCCTCTTTTACCGCCTGAATCGCACGAATGGCAACGGACAGCGGCACCTCAAACCATTCGCTGTCCTGATTGGAATTGGAGAACTTCCGGGCCGAAAAGCCAGAATTGTACAGTACATTATGGACATCGTCATCATCGAACAATTCCGTATCGGTCGTACCATCCGGGAAGGTGACAGTTCTGCGTGCCAGCTCGGTATATTGCAGGTCGTATTCAACCATCGCCGTCTTGGTATACTGGTCGATGCGGTCACGGGCAGCACAATTCAGCTCCGCACAGTTGGGCGGAAGCTGTTTGTAGCTGTTCACGCTGTCAAAATTTGTCTTTCCGATCTTCCAGTAGCCCTCGTGCTGGGCATCGTGAATCGTAAAGATGTAAATCAACCGATACGACATGGTTGGCTTATACGCTGCCACTTGCTTTTCCTCCTCTCACCATTGAAAGAAAAGTCATCGTCTGATTGGAACGCCAATCCTTTATGATGCTGTAAATCCCATTGTGCGCCCGGATATTTCCGCTTTTGCATCCGGGGCAGAGGTCAATTTGTTCTTCGGTGCCGAACCAGCTGATAATTTCAATTTTGTTTTCCTTACAGCTGCCCGGAACCACATACTTTGTGCCGTCCATCTGCCAGAGGTTCCACGCAATGATGTTAGCGATCACCTTCATCTGCCGCAGGTGGGGAAGTTTGCCAAAGCGTTCCCGGTAAACCTCCACGAAGGTCACAAACAGGTTTTCCCGTGCCAGCAGCAGGCTGTCGCCCTGATACTCAAAGCCGTACACACTTTGGAACGCCCGCTTCGTCCATGTGAGCCATTCTTCTTCGGTATCCGTGTTTTCACTCACAACACGCAGCTTGCGGTCCAGCAGGCCAATTCGCTGGGAAATAGGAATGGTTTCGCCCGTTACGGTATCGTAGCGACTTACCAGATAGGGAGCCTCGCCGCAGGAGATTTCCAGCCGTTGTGCATCCACATATTTCTGCCATGTGTGCTGACGGTCGTCCGGGAAGGCGATTTTGTCAGCCGTTGCTTTCCACGACATCTCCTTCTGGATGTTGAAAACATCCTTCCTGCCAAACCACTGCTCATCTACCAGATTGTTCTGTGCGTTGCAGATCCAACTGGGGGTAAATACCTCTGCTTTGTCACGGGTGCGGTTGGTCTGGTGCTCCAGTGCTTTTTCCACTCTGGGCTGAATCAGGCTGTCCTGTTCGCCTGTAACCAGTTCCGGCAGGATTTCTTTTTTGAAGCTGTATGGTTTGCCCAGTTCAGCGTAATCATCGGTTGCCCAGATGATGTTTTTCTTGGTGGTTTTGTCCTGAAGCAAAATCTCAAGGAGGGTGAGTTCATGGTCCAAAAGTTCCTGCTCCAACAGGTCAATCCCTGCAATGCTGAACATCCGCCGCCCTCCCTTCCATTTGTTGATGGTACTATAATAACACACCTTTCGGGGTTTGTGAATGTGTACCATCCACCGTTTTCATCAGGGCACCCCATTTTCCAGTGCCCTGCCGGGAAGAATCCAAAGAGCGGCGGAACGCTCGTTGGCACACGACTTTGCCTGCAAAGTCTAGTGTGTTACACCTTGGTTCCGGCTGACGCGGAAAAGGGGCTGCGAGAGGTTCCGGCAAGCACCTGTTCTGTGGCAGAAGGATGCGCGGATGGGCGTGGCAGTTGACGGTCTCCGCCCACCCAGCGCAGGCTTGCGGAGGAACCAATGGTGTACGTCCTCCCGTCCTGCTGCAGCAGCATTTTCCCTTATAAGCCGCAGGGCAAATGATCAGCGTCTGTGCTTGCCCCGGTTGCCTGCAAGTGTCCCCGGTTTTAGCATTGCCGTTTTATAAAGGATCTTCTTTATCAGCTTTCTTTCATCCTCTGTCAGCTTATCGTAGTTGATGCCGATTGCCTTCAGTGCTGTTCGGATCTTCTTTTCATCCGCAGACCCTTCAAGTTTCTGTGCATCCTCCAGTTCCTTCATCAAGTTATCGACCATTGCACCATCTGAAGTGGTCTTGTCCTTGCGGTGTTCCGTCTTGATGTTCTTCAGGATATCCACCAGTTCATCATACAAGACCCGGCCAAAGTACTCATCTTCATCGATCTGCCCCAGCTTCAAGGTGCTCATGTATAGATCGTTTTCATCTGCTGCATACTTCTTTTTCAGCATTTGCCGGGTCGCTTCCAGACCAGCATTGAGGTTTTGAATGTTTGCGCTGACATATCCATCCACATAGATCTCCAGATCGGTCATGAACCGCCGGAAATTCTCATGCACGATCAGTTCGCACAGCAGCCGATGATTGAATTTTCCATTTCTTAATACGTCCACTGCGCCATCGCTCAGATGCAAGTCCGAAAGGACTGCATCTGGGCGTTTTTTGTTTTCTGTCACGCCCAGCAGGTAGTCCGTGGTCACGCCATAGAACTCAGCCAGCGTTGTCACGGCATAAATGCTGAGGTCGGTCACATCGTCGCTCTCGTATTTCGACAGTGCCGATTTGGACAGACCCGTCTGCTCTGCCAGCGTTTCCAGCTTCAGACTCCGCTCCACACGCAGGTCTTTGAGCCGTTCTCCCAGTGTCAGCTTGATGTTCATGGTCGCACCTCCGATGTTTTTTGCACAGTATACCACTTCCGGCGGTCCCTGTCCATAAGCGTGGAATTTTGCAGTTTCTGCACCTGTTTTCCGACATTATGGATATACGGCACAGCAGCCATGGAGGTGCTATCCTATAGACAGAAGGAAAACATATCACTCCCCAGCAGCGAACATATTAAGGGCTTCCCGCGAAAGCCCTCTGAAATATCTTTCATAACAGGACCTTGAGAACAGAATGACCGTCCGAACTGCCCAGACCGCCAAGACCTCCCATCGGGGGGAGCGAGCGCCCTGCATGGGGCCGACACAGAGTCCAAAAAGATTTCCTGTCGGGAGGCAGCAAGGGAGACCGGCTTTGAACGTGGCAGGGATCAAATTGATCCGTGCCAGAGCCTTTGACCAAAGGAGAAATTTTGAGTTTATATCAAAAGATCAAGTCTGCCATCACCGTTCGGCAGGTGGGAGAGATGTACGGCATGGAGCACGACCGCCATGGCATGGTGTGCTGTCCGTTCCATTCCGACAGCGACCCTAGCATGAAGCTGAACGACAACTATTATTATTGCTTCGGCTGTGGAGCCAACGGCGATGCCATCGACCTCACCGCCAAGCTGTTCGACCTGAACCCCCGGCAAGCCGCCGAGAAGCTCGCAAGTGACTTCGGGCTTGACCCGGACAAGCCGCCCGCCAATGCCATCGCTCTGCTGCCGCCCAAGCGCGGCCTGACAGACGAGCAGTGGGCAGACATCGCCTACTGCCTGCGGGTGCTGACCGATTATCTCGACCTGTTGCACGACTGGCAGGAGCGCTACAAGCCCGCCACCCCGGAGGAATCGCATGACCCACGGTTTGAAGAAGCCCTCCACACGACCGAGACCATCGAGCACCTGACGGACTGCGTTGCATTTGGGACGCCCCAACAGAAGGCCGATGCCGCTGCACGGCTGCTGTCCGGGTCGTACCTGCTGATGCTGGAAGAGCGCACCGACCGCCTTGCTCTGGCAAAGTGCGCCTAATAGTTTATTCACCCGAAGTGGTGGGTCTCACCGTGAGACCCACCACTTCAGTGAGGAAAA
>OGTB01002264.1_pt1 | contig 11200 bp, 8 predicted proteins | sample 1553611 | NCBI WGS metagenome assembly OGTB01 (sample SAMEA2580032, study PRJEB22360) | human gut metagenome | biome: human gut; feature: human-associated habitat; material: faeces | place: Denmark | collected 2008/2010 | reverse complement strand
CCTGCCTGCACGACTACTCCCTGAACGTCCGTCAGGTAAAGGCGGCGGAGGCCGCCGAGGTCGTCGTGATCTCCGGCGCAGGGCTGGAGGATTTTCTGGACAGCATTCTGGATGATTCGGATATCATCGATTCTTCCGAGGGCATCGCCCTTCTGCATATGGAAGAAGAACACGACCACGGTCATGAAGATCACCACCACGAGGACGACCCCCACATCTGGCTCTCCCCGGAAAACGCCAAGGTGATGGCAGGAAACATCTGCGCGGGACTCTCCCGGAGATATCCCGAATATGCGGACATATTTTCCGCCAATCTGGACAGCCTGCTGGAAGATTTGGACGCACTGCAAAGCTATGGAGAATCCAGCCTGTCCGGCCTTAAATGTCGGGAACTGGTGACGTTTCATGACGGCTTTTCCTACTTTGCTCAGGCTTTCGATCTGACCATTCTGGAAGCGGTGGAGGAAGAATCCGGCAGTGAAGCCTCCGCTCAGGAGCTGAAACACCTGATCGGCGTTGTCCGTGAAAATGACCTGCCCGCGATTTTTACCGAGCGCAACGGCAGCACCTCCGCCGCCGGGGTCATTTCCCGGGAAACCGGCGTGACTGTTTATTCGCTGGACATGGCCATGGCTGGTGACAGCTACTTTGACGCCATGTACCGCAACATTGACACCATCAAGGAGGCATTGGGATGAATCTATCACATCACGGCGGTTCCTGTGGCCATTCCTGCTGCCTTCGGGTAGAGAATATGTCCGTGAAAATCGGAACCGACTGCATTCTGAAGGACGTGAATCTTCACGTCCACTGCGGCGAAATGGCCGCCATCATCGGCCCCAACGGCGCGGGCAAATCCACGCTGCTCAAGCTGCTCTCCCGCATCACCGCCCCCACCGAGGGCGAAATCAAAATTCGTGGCCGCGTGGCCTCGATGCTCGAGGTCGGCACCGGCTTCAACAACGAGATGACGGGCCGCGAGAACATTTATATGAACGGCGCGATTCTGGGCATGACCCGCGCCGAGATCGACGCAAAGCTGCCGCAGATCATTGAATTTTCCGAGTGCGGCGACTTTATCGACACACCCGTCAAGCGCTATTCCAGCGGCATGTTCGTCAAGCTGGCCTTCGCCGTGGCCGCGCATCTCGACAGCGAGATCATGGTCATGGATGAAGTTCTGGCCGTCGGCGATATGAAATTCCAGCAGAAATGCTTAGGAAAAATGAGCGACGTCGCCAATCAGGACGGGCGCACGGTGCTGTATGTCAGCCATAATATGTCGACCATTCGTCAGCTTTGCACCCGCTGCGTCGTGCTGGACAAGGGCAGGGTCATCTTTGACGGCGACGTGGAGCAGGCCATCGCGGTCTACATGGACACCACCGACGTCAACGTTGTCCACTACGACCTGGCCGACGTCGCCCGCATGACGGGCAGCGCGGGCAAGCGGTTCCGGCTGGAAACGCTGGATTTCGTCGGCAAGGAGTCGAGCGTGTTTGCCGATACCGAAAAGATGCGGGTGAAAATCACCTGGCGCGTTTCGGAGCCGTTCGCGGGCATCCACATGAAGATGAACCTCCACGCGCGGGATTCGACGCCCGTCGGCATCACCCATCCCGTCGACCTTGGCCCCGCCGAGCCGGGCAAAATCTACCCCTCTGTGTTTGAATTTGACCCGAGTCTGCTGGGCGAGGGACAGTATTTCTTCTATCTCGACATTTTTGACGGCGCACTGGCCCACGCGGTCTGCCTGGACAAGCCCGTGACCGAGTTCGCCTTTGAGGTGACGAACAGCGACCTGACGATGCCAGAGTGGGCGTCCGGCTGGGGCCGCATCCACTTCCCGCCCGTCAAGCTCGTGCAGGAGTAACGCATGAAACCGAATTTGTACATCTGCCACACCGCGTATCAGGTCTTGGTCGATCTGCTGCGGGCCGGGCGCTGCGCCGGCAAGCCCCACACGATAGTGCTCTCAGCCTCCGTGCCCGACACCGCCGCGCTGGCGGCACGTCTGGACGCGACGGGCGTGGTCAAGACTGTCCTTGTGGACGAGACGCGCTGGCCCGGGACCGTGACGGGGCTGTTTGCCCACCGGCGCGCGGCCCGCGCCTTTGAGAAGCTGTGCGGCTGGAAATTGAACCGTGCAGCGTTTGAAAATGTCTATATCCACAACGATTGGAGTGTGCTGGGCCGCTATTTGCAGGATTGCCGCGCCGGGTATATTCTGTGCGAGGACACGTTCGGCAGCACGCTCGGCCCTGACCAGCATCTTGTGACCGACCAGCGCGCCGCGGCGGATTTTGCCGCGAAGCAGCGCGGAAAAGGCTACCTGTACTGGGGCGACAGCCCGTGGTGCGTCCGCGTCGAGAGTGAGGACGCCGCACGGTGTACGCTGTTTTCGGCGGACCGCATGGTGACGGACAGCAAGGCCAAACTGTTAGAGAGCCTGACCGACGACGAAAAAGCGATGGTGCGCCGCGTATTTTTGACGCAGCCCCTGCCCGAGAAGGCAGACGGCGCGACGCTTTTGCTGCCCCGCAGCTTTGTGGCCGATGGGCTGATGACCCAAGCGGAGCAGGACGCGATGTTCAAAGCGGTGGCGGAAAAATACGCCGTTGGGCCGCTCTTTATCAAGACCCACCCGCGGGACACGACGGATTACGCCGCCCTGTTCCCCGATGCAGTCATTTTGGAGCGCACGATGCCCAGCGAGGTGCTGAACTTCTGCCTCCCCTTCCATTTCGCCCGTGCCGTCACCGTGCAGAGCTTCGTCCTGCGCGGCTTCACCGCGGCGGATGAGAAGATCCTGCTGACGCTGGAGGAGGCGAGGAAACTGGTCTGATGCGCGGGGAAAACGGCATCCGGCCGGGAAGTTCTCTCCCTCCGGCGCTTCGCGCCACCTCCCTCATCAGAGGGAGGTCAATACGGACTTTTAAGGAGTAAAACAAATGCCAAGAGGACCAATGGGCGGCAGGCGTGCCGTCGAAGAGCCCCATGATTTCGGCAAAGTCATGGGCAAGCTCGTGAACTATTGCCGCAACTATCTTCCCGTCATCATCATCGCGCTCATCCTGGGCGCGGCCGGCACCGTCTGCCAGATCGTCGGCCCGGACAAGCTCAAGGACATGACCAACGAGATCGTCAAAGGTCTGCCCGCCATCGTTAACGGCAGACCGGTGATGAACTCGGTAGATTTCGGCACGGTGGGCCACATCGCCTGGACTTTGGTGGCCCTATACGTGGGCTACGCCGTGCTCGGCTACGTGCAAAGCTGGATGATGGCCAACGTCACCCAGCGCACCGCCCAGCGACTGCGCGAGTCCATCTCGGTCAAAATCAACAAACTGCCGCTCAAATACTTCGACAAGGTTAGCTACGGCGACGTGCTGTCGCGCATCACCAACGATGTGGACGCCATCGGCCAGACGCTGGGGCAGTCGCTCGGCTCGCTGATTACCTCGGTGACGCTGTTCGTGGGCGCGCTGGTGATGATGTTCTACAACAACGTGATCATGACCCTGTGCGCCATCGGTGCCAGCCTCATCGGCCTGATCATCATGATGGCCATCATGAAGTCCTCCCAGAAGTACTTCGCCCGGCAGCAGATGGCGCTAGGTGACGTCAACGGCCACGTGGAGGAGATGTACGCCGGCCACCTCATCGTCAAGGCATACAACGGCGAGGCCGATTCGATTCGTCGCTTCGAGAAGTACAACTCGGACCTCTACGAGTCCGGCTGGAAGTCGCAGTTCCTCTCCGGCCTGATGATGCCGCTCATGAATTTCGTGGGCAACTTCGGCTACGTGGTGGTGTGCGTGGTGGGCGCGGCGCTCGCGCTCGACGGGCAGATCGAGTTCGGCGTGATTGTGGCGTTCATGATGTACATCCGCCTGTTCACTCAGCCGCTTTCGCAGTTTGCGCAGGCCTTCCAGAACCTGCAGCGCTGCGCGGCCGCCGCCGAGCGCGTGTTCGGCTTCCTTGAAGAGCCGGAGATGGAAGACGAATCCGGCAAGCAGGCCCTACTCGGCAAGAACTACATGGGCGGCCACGAAGTGAAGGGCGACGTGGAATTCAGCCACGTGCAGTTCGGCTACGAGCCGGGCAAGCCGATTATCAACGACTTCTCCGCTTCAGTCTCGGCCGGTCAGAAGGTCGCCATCGTCGGCCCGACCGGTGCCGGCAAGACCACCATGGTCAACCTGCTGATGCGCTTCTATGAGATTTCCGGCGGTTCGATTTCGATTGACGGCGTGGACACCAAGTCCGTGCCGCGCTGGAACGTGCACGACCAGTTCTCCATGGTGTTGCAGGATACGTGGGTGTTCCGCGGCACTGTGCGCGAGAACGTCGCTTACTCCAAGCCTGGCGTGACCAACAAGCAAATCGAGGATGCGTGCAAGGCCGTGGGCCTCGACCACTTCATCCGCTCACTGCCGGACGGCTATGACACCGTGCTCGATGACAAGTCGTCGCTCTCCCAGGGCCAGAAGCAGCTGCTGACCATCGCCCGCGCGATGGTGCAGGACGCGCCGATTCTGATTCTCGACGAGGCCACCTCCTCGGTCGATACCCGTACTGAAGAGCTGATTCAGAAGGCCATGGATGCGCTGACCGTGGGGCGTACGAGCTTTGTGATCGCGCATCGCCTCTCCACGATTCGCGACGCCGACATGATCCTCGTCATGAACCACGGCGACGTGATCGAGCGCGGCACGCATGATGAACTGCTGGCGGCGGGCGGTTTTTACGCCGACCTCTACAACAGCCAGTTCGCGCTTGCTGACTGACGGATTGTTTCCTGCGTTAGCGGATTAGCGGATTAGCTATACTCGGCTCCCCTCTCCGAGGGGAGCTGTCAGCGTAGCTGACTGAGGGGGAGCAACCCATCGGTCCACCCGAGGGAATGCTCCACTGGATGTGATACTGATGATTTCGTACATTAGTGTGTGAAAAAGCCGCCGGGAAAATTGAGGGATTGGGCGGCGGTGCGGTTGGCGTTGAGAATGGCGCATTCGAAGGGGAAGTGAGCGCGCAGCTGGGTGGCCGGGGTGGTGAACAGGGCGGTGGCGAGGCCGTCGGCCAGTGTGACAGGGACGTGTGCCGCAACGGTGTTCGACGAATCGTCGGTATCGCGGTTTGCCGTTGTCGAGGCATTGCTGCCATGCGTCGATGTCTTCGTGGTTATGGCGCTCGATGGCGGCGTGACGGCCACCCATGTGGCGGCTACATCGTCAACCGGTAGTCCGTCGATGGCGTTGAGCAGATGGTGAAGTTGGTGACCTGCGGCGTCAGACCAGTGGCGGCGGCTGGGGGAGCTCGCGCAGAATGCGCCGTGGCTGATTTCGACCGTACCTACGGCGTTGGTCGGATCGGCAGGATCTTCAAGGGCGATGGTGATTGGTTCGTCCGTATGCACTAGCAAATCACCCCCGGCGTCGATGACGTATTGAATGGGTTGAGGGTGGCCCGCGCCATCGCCCAACATCCCCGCAAGCAAATCCACCAAATACCCCTTACCGCACGCACCAAAATCGAGCGCGACTGGGCTGTGGGCGATAAGTGTGGTGCCGTGCCGCTCAACGTCGGCTGACCAAACGGCTCGTCCGTGGATCGCGCCTGCATGTTCGGCGGCATCGGGCGTAGCCGCAAACGAATACGACTCGTCGTAGCCAAGCCGAATCAAATCCTCGCCCACGCACGGGTCGGTCGCCCCATCGGTTGCCGCAAACAGGCGGTCGTACAGGCCAAACAGACCCGATGCCCAGTCGGGAAAATCGAACGTGCCGCCATGTGCGGCCGTGCGCATCCGGCCGACGATGGAATCATCGCGGAATCGAGATAATACAACCTCATATTCATGGATGAACGAGCCAATACGATCGCGTATCTCATCGTCCAATACGCTCTCGGTGTGCACCAGTAATCCGGTCCCCAACGCATCAGGAAAAGCGTATACGTATGGCAGTTGCTCGGTCAGACTTGTCATGCCCACTATCGTAGAGCGCATGGTGTGCCGGTGTATACTGGATTTTGACACTGTGTCAATGTTGATTCGGAGGTTGTGAGAATGGGCAATGCGACTACAGCAAGTGTAACGGGTGTGCAAGTTGCACCGGCGAAGTCAGCCATCAGAGATCTCCCCATCGCCAAAGTGTGGGCGTTTGCGGTCGGCCAGTTCGGCTGGGCACTGCTTTCCGGCATTATCTCCAACTGGCTCGTGTATTTCTATCAGCCCGATCAGGAGACCATCTCTCAAGGCCAGACCGTATTCGTGCCGCAAGGCCTGGTTGTGCTCGGCATCGTGACCGTGGTGGGCGGCATCACCGCCTTCGCCCGATTCTTCGACGCCTTCGTGGATCCGGCCGTGGCGTCCCTTTCCGACCGTTGCGATTCCAAATCTGGACGCCGTATGCCGTTCCTGAAATTCGCCGCCCTGCCGCTCGCGGTGGTCACCGTGCTCGTGTTCTGGAGCCCGATCAACGGCACCAGCTGGGTGAACGCGGCGTTCCTGTTCGTCACCGTGATCGGCTACTACATCGCCCTCACGTTCTACTGCACGCCGTACAACGCGCTCATCGCCGAACTCGGCCACGACTCCAAGCAGCAACTCACCATCTCCACCGCCATCTCCTTCACTTGGGTGGCCGGCACGGCCATCGCGTACGTGGCGCCGGTGATTTGGGGCGCGTTCGTGCCGATGATGGGCCGCATCACCGCCATCCGCGTGACCTTCACCATCATGGCCGCCGTGGCGTTCGTGTGCATGCTGGTGCCGCCGCTGGCCATCCGCGAGAAGGACTACGTCAACTCCCAGCCCACCTCCGAATCGACCATCGAATCCCTGAAGCAGACGTTCGGCGACGGCGAATTCCGCAAGTTCGTATGCTCCGACGTGGTCTACTGGGTGGCCATCACCACCTTCCAGACCGGTCTGCCGTTCTTCGTGACCAGCCTGCTCAAGCTGCCGGAAACCACCACGACCATCTACTTCGTGCTCATGACCGGCGTCTCTGTGCTGTTCTATCTGCCGGTCAATATTCTGGCCAATAAGGTCGGCAAGAAGAGGCTGCTGCTGGTTGCCTTCGTGATCTTCACCTGTGCGTTCGCATTTGCCGGCGCCCTTGGTTCGGCCGTGCTCGGCTTCATTCCGGCGATGGCCCAGGGTTTGGTGCTCTCGGTGGTCGGCGCGATTCCGATGGCCGCGTTCGGCATCCTGCCGCAGGCCATCGTGGCGAATATCGCCGACGCCAGTTCCAAGACCACCGGCCAGGACCGTCAGGGCATGTTCTACGCGGCCCGCACCTTTGCGATGAAGATGGGCCAGTCCGTGGCCATGCTGCTGTTCACCGGCGTCTCCACCATCGGCATGGCGTCCGGCGCGGGCTACCGCATCGCCGCCGTGTGCGCGGCCGTGCTGTGCGGCTTGGGCGGCATCGTGTTCGCGTTCTACAACGAGAAGAAGGTGTTGGGCGTGCTGGAGACGTGATGGCGTTGCCGGGTGCCGCCGCGGTATCCATACGGAGCGGTGTGGGTGACTTGCCCCGTCTGCGACACTGAACAAGCCGCCGCGGTATCCCTGGTATCCAGGCGGAGTGGTGATCTTAGTTCGAGCTATTGCGCCGGCAGACGGCTGGGACGATGCTGCGCTTGCGGCGGCCCAACCGGCGACACCGAAACGTTACCGTGTCGACACGCGTGCGACACTTCGGCGTCAAATTGCGTTTGACCGCACTCCGTACTATATTGTTGCGAGTTGCTTTGCGGAGCAAAGTAACATCCAAGGGGCTGTAGCTCAGTTGGTAGAGCGCTTCGTTCGCATCGAAGAGGTCGCGGTTTCGACTACCGTCAGCTCCACGAGACCCTCTGCATTCATTCCACCGTAGAGGGTCTTTTCATTTTGTTTTCGTTGAAATTCTGCCATCTCTCTCAGCCCCTGCAAAGGGAGAATGCCTCGATTTCGCCATGGATTGTCGTGGATTGCTCTGTGGCATGGGCAATACTGGGAGTATGACAAGCGCAGATGAGTTGAATGAGCAGTATGACGCTGACGGTAGCGTGACGCAAGTGCCTGAACGCAATGATGAAGTTCATGCCGGCGAATCCGCCGTCGCCCAATCCCGCGAATCGGCCGTGACCATCCCCGCCGGCACCGTGGTGCTCGCCGCCACCCCGATCGGCAATGTCGGCGACGCTTCAGCCCGTCTGGTGGCCCTCTTGGAACGGGCCGATATCGTGGCCGCCGAAGACACGCGCCGCCTCTACGATCTCGCCCGTCGCCTCGGCGTCTATGTGAACGGTCGCGTCATCGCCTATCACGACCACAACGAGCGCGACAAGGCCGACGGCCTGCTCGACCAGGTCGAAACCGGCGCCACCGTGCTCGTCGTGTCCGATGCCGGCATGCCCACCATCAACGACCCCGGCTTGGCCATCGTGCGCCGTGCCATCGAACGCGGTCTGCCCGTCACCTGCGCGCCCGGCCCCTCCGCTGTGCTCGACGCGCTCGCCCTCTCCGGCCTGCCCACCGACCGCTTCTGCTACGAAGGCTTCCTACCGCGAAAGCATTCCGAGCGCGTGCAGTATCTGCGCACGCTGTTGCCCGAACGCCGCACCATCGTGTTCTACGAGACGCCTCATCGCATTGCCGATTCGATGGACGATCTGCTGGACGCGTTCGGCCCGAATCGCCCGATGGCCCTGTGCCGCGAACTCACCAAGGATTATGAGCAGATTCGTCGCGGCCCGATTGACGAGATTCGCCAAAGTGTGATTGATGATCCGCCCCGTGGCGAGATGGTGCTGGTCATCGGCGGCGCGTCCAACGAGGAGGCCGAAGCGGCCGCGCCCAGCACGTTGAGCGTGGATGACATGGCCGTGCTCTCCATCGACCGTGCTTTGGAGGACGGCCTGCGTATCAAGGACGCCATCGCGCAAGTGGTGCAGGAGCATCCACTGGCTGACGGATCGTTGGCCAATCGCAAGCAGGTGTATGCGGCTGTGCTGAAAATCAAGGGATAGCGCAGCAGCCGGCGATTATCTCCCCGTTACGCTTCCATCGACTCGAACAATATTTCCAACGCCTGCCGGACCCCGGGCCCACCACGCTGCGAGACCAATTCCAGCAAAGGCGCGTCGGCTTTGGGATTGGCAACCAGCCATTTACGCAGTTCGGGCACGTGATATGCGATGTGCCAGAGCACGGCAACATCCGTATCGGGCGAACATGCCACCGCGGGCGTAAGTCTGATGGGCGGTTCAGGCGGCGCGGTCATATCCGAGATTGCGCGCGATGCGGATTCGGATGAGTGTGCCGCCGCCGCGTGGCGAGGCAACCGTTGCGCCTGCCGCAAATGCCGTAAACGGTGAGCGGCATGGCGGCCTCTGCGATGGCCTCTGACAATGAACCCCCTCGTCATGCGCATTGCTCCAAAGCCGGTTCGTCCATCTCCTGCTGCACCGATTCAAAAAACATGCGTGCGCGTCCGGCGTACTTGTGATGCCGATGCTCCTTGACGATTTGCAGACAGTCGTTTGGCCGAAACTGGTACGCGGACATCAGCTGGCACACCAGTGCGTTGACGGTGGAAGGATCGGGGATGTCTTCAGGACTCATCACCAGGTCGCAAGCCGTACGGGCTGGCGTGGTGACAGGCAGCCCGCCGAGCTTGATGATTTGCTCCGGCAACGTCAATCTTTTGAATACGCGGATACGGCGGCTGACGGATGCCGAGCGGAAGTGCGATGTGGAAATCACGTCTATGGTACTCGGAAAGTCGGGGCCTCCCAGCCATACCCAAGCGGCGGTCATCGAACACACCACAGTGCCAAACGGGGCGACCTCCGCGACGATTTTCGCGCGACCATACAGTGTGCCCGAATGCTCGATCCAGTAGCCGGCGGAATCGTCGAGCTTATGTAACGTGCCGAAGGCGGCCAGACGGTTAAGGCTGAGCGGTCCCGGCAGATCCTTGGTAAACAGTATCGGCGGCACCGCAGGTTGCGCGGTTGCCGGCGAGGCGACTGTTGTGATGTCCGTCATCGGACCTGCTGTGATATCCATGACCGAACAATATGCAGAAATGCGGCTTGCGCGCCACCGGATAAGCGAAAACGGTGGATAAGTGCATAACTTTACTAGGTGCGCAAATGATGTGGATAACTCGGTGGATATTGGCAGGCGGAAGTGTGTGCGGATGTGCGTGGACGTGCGTACGGATGGGTGCGTGGATACGTGTGCGAATGCGTATGTGGATAAGCGCGCAAGAGGTGTACAGATAAGTATGTGGGGAAGTTGCGGGTGGATAGGTGAGTGGGATGAGGATGGCGGCGCGGCAGCTATCCGGGCGTGTCCCCGCCGCGCCGGATAATCAAGCCTTATGAGTCATGTTTTGGTGAATGTTGCTTGGCCGTATGCAAACGGCCCCCGTCATATCGGCCACGTCGCGGGATTTGGTGTGCCCTCCGACGTCTACGCGCGCTACGAGCGCATGAAGGGCAATGATGTGCTCATGGTGTCCGGCACCGACGAGCACGGCACCCCGATTCTCGTCGAGGCGGAGAAGGAAGGTCTCACTGCCCAGGAACTGGCCAACCGTTACAACCGCGTGATCGCCAAGGATCTGTGCGACCTCGGCCTGAGCTACGACCTGTTCACCCGCACCACCACCGGTAACCACGAGCACGTGGTGCAGGAGATGTTCAAGCAGTGCTTGGAGAACGGCTACATCTACAAGGGCACCCAGCAGGTGGCGATTAGCCCGTCCACCGGCCGCACTCTGCCCGACCGCTACATCGAGGGCGAGTGCCCGATTTGCCACGCCGAAGGTGCGCGTGGCGACCAGTGCGACGCCTGCGGCAACGAGCTCGACCCGGACGAGCTCATCAACCCCGTCTCCAAGATTAACGGCGAAACCCCGCGCTTCGAGCAGACCGAGCACTACTTCCTCGACCTGCCGGCGCTCGCCGAAGCCAACAAGGCATGGCTGGAGACCCGCAAGGGCTGGCGTACCAACGTCATCAACTTCTCGCTCGGCCTGTTCAAGGAGGTCAAGCCGCGCGCCATCACCCGTGACATCGACTGGGGTATCCCGGTGCCGGTGAAGGGCTGGATTGACAACCCGAACAAGAAGCTGTACGTGTGGTTCGACGCCGTGATCGGCTACCTGTCGGCCTCCATCGAATGGGCCCGCCGCCAGGG
>OGTB01002258.1_pt1 | contig 11222 bp, 10 predicted proteins | sample 1553611 | NCBI WGS metagenome assembly OGTB01 (sample SAMEA2580032, study PRJEB22360) | human gut metagenome | biome: human gut; feature: human-associated habitat; material: faeces | place: Denmark | collected 2008/2010 | reverse complement strand
GTGTTTTTGTGTGTACCGTTCAAGGTGCAAAAGCAAGACTTCGCGGTCATTCGGAAGCTGGCCGCACAGCACAGCGTCTAAGAGTTTGTTTAGGGCTTCGCCGATTGCTTTGCCCTGAAATCCAAACGCTTGCAGGTCTTTGCCGGTGATTTTGAGTTGGCGCAGAGATAAGCAGAAATCCGCTTTTTGCAGCGCTTCGGCTTCGCTTTTGGCATCCGCAAGCGCTTTGCAACGGCCTTCGATGCACCACGGCGCGTGCGCTAAGCTGTCAGCACGGCTTACGGCGAGCAAGCGGTAGAACTGCTCATAGCCGAGCTTTGCGAGCAGGCGGCGGAACTTTGCCGTGCGCTTCGGAAAAGCGGTATCGTGCAGCAAAACAAGCTCCACGACGTTTTCGCGCGTTTTGTTGTCGCAGTGCAGCGCGCGCAGAGCTTCATCGGTGAACGCGGCGCTTTTCTCCGCGTGCCCGAAAAAGTGGTCATAACCGTCTTCACCCGTCGTGCGGACGGCTTTTTTGCCGACATCGTGAAATAAAATCGCAAGGCAGGCGATGGGGTCATCTGTGCCGATACTTTCGAGCGCGTGCAGCGTGTGCTCCCATACGTCGTACATGTGATATTTGCTGTTTTGCGGCACATCCTGGAGATTTTTGAGCTGCGGCACGGCGCAAAAAAACAACTCCGGCGCGGCACGCAGCGCCTCGACGGCATACTGCGAACAGGTCGGCGTAAACCGGCACGAAGGCGGCGTGAAGGGCGAGATGCAGAGTTGGTAGAACTTCACCACGGCGATCAGCGGCAGCGCCGCCGCACGTTTACAGACGCTCCGCAATCTGTTGAAGAATCCGGCGCAGGGCATTTTCGACGGTTTTATAGGGAACGATCTCCTTCGAGGAGTAGATCAGCGCCACGTCCACGGCAGCCGTCTTTCCGCCCTCCGCGAGCAGCAGCCCCTTGTTGAGCCGGTAAGCCTCCTTCGCCCGGCGGCGGAGAAGGTTGCGCCGGTTGGCGCGCTTGTGGAACTTCTTGGGAACGGAAAAGAGCCCTTCGGCCGACATGCGGTCGTCGGCCTCGGCGAACCAGACGTAACGGAACGGATAGACGAAACCCGACTCGCCGCTCTCGAACAGGCGGCGGATCGCACCCAGCGTGCGCAACCGTTCGGCGCGGGGCAATGTACGGGACGGGATCATCGTATTCTCTCAATGGAGGCGGACGTACCGCCTCCGGTCGTTATTTCTTGTCGGCCGACGAACGGCGTGCGCGGCTCTTCTTAGCCAGCTTGTGCTGCTGCGAACGGATGAACTCCTCCTTCTGCTTGTCCTCGACGAACTGCGCCGCCTCGACCTCCTTGCCGGCGTGCACCTGGTCGATGTAGATGTCGATCGCCTTGACCATCGAAGGAGCTTCGGGCGTCGGAGCCTTGATCTTGACGGTCAGTCCCGCCTCGATGGCGCAGCGCAGCGTCGCCTCGCCGAAAGCGGCGATCGTCGGCAGTTCGTCGCCGAACTGCTCGATGAGCACCTTGACCTCCGAGGGAGAATAGATGCCCACCACGTCGTAGGAACGGATGTCGATCCCCTCGGGATCGGCCGCCACCGTGCGGGCGAGAATCACCGGATGGAACGAGAATTTGAGCTTGGCCATCGTCTCAGGCAGATCGGGCTTGTGCGGCTCGCTGAGCGTGAGCAGGAACTTCTCCTCCTTGTGCTTGATGAGCAGTTCGATCAAATTGGTGAACGAACCGTCGGCAAACGAAATTTTACGTTTGCGGTAGACGATGTATTTTTGCAGGTAGAGCGCCACTGCCTCCGTCTGGCAGATGTACTTCATCGTTTCGGGAACGGTGATACGCGCCTCCTCGCAAATACGGAAAAAGCTGTCGACGGTCGTGCGCGACGTGAAAATTACGGCCGTATGATCCAATATCTCGACCCGCTGCTGCCGGAACTCCTTGAGCGAAACGCCCGCAACCCGAATGAACGGATGATAATCGACGGTTATGCGCTGTCTGCGCGCCAATTCGAAGAAAGGAGACTTTTCGGGGATAGCCGGCTGCGGCTGAGAGACAAGAATTCGACTGACTTTCGTTACACTCATTCTTAACTGTGTTTTACCAACATGAGCACCGCAAATGCCACCGGTGCGATTTCGATGGTGCAAAGGTACAAAATCCATTGCATAATTGAAACATCCCTTTTGACAAAGAAACGATAACTTTTTGTCAGATACGTCAGATACAGGATTGCCGAGACCGCCGCGACTCCGATCAGCGCGGCGCGCGCCTCCTCGGCCGGAACGAGCGCGACGACGAGAAAAAGCGGTGTCAGCAGCGTGTAGGCGAAAGCAGAGAAAATCCGATTCATAAAGCGGTGCTCGGCCAGAAACGCCTCGTTTCGCGTGACCAGTCCGACGATTCGCACGATCAGGCAGCGATAGCCGACGATCAGCGCGACGGCTGCGGCGACGGCTGCGACTGCGGCGTCCGCCGTCAGGGGCAGCAGAGTGTAAAGTCCGTACAGGTCGCCGTAGCGGACGGCGAGTCCGCTGACCAGCAGGATGCCCCACAGCGACGAAAGGGTCAGGAATTGTCGGAAGAACAGCGTCTGCTCGGCAAATGCCTTTTCGATCGAAAGTTGCATCGTGACGACCTTGAACGCTTCGGCCAGACTGCTTCGGTAGCTGTGCAGCAAATAGCAGAAGATCGCCAGCACGCCCAACGTCACGGCCTCGTAGGCATAGCTCTGCCCCGGCGTATCGGCGCTTGCCGGACGGGCCGCGATACCGTCCGGCGGGACGAGCGCCACGCTGCTTTCGGGGCCGAACAGCTCGGCTCCGGTCTCCTCCGGAGGGCCCGGTCGCGGCGAAAGGCTGTCCCGGATGAACGGATATGGCGTTTCCATCGGCTCGGTCGGGCGTTAGGTGTAGATTTTTTTCAGCGCGACGCGGATCGTCGTGCCTTTGTCGATCTCGGAGTCGAGCACGTAGATCCGGCCGCCGTGGTAGCCTTCGATGATTCGTTTGCTGAGCGACAGTCCGAGGCCCCAGCCCCGTGTTTTGGTCGTAAAACCGGGGTCGAAAATCCGCTTGAAGTTGCCTTTGGCGATTCCCTTCCCCGTGTCTTTCACATCGATGTAGACCCAGTTCGCGTCGTCGGACAGCCGTACGTCGATCGTTCCCTTGCCTTGCAGCGCGTCCATCGCGTTTTTCAGCAGGTTTTCGATCACCCACTCGAACAGCGCCTCGTTGACCATGGCTTTCTGTCGGGCCATGGCCAGTCCGTTGTAGGTCAGCGTGACGTTTTTCGGCACGCGGGTGCGGAAATAAATTACGCTGCTGCCCACGATCTCGTTGATCACGCCCTCGCTCAGCGGCGTCGCCGCGCCGATTTTCGAGAAACGGTCGACCACTTTCGTCAGCCGGATGATATCCTTGTTCATCTCCTCGACGGCCGTCTGGTCGATGGGCTGCGTGCGCAGGTACTCGATCCAGCCCAGCAGCGACGAGGTGGGCGTCCCGAGCTGATGGGCCGTCTCCTTGGCCAGCCCGATCCAGACGCGGTTCTGCTCGTCCTGCTTGCTCGAGCGGAACGTGATGTAGCCGAAGGTGACGAACACGACGATGATCATCAGCTGGATGTAGGGAAAATAGACCAGCGTCTTGAGCAGCCGCGACTCGTCGTAGAAAATGTAGAACGTCTCGTTGTTCATCGTGGTGACCTGAATGAAGGAATTGGCCGCGGCCATTTCCTCGATCTTTTTGCGTCTCAGGTTCGGGTGGTTGAGGATGTGGTCGGGTATCAGGTGCGAGCTGGCTATGTTCATCTGCCCGTCGACGATGATGAACGGGATGTTGCTTTTCGAGTTGATCAGCGCCGAGAGCAGCGGACTGCTCGGATTGACGCCCAGGTCGCGGAACGCGGCCGACCAGATGGCCACCTCGTTCTGCTCCTTCTCTCGAAGCTGGCGCGCCATGTCGTTGGTGAACAGCAGCGACGAGATGCCGATTACCAGACCGAGCACGATGATCAGCACGCGGTTGCGGAACGAGAAGAGGGGATATGCGAGTCCTTTTTTCATGGGCGGGGCTTATTTGCGCTCGGTATCCTGTTGCGAGAGTATCCGGCGGTAGCGGGCCGTGTCGGCGAGCAGCTCGACGGCGGCCCGCACCTCCCGGTCGCGCAGAGCCGAGTGGCGTGCCACGCCGGCATAATAGTGGTAGCGCATGACGATTTCGCTCTCGAGCAACTTGCGGATATCCTCCCTGAATGCCTGCAAATCGGCGTTCTTGTCGTCCTTGAGTTTGCGCTCGATCGCTTCGAGCTCGCCGGAGATACGGTCCAGATACTTTTCGCGTTCGGCTTGGCGGCGCAACTCGTCGACCGTCCGCTGCGTCTGCGACTCGACCTCGACGTCCTTGTCCTGCATGAACTCGACGAACCGGTCGTACTCGTCGTCCGGCAGCGTGAACCGGTCGACGTCCACTCCTTCGCGGTGGCGCCTGAAATAGTCGTTCGCGAAATCCTCCAGATACCCCTTGCCGTAAAGAACCGTCGTGAAACGGCTGACATACTGCGGTTCGATGCGCACGTCGGGCATCACGCCTCCCCCGTCGTACACCTTCCTGCCGCCGGAGGTCCGGAATTCCCGGATCAGCGAGTCGGGTACGGTTCCGACGCTGCCGTCGTCGTTGCGGTGGGCGTAGTCGAGCGCCTGAATGCACCGTCCGCTGGGAATGTAGTACTTGGCCGTAGTGACTTTCAGAAAGGCATTGTAGCCGAGCGGGCGGGTCGATTGCACGAGTCCCTTGCCGAAGGTCCGCTGGCCGAGCAGTACGGCGCGGTCCAGATCTTGCAGCGCGCCCGAGACGATCTCGGCAGCCGAGGCCGACTGGCTGTTGACCAGCACGACGACGGGCATCCGCGTATCGATCGGGTCGGTCTGCGTCGTGAACGTCTCGTCGAGTTCGCCGATACGGCCTTTCATCGACACGACTTCGGTCCCTTTGGGAACCAGCAGGGAGAGAATCTTGACGGCCTCCTGCAGTATGCCTCCGCCGTTGCCTCTCAGGTCGATGATCAGCGACGTGGCGCCTTGCTTCTTGAGCTCGACGAGCGCGCGGCGCATGTCGAGGCTGCACTCTTCCGTGAAATCGTCGTGCAGGATGTATCCGACCCCGTCGGCGATCATGCCGTAATAGGGAATGCCCGATATCTTGATGCGCTCGCGCCGTAGCGTGACGTCGGCCTGCTCTCCGGTGAGCAGCTTCTCGACCTTGAGCCGCAGCGCGGTGCCGGGCGAACCCTTGAGCATCGAGCTGACTTCCGACACGTCGAGGCCCCGGATGCTCCGGCCGTCCACTTCGAGCAGCTTGTCTCCGATGACCAGCCCCGCCTTGTCGGCGGGAAATCCCTCGTAGGGCTGCGCGATCGCGATCCAGTCGCCGCTCTGGCGCACGAGGGCGCCGATTCCTCCGTATTTGCCGGTGGTGAGTATCTCGAACTCCTCCATCTCGTCCTCGGGTATCAGGACGGTGTACGGGTCGAGATTCGAGGTCATTCCGGCGGCCGCGTCCCGAAGCATTTCGTCCGTGTCGACCGAATCGACGTAAAACGCGCTCACGTCGCGGAACATGTTGAACAGAATCTGTATGTTGCGCCCGAGCGCGAAATCGGGCTTCGATGCGGCCGTGAACGCTCCCGCCGCGACCAGCGTCGCGGCGGCGATCAGTGCGTAGCGGACGGATTTCGTTATATTTTTCATGTTTTTCGGTTGCTTGACGACGTATAACGCGAAAAGTCGCCTGCGGCGTATGTCCGGAACCGGATTCGGGCGGCTTTCCTACTGCTCGAGGAAAGACTTCAGGCGGAACTCCGCCCGCACGACTTCCTTGCGGATGCCGTCGAGCGTGATCGATTCGCCGTCGGCCGTCACGGCGATGCGGTCTTCCCACAGCAGCAGGGCCCGCTTCAACGGCGACGAAGCTCGGAAAATCATTGTCCCCTCGCTCTCGGCGACAAGCGAGTAGCCGCTCGTATGCAGCGTTTGCAGAATCCGTTCCCGATCGGCCTTCAGATCGGCCCGGACGCTTCGCCGCGTGAAGCCGAAGCGAGGGTAAAGCAGGGCCAGCACGACGATCGTCGCGATCATCAGCATGCCCCGCGACGAACCGAACAGCTCGTGCAGCGCTTCGCCCGCTCCGACGCGCGAGGTTCCCGTCGAGATCATCAGCGCGAAGACCAGCGTGAAGAGCAACGCGAGCCAGATCAGGTATTTGACTGCGCGAACGATATGAGTTTTCATGTCCATGTAGTTTCCGTCTTGTCGTTTTGCGGCCGTTCAGCCTTCGCAGGCTGCGCCTCTGTCGCTCGCGCGCGGAGGCTTAGCATGCAAAGATAGCCGTTTTTCGGGAAAAGACCATCTTTTCCGCCGGCCGGTCGTGCGGAACGCACTCCTTGAGGGACTCTTGCGCAGGCATCGCGGCGCCGGCTCTTCGCTGCTGTCGCGGCATTTCGTTTTCGGACCATTCTGCGGCAGGAACCGTGCCGAGGACAGGCTCGTTCCGTTCGGGCGGTCCGCCTTCGGTCGAGGGGAACGTTCAGGCGTTCCGGGCCGTTTCGCTTCTCGGCCTGCGGCATTCGATCAGCTCGGCGTTCCGGTCCGATCCGCACACGAGCAGGTCCATGGCGACGTCGTGCGCTTCGTGGGGTATACGCTCCTGCATTTGGTAATCGAAACAGACGCCCGCTTTCAAAAGACCCGGCTCGTGGAGCAGCCGGTCGTAGAAGCCCTTGCCGTGCCCGAGCCGGTTTCCTTGCCGGTCGAAGGCTACGCCCGGAACGACGATCAGTTCCATGTCGCCGGGACCGGCCGTTTCGCCCGTGACCGGTTCTTGCACCCCGAAGCGGGCTTCCCGCAGGTCGTTCCGGTCGGTGAACCGCTTCAGGATCAATCCGTCGCCCTGCATGACTGGCAGATAGATCCGTTTGGACCGGCTCCAGCGCTCGACCAGATCGTGCGTGAAAACCTCGCCCGGCAGCGACCAGTACAACGCGACGCTCGCGGCCCGCTCGAATGCGTCGAGCCGTTCGAGTCTCCGAAGGATCGCCTCGGACGATTGCCGTCTCCATCGTTCGTTCCGTAACTCGGCTTGCCGCCGGATTTCGCTGCGGATCGTATTTTTTTCGTTCATCATATCGGGCCGATTAACGGAATCGAAAGATAGGCCAATTTTCTGAAAAATTAAGGCGAAATGACGCAGATTCCCTCGCAAAAGATTGTTATTTAAAAAACAATGGGATAACTTTGTGCTCTGTTTTCCGGACTTCGGGCGCTGAAGTGCAGGGACCAATCTTGTGAGTAACCAAAATATCTAAACTTAAACTTTTATGGGCAATCTGTTAACATCTACCATCGGGAGGAAACTGATTATGAGTGTCTCGGGTCTTTTCCTCGTGCTGTTTCTGTTGTTCCACATGTCGATGAACCTGGCGGCCGTCTTCTCGACGGAGGCTTACAACGCGATCTGCGAGTTTCTGGGTGCCAACTGGTACGCGCTCGCCGGCACGCTGATCCTGGCCGCCGGCGTGGTCGTGCATCTGGTCTATGCGACGGTGCTGACCCTTCACAACCGCAGCTCGCGGGGCAGCCAGCGCTACGCCATGACGGCCGAGCCCGAAGGGGTTACGTGGGCTTCGCGGAACATGTACGTGCTCGGGATCATCATCGTGCTCGGACTGCTGCTGCACCTTTACAACTTCTGGTACAACATGCAGTTCGCCGAGATCATCGGCAACCACGAGCTCGGTCCCTTCCCGCCCGCCGACGGCGCGGCCTACATCGCGGCGCTGTTCAGCAGCCCGGTCTACTGCATCATCTACCTCGTTTGGTTCGCCGCCATATGGTTTCACCTGACGCACGGATTCTGGAGCGCTTTCCATACGATCGGCTGGGATAACCAGACGTGGCTTCCGCGGCTCAAGCGTATCGCCAACGTCGTAGCCACGATCGTGTTCCTTTGCTTCGCGCTCGTCGTGATCGTGTTCTATCTGCGCAGCCTCGGCGTCTGCGGCGGATCGTGCGCCGGCTTCTAAGTATGTATCCATTTTTTGACGGACTGAAAAACAATAAAGAGACGAAATCATGATTAAGTTAGAATCGAAAGCTCCTCAGGGGCCGTTGGCCGAAAAATGGAGCAAGCATAAGGCGGCGATCAAGGTGGTCAGCCCCGCCAACAAGAGAAAACTCGACATCATCGTCATAGGCACCGGCCTGGGCGGCGCTTCGGCCGCCGCTTCGCTCGGCGAGTTGGGATACAACGTCAAGGTATTCTGCATCAGCGATTCGCCGCGTCGCGCGCATAGCATCGCGGCTCAGGGCGGTATCAATGCGGCCAAGAACTACCAGAACGACAACGACTCGGTATACCGCCTGTTCTACGATACGATCAAGGGCGGCGACTACCGGGCCCGCGAGGCGAACGTATACCGTCTGGCCGAGGTGTCGAACTCGATCATCGACCAGTGCGTCGCTCAGGGCGTTCCGTTCGCCCGCGAGTACGGCGGACTGCTTGCGAACCGTTCGTTCGGCGGTGCGCAGGTATCGCGTACGTTCTATGCCCGGGGTCAGACCGGACAGCAGTTGCTGCTGGGCGCCTATGCCGCGTTGAACCGTCAGATCGCCGCCGGAACCGTCAAGAGCTATCCCCGCCACGAGATGCTCGAGCTGGTCATGGTCGACGGCAAGGCCCGGGGTATCATCACGCGCAATCTGGTGACGGGCGAGATCGAGCGTTTCGGCGCCCATGCGGTCGTCATGGCTACGGGTGGATACGGCAACGTCTTCTTCCTGTCGACCAACGCGATGAACTCGAACGGCTCGGCCGCATGGCAGTGCTATAAGAAAGGCGCCGTATTCGCAAACCCGTGCTTCACGCAGATCCACCCGACCTGTATTCCGGTGCACGGTACGCAGCAGTCGAAGCTGACGCTGATGTCCGAGTCGCTGAGAAACGACGGCCGTATCTGGGTTCCCAAGAAGAAGGAGGATGTCGAAAAGCTGCGCGCGAAAAAGATCAAGCCTTCGCAGATTCCCGAGGAAGACCGCGATTACTACCTGGAGCGCCGCTATCCGGCTTTCGGCAATCTGGTGCCTCGCGACGTGGCGTCGCGCGCCGCCAAGGAACGTTGCGACGCGGGCTTCGGTGTGAACGAGACCGGTCTGGCCGTGTTCCTCGACTTCTCGACCGCGATTGCGCGTTTGGGCGAGCAGACGATCCGCGAGCGCTACGGCAACCTGTTCCAGATGTACGAGAAGATCACCGACGTGAATCCCTACAAAGAGCCGATGCAGATCTTCCCGGCCGTGCACTACACGATGGGCGGCATCTGGGTCGACTACAACCTGATGACGACGATCCCCGGCCTGTACGCCATCGGCGAGGCCAACTTCTCCGATCACGGAGCCAACCGTCTGGGCGCCTCGGCGCTGATGCAGGGTTTGGCCGACGGCTATTTCGTGCTTCCGTACACGATCGGCGATTATCTCTCTCATGAAATCCAGTCCCCGAAGGTGAAGACCGACACGCCCGAGTTCGACGAGGCCGAGAAGAGCGTCCGCGACCGGATCGCGAAGCTGCTGTCGATTCAGGGCAAGGATACCGTCGACGAACTGCACAAGAAGCTCGGTCACATCATGTGGGAAAACGTCGGCATGGCCCGCACGAAGGAGAGCCTCGAGAAGGCGATCGTCGAGATTCAGGCGCTTCGTAAGGAGTTTTGGGCCAACGTCCGTGTTCCGGGTTCCGACAAGGAGTTCAATCAGGAGCTCGAGAAGGCGCTCCGGCTGGCCGACTTCCTCGAACTGGGCGAGCTGATGGCCCGCGACGGTCTGAACCGCAACGAGTCGTGCGGCGGTCACTTCCGGGTCGAGATGCAGACTCCCGAGGGCGAGGCCAAGCGCGACGACGAGAATTACCTCTACGTGGCCGGCTGGGAGTATGCCGGGGACGACAAGGAGCCCGTTCTGGTCAAGGAACCGCTCGTGTTCGAGGCCGTGCATCTGGCTCAGCGCAACTACAAGGACTAATCTGCGCCGTATCATCGAATGAGTTAATCGCTAAACAAGAAAGACCATGAATTTGAAATTGAAAATATGGCGTCAGAAAAACGCCCATTCTCAGGGAAAGTTCGTCGATTATACGGTCGAGAACATTTCTCCCGACACTTCGTTCCTCGAAATGCTGGATATCCTGAACAACGACCTGATCCACAAGGGAGAGGAGCCCGTCGTGTTCGACCATGACTGCCGCGAGGGCATCTGCGGCATGTGCTCGCTGCACATCAACGGCCACGCGCACGGGCCCGACGAGGACATCACGACCTGCCAGCTGCACATGCGCAAGTTCCACGACGGCGAGACGATCACCATCGAGCCGTGGCGCTCGCGCGCGTTTCCGGTTATCAAGGACCTGGCCGTCGACCGCAGCGCGTTCGACAAGATTCTGCAGGCCGGCGGTTTCGTCTCGGTCGGAACCGGCGGAGTGCCCGACGCGAATACGATTCCGATTCCGAAGCCCGATGCCGACGAGAGCATGGATGCGGCCGCGTGCATCGGATGCGGCGCCTGTGTGGCTACCTGCAAGAACGGATCGGCCATGCTGTTCGTCGCAGCTCGCGTGTCGTCGCTCGCTAAGCTGCCGCAGGGCCGTGTCGAGGGCGCGCGTCGTGCGAAGGCGATGGTGGCCAAGATGGACGAGCTGGGCTTCGGCGCCTGCACGAACACGGGCGCCTGCGAGGCCGAGTGCCCGAAAGGCATCTCGATCGCCCACATCGCTCGGCTCAACCGTGAGTTCCTGTCGGCCAAGCTGAAGGACTAACGCTTTCCCGATCGTTCGGCGGTCCGGAACGGAAAGGGCCGTCCGACGGTCCGGTTTTACGATTTCACCCCTGTCGGAACAATCTCCGGTAGGGGTGATTTTTGTTTTTGAGGGAGGGAACTGCCGAACGGTTCTCTTGTCGGAAGCATCGGGTTCCTACCCGCTGTGTTCCGGATGACCTTTTGTGCGTTTTCCCTAAGAAAAAGCGGGAACGACGGGCGCTCCGTTCCCGAACGATGAATCCGATCGGACCATTTGTCATTTCCGTCGTATGGAGCCGCGGTAGGCGGGGCGGTCCGTCGAGGACCGGCTGGCGTTGCGCCGCCCCGGCCGGCCGGCAACCCTGCC
>OGTB01002251.1_pt1 | contig 11251 bp, 9 predicted proteins | sample 1553611 | NCBI WGS metagenome assembly OGTB01 (sample SAMEA2580032, study PRJEB22360) | human gut metagenome | biome: human gut; feature: human-associated habitat; material: faeces | place: Denmark | collected 2008/2010 | reverse complement strand
TTTTAAGGGTGGTTGCAGTCTTTTTTTATTGCGCGTTTTTTTACAGCGCCTTTTTGTGTGGGTATATTTAATTAATAGAAAGGCTTTTTTATCAGATATCCCATTTCCAATCTCTGATCTCAGGCATATCAAGACCATATTCGGCAATATACTGCTTGTGTTCAACAAGCTTGTCCTGCATGAGCTGGTGTGCTGTCGAAGACGCCAGCCCCTACATTTAGATAAGCTGACAAATAAGTATCACGCAGAAGCTTGCAAGGCAGGCAAATGCCGCAACTATAATAAGGCTTTTTTCCTTGAATGCAAGCACACAGGCTGTTATAAGTCCTGCTATGGAAGCCGCAAGGTTTCCCGTTGAGAATAGTATGGACGGGAACGTCATTGCTCCAAGCACAGCATATGGCACATAGTAAAGAAAGCTTTGCACAAATCTGTTTGTTATCTTGCCCTTGAATATTACCAACGGCAGGGCACGAATAAGATAGGTCACTCCTGCCATAATGAAAAGATAAATGAAAAAATCTCTTATACTCAGCATTGACCGTCCTCCTCATTTTTCACAGGCATGAGAGCCGCCATTATCCCTGCGGAAAGAACAGTGCAGATTATTATGGAAAATCCTCCGGATACCTTATTAAGAATAGGCAGCCACTTGAAACAACAGCTAAGAAGAGCCGCAAATATCGCCGCAATTGCAATGCCCTTGTTTTTCTTTGCGGGCGGTATTATTATTGCAAGGAACATTCCGTATATTGCAATACTAAGTGCGCTTATGACTATCTCAGGAAGTATTTTTCCTGCCGCCGCACCTATAAGTGTCCCCAGCGACCAGCCTGCTACAGGTAAGGCGATAAGCCCATACATATACTGCCTTGAAACTTCCCCTATATTTCCCATTGCCATGACAAATATCTCGTCTGTTACTCCGAAGCCTACCAGCCAGCGGTGTATTCCCGACAGTGACTTGTCAGCTTTCTGTGAAAGAGATATTGACATAAGGGCATATCTCAGGTTGATTATAAACTGAGCACAAGCCATTTCTATCCAGAAACCGCCTCCCGATAGCATAATGTCAAGTCCTGCGAACTGACCTGCCGAGGTCACGTTGCAAATAGAGATAAGCACAGTTTCCCACCAGCTCAGACCACCTTTTACGCCTTGAAGTCCGAATGTAAAAGATACCGAAAGATACCCCAAAGCAATAGGTATGCCGTCTTTAAGACCTTTTTTGAAACCACTCATAAATCATTCCGCCGAAGCGGTGTTCCCCCTCAAATCAAAAATTATCTATCCTGCACTGACATGACGCCATTGTAACAAGTGCCGCCTTGTGGCTTTCTTCCGTTACTCCTGCGCAGGCGTTTGCGTCAACTATGACCTCGCATTCAGGACAAAAAGCTTTTATAAGCAAAGCGTTTGATACCACGCAAATGTCTGTGCAAAGTCCGCAAAGCTCTATCTCGTCCCCTGCCTTTGTTATTTCAGCAAGGTGCTGTGCAAGCTCAGCCGAGCCGAATGTGCTTTTTTCATAGACCTCTGCGCTTCCACCGATAGCCTCAGCTACCTGAGTCTCAGGCTGCCAGCCCTCGGTGCCTTTTATGCAATGCTCCACAGGGAGCTTTTTTCCCTCAGGCGTTTCAAGATAATCCTTGAAATGCGTGTCAAGGGTCATGAATACAGTGCTGCCCTGAGCCTTGTAACTGCGTATTTTTTCACAGACAGCAGGAACGATCATTTCTGCCATTTTTGAGCCAAGACTGCCCGTGACAAAATCATTCTGCATATCAACAACTATAAGATATCTCATATTCTATTTACTCCTTTCTCTCACGACGAAAACGTTTTGACAGGTAAGAACTGACATATTGTTTTATTAGTCCATAAAGTAACATTATAACTCTAAAATATGAATTTTTCAACGTGTGCATAAAATGGGCAAAAAAAATGCTGAGCAACGGTGCTCAGCAGAAAATAAAATAAAAAAAACTATGTGTAGAACAAAAGAAAGGAGACAACAAAACGGATGTTAAATCAAACAAATTATGTTCAATATCCTTAACATCAATTAAATTATAACCTCTTTTGTAGCGATAGTCAAGAAAAAGTTGCAAAGAACTTGTTAATTTTCTGAAAATTCGGGATTTTGCACAAATATTTCGTTGGCATTATGCTAACAATGACATCTGCGTGAGGTCTGAACTTAAATCGACTTAAAAAAGTAAAATATCTTATCCATTTTTAGTGTCTGTGATGTTCAAATTTTAATGTTTAAAACAAAAAAATAAGGTCATGACAGCAGGAAAGAGAGCCGATTTTAGAATATGCAGCAGGCAAACCCGTGATAAAATGCTGCCCTCTGAAACAAGCTCCCTCTCCTGCCGTCATGACCTGCAGGGGACTACTGCTCGGTGACAAGTCTGTTGTCTTTGAAAAACAGTGAAATGCACCAGATAGCCGAAATAGCTACCAAAACGTAGATGATCCTGCTTAGTATCGCCGCAGCACCTCCGAAAAGAAATGCCACAAGGTCGAACTGGAAAATGCCAACAAGCCCCCAGTTTATGCCGCCTATTATGAGAAGCAGCAGTGCGATCCTATCTATCATGAGAAACTCCTCCTTTGATTGTTAAAAATATAGAGCAGTCCGTCTGTCAGCGGGCTGTTGATTGTAGTATTGTCATATTTTTTTGGATTATTCATTAAACGTTTGGTAAAAAACTACTAAAAAACACAGCGAAAATTCTATATAAAAATCTGCGTTTTGTACTAGACAAAAGCGATGGGCTATGTTATAATAATTGTATGTTAATCGTTTAAGTAAAAATATATGGTAAGGCGGGAGGCAGATCATCGCTTTGCACTATGGGGGCGTTACTTTTTTGAATAATATAGACCTTAAATTCATGTTTAAAGATACGGAATGTGTCAGAATGCAGTCGGGAAAGTATTCCTGCGTTATCGCACCAAAACTTGGTGCTGCTGTGCTGAGGCTTCGTGACGAGGAAAACGGCATAGAGGTGTTCAGATATCGTGATGACTGCACTCTCAAGACTATAAATAAGGCGAGAGAGATATGGGGACTGCCTACTCTTTTCCTGCCTAATCGCTTTGATAAGGGCATTATAAAGACCTCTGACGCAGTGTATCAAATGCCTGTAAATGAGAAAAAGCTTGATAATTTTATCCATGGCTGGGTGCATAAGAGAGAACACGAAATAGAGTGTTATTCAACACAGGATAAAAAAGCTGTGCTTGTTACTTCTTATACCTTTGACAAGAATGACGAGATGTATTCTTATTTTCCGGTGGATTTTAAAATATCTTATACGTTTACGCTTTCTGAAAACGGTCTTTTGCAGGAGATATACCTGACAAACAACAGCGACAAGGCTCTGCCTGTTTCTATATGTACTCATACCTGCCTTAATGCGCCAATGTGCGACGGTGGCAGAGAGGAATCAATGAGAATGTGCGTGCCGATAATCGAAAAGTGCGAGCTTGACAAGAGATGTTTGCCAACAGAAAAGCTTTTGCCTCTTAAAAAGAAAGACCTTGAATATAAAGAGGGTACAAAAATGCCTACCCTGCATAATATCTCAAACGATATGTACACCGCAGGCATGAACAAGCTTGACGGCAAGGATTTCTATGGCTCTTATGTTGTGGATACTGACAATGGTCATAAGGTTTGCAACGAGGTGTCAAAAGAATTTAAGTTCTGGAATATGTGGAACGATAAGGGCAATAAAGGATATTTCTGTCCTGAACCAATGACAGCTATGATAAACTCTCCTAATCTCAGCCTGCCTAACGAAGTGAGCGGATATGAGGAGATAACAAAGGGTCACACATTCAAGTGCTGGCAGAGATTCTTTACTGAATAATAGAAATTGCAGTAGGGGTGAACAGAGGTCACCCATTGATATACGCATTTGTATGGGTTATAATTAAGAAATTAATTAACAATAGATAAATTACGAAAGGTGGAAATTATTGATGAAATTTGGTCATTTTGATGACGTGAAAAAGGAATATGTCATCAGCAATCCAAGAACGCCATATCCATGGATAAACTATCTTGGCACACAGGAGTTCTTTTCACTTATCTCCAACACAGCAGGAGGCTATTCCTTCTATAAGGACGCAAGACTGAGAAGAATAACTCGTTACCGTTACAACAACGTGCCTATCGACATGGGCGGAAGATATTTCTATATCAAAGACGGCGAAACTATCTGGAATCCGGGCTGGTCACCGGTAAAGACAGAGCTTGATTTTTATGAGTGCCGTCACGGTATGGGCTATACTATCATCACAGGTAAGAAGAATGGACTTAAGGCTGAGGCTACATTCTTTGTCCCTCAGAACTATAACGGCGAAGTTCAGCAGGTAGTTCTCACAAACGAGAGCAATGAAGAAAAAACATTCTCATTCTTCTCATTTGCAGAGTGGTGTCTTTGGGACGCTCAGGACGACTGCACAAACTTCCAGAGAAACTTCAGCACAGGCCGTGTTGAGGTAGTAGGTTCAACTATCTATCACAAGACAGAATACAGAGACAGAAGAGATCACTTTGCATTCTATACAGTAAATGATGAGATAGACGGCTATGATACAGACAGAGATTCATTTATCGGTCTTTATAACGGCTTCCATAACCCACAGGCTGTTGAAGCAGGCAAGGCTAACAACTCATTTGCAGACGGCTGGTCACCTATCGCTTCACACTACAAGAAGATAACACTTGCTCCGGGCGAGTCAAAGACTCTTGTATTTATCCTCGGCTATGTTGAAATGCCTGTTGACAAGAAGTTCGAGGCTGACGGCGTTACTATCAATAAGGAAAAGGCTCTCGCAATGATCGAGCAGTATAACACTCCTGAAAAGGTAGCCGCAGGTCTTGAAGAACTCAAGGCAACTTGGGACAGACTTCTCAGCGTTATCAATGTTGACACACCTGATGACAAGGTAAACAGAATGGTAAATATCTGGAACCAGTATCAGTGCATGGTAACATTCAACCTTTCACGTTCCGCATCATATTTCGAGAGCGGTATCGGCAGAGGAATGGGCTTCAGAGATTCAAACCAGGATATCCTCGGTTTCGTTCATCAGATACCGGACCGTGCAAGACAGCGTATCATCGACATCGCTTCTACACAGCTTCCTGACGGCGGCTGCTATCATCAGTATCAGCCTCTTACAAAGAAGGGCAACTCCGATATCGGCGGCGACTTCTCAGACGACCCACTGTGGATGATCCTTTCAGTTTCCGCATACATCAAGGAAACAGGCGACTGGTCTATCCTTGACGAAATGGTACCATACGATAATGACGAGTCAAAGGCTAAGCCAATGCTCGACCACCTTAAGGTATCATTCTATCACATTGTAAATAACCTCGGCCCTCACGGTCTGCCACTTGCAATGAGAGCTGACTGGAACGATTGTATCAACCTTTCATGCTACTCTGACACTCCGGGCGAGAGCTTCCAGACTTATACTAACCCTAAGTTTGCGGCTGAGGGCGGCTACTCAAAGGTAGCTGAGTCTGTAATGGTGGCAACACTCTTTACATACACAGGCCCTAACTATGTGTCTATCCTCAAGCACCTTGGCAAGGACGATGAAGCTGCCGCAGCACAGGCTGAGATAGACAAGATGAAGAAGAACGTTATGGAATCTGCATTTGACGGCGATTGGTTCCTGAGAGCTTACGATTCCACAGGCGCAAAAATGGGTTCTAAGGAATGTGAAGAGGGCAAGATATTCATCGAGCCACAGGGCTTCGCAGTTATGTCTGAAATAGGCAAGGACGAGGGCGCTGACATCAAGACACTTGATTCTATCGACAAGTACCTCAATACAAAGTATGGTCTTGTTCTTAACAACCCTGCATACTCAAAGTATTATATCCAGTATGGTGAGATATCCACATACCCAGGCGGATATAAGGAGAATGCCGGTATCTTCACACACAACAATGCTTGGATAATCTGTGCAGAGGCATATGCAGGCAGAGGCGACAAGGCGTTCGAGTATTACAGCAAGATAGCTCCTGCATTCAACGAGGAAATATCTGATCTTCATAAGACAGAGCCTTATGTATACGGTCAGATGATAGCTGGTAAGGACGCAAGCAGATTTGGCGAGGGTAAGAACAGCTGGCTCACAGGTACAGCCGCATGGAACATGGTAGCTATCTCACAGTACATTCTCGGAGTACAGGCTGACTTTGACGGCTTGAAGATAGATCCATCTATCCCTCACGAGTGGGACGGCATGACAGCAACACGTCAGTTCAGAGGTGCAACATACAACATCACTGTTAAGAACCCTGACCACGTTTGCAAGGGCGTAAAGAGCGTAACAGTTGACGGCAAGGCAGTAGAGGGCAATGTTCTCCCTGTAGCTGAAAATGGTGCAACAGTAAATGTTGAGGTAGTAATGGGCTAAGCCATACTCTCATAAAAAATCAAAGGACGGTACTTTGTGTGCCGTCCTTTTTTTATATCCAAAAATTTAGCCGTTCCTCTACATAAAAAAAGTGCAAAGCAAAAGGGCGACCAAAGGTCGCCCCTACATTAAAGTTGCGTATATTAGACTTGCAGAGAAATTTATTCCTCAGGACCCATTACCTTGACCATAACGGCTTTCTGTGCATGAAGTCTGTTTTCAGCTTCCTCGAATATCTCATTTGCGTGAGCCTCGAATACCTTTTCTGTTATCTCCTCTTCACGGTGAGCAGGCAGACAGTGCTGTACCATTGCGTCAGTCTTTGCAACAGCCATGATATCGTCATTTATCTGATAGCCCTTGAATGCGATCTTTCTCTTCTCTGTCTCAGCTTCCTCGCCCATTGAAGTCCAAACGTCTGTGAACAGAACGTCAGCGTCCTTTGCAGCCTCAAGAGGAACGTCTGTCATTGAGAACTTGTCGCCGTAGCCCTTGGCAAATTCAAGAACCTCAGCAGCAGGCTGATAATCCTTAGGGCAAGCGATAGAAACTTCCATGCCTACTTTAAGTCCACCAACGATAAGCGAGTTTGCCATGTTGTTGCCGTCGCCTATGTAGCACATTTTCAGACCCTCGAAACGTCCTTTGAACTCTCTGATGGTCATAAGGTCAGCAAGCACCTGACAAGGGTGGCAGAAGTCTGTCAGACCGTTTATTACAGGGATAGAGCCGTATTTAGCAAGATCCTCAACCTCTTTCTGCTCGAAAGTACGGATCATGATGCCGTCAAGGTAACGTGAAAGAACACGGGCAGTGTCCTGAACAGGCTCGCCTCTGCCTATCTGGAGGTCACGGTTTGAAAGGAAAAGTGCCTGACCGCCAAGCTGGTACATACCTGTTTCAAAAGAAACTCTTGTACGGGTAGAGGACTTCTGGAATATCATTCCGAGAGTTTTGCCCTTGAGAATGTGATGCTCGATACCATTTTTGTTTTCGTATTTGAGCTGGTCTGCAAGATTGAGAATGTCGAGAATTTCCTCCTTGGAAAGGTCGAGCATTTTAAGTAAATGTTTCATAATATTTCCTCCGTAATTTGATTCTTATTTGGTATTGCGTATCAAACGGGCGAACACTGTTCGCACCTACACACTTTGTTATTTCTCGTCAAGAACTTTTTTCAGTATAGCAAGTCCCTTGTCTATCTGCTCATATGAGATATTCAGCGGTGGCAAAAATCTCAGCTTGTCCTTTGCTGTGAGAATAAGGAGTCCGTTTTCAAAGCACTTGTTAAGCACATCAGCGGCTTTCTTTGTTTTGAGCCTTACGCCTATCATAAGACCAAGTCCGTCAACGCCTTCAACTTCGTCTATTTCTGCAAGCTTTACTCTGAAATACTCGCCCTTTTTGCGAACTTCCTCAAGAAATTCAGGCTTTGTCACCTTGTCAAGAACTGCGTTTCCGCCTGCGCAGGAAATAGGATTTCCACCAAACGTTGAGCCGTGTGTACCCTTGCCAAGTACATCACTGCACTTCTTGTTAGCAAGGCAAACGCCTATCGGAACACCGCCTGCAAGACCCTTTGCAAGTGTGGTTATGTCAGGCTTTACGTTGTAAAGCTCAGATGTGAGGAGCTTGCCAGTTCTGCCAACACCTGTCTGTACCTCGTCTGCGATAGTGAGAATATCCCTCTTTGCACATTCAAGCATGATAGTGTTCACAAAGCTCTGCTGAAGAGGTATAACACCGCCCTCGCCCTGAACAAACTCGAACATTACTGCGCAAACCTTGTTGTCAAGCTTGTTGAGCTTGTCCATAAGATCGTCAATATCATTAGCGATAACATTTTCAAATCCACCAACGAACGGGAAGAAGTAGTTGTGGAAAACCTCCTGACCTGTTGCAGAAAGAGTGCAAAGCGTTCTGCCGTGGAAGCTGTTTACAAGGGTGATGATGATATTTCTCTCAGCGTCCTTGCCGTATTTGTCAAAGCTGTATTTTCTTGCAAGCTTGATAGCGCACTCGTTAGCCTCTGCTCCCGAGTTGCCGAAGAACATTTTCTCATAGCCTGTTGCCTCGCAAAGTCTTTTTGCAAAGTCAGCCTGTACCTTTGTGTAATAGTAGTTTGAGGTGTGCTGTATCTTGTGTGCCTGCTCGCAGATAGCGTTCACCCAATCCTCGTCGCAGTAGCCAAGGCTGTTTGTGCCGATACCGGAGCCGAAGTCGATATACTCTTTTCCGTCCTCGCCAACAGCCGTCTGACCATGACCGCTTTCCATAACAAGACCTATTCTGCCATAGGTCTGCATAACGTGTTCGTTGAACTGTTCTATGGTGTTCATTTTAATCACTCTTTTCAATATGTATTGATATTTTATATAAACTGTGTACCGATACCCTCGTTAGAGAGCAGCTCGATAAGTATCGAGTGCGGTACTCTGCCGTCAATGATAGTGGTCTTTTTAACGCCACGTCTTACGGCTTCAACACAGCAGTCTATCTTTGGTATCATTCCGCCGCTTATGATGCCTTTCTTTTTGAGATAAGGCACATCGCTGACGTTTACCTGTGGGATAAGTGTGGAATCATCGTCCTTGTCCTCCAGCAGACCAACGATATCCGTCATAAGGATAAGCTTTTCCGCTCTCAGACAAGAAGCAATTCTCGCCGCCGCAGTGTCAGCATTGATATTGTAAGACTGTCCGTCCTCGCCAACGCCAACTGTGGAGATTATAGGAACATAACCGTTGTTCAGTGCGTCAACGATAGGCTTTGTCGTCACCTTTTTGATGTCGCCCACAAAACCAAGGTCTACTTCGCTGTCAAGCTTCTGCGCAAGTATCATCTGTCCGTCACAGCCGCAAAGACCGAGAGCCTTTCCACCATGAAGCTGGAGAGCGCAAACAAGCTCCTTGTTTACCTTGCCGCAAAGCACCATTTTAACGATATCTATAGTTTCAGCGTCAGTGTATCTCAGACCGTTTATGAACTTGCTTTCGATGCCGACTCTTTTGAGCATTGCGTTTATCTCAGGGCCACCGCCATGAACAAGAACTACCTTTATTCCTACCTCACTCAGAAGCACAATATCGCTCATAACAGCTTCTTTAAGCTCAGCGTTTGTCATAGCGTTGCCGCCGTATTTTACAACGACTATCTTATCATGGTATTTCTGAATGTGCGGCAGAGCGTCAATAAGTATCTGACTTCTGATTTTATTGCTTATGTCCATTTCTCATTCTTCTTTCCTATACTGATTTTATGTCTTAGCTTCTGTAATCGCCGTTTATCTTAACATAATCATATGTAAGGTCACAGCCCCATGCAGTGGCAGTGCCGTTGCCGTCGCCGATAGAAACGCTTATGGTTATCTCGTCCTCCAGAAGAACGGTCTTAGCCACTTCCTCAGAGAACTCTATGCCTGCGCCGTTGTGGCAAACGTGTATCTCTCCTGCCTTTGATGACAGTGAAACGTCCACCTTGTTTATGTCAAAATCAGCTTCAGCGTATCCAACAGCACAGAGTATCCTGCCCCAGTTAGCGTCAGCACCGAACATTGCGCACTTGAAAAGCGGCGAGCATATAACGCTCTTTGCAACGATTATGGCGGTGTCAAGGTCTTTTGCACCTGTTACAGTACATTCAAGAAGCTTAGTTGTGCCCTCGCCGTCCTTTGCGAGCATTTTAGTAATGTTCATCATAACAATATAAAGAGCTTTTTTGAACACCTCGTAGCTTTCACCCTCGACATTTATCTCAGCATTTCCTGCAAGTCCGTTAGCCATGACAGCGCAGGTATCGTTTGTTGACTGATCTCCGTCAACAGACAGACAGTTGTATGTTATTTTCACTATCTCAGTGAGTGCCTTTTTGAGCATTTCGGAGGATACAGCGCAGTCTGTAGTGATAACATTGAGCGTAGTCGCCATGTTAGGGTGTATCATACCGCTGCCCTTGCCCATGCCGCCAACGTGGCAGATCTTGCCGTCAAGCTCAAACTCAACAGCCACTTCCTTTTTCACTGTATCAGTAGTCATGATAGCAATAGCGGCTTTTTCGTTGCCCTCATAGGAAAGTCCCTCATAAAGCTCGTCTATCTTAGCTTCGATAGGTTCAAGAGGAAGTATCTGACCTATGACGCCTGTCTGAGCGATAAGAATTTCCTCAGGCTTAACGCCCATTTTAGCGGCAGTCATCTCGCACATTTTGTAAGCCTTTTCCTCGCCGTCAGCGTTACAGGTGTTAGCGTTTTTGGAGTTGAGGATAAAGCCCTTAGCCTTGCCGCCTGTTTTAGCAAGATTTTTCTGAGAAACAGTAACAGGAGCACCCTTGACCTTGTTCTGAGTAAAAACGCCGGCGGCAGAGCACATAACGTCAGACTCCACAAGGCAGAGGTCAGGTTTTTTTGTAGGGTTTTCCTTTATGCCGCAATAAAGACCGTTAGCCTTAAAGCCCTTTGCAGCACACACGCCGCCGTCTACATACTTATAGCCGTCGAAATTTTTCTTTGATATCTCTTTCATATTCAAAACTCCTTACAAAATTTTCACACTAATTAGATCAGGACAGATTTTTTCTATTAATTATTTCTGTAGGGGCGAACAGCGTTCGCCCGCTTATTTTTTCCGCACTTTTATATTCGCACTCATTGGTCGGGAATTGCTCTCCTTTGTGGGGGAGCTTATTGTCGCCGTTGGCGAGTCATTTGAAGACGCTTCGCTGTTCAAATGACAAAAGCGGCGGAGTTTTGTTGGTTTTTAGGCTTGGTTGAGAAATTTTACTTCGGTTTGTTTTATTT
>OGTB01002250.1_pt1 | contig 11251 bp, 9 predicted proteins | sample 1553611 | NCBI WGS metagenome assembly OGTB01 (sample SAMEA2580032, study PRJEB22360) | human gut metagenome | biome: human gut; feature: human-associated habitat; material: faeces | place: Denmark | collected 2008/2010 | reverse complement strand
GCGGGCTTTGATATCGCAAAGCCTGCGGTGCGTCTGGCCGCAAAGGCACTGCCTGCCGCAAAATACGCGGTGGCATCCAGCTTTGCCCAGCCTGTCCGCACCGGATGGGCCGACCTGCTGCTCAACTGCTTCTCGCCCTTTGCGCAGGAAGAGTTCCGGCGCGTGCTGCGCCCGGGCGGACGGATGATCTATGTTGTGCCCGGTGCGGAGCACCTCTACCAGATGAAGGCTGTCCTCTACGACACGCCCTACAAGAACCCGGTGCAGGAGGTGGCCTATGAGGGCTTCCGCCCCATCGGGGAGCGGGAAGTCTCGGGCAGCATCACGGTGCCTGCCGGGCAGCTGGAGGCGCTGTTCGCCATGACCCCCTATTACTGGAAAACGCCACGGGATGGCGCGGCCCGCCTGGCCGCCCTGCCCGAGCTGACCACGGATATCGCGTTCCGCTTCCTTGTGTTTGAAAAAGAATGATCGAAAAGCCCCCGGCCTGTGAGGATACAGGCCGGGGGCTTTTTGCGTGCAGAAAACAGGGTCACATTGCGATCCAGCCCAGTGCGTTGGCGACCGAGCTGGCCAGGATGATGGCTGCGAAGATGGGGCAGAGATACCGGAGCATAAAGTTGAACACCGGTTTGCGGCGGAAGGGCTGACCTTCCCGTGTGACCTCTTCCTCGATCTTTTCCACACCGACGATCCGGGAGACCAGCAGGCAGGTGGCAATGGCCGCAATGGGCATCATCACCGAGTTGGTCAGGAAGTCGAAGAAATCGAGGAACTGCATCCCGAACACGGTCACGCTGGCAAGGGGGCCGTAGCCCAGCGCGGAAAGGCTGCCCAGTGTGATCATAATGCAGCCGATGAGGATGGTGGAGCGGGTGCGGTCCCAGCCCAACTCGTCCTCAAAGGTAGAAACAGCACTCTCGGTCAGGGCAATGGAGCTGGTGAGGGCCGCGAACAGCACCAGCACAAAGAAGAGCACGCCTACGGCAGTGCCCATGCCCATGCTGGCAAAGACCTTGGGGATGGTAATGAACATCAGGGCCGGGCCCGCCTGCAGGGTGTCAGGGTCGCCGCCCGAAAAAGCGAACACGGCGGGAATGATCATCAGGCCCGCCATGATGGCAATGGCGGTGTCGAAGATCTCCACGTTTTCCGTGGACTGCTCAATGGACACGTTCTTTTTCATGTAGGAGCCAAAGGTCACCAGGATGCCCATGGCAATGGAGAGGGAGTAGAACATCTGGCCCATGGCGGAAACCACGGTCATCCACGAGAAGTTGGCCGGGTTGGGCACCAGAAAATACTTTACGCCTGCCAGTGCGCCGGGCCGTGTGACCGAGTAGACGGCAATGACTACCGAGAGCACCACCAGCACCGGCATCATCACCTTGGAAACGCGCTCCACGCCGTTGCGCACACCCGCAAAGATGATGCCCAGCGTGATAAAGGTGAACAGCAGGAACGCGATCTCGGCCAGCAGACCGTTGGAGATGAAGCCGGAGAAATACCCGTCCGATGCCAGCGCGCTGCCGTGGCCGGTGAGATACTGGGCCAGATAGTGGATGACCCAGCCGCCGATGACCGAATAATAGGGGACGATCAGGATGGGGATGACTGCGTTGATCCAGCCGCCGAACGCCAGCCCCTTGCCCTTGCCAAAATGGCTGTAAGCGCCCACCGGGCTCTTGCGGGTCATCCGGCCCAGCGCCGTTTCGGCAATGATCATGGTGTAGCCAAAGGTGACAGCCAGCAGGATGTAGATGAGCAGAAAAATGCCGCCGCCGTATTTTGCGGCCAGATACGGGAAGCGCCAGATATTGCCCAATCCGACCGACGCACCGGCGGCGGACAGCACGAATCCGAGTTTGCCGGAAAACGCACTGCGCTTGTGTTGAGTTTCCATGTTTTTTTCCTCTTTTCCAGTTGATAAAATCAAGTGTAACATAGAGAAAACGGGATTTCAACGAATCGCAGGCGTTTCACCGGTGGAGAGATTTCAGGCGAAAGGTGAAGAAAAGTGAATCACTTTCGGGTAAAGGGCTCCATACCGTGCTCCTCGGGGGCGTAGTATTCCATCAGGGAAATGTAGTTTTCCGGGTGGTGGCAGAACGCCGCGCGCAGAACACTGTCCAGCTCGCCCCGGGCGGTGAGCAGACGGATGATGTACTGGGCCACCATCTGCACCACATCGGTCTCGATGCCGTAGCACAGGCCGACCGCCAGCACCGGGATAAGGATCTGCCGGGCCAGCAGGGGCACGTTCTGGCCGTACCGCTCAAGGATGGGGCGGCTCATGGTGGAGGCGGCCCAGACGCTGCCCACGATCTGCCAGTAATCGATCTCTTTCATGTGGGAAAGGCTCTGCAGCCGCTCCACGATCTCACCGTCGCTGAGGATGTAGCCATCGACCACCTCTTTTTCGGAGCGGATAAAGGCACACTGGATCATGTCCATGATGGCGGCCTCGTACTTCTGGTGGAAATTTTCCCGGGAAACGCAGAACTTGGCTACGATGCCGATGAGGGCACTGGTGTCCTCGGCGGTGGCAAGACTGCTGACCACCAGCGGCGTGGGGCCGAATGCCGCCCCCAGTGCGTCCAGGTCGGCCAGCTCTTCGGCATTCCGGGTGGCGGGCAGAAAGCGGTCACAGCCGTTGCGGTGGTAGCCCCAGGCAGCGGGCAGCACCCGGGCCACCGCGTCGCCGCTGGAAATGATGCTGAAGATGTTGCTCTCGGGCCAGTTTTCCAGCAGGGTGCCGTCCGGGGCGTGATTGGCATCGAAATCCTGCTGCAGGTCAGGCCGGTCGGCGGCAGTCAGGGCTGCAGGCACCGCAAAGCCGTAGGCATAGATGTTCTCCCGCCCCAGCTGGGGCAGCTCCCGGGCGATCTTTGCCGCCAGCAGATTTGCAATGATGGAACCGCGGCTGTAGCCGCCCAGCCAGAGCTTGAAGGCACCGCCCTGCCCTGCCCGGGCCAGATAGGCCTTGAGGGACGCAAACACCGCTGCCACAGGCGTGACAAAGCCGGTGTGCGCGCTGGTATCACCTGTGTGGAAGTTGCTGGCCCACTCGCCGCCGTAGCCGCCGCCCCGCAGGACAAGCGCCACAAGGGTGGTACGCTGGCCGTTCAGGGTCAGGGTCTTGCGGGCCAGCGAGTAGCCCACAAAGTCCCCGGCCCGGCCGGTGTCGAGGTCGTAATTGTAGAACAGCGCGTCCTCAAAGCCCAGGGTCTCGTAGGCGGCGGCAATGTGGGCTTCCCGCCCCACAGAGCCGTTGACCCAGTATTCCGCATCGCTGGCCACGGTGTTGGCCGCAGCGCAGACCAGACCCAGCGTTGCCAGCGCCAGCTGGTGGTCATATTGGGTGGCCGGGTGGGTGAAAAAGCTGTCGGAATAATAGAACGCGTGGGTCAGGTCACAGCCGCTCAGGTCGCTGCGGATGCCGATGGTGTAGCGGCCATCCGGCACTGCATGGCCCATGGAGCCCTGCCCGGCGGCCTGGACCATCAGCCCGGGCAGCAGAGTGCTGCCGGCCGCAAACCCCAGCACCTTGCAAAAACTTCTTCGATCCATAATTTTTCCCCTCAAAAACCAGAATGGATTTTTTCTTAGTATACCGTATCCCGGGCGGGGATACAATCCAAAGTTTTCCGGGCGGCAAAAAACGGGCCGGTGTTGCACACACCGGCCCGTTATGTTACACTGTTGTTCAGTCCAGATCCTTGCAGTACTCCACGATGTGGTGGAACATCTGCTCCACGGCGGGAGCCATGGCGGGGGGGCGCTGGACGGCCAGACCCACCACGCGGTCCTCTTCGGGCTCGATGGGGTAGATCTTGACTGCTGCCGTGCAGTTGCGCAGCAGCATCCGGGGCATGATGGAAATACCCAGGCCTGCCTCGACCATGGCAATGTTCGACTGGTCGTCGATGACATGGCAGCGGCGCTCCGTTGAGAGGGAATACTTCTTGAGGAACTGACGCATCTCCGCATCGGTGGCATCCCACTGCACCACAAAGTTCTGCCCGTTCATCAGGGCGGGGGTCATCACGCCGTTGGGCGGCTCGGGCCAGTCCATGGGGGTGATGCAGAGCAGCGGCTCGTGGAACAGCTCGGTCAGAACAAACTCCTCCCGGCAGTTGTTGGAGAGGAAGGCAATGTCCACCTGACCGGTGCGCAGCCACTCCTTAACATCGTCGTAGGTGCCCTGATAGACCTCGACTTCGATCTGGGGGTAGTGGGCCATAAAGCCCTTGAGGATGCTGGGCAGCAGCCCGGAGCAGATCGAGTTGAAGGCACCCAGCTTGACCTTGCCCTTTTCCAGGCCGTTCAGGCGGGCAATGCTCTGCTGCAGGGCCTCGTCGCTGTTCAGCACCGCACGGATGGAGGGGTACAGCGAAGCGCCGTAGCTGGTCATGGTAACGCCGTTTTTGCCGCGATTGAATAAGGTAAAGCCCAGCTCAGCCTCCATCACGGCGATGGCGTGGCTGATGGCTGAGGGGGTCAGATGCAGCTGCTGAGCCGCCTTGTTAAAGCTGCCCTGCCGTGCAACTGCGTCGAAAATCTCATAAGAAAACAGCGTCATTCCCAATGCCTCCTTCCGGTCTGATCTGGTTCGGAGACGCTCGATCCTCTGTGAATCTTTTTCATCTTTGGTTTGAGATAGTTCAATTATCTTCTTGATTTTACTATCCCGCGCCCGTCCTGTCAAGCATTTTGGGCTGATTTGTGCACGCTCTGTGTAGATTTTGCCGCAGCAGACGCAGGAAATGCCACCTTTCCTCCGTTATAGTTCTTATAACGATTTTTTACAAACTGACCGAGGTGTTTTTTTATGACCGCACTTTCCCCGCGCTGCAGTTTCAGCGGCACCGCCCTTAAAACCATTGCCTGCATCACCATGCTGGTGGACCACATCGGCGCGTCCTGCATCGAGGCCGGCCTTTTGCTGCCGGAGCTGGAAACGGGAGAAGTTTCCGGTGGCGCATGGAATCAGATTTCGTTGTATCAGCTGGACAGAGTCCTGCGCTTCACCGGACGGCTGGCTTTTCCCATCTTCTGTTTTTTGCTGGTGGAGGGCTTTGTACATACCCACGATGTGAAAAAATACGTCCGGAGGCTGTTCCTGTTTGCCCTCATCAGTGAGGTGCCCTTTGACCTTGCGTTTTTCCGCACGCCCTTTGCACTGGACCATCAGAATGTTTACTGGACGCTGGCGCTGGGCGTGCTGGCCATGGCAGGTCTGAAGCATTTTGAAAAGCCGGACGGCTCTGCCAGCTGGAAAGGGCTCTTGTGTGCGGCAGGCTGCACGCTTGCGGCGCTTCTGGCTTGTACGGACTACGACGGTAGCGGTGTGCTCATCATCTGTGCGCTGTACCTGACCCGTGGCGACCGCAAGCGGCAGTGCATCGTGGGAGCGCTGCTGTTTTTGTTCGAGCTCACCGCCCCGCTGGCTTTTGTGCTGGTCTGGTTCTACAACGGGCAGCGGGGCGCGTGCAGTCCGCTGCAAAAGAAGGCTTTTTACTGGTTCTACCCCGTGCACCTGAGCGTGCTGGCTGCGGTGACGAATCTGATCTTGTAATAGAAAGGCCGCTTTCACGGAACGAATTCCGAGGAGGCGGCCTTTTGGTTTCTGAAAATGGAAAAAGCCCGGTGATTTCAAAGAATCATCGAGCTTTTTCTTGGCGGAGTAGGAGGGATTTGAACCCTCGCGCCGTTGTTTAGACGACCTACGCCCTTAGCAGGGGCGCCTCTTCGGCCTCTTGAGTACTACTCCAGAGCAAAGTGTGTTGCACTTATTCAATAAAAATGGCGGAGAGAGTGGGATTCGAACCCACGGTACGTTGCCGTACGGCAGTTTTCAAGACTGCTTCCTTAAACCACTCGGACATCTCTCCTCGTGGGCACCCGCACACGCCGTACCGAATGCCTATTTAATTTACCAGATTTCAGCGGCGCTGTCAAGCCTAAAATCAAAATTTCCGCTCGTTGTGCGCATTTTTGTGCGGAGCGACAACTTTTCTTCGAGAAAAAGCGGGATTTCCTCTTTACTGAAACATCTTTTTGTTGTATAATAAATACAGATAAAACCTTACCGGACCCGGTACAAGCAGAGGAGTGTTGAACAATGTCGTTTCCGGAGCTGTTACGGCAATGCCGAAAGCAAAAGCACATGAGCCAGGCGGAGCTTGCTTCCCTGTTGGGTGTGACCCAGCAGGCCGTGGGCAAATGGGAGAGCGGAAAGAGCTCCCCGGACCCCACCACCGTGGCAAAGCTGGCGGAGATCCTGGACACGACCGCGGACTATCTGTTGGGTCTGTTCGACCCCACCGCGGAGGGCCAGACCGAAGAGCGCTTCTTCGGCAGCTATGTGTACAGCCTGATCCCTGTCATCGGCACGGTCAAGGCGGGCTACGGCGCGCTGGCCTATGAGGAAGACTACGGCAAGGAGTATGCCCGGGTCAAGGACCCTTCCAGCTACTTCTATCTCGTTGTGCGCGGCGACAGCATGGAGCCCCGCATCCACGATGGTGACCTTGCCCTGGTGCACCGTCAGGACACGCTGGAAAACGGCGACCTGGGCGTGTTGATCTACGGCGACGAGGGCGAGGGTACCCTCAAGCGCTACCTCCAGCGCGGCAACTGCGTGGTGCTGCAGCCCTTCAACCCGGCCTATAAGGAAATGGTCATCAAGGGCGAGGAGCTCAACCACCTGCACATTGCAGGCCGTGTGGTGGAGACCAAGGCGAAGTGGTAAAAACGCCCCACCAGCGCCTGAAAAAGAAAAGCCATCCAGTATGGCTTTCTTTTTTATCCCCATTTTTTGGAGGTGTCCCATGGAACAGAGCCTGATGGATAAGCTGACGATCCTGGCGGACAGCGCAAAATATGATGTGGCCTGTACCTCCAGCGGTGCTTCCAGGGCAGCAGGAGCGGGCGGGGTCGGCAGCTGTTACGCCCCGGGATGCTGCCACGCCTTTACTGCCGATGGCCGCTGTGTCAGCCTGCTGAAGGTGCTGATGACCAACTGCTGCTCCTTCGATTGCAGCTACTGCGTCAACCGCAAGTCCAACGATGTGCCCCGGGCCACCTTCACCCCCCGGGAGCTGGCCGAGCTGACCATTGAATTCTACCGCCGCAACTACATCGAGGGTCTGTTCCTTTCCAGTGCCGTGCTGGTGAGCCCGGACTATACCACCGAGCGGATGCTGGCGGTTCTGCGCCTGCTGCGGGGGGAGTACCGTTTCGGCGGCTACATCCACGCCAAGGCCATTCCCGGCACCAGCCCGGAGCTGCTGGAACAGCTGGGCTTTCTGGCCGACCGCCTGAGTGTGAACATTGAGCTGCCCAGTGAGCGCAGCCTGAACCTGCTGGCTCCGGACAAAGGGCGGCACTCCATTTTCCGGCCCATGAAGCAGATCGCGGTGGAGGGGGCCGCCAACCGGGAAGAGGTGGCGCTCTACCGCAAGGCCCCCAGATTTGCCCCGGCGGGCCAGAGCACCCAGATGATCGTGGGTGCTTCCCCGGAAACGGATTATCACATCCTGCAATTAACGGAAGGATTATATAATAAGTATCACCTGAAACGGGTATTTTACTCCGCCTACATCCCTGTGACCGAGGACACCCGCCTGCCCGCGCTGGACACCAAGCCGCCGCTGCTGCGGGCTCTATCAGGCAGACTGGCTGCTCCGCTTTTACGAGTTCAAGGCAGAGGAACTTCTGGACAGGGACAACCCCAACTTCAACCCCTATCTGGACCCCAAGTGCAACTGGGCGGTGCAGCATTACGGGCTGTTCCCGGTGGACGTGAACCGCGCCCCCTTTGAGATGCTGCTGCGGGTGCCGGGTATCGGCCCCAAGAGCGCCCGGCGCATCTGGCACGCCCGCAAACAGGCCGCGCTGGGGCTGGACGAGCTCAAGCGGATGGGCGTGGTGCTCAAGCGGGCACAGTATTTCATCACCTGCCGGGGCTTTGCGGGGGCGCACCCGGGCCGCGGCAGCGCCGGGCGGGAGCGCATCACCCGGGCGCTCATCGACCCCAACGTATTCAGCGGCGGGGTGGAGCAGCTGAGCATGTTCAGCCCGCCCGCCGTGGATCGGCTGGTGGAGCAGGGCGTGCCGCCCCGCACAGCCCAGAAAATGGTGCGGGAGGAGGCAGTGCAATGTCTGGCCAGAGCCCTGTAAGCCCTGCCCGGAAGCTCCACGATGCCGACGTGGTCTACCTCTATGATGGCAGCTTCGAGGGCTTTCTCTGCTGTGTGTTTGAGAGCTTTGCCCAGCATGAGCTGCCCTTCGCGATCTGGACTCCGGAGCGGGAGACGGCTACCCTCTACCCTGTGAAGGAGATCCCCACTGACCGCGCAAAGGCCCGGCGGGTCTTTGCCAGCTTCCGCGCCAAGCTGGGCGAAGAGACGGAATTCCTCGTCACCCGGGATTTTCTCTCGGGCTGGGAGGATAAGGAGCTGCGGATCATCCGATTTCTGCATCTGGCCTTTGCGCTGGGGCCAGGCACCGTCAAGCGGCGGGGTCACCCGGAGGTGGCTCCGCTCTACCAGATGAAGCAGAGCCTGGACTGGGAAGTGGACAAGTTTCAGGGCTTTGTCCGTTTTCAGGAGCACGATGGGATGCTGGGTGCAGTCATCCACCCCAAAAACTATATCCTACCCCTCCTGCGCGGGCATTTCTGTGCCCGCTTCCCGGAGGAGAACTTCCTGATCTATGATGCTGTCCATCAGGCGGTGCTGCTGTACCAGAACCACAAGGCTCAGCTCATGGAGCTGGCCGAACCCCTCACCCTGCCCCCACCTGATGAAAAGGAGCAGCAGTTTCAGGAGCTCTGGCGGCAGTTCTACAAAACGCTGGAGATCAAGGCCCGCCACAACGAAAAGGGCCGTATGACCCACTGCCCCAAACGCTTTTGGGCGGATATGACCGAAATGAAAGAGGAATTGAAATGAAAACGGAAACAAAGACCGGACGCTGGAAATATGCGGCCATCGTGCTAATTGTGACCCTGCTGGTGGGGCTGTTCTGGAGTTATGTAAAAAACGGGCCGAAGGGCGAAATCTATCTCTACGGAGAAGAACACAGCAAGCAGAGCATTCTCGACAAGGAACTTTCCATCTGGGGCGAGTATTACGAAAAAGGAATGCGGGATCTGTTTGTGGAATTCCCGTATACGGATGCACAATTTCTGAACCTGTGGATGCAGGCCGACGATGATGAATTGCTGGATCTGCAGTTCAAGGACTGGGGAGGCACAGAAGGCGGCACCGAGGTCGAGAAGAATTTTCTGAAACAGATCAAGGAGCAGTACCCGGAAACCGTGTTCCACGGCACCGACGTGGGCCATACCTGGGAAAGCACCGGGCCGCGGTATCTGGCCTATCTGGAAGCCAATGGGCAGAAGGACAGCGAAGAGTACCGGCGTGCGCAGGAAAACATGGAACAGGGCAAACGGTACTATGAGATCAAGGCGACGGATGAAGCGTCTTCGGTCCGATACCGGGAGGATCGGATGGTGGAGAACTTCCGGCGCAGCTATCAGGAGCTGGAAGCGGTACGCCGCACCGATATCATGGGGATCTATGGAAGTACACATGTTGTGGAGTCGGAGTATCGGAACTCGGACTTTCGCATGGCAAAACAGTTGAGCGAGAACTATGGGGAACATCTCCATACCAAAGATCTGACGCAGGAACCGGAACGGATCGACGCGCTGGAAGTCAACGGAAAGACCTACACAGCATCCTATTTCGGTGAGCAGGATATTTCGATGGTAAAGGGCTACAAGATCCGAAAGTTCTGGCGGTTGGAAGACGCATACGAGGACTTCAAGAATCTGCCGACACCCCGTGAGATTCTGCCAGCCGACAACTACCCTGTAAAAATCCAGGCTGGGCAGGTGTTTGCTGTGGAGTACCTGATGTCGGATGGATCGACCGAGTGGAAGTATTATATCTCGGACGGCACAGTACAGAACGGCCAACTCATCACAAAGCGGATGAAGATGGAATAAGCAGGCTCCCGGCCCCGGAACTTTGACGAATTTACAAAAAGGTTGCATCTGCGTGGTTGAAACCCGCAAAACCTATGGTATACTATAAGGGATATCCGGGCAGACATTTCTGCCCCACACACCCCCGCTGCGGGGTCAACACAAAAGGAGTATTGTAGCGTTATGGTTCGCATTACTATGGAAGACGGCGGCATCATCGACATTGAGCTGAATGAGGAAGTCGCCCCCATCACCTGTGAGAATTTCAAGAAGCTGGTCAGCGAGGGCTTCTATAACGGCCTGACCTTCCACCGTGTCATCCCCGGCTTTATGATCCAGGGCGGCTGCCCGCTGGGCAACGGCACCGGCGGCCCGGGCTGGAACATCAAGGGCGAGTTCGCTGCAAACGGTGTGAACAACCCCATCAAGCATACCCGCGGCGTGATCAGCATGGCCCGCAGCATGAACCCCAACAGCGCCGGCAGCCAGTTCTTCATCATGCACAAGGACGCTCCCCATCTGGACGGCCAGTATGCCGCTTTCGGCAAGGTCGTTGCTGGAATGGAGGTCGTGGATAAGATCGCTTCCGTCCGCACCGACTGGAACGATAAGCCCACCACCCCCGTCAAGATGAAGACAGTTGAGCTCATCGAGGGCTGATCTTCTGCGCTTCTGTCCCACATCGCCTGCCCATGAAGTGCCCCGTCAAGGAGACAAAAAAATAATATAAGATTTTTGTTCGCCGTTTCCACAAGGGAACGGCGAATTTTTTGTGCAAATCGGCGTTAGGACGCTCGATTCATGGCACGGACGTGAGCTTGCAGCGTCCAACACGGGACATTCTTTTGATATTTTACTTCCGCTGTATCGTGATTGTTCTTGCCTGACATGAAAATACCCCCAGAGTACGCAGAGTTTTCTTTTTACTCTGTCTACTCCAGGGGTAGCATATCATGTTGAGGATACAGGCCGGGGGCTTTCCATATATGCGTCAGAAAGAGATGAGAGGCTTACTTTTTTTCGCCCTTGGGCAGCAGACCGGCGCGCTCCAGAGCCGGGCGCAGGGCCAGATACAGGATGACCACGCAGATGGTGGAGGCTACGCTGTTGATAAAGGTGACACCACCGGCGATCTTGGACAGGGCCTGTGCCACGGTATACTCCTGGCCAAAGATGTAAATGTTGCGGAAATAGCCCAGGAACGGGTCGGTGATGACGTTCAGCAGCAGGCCGGAGCCGCCTGCCACGATGACC
>OGTB01002237.1_pt1 | contig 11276 bp, 6 predicted proteins | sample 1553611 | NCBI WGS metagenome assembly OGTB01 (sample SAMEA2580032, study PRJEB22360) | human gut metagenome | biome: human gut; feature: human-associated habitat; material: faeces | place: Denmark | collected 2008/2010 | reverse complement strand
CCATAGTTCACATCAGTCCCAATTCCCGTACGCGTGCCTGCCACTTTCTGTTGCGGATCGCGCCCTTCCATCACTAACGGTGCCCACTCTTTGATCTGCGCGTGATCTTCAGAGTAACGCATACCGCGAAACAGCGAGCTTTGTTGCAACGCGGCGTAACGGGCGCGCAGGAAATTGACGTTATCCTCGCCCCAGACAAAGCTCATATGTGGAACGGTATTAATAAATGAACGTGGGGTTCGCAGCACACCACGTTCGACCTGGTGCGCCCAGAACTGGCGGGAAATCTGAAATGCTTCGTTAATGGCGACTGCTTTTTCAATACTGATGCTGCCATCGGCGTTTTGCGGAGTGTAATTGAGTTCCATCAGTGCAGAATGCCCGGTTCCGGCGTTGTTCCAGCCGTTCGAACTCTCCTGCGCGACACCCTCCAGGCGCTCCACCATGGTCATCGACCATTCAGGCTCCAGCTCGCGTAAATAGGTCCCCAACGTGGCGCTCATAATGCCGCCGCCAATCAACAGTACATCAGTTTCCTGCTCCTCGGACGCTTTCGCTTTTGCCGCCATCGAAACGGCATTAAGCCCCACGGCCATCGAGAAGAGCATGGCAGTCACTTTTTTCATCTTGTTAATGCCTTACTTTTAGTCGCTTTATTGCAGGTGAGATTTGCGCGGCATCAACGGTAACACTTAAGTAACAACATTTAAATAATGTTTATAAATTATATTCTAATTTTAGAAACATTATAATTTCGTTGATTAATTATAGGGTTATTGGAAACGAAGGGATTTTTAGCATATTGACCTGGCGGCAGCAGTCCGCCAGGTCAGCGTCGTAATATTATGCCGTCCGGGCAACGGCATCACGCGAAGCAGCATCGCGCTCTTCGCCTATCAGCTCGCTAAGTTGCCCGTTGCGCATTTCCAGCAGGCGGTCGGCGTGGATAAAGTAATGATCATCATGACTGATGGCGAAAATCGTTTTACCCATCTCCTGCATCAGCGGCAGCAGCACCTGATAAAACTCACGACGGAAGTGTGGGTCCTGATCCGCCGCCCATTCATCCAGCAGGATAATATCGCGTTCTTCTGCCAGCGCCAGCAACAGCGCGACGCGTTTTTTCTGCCCTTTCGATAACTTCAGGTTAACAATACGCCCGTTGCTTAACTCAAGCTTATGAGCCATTTTCAGTTGCGCCAGCCACTTCTCAATCAGTTGCGGGTTAGCGGGTTGCCCCTCCGGCCCCAGCAGTTGATCGAACAGCCAGACATCGGTAAACACTGCCGAAAACAGTTTACGATAATCTTCCGGTTGTTCGCCGCTGACAGGGTTGCCATCCAGCAAGATTTCGCCGCTTTGTGGCTGATACAAGCCCGTCAGCAACATCGCCAGCGTCGATTTTCCACTACCGTTGCCACCAATCAGAAACAGCAGTTCGCCACGTTTGATGGTGAGGTTAATCGGCCCAACGGAAAACGCGTTATCCTGATAAGCAAACGTCACGTTACGCAGCTCCAGCGTTTGCCAGTTGGGAAACGCCTGCGGGCGCGGAAACTCTGCTTTGAAAGGCGCGAGCGCGAATTTGTTCAGCTTGTTAAACGCCACCTGCGCCGTCAGCAGCGTCGGCAATGCGCCAACCGCCGAAAGCAGCGGCGTACGCAGGAATAACAGCGTCAACGAATAGGTCGCGGCAACGTTGGTATCAGCCCACCCGAGACTGTTCGCCATCCAGAACACCAGACCGATTGCGCCCAGCATCATGATGTTTGACCAGTTCACGGCACTAAGATGGAAGGTGTCTGCGCGGATAATATGATGGCGATACTCTTGCGCATCAGGAATGTAGAGGTTGTTAAACACATACTCGGCGCGTTCCCGGTTCAGAGTCAGCTCTTTGCGCCCTTCGAGTACGGTTTGAAAATCCGTGTACAGCTTGTCTTCGGTTTCACGCAGGGTCGCCATATGTTTGTACACCCGCGCCACCAGCACAAAACCGCCCCAGATGGTGACTGCCATCCAGATAGCCGTTACCAGCAACATTTTGCCCGACAGCATCCACAAATACGCCGCTGAACCGATAGTGAGAATGATCCCCTGCACCAGTTCCGGTAGACGCACAAAAGCAATGGTGATATTGCGCACATCGCTGGTTAACCCCGCCAGCAACGAGGCGCTACCAAGTTGTTCAATGCGCTCGACATGGGTATCCAGAATCCGCTTGATAAATTCACTACGCAGTCGGTAAACGAAGTGATGCCCCAAAGTGGTGAGCGCCAGTTGCGATCCGAGAGTGACTGCCATCAACAGCAGCAATAATCCCAGAAACTCCGGCAACACCAGCAGACTGGTATCCGCCGTTTCGATAAGGCGCTGATTGATAAAAGCAATTAAGCCAATGCCTAATGCCGCACTGGCGAGGCTTAGCGCCATCACACTGATAAATGGCCAGCGATACTGCCGCCAGACAAGTACAAGAAGTTCCATGCAGAAAACCCGGACAGTGAATTACAGCCCGCAGTTTAAACATCTTCGCGCGCACAGCAATAATAATTCTTATTTTTATTCTTTTTTACCTGCCTGCCGGAATGTCAGGTTGTAGCGGCAGTCGCCGGTGAGTGGATGAAACCCCGCTTTCAACGGTTGAATCCCATGATAAAACAGCCGCGACTCACCGCCCCATACCACCACATCGCCATGTTCCAACAACAATCTTTTTAGCGGATCATTTCGTTTCAGGCCGCCAAATTGAAAAATCGCGGGTAAGCCCAGAGAAACAGAAACAATTGGCACGCGCAGATCCGGTTCGTCTTTATCCTGATGCAGCGACAGTTTCGCGCCAGGAGCGTAGCGGTTGATAAGACAAGCATCTGGCTGGAAATCTGGATAGCCCGCCGCCATAGCCGCACGTTGACATAAATCATGAAAGCTTTGTGGCATGGCGGGCCACGGTTTATTTGTTTGCGGATCAATGGGCGAATAGAGATAACCTTGCCGATGGGTCGTCCAGCCCAGATGCCCACAGTTGGTCATCGCCACCGACATGGTATATCCGCCTGGAGTGACCATCTGGCGAAACGGCGACTGGCTGGCAACATCATTAATATCGCGGATCAGTTGCTCCGCAGCGTTAAAAGCAAAACGCCGTAAAATCACCGCACCAGCCGCCAGTGGCTCTTGCCACGGTTCAGCATCGGCAAACAGGTCCAACATTACCTCTCCTCATTTTCAACTTCGCGGCGCAGCAGTTGCGCTTTGCGCGACACGCCCCAGCGGTAACCGGAAAGTGAGCCATCACCACGGACCACCCGATGACAAGGTATAACGATAGCGAGCTTGTTGGCGGCACAGGCGCTGGCAACGGCACGTACCGCTTTCGGTTTGCCGATGGCGTTCGCCAGTTGCTGATAACTGACGGTTTCACCACAAGGTATCGTGCGCAGTGCCTGCCAGACTTGTTGCTGAAAAGCAGTGCCGCGAATGTCCAGCGGTAACGTCAGCGGCGTATCGCGTTGATTGAGGCTGGCGATCACTTCACGCACATGTTGTTGAAACGTCAAATCGGCAGGCGCGTTGTCGGCAGCGGGAAACATCTGCTGCAACTCGCTGATTAATGTCCCGTCATCATCGCCCAGTAATATCGCGCAAATCCCCCGCTCGCTTTCTGCCACCAGGCAACGGCCCAGCTCACAATCAGCCAGCGCGTAACGCACCGCCAGATTTTCGCCACCGTGACGGAATTGTTTAGCCGTCATGCCCAGCGTTTCGTCGGCTTTGCGGTAGTAACTGCTGCTGTCGGGGAATCCGGCATTAAGAATAGACGTCGTCACGCTCTCCCCTTTCGCCAGCGATTCGCGCAAACGGCGAGCGCGCCAGGCCTGTTGCCAGGCTTTAGGCGTCATTCCGGTAGTCGCTTTAAACAACCGATGCAGATGGAACGGGCTCATCGCCACCTGGTCGGCTAAGGTTTCCAGCGTTACAGGCGTTTCCTGTTCCAGCAGTCGGCAGGCGTGGGTAATTTTATCAAGGCGATGTTGCCGGGGATTGGCTTTGTCTGGCTGACAACGTTTGCAAGGGCGAAATCCGGCGGCGAGTGCCTCGCTGGCATTTGCGTAGAAGGAGACATTTTCCCGCAAGGCATGTCTGGCGCGGCAAGACGGACGGCAAAAGATACCCGTGGTGCGCACGGCGAAAACGAATTCGCCGTCGGCGTTCGTGTCGCGGGCTAAGACAGATTGCCAGCGTTGATCGTCAGTTAAGCATGTGGCGTTTTTCATAATCAGCTCCCTGGTTAAGGATAGCCTTTAGTCTGCCCGGTCACCATCACGCAAAAACCAACAATCTTGCGCTTTAATTTTTTTCGCTGACAAGGAAGCTTTTAAACTGTGGTGACATCCAGGTTTTAAAGCTATCGCCTTCTTTGGTGATCATATAAACCGCCAGCCCTTCCCGGCGAACAACCTCTTTGGCTTTCTCCGGCCCGAGTACCATCAAGCCAGTATCCCAGGCATCGGCTTCCAGCGCCGTCGGAGCAATCACCGTCACGGATACCAGATTGTGTTCGATGGGACGCCCGGTTTGCGGATCGATAACATGGGAAAGACGTTTGCCGTCCAGTTCGTAATAGTTACGGTAGCTGCCAGAGGTACTAATCCCATGACCGTTGATATCCACCACGGCCTGAACCGCGTTTTCTTTATCGGTTGGTTTTTGAATTGCTACCCGCCACGGCTGGCCTGCACCGTTCATACCACGGCTGTTCAGCGCGCCGCCCACCGATACCAGATAGCGGGAAATCCCTTCCTGCTCCATCAAGCGTGCCAGATGATCCGCCGCATAGCCTTCGCCGACAGTGGAGAGATCGACATATAAATCCGGCAGGTCTTTTTGCAGATATTGCTGATGCGATTGATAAATGACAGACAGGTGCTGTAAGCCGGTTTTGGCTTTCATCGCATCAATTTGTTCCTGGCTCGGAATTTGAACTGGCTGTTGTTCCGGACCGAAACCCCACAGATTCACCAGCGGCCCGACGGTTATATCCATCGCGCCATCGGTCTTCGCGCCAATGCGTAGCGAGGTAGTGACGATATCGGCCATCGCTTCACTTACCGGCCACGGCGATAAACTTTGCGAGTCGTTAAATCGCATCAGCGCGGAATCTTTTTTATAGGTCGAAAGCAGCTGATCGTCGGCGTCCAGCTGGGTCTGAATCTTTTCTTTAAGTTCGGCACTGCGTTTGGCGTCAATGCCCGGGATGCTGGCACGCCAGAAGGTACCCATGGTTTTGCCTTCAAGAACGGTAACTTCAGTAGCGTGGGTTTTGGCGGGTTGTGGTTTTTGATCGCAACCAACAAAGAAGAGCGCGGCAGCCAGCAGTGCCACGCGGGTAAAGCTTATTTCCATACGTGATTATCCTCATGCGAACGGTCGCAAGAGTACACCAAAAAACTGTGTTTGTACGCTGAAAACAATGAAAAAAGGGCCCGCAGGCCCTTTGTTCGATATCAATCGAGATTAGAACTGGTAAACCAGACCCAGAGCTACGATGTCATCAGTGTTGATGCCAGCGTCACGGGTGAAGCGGTTGTCGTCCAGCAGGTTGATTTTGTAGTCAACGTAGGTGGACATGTTTTTGTTGAAGTAGTAGGTCGCACCAACATCAACATATTTCAGGATATCTTCGTCGTCGTAGTTACGACCATTGATGACACCCAGGTTTTTACCTTTAGACTGCAGGTAAGCCAGGGACGGACGCAGACCGAAGTCGAACTGGTACTGAGCAACAGCTTCGAAGTTCTGTGCTTTGTTCGCCCAACCCAGGGAACCTACGCGAGTTGCGTTGTAGGTCTGGGTGTACTGAGCAGCCAGGTAGATGTTGTTAGCGTCGTATTTCAGACCACCAGTGTAGGTTTCAGCACGGTCGCCAGTACCGATCAGACCAGTGTTGTTCTGATCCCAGGTACGTTTGGAGCTGGAGATCGCACCACCGATACCAAAGCCTTCGTAATCATAAGTGATAGATCCGCCAACGCCGTCGCCGTTCTGACGCAGAGCTTTACGACCATTGTTGGTGATGCCATGGCCAGTGAAATCCGGATCACTTTCACCGCTTACGCTACCATTCTGGCCCTGGTACTGAACAGCAAAGTTCAGGCCATCAACCAGACCGAAGAAGTCAGTGTTACGGTAGGGCGCGAAGCCGTTACCACGCTGCTGCATAAAGTTGTCAGAACCGTAAGTGTCGCCACCGAATTCTGGCAGTACGTCGGTCCAGGAAGTTACGTCGTAAACTACGCCGTAGTTACGACCATAGTCGATAGAACCGATGTCCTGGAATTTCAGACCAGCAAATGCCACACGGGTCCAGGAGTTGTTTTCGCTTTCCGGAGCGTTGCCCTGGATCTGATATTCCCACTGGCCGTAACCGGTCAGCTGGTCAGTAACCTGAGTTTCACCTTTGAAGCCAAGACGCATGTAGGTCTGGTCGCCATCTACAGACTTGTCGTCAGAGAAATAGTGCAGGCCGTCTACTTTACCGTACAGATCTAATTTGTTGCCGTCTTTGTTGTAAACTTCAGCAGCGTTTGCTGCGCCTGCTACCAGCAGAGCTGGGACCAGGAGGGACAGTACTTTAACTTTCATGTTATTAACCCTCTGTTATATGCCTTTATTTGCTTTTTTATGCCACTGCATACTGATTAACCCTCATTAATCAGTCGGCAAGTCCATTCTCCCCAAAAATGCAGAATAATCCAACACGAATATGATACTAAAACTTTTAAGATGTTTCATTTATCGCTATAGATGTTTCAAAATGTAAATAGAAGGGAACTTTTTAATATTATTGCGGAATGGCGAAATAAGCACCTAACATCAAGCAATAATAATTCAAGGTTAAAATCAATAACTTATTCTTAAGTATTTGACAGCACTGAATGTCAAAACAAAACCTTCACTCGCAACTAGAATAACTCCCGCTATCATCATTAACTTTATTTATTACCGTCATTCATTTCTGAATGTCTGTTTACCCCTATTTCAACCGGATGCCTCGCATCCGGTTTTTTTTACCCTTCTTTACACACTTTTCATTATTCTGTGCTACCACAGAAAAACTATAACGCTTGTTAACTATTTCACAAATAATTAACATCAGCATAATTTCCAGCAATCTTCGTTTATTTGCAATTAATTTCGTTGGGCTTTTTGTAGGTTATTTGTACAGCAAAATGGCGCTTGTACATCTATTTCCCCCAATGCAGGATGATAAATATCACGGGAGAATAGAGAATCATCAATCAGGTAAGAGTCTGGAATTTCACACTGTACCCTTTATACTGCCCTATCACTTCGCGAAGTTTTAACAGGTCATAAACACGAATGCGTCAGAAAGAGACAACGGCCACGACCCGCTTTTCACTCCTACCGGGGAGCATTACCCGCTTCTTTTTACTGTTGATCATTGTGTTACTGGTGACGATGGGTGTAATGATACAAAGCGCCGTTAACGCCTGGCTGAAAGATAAAAGTTACCAGATTGTCGACATTACCCACGCTATCCAAAAGCGCGTCGATACCTGGCGTTACGTGACCTGGCAGATCTACGACAACATTGCCGCGACGACCTCCCCCTCCTCCGGCGAAGGTTTACAAGAGACGCGCCTGAAACAGGATGTCTACTATCTGGAAAAACCACGCCGCAAAACGGAAGCGTTAATCTTTGGCTCTCACGACAACTCAACGCTTGAGATGACTCAACGGATGTCCACCTATCTGGACACATTGTGGGGCGCAGAAAATGTACCGTGGTCGATGTATTACCTGAATGGTCAGGATAACAGTCTGGTGCTGATCTCAACCCTGCCCCTCAAAGATCTCACCTCCGGATTTAAAGAATCGACCGTCAGCGACATTGTTGATTCACGTCGTGCAGAGATGTTGCAACAGGCCAACGCCCTCGATGAACGCGAAAGCTTTTCTAACATGCGCCGCCTGGCATGGCAGAACGGTCATTACTTTACCTTGCGTACTACCTTTAACCAGCCGGGACATCTGGCAACGGTCGTGGCTTTTGATCTGCCGATTAATGATTTGATCCCACCGGGTATGCCGCTGGACAGTTTCCGCCTTGAGCCAGACGCGACGGCAACGGGAAACAATGATAATGAGAAAGAAGGGACGGATAGCGTCAGTATCCACTTTAACAGTACGAAGATTGAAATCTCCTCGGCACTCAACTCTACCGATATGCGCCTGGTCTGGCAGGTTCCTTATGGCACCTTATTGCTGGATACGTTGCAAAACATTCTGCTGCCACTGCTGCTGAATATCGGTTTGCTGGCGCTGGCGTTATTTGGCTATACCACATTCCGCCATTTCTCCAGCCGCAGTACAGAAAACGTCCCCAGCACGGCGGTCAATAACGAATTGCGCATTTTACGTGCAATCAATGAAGAGATAGTCTCACTGCTGCCGCTCGGCCTGCTGGTTCACGATCAGGAATCGAACCGCACTGTCATAAGTAACAAAATTGCCGATCATTTGCTGCCGCATTTGAATCTGCAAAACATCACCACCATGGCGGAACAGCATCAGGGGATTATTCAGGCGACGATCAATAACGAGCTGTATGAGATCCGCATGTTCCGCAGCCAGGTCGCGCCGCGCACACAAATTTTCATTATTCGCGATCAGGATCGCGAAGTGCTGGTAAACAAGAAACTCAAGCAGGCGCAGCGTCTGTATGAGAAAAACCAGCAGGGGCGGATGACCTTTATGAAAAACATTGGCGATGCGCTGAAAGAACCCGCACAGTCCCTGGCGGAGAGCGCAGCTAAACTCAACGCCCCGGAAAGCAAACAACTGGCGAATCAGGCTGATGTGCTGGTGCGGCTGGTCGATGAAATACAGTTAGCGAACATGCTTGCGGACGATAGCTGGAAAAGTGAGACGGTGCTGTTCTCCGTGCAGGATTTGATTGATGAAGTTGTGCCTTCAGTGTTGCCTGCCATCAAGCGTAAAGGTCTGCAACTGCTGATTAACAATCATCTGAAAGCACACGATATGCGCCGCGGCGATCGCGATGCCTTACGACGTATTTTGCTGTTACTGATGCAATATGCCGTGACCTCAACGCAATTGGGAAAAATCACCCTTGAGGTTGATCAGGATGAGTCCTCCGAAGACCGCCTGACGTTCCGCATTCTGGACACCGGAGAAGGCGTAAGCATTCATGAAATGGATAATTTGCACTTCCCGTTTATCAACCAGACCCAAAACGATCGCTATGGCAAGGCGGACCCGCTGGCATTCTGGCTGAGCGATCAACTGGCGCGTAAACTGGGCGGTCATTTAAACATCAAAACGCGGGATGGGCTTGGTACACGCTACTCTGTGCATATCAAAATGCTCGCAGCTGACCCGGAAGTTGAAGAGGAAGAAGAGCGATTACTGGATGATGTCTGCGTAATGGTGGATGTTACTTCGGCAGAAATTCGGAATATTGTCACTCGCCAGTTAGAAAATTGGGGTGCAACCTGTATCACACCCGATGAAAGATTAATTAGTCAAGATTATGATATCTTTTTAACGGATAATCCGTCTAATCTTACTGCCTCTGGCTTGCTTTTAAGCGATGATGAGTCTGGCGTACGGGAAATTGGGCCTGGTCAATTGTGCGTCAACTTCAATATGAGCAACGCTATGCAGGAAGCGGTCTTACAATTAATTGAAGTGCAACTGGCGCAGGAAGAGGTGACAGAATCGCCTCTGGGCGGAGATGAAAATGCGCAACTCCATGCCAGCGGCTATTATGCGCTCTTTGTAGACACAGTACCGGATGATGTTAAGAGGCTGTATACTGAAGCAGCAACCAGTGACTTTGCTGCGTTAGCCCAAACGGCTCATCGTCTTAAAGGCGTATTTGCCATGCTAAATCTGGTACCCGGCAAGCAGTTATGTGAAACGCTGGAACATCTGATTCGTGAGAAGGATATTCCAGGAATAGAAAAATACATCAGCGACATTGACAGTTATGTCAAGAGCTTGCTGTAGCAAGGTAGCCTATTACATGAACAATATGAACGTAATTATTGCCGATGACCATCCGATAGTCTTGTTCGGTATTCGCAAATCACTTGAGCAAATTGAGTGGGTGAATGTTGTCGGCGAATTTGAAGACTCTACAGCACTGATCAACAACCTGCCGAAACTGGATGCGCATGTGTTGATTACCGATCTCTCCATGCCTGGCGATAAGTACGGCGATGGCATTACCTTAATCAAGTACATCAAGCGCCATTTCCCAAGCCTGTCGATCATTGTTCTGACTATGAACAACAACCCGGCGATTCTTAGTGCGGTATTGGATCTGGATATCGAAGGGATCGTGCTGAAACAAGGTGCACCGACCGATCTGCCGAAAGCTCTCGCCGCGCTGCAGAAAGGGAAGAAATTTACCCCGGAAAGCGTTTCTCGCCTGTTGGAAAAAATCAGTGCTGGTGGTTACGGTGACAAGCGTCTCTCGCCAAAAGAGAGTGAAGTTCTGCGCCTGTTTGCGGAAGGCTTCCTGGTGACCGAGATCGCTAAAAAGCTGAACCGCAGTATTAAAACCATCAGTAGCCAGAAGAAATCTGCGATGATGAAGCTGGGTGTCGAGAACGATATCGCCCTGCTGAATTATCTCTCTTCAGTGACGTTAAGTCCGGCAGATAAAGACTAATCACCTGTAGGCCAGATAAGACGCGTTAGTGTCTTATCTGGCATTTGCACCGATTGCCGGATGCGGCGTAAACGCCTTATCCGGCCTACGATTCCCATTATTTCAATGGATTACAACAAAGTAGGCCAGATAAGACGCACCAGCGTCGCATCTGGCATTTGCACTGAATGCCAGATGCGGCGTAAACGTCTTATACAGCCTACGATTCCCGCGATTTCCTGACCCTCTCGGCATATACCGTCAGCGTCTGTTTTATCACATCCAGCGTTACCGGCTTCGACAGGCAGCTGTCCATACCGGACTCCAGACACCGCTGCTTCTCTTCAGCCAACGCATTAGCAGTTACTCCGATTACCGGCAACGTCAGTCCCAACTGACGAATGCGTTGCGTCAAGCGGTAACCATCCATATTTGGCATCTGGACATCCATCAGGATCACATCATAATAGTTCTCCGGCATTTTTTTCAGTTCTTCAATACACTGAAGGCCATCTTCCACCCGTTTCACTTCTATCCCAGCTTCGACCAGAACAGTCTCCGCAATTTCCGCATT
>OGTB01002235.1_pt1 | contig 11281 bp, 6 predicted proteins | sample 1553611 | NCBI WGS metagenome assembly OGTB01 (sample SAMEA2580032, study PRJEB22360) | human gut metagenome | biome: human gut; feature: human-associated habitat; material: faeces | place: Denmark | collected 2008/2010 | reverse complement strand
TTACGGTCTCGCTGGGCGGCTTATTTTTTGCGTTTCCACAACAGATATTCTTCGTAGCGGTGCATCTCGTTTTGTTCTTCTTCGGTCAGGCGCTGGCGCTGTTTGCGAGCCTCGTCCGAGGGATCGATGTCGGTCAGACCCAGCAGGTAGTCGGCGGAGGTGCCGTAGAGCTTGCAGATGGCAAGCAGCACATTGCTGAAGGGGTAGCTTTTTCCCTGTTCCCACGCACGGATAGACCAAACGGAGATACCAAGCTTGTCCGCAAGGGTCTGCTGTGTGTCATCATTCAGTTTGCGGAGTTCTGCCAATCGTTCCCCAAGCATAGCTTGACCACCTTTCCTTACTACTAGTATATGAATCACTCCTACTTTTGACGAAAAGTGGCTGTACAATACTAGACAAGGCAAAAAGTAGCTGTATAATACTAGTATAAGGCGGAACTAGTACAAAAATGCTACTTCCGCCGCAACGCTAAGGCAAAGCGAGGGAATCCCCGTTGGAACAACTGATCGACTTTCACGCACCGGAAGTGCAGGCGGTGCTGGATACGCTACTAAAAGATAAATCCACCGGTAAAAACATCATCTGGGCCACCGACCCGCCGGAGGAGCTGCAAACGGTAATGTACGAACCGGTGACGGATAGATCTCAGATTACCACCCAGCAGCTCGGGCTGACCCACTACGAGGTGGTGCTGCCCCGGATGATGAAGCAGACCGACACCCAGCAGCAGCGCACCCGCAAAAAGGGCGAAGTGTTCAGCCCCGCATGGGTCTGCAACAAGATGAACAACGCACTGGACGCCGACTGGTTCCGTGGGCTGGGGGCAGAGGAGAGCGCCGGGCAGTTCACGGTGGAGCTGCTCCAAGGCTGGCAGACGGTGGAAACGCCGGTGCAGTTTCCGGTTTGCAAGGGCAGGACTCCGGCATGGGTGCAGTATGTGCAGAGCCGCCGCTTGGAGGTGACCTGCGGCGAAGCCCCCTTTCTGGCGTCCCGGTACGATGCCGCCACCGGCGAGATGATCCCGGTCGCCCGGCGCATTGGCATTCTGGACCGCAAGCTGCGTGTGGTAAGCGAGAACGCTGCCACAGAGGACGAGTGGCACAAATATGCCACCCATGCGGTGCAGTCCACCTACGGCTATGAGTATCAGGGAGATAATCTTTTGCTGGCGCGGGTCAACCTGCTGCTGACCTATGCAGAGCATCTGCAAGCCCGGTGGCAGCGCAAACCCACAAAAGAGGAACTGCAACCCATCGCCAACATCATCAGCTGGAACCTGTGGCAAATGGACGGCTTGCACCTGTCTGTGCCCGGCGGCAAGCCCCAGCCGGAGGCAGAACAGCTTGACCTCTTTTCCATGTTCGGGGCGGCAGAGCCGCAGCCGCCCGCGGTATCCTGTAAAGTGAAAAATTGGCGCAAGGGCAGCCATGGAACCGCCCAGAACTTTGAAACCATTCAGGAAGGGAGTACCAGCATGAAGTTTGATTATGTTATCGGAAACCCACCGTATCAGGATGAGATGGAGGGAACGTCGGATAACCCTGTTTATAACTTGTTTATGGATGCCACATATCCTATGGCATCAGTGGTAGAACTTATTACACCCGCCCGATTTTTATTCAACGCTGGTAAAACTCCAAAAACTTGGAATGAAAAAATGTTGAATGACGAACATTTGAAAGTTCTGTACTATGAACAGAATAGCGCAAAGATTTTCAATAACACTGACATAAAGGGCGGCGTAGTTATTACATACCATGACAGAGAAAAAGAATGCGGTGCAATACAAATCTTTACGGCATATCCGCTTTTGAATACAATCATTCAAAAGGTGAAAAAGCAAATAAAGAGTTCTCTTAGTGATATTGTATTTGCTCCAGAAAGCTATAAATTTACTAAACAAATGTATGTAGATCATCCTGAAATCCTGTCAATGACAATGATTTCAAAGGGAAAAGAAGTACCATTGATAAGCAAAGGACACGACTACGATTTGACATCTAACATATTTGATAAGCTATATAATATCGTGTTTTTTGAAACAAAACAAGGCGCAGATGAATGTGTTGAGATATTCGGCAGAAAATCAAATGAACGTGTATGCTTATACGTTAATAGGAAATACATTGCAAAACACCCGAATCTTGATAAATATAAGCTATTCTTCCCTAAAGCTAATGGCTCTGGACGATTTGGTGAAGTTATGACAGATTCAGATATTGGAGAAAAAGGCGTTGGACATACGCAAACGTTTATTAGTATTGGAGCCTTTGATACGAGAGAAGAAGCTAAAAATCTTCAGAAGTATCTAAAGTGTAAACTTGCGCGCGCGTTGCTATATGTTCTAAAAGTAACCCAAGATAACAAAAAGTCTGTTTGGAAATACGTTCCCCTTCAAGATTTTACCGCCCATTCCGACATTGATTGGAGCAAGTCGGTGGCGGAAATCGACCAGCAGCTTTACCGCAAGTATGACCTGACCGCGGACGAGATCGAATTTATCGAGACCCATGTAAAGGAGATGGCATAATGGCTGGCATAACCCTGCGCACTGCCCGGCAGGTGGTGCCCATGATCTACGCCTATACCACCCCGGAAATTGCCCGGCACAACGGCTGGACGAAGATCGGCTACACCGAGCAGTCGGTGGACAAACGCCTGAAACAGCAGACCCACACCGCCGATGTGCTGTTCCACGAGGAGTGGCGGGGCAATGCCGTCTACGATGACGGCAGCGGCGAGGTGTTCACCGACCACGATTTCCACGCCTACCTCCGCAAGCTGAACGTGGAGAACGACCGCAAAAACGAGTGGTTCCATCTGGATGGGCAGCAGTCCCGGCGGTATTTTCAGGATTTCCGCATGAACCGGGGCCGGGTGCAGCTGGATGCAGCCATCGCCTACACCCTGCGGGAGGAGCAGGCAAGGGCTGTCCGCGACACCAAAACCTATTACCAGAGCCACCCCGGCGGGGAATACCTCTGGAACGCCAAGCCCCGCTTTGGCAAAACGCTTTCCGTCTACGATTTCTGCAAGCAGGTCGATGCACAGACGGTGCTCATCGTCACCAACCGTCCTGCCATCGCCAACAGCTGGTACAGCGACTATGTGAGCTTTCTGGGCAGGGAGTCCGGCTATCTGTTCGTCAGCCATGTGGATGCTTTTGCCGGGCAGCCCCATGTGCTGGACGAGCAAGGCTATCTGGATGCCGCCGCACAGGGCGAGGAACTGTATAAGCGCATTGAGTTCGTCAGCCTGCAGGACATGAAAGGCTCCAAGTATTTCGGCGGCGAGTACGACAAGCTGCGCCACCTGACCGAGTTGAACTGGGATGTGCTGGTCATCGACGAAGCCCACGAGGGCGTGGACACCTACAAGACCGACCTTGCCTTTGACCGTATTCGCCGCAAGTTCACGCTGCACCTGTCCGGCACGCCTTTCAAGGCGCTGGCGAACGACAAGTTTGCCGGGGATGCTATCTTCAACTGGACCTACGCGGACGAGCAGGCCGCCAAGCGGAACTGGCAGGGCGCACCGGGGCAGCAGAACCCCTACGCAAACCTCCCCATGCTCAACCTCTACACCTACCAGATGTCCGAGATCATCCGGGACGAAATTCAGCAGGGCGTGGAGATCGACGGCGAAACGCAGGAATTTGCCTTTGACCTGAACGAGTTCTTCAAGGTGAAGTCGGGCGGCAGCTTTGAGCACGAAGCTGAGGTGGACCGCTTTCTGGATGCCATGACCACCCAGAACAAATTTCCGTTTTCCACCCCGGAACTGCGTGCCGAGCTGAAGCACACCTTCTGGCTGCTGAACCGGGTGGACAGCGCCAGAGCGCTGGCGAAAAAGCTGCAGGCGCACCCGGTGTTCCGGGACTATGAGGTGATCCTTGCCGCCGGTGACGGCAAGCTGGACGACACGGACGAGAACCAGAAGAGTTTTGACCGGGTAAAAGCTGCCATCGCCCACCACGAAAAGACCATCACCCTGTCGGTGGGGCAGCTGACCACCGGTGTCACCATCCCGGAGTGGTCGGCGGTGCTGATGCTCTCCAACCTGAAAAGCCCGGCGCTGTATATGCAGGCGGCATTCCGTGCCCAGAACCCCTGCCTTTTCCACGAAAACGGCACCTTCCGCCGCAAAGAGAACGCCTATGTGTTCGATTTTGACCCCGCCCGCACTCTGCTGATCTACGAGCAGTTCGCCAACGATCTTTCACAGGCCACCGCCAGCGGCAAGGGCGACACCGAGGAGCGCAAGGCGCACATCCAGAATCTGCTCAACTTTTTCCCGGTCATCGGCGAGGACGAGGAAGGGGAGATGATCCCGCTGGATGCAGAAAAAGTCCTCAGCATCCCCCGGAAGATCAAATCCAAAGAAGTGGTGCGGATGGGCTTCCAGAGCAATTTTTTGTTCCAGAACATTTCCAACGTGTTCAGTGCGCCGCAGGAGGTGCTGGACATTCTGCAAAACTTCCAGCCCATCAGCGAAGCAAAGGCAAAGCCCATCCAGATCACCCCGGACACCGGCGCAGACCTCTCCCTGAACGACAAGGGCGAGGTGGATTTGGACGAGGGCTACGTCATCGGCAAGGCAGCGGATGTATTTGGGGCGAAAATTTACGAGAGCACCCCGGCACTGGACACCGCCCTGCAAGACCTGACCGATGCCCCGGCTCCTGCCAAAGAAGAGCATCTGGAACCCCTGAAAAAGAGCATCACCAAGGAGATCATCGCTCCTATGGTGGAGCAGGCAAAGCAGGAGTATGGGCGGGACCTGAAGCTGTCCGACCAGAAGCGGTTTGAGAGCACCGCCAAAGCCAAGATGGACGTGGCGGTGAACAAGGTGGTGGACAACTACCGCATCGACCAGAGCCAGCTGGAGACCCAGCGCACCCAGCAGCTGCAAAGCTGCACCACCGCCCAGCAGCGCCAGCAGGTGAACCGGGAGTTTGACGCAAAGCAGCAGCAGAGCACCGCCGCCCTGATGGAGACGCTGCAATCCACCATCCAGCAGACGGCGCAGGAGATGCAGCAGACCATCGTGCGCACCGTGGAGACCAACCAGAAGGAGCAGGAGAAAAAGGGCTACGAGGACACCGTCCGTGACCATCTCCGGGGCTTCTCCCGCACCATCCCGTCCTTCCTCATGGCCTACGGCGACGAGACCGTGACACTGGCAAACTTTGACCGGATCATCCCGGACAAGGTCTTTCAGGAGGTAACCAGCATCACGCTGGAGCAGTTCCGCTTTTTGCGGGACGGCGGGCCGTACATCAACCAAGCCACCGGACAGGAGGAACACTTTGCAGGCCACCTGTTCGACCCGGTGGTGTTTGACGATTCGGTGAAGGAATTCCTGAACCTGAAGGTCAAACTGGCGGATTACTTTGACGAGAGTCGCACCGAGGATATCTTCGACTACATCCCACCCCAGAAAACCAACCAGATCTTTACCCCCAAGTGGGTGGTGAAAAAGATGGTGGACTTGCTGGAACAGGAAAATCCCGGCTGCTTCGATGACCCCGGCAAGACCTTCCTGGTAGAGTAGGAAAGTGCCGCCTTATCGTATTTCTACGACAGGTTTGCACAGACCTCTCCCAGAACCGTGCTTGCGCCTCTCAACGCACACGGCTCCCCATTTTTTGCTCCATTTCAAAAGTTATTCCGTTTTAGTTCCATGATGAATTCTCATGTGGCATTTGTGGCACACAACGATTGTCTTGCGCCTCTTTGCCAGCATGACTTTTTCCCAATCAGCTTTACCTTTCAGGTTTTTGACCTTGTTTACATGGTGGATTTCATAGCTATCGCTGTCTGTACAGCCGCAGACTTCACAGACTTTGGCCTTCAGACGTTCCTCGAAGGAGGTTGTGTTGTGCGAATAGCGATACGCCAAATCGGGCACTTTTTCCGTCAAATCTTTGCCTTTGCAATCGCTGTACTTAGCGAACATCATACGGCGTTTTCCCTTTTTGGTTTCATACGGAACGCCCCATGCACCAGTCCCATCTCTGTATTCATAACGAACCTTAGCAATTCGGGAGCGATGCTTGTTTGCGAGTGTTTTCAGACAGCTGTATTCCATCAGATAACCAAAGTAAACGAGCTTGTTGAAGTTGCTTGCAATGGCATAATAGTTACAGAGTCCTCGGAGTTCCGCATTATAAATCATTACGATTTCCAAATCCGTGCGGTTCAGCAGAATTGGGCGATGAATAGGAATCAACCTCTTTCCATCCCTTTCAGCGATGCTATGGGACAGTAAATAGGTCTCCACCTTATCTTTCAGTGGAATATTGAGTTCCACTTTGTTGTTCATAGTACGCATTTTTTGTTTTCCAGAGCGTTTGACACTGGCATCCCTGCGCACCCGAACATCAAAACCAAGGAATCGGGCAGGAGTATTGCTGTGCGTAATAAGGGTCTTTTCTTGACTCAACTCCATTTTCAGAGTGTCCCGGACAAAATCCGTGAGTTTTGCCTTAATCGCTTCGCATTCCTCTCTTGTCCCATTGACTGCAATCAGAAAGTCATCTGCATAGCGAACATATTTCAATCGCTTATCGGTACACGCTTTTGCAGGTGTCCGAAACAACTGCTTTGTCAGTTGCTTGTGCTGAGCAATCAGCTGCTCCCGCATTGTTCCTTCAGCTTTCTTGATTTTCTCATGCAGTGCATCTCGTTTGTGTCTTATCGTGTTGTATTCTTCCGTAAAGTTTCTCGGATTGTATCCGTGGTCAAATTCCTTCTTCAGCTGCATAATATACCTGTCCAGTTCGTTCAGATAAATGTTTGCAAGAATCGGGGAGATGATTCCACCCTGCGGGCATCCGCTATAGGTTTCATGGAAGTTCCAATCTTCCATATAGCCGGCTTTCAGAAACATACGAATCAGGTTCAGAAAACGAGCGTCCTTGATTTTTCGGTTCAGCACATCAATCAGCGTGGAATGGTCGATATTATCAAAGCATCCCTTGATGTCACCCTCAATGAACCACTTTGCTCCGGTAAACTCATGCTTGATCATGGCAAGTGCCGTGTGGCAGCTTCTGCCCGGTCTAAAGCCGTGGGAATAGATAGAGAAAATTGGCTCGTAGATGGCTTCCAGAATCATACGGATAGCTTCTTGCACCAGCTTGTCAGCGAATACAGGAAGTCCCAACGGGCGCAGCTTACCGTTCTTCTTTTGAATATAGGTTCTGCGTACCGGCTTGGGTTCATATGACCCTGTTCTCAATGCTTCAATGATGGCTGTCACATACTGCTCGCTAAATCCATCAGCCGTATCATCATTCACACCCTTCGTTCCTGCACCCTTATTGGAGTAAAGATGCTGGTAGGCAATGAAGTAAATATCCGGCCTCAAAAGATAGCGGTACAGTCGTGTAAACACTTCATCTTGGTTCTTTTGGGAATTTTCTTGTAATTTTGTTAAAATCTCCATTGTTGATTTCATTGAGGCTTTCCTCTCTAATCAATTTCTGATTTTAATGCGCAAAAAACTGCTTCTCTTCGCCATGTGAGCGGCTTTCCCGCATCCGATTTTACGGCTTTTCCTGTCAATTCAGGATTCTCGGACTACTATAGAAGCTCCGTTGTCATGCCAGATTTTCAGTGTCATCTTTCTAGCATAGCTTTGAAATTTATCACATTACTGCATTACACATAGCTTTTTCAAGCGTTCTGGTTTAGACAATCTCCAGTTGACGATAGTAGTAGGTCAATGTGAATTATCGGATATGCTTTCGTTCCGTTACTATCGGTTCTCCGACGTGCCGTACAGGGGATTAGCAACCCATAGGAAGGACTCTATTTCCTATGGTCTCTGTACCAAAGGTTTCAGACAATTTTCCTTTGCCCACACGTAACGAGGGCTTGGAACTCACCTTAAACAATTCAGTTTTATCCTTATATTCACTTATCCTTGCGGTTCAGTCGTGCCCGATTGTCTTTAGGCAACTTACCGCTTTCCTGCCGTGCTCTTTTCCCGTACATCTTTCGACTTTCGGTAAAGCAGGTGGATTCCCGCGTTGCTTTGCGGGGTAGTACCTTAGCCACAGCCTCCTTTCTCTACTTCTACTATCGTCCTTACTGGACGCACGACCCCTACATGAAGTCCGGCCTGTACATTACGGAAATCGTCAAGCGCCTTTACCGCAGCGAGAAGATGCGGCAAGCCTTCCCGGACGATAACGCCCGGCTGGAACACATTTTTGCCAAGCAGGTCTATGGGCTTGCGCCGACCGAGATCATCTACCGCATTGCCATCAGCTACATTCTGGGCTTTGCAAAGGGTCACGGCATCACCGCCCACCATATCCGTCAGGCGGATACGCTGGAATTTGCCAAGGCGGGCACCATGGAAAGGGAACTGGATAAGATCTTCAGAGATTGACCAATAGAATACAGCATAAAACCAAAGGCGGCTGTCTGCATGGGTGCAGATGGCCGCCTTTTTGTGCTATACGATTACGAAAACGGACGAATTTGTCAGTTCTCGTTACATCGGAGCCGGACGAGCTGTCCGTTCAGGACAGTTTGTCCGGAGCAAGAGTGCAGAGGTGCGGGTCGCCAGTGGCGACCTCAAAAGGCCGCAGGTATTTTGAAGCACCGACCGAGCCGACAGGCGAGACCGCAGCCCTTTGAAGGGAGTCAAGGGGGAACGCCTTGCCCAGTGATATGACGCTGTGCGTCATATCCTACTGGGTATTATCTGGCGCAAAACGGCGGCAGATCCAGCAGCTCCGCTGCTGCGCACTCTCCCGGCAAGCTGTTGAAATGAAAGAAGCCCCCGCTAAACCTTATACTAAAATCAGGAAAAAGTAACCAAAACAGGTTCACTTGGGGAGCCAATAATAGGCCTACGAGGCCCACGACTTTAGTGATTTCAGGTGCTATAATAATTGCAGAGATGCAGCATCTTAGTGATTTTTCGCAAAGAAAGAATAGCGATGCAACAAGAAATGGGAACGATGTTTCCTACTTTCACCGAAAATTAGGAACTCACAGTTCCTGTTCGAGTATGAGTTTCTCTGTTATACTTTTCTTGCAGAGCAGAAGCAAACTCTTCTAAGCAGAAAGCGACAAACGCCATGATCTCCCACTGAGGGAAGGAGCGATAGGCCACTTTCTTTGCAGTAGAACAAACACATAAATCCTTTTCCGAAAGGATTACCTTTCGATTCTGAGAGAAGATTTCAAGACACGGTCTTGAAATGCGAGACCCGTTGCTTAGAAGAATTGTATCACTCCTGTGATTTGATCGCACGAGTGGCCATACACAAAAAATACAGGAAAAGAGGGATGTCTATCTGAAATTAACACGACACAACGGACGAGCCGGAACCCACGGCACTTACAACCCCAAGCACAACGACCGCAGTTTCAACCTTGCCAACAGTGAGCACATCGACCCGGAACGAGCCAAGGGCAACATCTACTGGGACTGCTTCCACGGATTTCGTTCGGCTCTTGACCCACAAGACCCGGATGATTTGGCGGCAACCTTCTCGGACGTAGAACGGCAGTTCTACGAAACCCACTACACGGCCTTTATCGAAGGTCAGAACGGGCGCAACGCCAAGATCCGGCACACGGAGCGCAACCGCTCCATTCCCGACCTGTTGTCCAGCCGCAAGACCTGCCCGGAAGAAACCATCTATCAGCTGGGAACGCTGGATGAACACGCCTCGGCAGAGGACTTGCTGAACATCGTCACCGAGTTCATTGAGGAGTTCAAGGCCAAGTTTGGCGAACACGTTCATGTGCTGGACTGGGCATTGCATCTGGACGAAAGCACACCCCACATCCATGAGCGTCATGTGTTCGACTGCGAGAACAAGTACGGCGAGGTGGCACCCCAGCAAGAAAAGGCATTGGAAGCACTGGGCTTCGACCTGCCTGACCCGGACAAGCCCCTCAGCCGCCGCAACAACCGCAAGATCACCTTTGATGCCGCCTGCCGGAAGATGCTGTTTGAGGTTGCAAAACGTCATGGGTTGGATTTGGAGGAAGAGGCGGAGTACGGCAACCGCAAATATCTGGAAAAGCAGGACTTCATCCTTGCCAAGCAGAAGGAGCAGCTTGCCGCCCAGCAGAGCAAGCTGGACGAATTGACCCTCAAGGTCAACGACATGGAAACGCTGATCGATGAAGTTTCGGCAGCAGCCTACGACAAGGCGGTGGAGGTCGTGACCGACGTGGTACGCACCGAGACCCGCAAGGAAGATATGCGGATGATCGAGGACACGAAGAAGTGGGTGCTGTCCCCGGAGCGCAAGGCTCCGCAGGCCACGAGGGAATATGCCGCCCACCGTTTGGACACCGTGCTGGACAAGTTCCTCAAGACCATGCAGACCACCGCTGCCCGCTTGCAGGAGAAGCTGCTGAAGCCGGAAGTCCGGCAGAAAGGCAAGGAGCAGGTCAAGGAGAAAGCACGGGATTCCGTTCTGCAACTGTTGAACCGCTTGCAGGCAGAACAGGCGCAGCGGAATCCATCTGCACTTTCAACTGCGGAAAAGTCAGAAAATCGTTTTCAATAATAGTACGAGGTGATGTTTATTGAGCAAAGAAGTCAACGAAGAACGCACTCCCCGAACCGTTGAGGATGTGAAGGAGATGCTGTCCAAACATTCCAATGGCGAAATCCAGCGGACAATCCAGAACTGCATCACGATTTTGCAGAACGACCATGTGCTTGCCGATGCCATTCGGCTGAATCTGTTGAGCGAGCGCATCGACATTGTGAAGCCCGTGGGTTGGCCCCGCTCCGGCAAGACCCTGAACGACACTGACATGAAGTATATCCTGCGCCGGATGGAGAAATACGGCATTTCCAGCGAGAAGAAAATTGAATCCGCTATCCGCATCGTTGCCAACGAGAACCGTTACCACCCCATCCGGGACTACCTGAACGGCCTGAAATGGGATGGAACAGAGCGGATAGCCCACGTCCTGCACCACTTCCTCGGTGCTGCGGAGGACGAGTACACTTGCGAAGCTATGAAAATCTTCCTGCTGGGAGCCATCAAACGGGTGTTCCAGCCGGGATGTAAATTTGAAACCATGCTCTGTCTGGTGGGCGGGCAAGGTGCGGGGAAGTCCACCTTTTTTCGACTGCTGGCAGTCAAGGATGAGTGGTTCTCGGATGACCTGCGGCGGCTGGACGATGACAACGTGTACCGCAAGCTGCAAGGTCACTGGATTATCGAAATGTCGGAGATGATTGCCACCGCCAATGCCAAAAGCATCGAGGAAATCAAGAGTTTTCTCAG
>OGTB01002231.1_pt1 | contig 11302 bp, 8 predicted proteins | sample 1553611 | NCBI WGS metagenome assembly OGTB01 (sample SAMEA2580032, study PRJEB22360) | human gut metagenome | biome: human gut; feature: human-associated habitat; material: faeces | place: Denmark | collected 2008/2010 | reverse complement strand
CGGGCGGCGTGGTTAACATCATTACAAAAAAAGGCAGCGGTGAGTGGCACGGCTCCTGGGATGCTTATTTCAATGCGCCAGAACATAAAGAGGAAGGTGCCACCAAACGCACCAACTTCAGCCTGACCGGTCCGCTGGGCGACGAATTCAGCTTCCGCTTGTATGGCAACCTCGACAAAACCCAGGCTGACGCGTGGGATATCAACCAGGGCCATCAGTCCGCGCGTGCCGGAACGTATGCCACGACGTTACCAGCCGGGCGCGAAGGGGTAATTAACAAAGATATTAATGGCGTGGTGCGCTGGGACTTCGCGCCTCTGCAATCACTCGAACTGGAAGCGGGCTACAGCCGCCAGGGTAACCTGTATGCGGGCGACACCCAGAACACCAACTCTGACTCCTATACCCGCTCGAAATATGGCGATGAAACCAACCGTCTGTATCGCCAGAACTACTCGCTGACATGGAACGGCGGCTGGGATAACGGCGTGACCACCAGCAACTGGGTGCAGTACGAACACACCCGTAACTCGCGTATTCCGGAAGGTCTGGCGGGCGGTACCGAAGGGAAATTTAACGAAAAAGCGACACAGGATTTCGTCGATATCGATCTCGATGACGTGATGCTGCACAGCGAAGTTAACCTGCCGATTGATTTCCTCGTTAACCAGACGCTGACGCTGGGTACGGAGTGGAATCAGCAGCGGATGAAGGACTTGAGTTCCAACACCCAGGCGCTCACCGGGACGAATACCGGCGGCGCTATTGATGGCGTGAGTGCCACCGACCGTAGCCCGTATTCAAAAGCAGAAATTTTCTCGCTGTTTGCCGAAAACAATATGGAGCTGACTGACAGCACCATCGTAACGCCGGGGCTGCGTTTCGATCATCACAGCATTGTTGGCAATAACTGGAGTCCGGCTCTAAACATATCGCAAGGTTTAGGCGATGACTTCACGCTGAAAATGGGCATTGCCCGTGCTTATAAAGCGCCGAGTCTGTACCAGACTAACCCAAACTACATTCTCTACAGTAAAGGTCAGGGCTGCTATGCCAGCGCGGGCGGCTGCTATCTGCAAGGTAATGATGACCTGAAAGCGGAAACCAGTATTAACAAAGAGATTGGCCTGGAGTTTAAGCGCGACGGCTGGCTGGCGGGCGTCACCTGGTTCCGTAACGATTATCGCAATAAGATTGAAGCGGGCTATGTGGCTGTAGGGCAAAACGCAGCCGGCACCGATCTCTATCAGTGGGATAACGTACCGAAAGCGGTGGTTGAAGGTCTGGAAGGATCGTTAAACGTACCGGTTAGCGAAACGGTGATGTGGACCAATAACATCACTTATATGCTGAAGAGTGAAAACAAAACCACGGGCGACCGTTTGTCGATCATCCCGGAGTATACGTTGAACTCAACGCTGAGCTGGCAGGCACGGGAAGATTTGTCGATGCAAACGACCTTCACCTGGTACGGCAAGCAGCAGCCGAAGAAGTACAACTATAAAGGTCAGCCAGCGGTTGGCCCGGAAACCAAAGAAATCAGCCCGTACAGCATTGTTGGCCTGAGCGCGACCTGGGATGTGACGAAGAATGTCAGTCTGACCGGCGGCGTGGACAATCTGTTCGACAAACGTTTGTGGCGTGCGGGTAATGCCCAGACCACAGGCGATTTGGCAGGGGCCAACTATATCGCCGGTGCCGGGGCGTATACCTATAACGAGCCGGGACGTACGTGGTATATGAGCGTAAACACTCACTTCTGATGCTAACGTCAGATTGTTGACAAAGTGCGCGTCGTTCATGCCGGATGCGGCGTGAACGCCTTATCCGGCCTACAAAAATCTTGCCAATTCAATATATTGCAGGACCACGTAGGCCTGATAAGCGTAGCGCATCAGGCAGTTTTGCGTTTGTCATCAGTCTCTAATATGGTCGACATGAAAACTACGCATACCGCCCTCCCCTTTGCCGGAAATACGCTGCATTTTGTTAAGTTCGATCCGGCGAGTTTTCGCGAGCAGGATTTACTCTGGCTGCCACACTACACACAACTGCAACACGCTGGACGTAAACGTAAAACAGAGCATTTAGCTGGACGAATCGCTGCTGTTTATGCCTTGCGGGAATATGGCTATAAATATGTGCCCGCTATCGGCGAGCTACGCCAACCTGTGTGGCCTGCGGAGGTATACGGCAGTATTAGCCACTGCGGGACTACGGCATTAGCCGTGGTATCTCGTCAACCGATTGGCATTGATATCGAAGAGATTTTCTCTGTACAAACCGCAAGAGAATTGACAGACAACATTATTACACCAGCAGAACACGAGCGACTCGCAGAATGCGGTTTAACCTTTTCTCTGGCGCTAACACTGGCATTTTCCGCCAAAGAGAGCGCATTTAAGGCATCGGAGAGACAAACTGATGCAGGATTTCTGGATTATCAGATAATTAGCTTGAATAAACAGCAGATCATCATTCGACTAGAGGATGAGCAGTTTGCTGTGCACTGGCAGATAAAAGAAAAGATAGTCATAACGCTGTGCCAACACGATTAATTGACAACATCTGGTACGATTCGCCCGCAGCCATCACTGACCGCGGGCGAAAGTGTAAAACAGGTGCCTTACCACCCTGACCTGACAACCGGATATGCGGGGATTACTCCCATAAGCGCTAACTTAAGGGATTACTCCCCACACAACGGCTACTTCTTCGGTTCGTAAGCGAGAACAGCCTTAAACTCAATATTACGTTCCTTCACCGTAAACTCACACAGCGAGTCTCCGACCAGAAGCGTAAATCCCAGTACCGTCAAACACAGCACTATGACTGCCACAAGGGCATATTTCGTCAGCATGTTTATATTGCCTCCATGCGAAGAAGGGACTACCATCCAAATTGTTCAGGTTTGGGTAGGTAGCCCCAGGGTTGATAGAAATATCGTCCTGGGGCTTCATCTTTCCAGACCTCAGAGTAAACCTGAAACCGGAAAGCTTCAGGCACCCGCCGTTATCTTACCCTTCCTCAGCAAAATAGCTGTTTATTTATACAGTAAGTCCTGTTTCGGACTTCTCACTCCTCATTTGATCAACTGAAGCTGAACCCGTTTTTTTCTGCATGCCTCAATCGTCAAAATTCTTCGCCACCAGCCAGCTCTGCCATAACTTGTCACATTGCAAAAGTAGCCAAATTGCTTCAGTCACCATCACCAAAAAAAGAAACATTCCAGAACTCCCGCATCTCCCCCAGCCGCTCCGACTTCTATACTGAATAGAAAACGCCAACATAAGAGAAACCTATGCCATTACCCGATTTTCATGTTTCTGAACCTTTTACCCTCGGTATTGAACTGGAAATGCAGGTGGTTAATCCGCCGGGCTATGACTTAAGCCAGGACTCTTCAATGCTGATTGACGCGGTTAAAAATAAGATCACGGCCGGAGAGGTAAAGCACGATATCACCGAAAGTATGCTGGAGCTGGCGACGGATGTTTGCCGTGATATCAACCAGGCTGCCGGGCAATTTTCAGCGATGCAGAAAGTCGTATTGCAGGCAGCCGCAGATCATCATCTGGAAATTTGCGGCGGTGGCACGCACCCGTTTCAGAAATGGCAGCGTCAGGAGGTATGCGATAACGAACGCTATCAACGAACGCTGGAAAACTTTGGTTATCTCATTCAACAGGCGACCGTTTTTGGTCAGCATGTCCATGTTGGTTGCGCCAGTGGCGATGATGCCATTTATTTGCTGCACGGCCTGTCACGATTTGTGCCGCACTTTATCGCCCTTTCCGCCGCGTCGCCATATATGCAAGGAACGGATACGCGTTTTGCCTCCTCACGACCGAATATTTTTTCCGCCTTTCCCGATAATGGCCCGATGCCGTGGGTCAGTAACTGGCAACAATTTGAAGCCCTGTTTCGCTGCCTGAGTTACACCACGATGATCGACAGCATTAAAGATCTGCACTGGGATATTCGCCCCAGCCCCCATTTTGGCACGGTGGAGGTTCGGGTGATGGATACCCCGTTAACCCTTAGCCACGCGGTAAATATGGCGGGATTAATTCAGGCTACTGCCCACTGGTTACTGACGGAACGCCCGTTTAAACATCAGGAGAAAGATTACCTGCTGTATAAATTCAACCGTTTCCAGGCCTGCCGCTATGGGCTGGAAGGCGTCATTACCGATCCGCATACTGGCGAACGTCGGTCACTAATGGAAGACACCTTGCGTTTACTGGAAAAAATCGCCCCTTCTGCACATAAAATTGGCGCATCGAGCGCAATAGAAGCACTGCACCGCCAGGTCGTCAGCGGTCTGAATGAAGCGCAGCTGATGCGCGATTTCGTCGCCGATGGCGGCTCGCTGATTGGGCTGGTGAAAAAGCATTGTGAGATCTGGGCTGGTGACTAAGCCGGGAATTGCCTTACAGAAGAATATCCCTGACAATGGTGTTTTAACTTACATTTAACAATGTTATGAAACACCCTTTAGAAACCTTGACCACCGCAGCAGGCATTTTGCTGATGGCTTTCCTTTCTTGCCTGCTGCTGCCCGCCCCCGCACTGGGGCTGACGCTGGCACAAAAACTGGTGACCATGTTCCATCTGATGGATCTTAGCCAGCTTTACACTTTATTGTTTTGTCTGTGGTTTTTAGTGCTGGGCGCTATTGAGTATTTTGTTCTGCGCTTTATCTGGCGACGCTGGTTCTCGCTGGCGGATTAAACGTCGATTATCGCCGTACTTCGCGGCATACTTTGCTTATTCTCCTTCGCCTAAAGGAACGTTTATGGATAAGCAATCACTGCACGAAACGGCGAAACGCCTGGCCCTTGAGTTACCCTTTGTCGAGCTTTGCTGGCCTTTTGGCCCGGAGTTCGATGTTTTTAAAATTGGCGGCAAGATTTTTATGTTGTCGTCAGAGCTGCGCGGCGTTCCCTTTATCAATTTGAAGTCCGATCCACAAAAATCCCTGTTAAATCAGCAGATATACCCGAGCATTAAGCCAGGATATCACATGAATAAAAAGCACTGGATTTCAGTGTATCCCGGCGAGGAAATCTCCGAAGCGTTACTTCGCGATCTGATCAACGATTCGTGGAATCTGGTGGTTGATGGTCTGGCTAAACGCGATCAAAAAAGAGTGCGTCCAGGCTAAAGCGGAAATCTATAGCGCATTTTTCTCGCTTACCATTTCTCGTTGAACCTTGTAATCTGCTGGCACGCAAAATTACTTTCACATGGAGTCTTTATGGATATCATTTCTGTCGCCTTAAAGCGTCATTCCACTAAGGCATTTGATGCCAGCAAAAAACTTACCCCGGAACAGGCCGAGCAGATCAAAACTCTCCTGCAATACAGCCCATCCAGCACCAACTCCCAGCCGTGGCATTTTATTGTTGCCAGCACGGAAGAAGGTAAAGCGCGTGTTGCCAAATCCGCTGCCGATAATTACGTGTTCAACGAGCGTAAAATGCTTGATGCCTCGCACGTCGTGGTGTTCTGTGCAAAAACCGCGATGGACGATGCCTGGCTGAAGCTGGTTGTTGACCAGGAAGATGCCGATGGCCGCTTTGCCACGCCGGAAGCGAAAGCCGCGAACGATAAAGGTCGCAAGTTCTTCGCCGATATGCACCGTAAAGAGCTGCATGATGATGCAGAGTGGATGGCAAAACAGGTTTATCTCAACGTCGGTAACTTCCTGCTGGGCGTGGCGGCGCTGGGTCTGGACGCGGTGCCCATCGAAGGTTTTGACGCCGCCATCCTCGATGAAGAATTTGGTCTGAAAGAGAAAGGCTACACCAGTCTGGTGGTTGTTCCGGTGGGTCATCACAGCGTTGAAGATTTTAACGCTACGCTGCCGAAATCTCGTCTGCCGCAAAACATTACCTTAACCGAAGTGTAATTCTCCCTTGCCGGGCATCTGCCCGGCTATTTCCCCTCAGATTCTCCTGATTTGCATAACCCTGTTTCAGCCGTCATCATAGGCTGCTGTTGTATAAAGGAGACGTTATGCAGGATTTAATATCCCAGGTTGAAGATTTAGCGGGTATTGAGATCGATCACACCACCTCAATGGTGATGATTTTCGGTATTATTTTTCTGACCGCCGTCGTGGTGCATATTTTTTTGCATTGGGTGGTACTGCGGACCTTCGAAAAACGCGCCATTGCCAGTTCACGGCTTTGGTTGCAAATCATTACCCAGAATAAACTCTTCCACCGTTTAGCTTTTACCCTGCAGGGGATTATCGTCAATATTCAGGCGGTATTCTGGCTGCAAAAAGGCACCGAAGCGGCAGATATTCTGACTACCTGCGCGCAGTTGTGGATCATGATGTATGCGCTGCTTTCAGTCTTCTCGTTGCTGGATGTTATTTTGAATCTGGCGCAGAAATTCCCGGCGGCATCTCAGTTACCGCTGAAAGGGATTTTTCAGGGGATTAAACTGATCGGCGCGATTCTGGTCGGCATTTTGATGATCTCGCTGCTGATTGGTCAGTCGCCAGCGATTCTGATCAGCGGTCTTGGTGCAATGGCTGCCGTGCTGATGTTGGTATTTAAAGATCCGATTCTTGGTCTGGTGGCAGGTATTCAGCTTTCCGCGAACGATATGCTGAAACTGGGCGACTGGCTGGAGATGCCGAAATACGGCGCGGATGGCGCGGTGATCGATATTGGGTTAACCACCGTCAAAGTGCGTAACTGGGACAATACCATTACCACTATTCCCACCTGGTCTCTGGTCTCTGACTCCTTTAAAAACTGGAGCGGGATGTCAGCATCTGGCGGGCGACGTATTAAGCGCAGTATCAGTATTGATGTCACCAGTATTCGTTTTCTTGATGAAGACGAAATGCAACGTCTGAATAAAGCGCATTTGTTAAAACCTTATTTAACCAGCCGCCACAAGGAAATTAATGAGTGGAATCGCCAGCAAGGTTCTACGGAGTCGGTATTAAACCTGCGCCGAATGACCAATATTGGAACCTTTCGTGCCTATCTGAACGAATATCTGCGGAATCATCCGCGGATTCGTAAAGATATGACCTTAATGGTACGCCAACTGGCTCCTGGTGATAACGGTTTACCGCTCGAGATCTATGCGTTTACCAACACCGTGGTGTGGCTGGAATATGAAAGCATTCAGGCTGATATATTCGACCACATATTTGCGATTGTCGAAGAGTTTGGTCTGCGACTTCATCAGTCGCCAACTGGCAATGATATTCGCTCTCTGGCGGGTGCATTTAAGCAGTAATTAAAAAAACCGCTCTTATCGAATGGATGAGAGCGGTTTCGGATGGTTGACATCATTTTGTCGGATACGGCGTGAATGCCTTATTTCCGACGCAGCGTTTTAAACGCTACAAACAGGAATACAATCCACACTGGCAGCAGAATCGCTGACAAGCGCATATCATCCATCGTGCACATCAGCAGCAAAATCATGCCGAGGAAGGCGATGCAAAGATAGTTGCCGAACGGATAGAGCAGCGCCTTAAATTGTGTTTCACGCCCCTGACGTCGCATCGCCGCGCGAAAACGCAGATGCGCCAGGCAGATCATAATCCAGTTCAACAGCAGCGTTGCTACCACCAGCGCCATCAGCAGACCAAACGCTTTTTGCGGCAGCAGATAGTTGATTAACACCACCAGCGAAGTGATCGCTCCGGAAAGCATCAGCGAGTTAATCGGCACGCCGCGACGGCTGACGCGAGTCAAAAACTTCGGCGCATTACCCTGCACAGAAAGGCCAAACAGCATGCGGCTATTAGAGTAAACCCCGCTGTTATACACTGACAGCGATGCCACCAGAATGACGAAGTTCAGCGCAGAAGCTACCACGTTGCTGTCGAGATTATGGAAAATCATCACAAACGGGCTACTGTTGGATTTCACTTCCACCCACGGATAGAGCGCCAGTAAAACCACCAGTGAACCGATGTAAAACAGCAGGATGCGATAAACCACCTGATTCACTGCTTTAGGGATGCTTTTTTCCGGATCGCGCGCTTCAGCGGCAGTAATCCCAATCAGCTCCAGACCGCCGAAGGAGAACATAATTACCGCCAGCGACAAAATCAGCCCATTCCAGCCGGTGGCGAAGAAACCACCGTAGCGCCAGAGGTTGTCGATACTGGCTTTCTCGCCGCCGGGCCCAGAAAACAGCAGCCACAGGCCAAAGCCGATCATACCGATGATTGCCAGCACTTTAATCAGCGCAAACCAGAACTCGGTTTCGCCATATAAGCGCACGTTCACCAGGTTAACGGCGTTGATGATAATAAAGAAGGCGGCAGCCCAAATCCACGTTGGAACATCCGGGAACCAGTACTGCATATAGATGCCCGCAGCGGTCAGCTCTGCCATTCCCACCAGCACGAACATTACCCAGTAGTTCCAGCCAGAGAGGAAGCCCGCAAACGGTCCCCAGTATTTATAGGCAAAGTGGGCAAATGAACCGGATACCGGCTCTTCGACCACCATCTCGCCGAGCTGGCGCATAATCAGGAAAGCGATGATCCCGGCGACGCCGTAGCCCAGCCGGACCCGCCATCTGAATCGCCGGGCCAATGCCAAGAAACAGACCAGTACCAATTGCGCCACCCAGCGCAATCAGTTGAATATGACGGTTATGTAATCCGCGATGAAGCGTCGGCTCTTGATTCGACGCAGTATCTTCCGATACGGTTGACGCGTTTTTCACGCCTTTCCCCTGTGTGTCTTTTTTGTTGAGGGGCACCTTTTAACATTTAGTGCCCATCGTCGCAAGACACAATCCACACGGCTAAACCGGGTATCCTGCTTTTATTTCCGTACCCGATGTCGGTGCAGCCACATCAGCTTATACGCCGCCGGGATAATAAACAGCGACAGCAAAGGTGCGGTGATCATGCCGCCAATCATCGGCGCGGCAATCCGGCTCATCACCTCTGACCCTGCTCCTGTTCCCCACAGAATCGGCAGCAGACCAGCGATAATCACCGCAACCGTCATCGCTTTCGGGCGCACGCGCAGTACCGCGCCGTGATATAACGCCTCATCCAGCTTCTGCTCGCTGAATGTTTGTGGATTATTCAACGACGGCTCGGCCTCTATGGCGTGACGTAAATACATCAGCATCACCACGCCAAATTCGGCGGCGACCCCGGCGAGGGCGATAAAGCCAGTGCCCGTCGCCACGGAAAGATGAAAGCCCATCCACCACAGCAACCAGATGCCGCCCACCAGCGCAAACGGTACGCTGCTGATAATCAGCAACGCTTCGCCCACCCGACGGAACGCCAGATACAACAGCACGAAGATGATCATCAACGTCATCGGTACCATGAGTTTCAGCTTATGGTTGGCGCGCTCCAGTAGCTCGAACTGCCCGGAGAATGCCACGCTGGTGCCCGGTTTTAACTGCACTTTTTCAGCTATCGCTTTTTGCAGATCGTGAACCACCGACACCATGTCACGATCGCGGGCATCGATATAAATCCAGCTCGTCGGGCGCGCATTCTCGGTTTTCAGCATCGACGGTCCGGTAGAGACTTTAACGTCGGCCACATCTGCCAGGGTAATTTGCTGCTTCATCGGCGTCAAAATCGGCAACTGGCGCAGCGCCTGCGGGCTATCGCGCCAGCTTTGCGGATAACGCAGATTAATTGGATAACGGGCAATCCCTTCCACCGTTTCGCCAACCATCGCCCCGCCCACCGCAGATGTCACAAACAACTGCACATCCGCCACCGTCATACCGTAACGCGCAGCTTTTTCACGGTTAATCTCAACGTTGATATAGCGCCCACCTTCCAGACGCTCGGCAAGCGCAGAAGCTACGCCTGGCACCGTTCGCGCCACTTCTTCAATTTGCTCCGCCATCGCGTCGATATCCGCCAGCACAGTGCCGGAAACTTTAATGCCGATGGGGCTTTTAATGCCAGTCGAGAGCATATCGATACGGTTACGAATTGGCGGCACCCCCAGATTCGCCCGCCCCCGCAGCCGCACGGTGTTATCCAGTTCCTCGATGATTTTGTCCATCGTCATGCCTGGCCGCCACTGATCTTGTGGCTTAAGCTGGATGGTCGTTTCTACCATCTCCAGCGGAGCAGAATCGGTGGCGGTTTCCGCTTTGCCGGTTTTGCCAAATACCCGCGCCACTTCAGGTACGCTCATAATCAGCTTGTCGGTTTTTTGCAGCATACTCGCCGCCTCTGCTGCGGAAATCCCCGGCAGCGTCGATGGCATATACAACAAGTCGCCTTCATTGATCTGCGGTAAAAATTCCCCGCCAACTTTATTGAGCGGCCAGAGAACCGTCAGCACCGAAAGCGCCGCCACCAGCAGCGTGGTTTTCGGCCAGTGCAGTACTTTCAGCAACAGCGGATGATAAACACGAATCAAAAAGCGATTGAGCGGGTTACTGCTTTCCGGCGGACTTTTGCCACGGATCCAGTAACCCATCAGGATAGGGATCACTACGATCGCCAGCAGCGCCGCACCCGCCATCGCATACGTTTTGGTGAACGCCAGCGGGCCAAACAGACGCCCTTCCTGCCCTTCCAGGGTGAAGATCGGGATAAACGACAGTGTGATAATCAGCAGACTGATAAACAGCGCCGGACCCACTTCAACAGACGCATCGGTAATCACCTGCCAGCGCGTTTTATTATCCAGCGTGGCGTCAGGATGCTGGTGCTGCCACTCTTCCAGCCGTTTATGTGCATTCTCGATCATGACGATAGCGGCATCGACCATCGCCCCGACGGCAATAGCAATACCGCCCAGCGACATAATATTGGCGTTCAGTCCCTGAAAGTGCATGACAATAAAAGCAATACACAACCCCAGCGGCAACGAAATAATCGCCACCAGCGCCGAGCGCACATGCCAGAGAAACAGCGCACAGACTACCGCCACCACAATAAACTCTTCCAGCAACTTGCCGCTGAGGTTGTCGATGGCGCGGTCAATGAGCTGACTGCGATCGTATGTTGTAACTATCTCCACGCCTTCCGGCAGACTACTTTTCAGCGTTTCCAGTTTGTCCTTCACGGCGGCGATCACTTCTCGGGCGTTTTTGCCGGAGCGCAGGATCACCACACCGCCCGCTACTTCGCCTTCGCCATTCAGTTCGGCAATGCCCCGGCGCATTTCCGGGCCAATCTGGACCTTCGCAACATCACGCAGATAAACGGGCACGCCATTTTCACTGGCTTTTAAAACGATGTGATTAAAGTCGTCGAGCGTTTGCAGATAGCCGCTGGCGCGCACCATATATTCCGCTTCCCCCCTATGAATAT